>TARA_R110000796_G_scaffold252537_2_pt1 | contig 39993 bp, 47 predicted proteins | sample TARA_R110000796 | Tara Oceans TARA_R110000796 (sample SAMEA4397815) | marine metagenome | biome: Polar Biome; feature: [SRF] surface water layer (ENVO:00010504); material: water (ENVO:00002006), including particulate matter (ENVO:01000060) such as... | depth 5 m
GTAAGGCTTTCAGTGACACTTGATCGACGGCAAGAGATTGATACCAGATTCCTTTCATTTGGGGTTGCAGGTTACATTTTTCAATCAAGCCCGAGTTCAGGAGTGATCGCAGGGCTTTTCGTAATTTCAACCCGGTTAACCCGGTGTCCGCTTGCGGTTCAGCAAGGAAGCAACCTCCGTCCTTTTTTTGACGGGCAGCAAATGCTACGTAAAGGGCAAGGGCATCGTTTTTTTCAGTTAGTGTTCTCATACCCATGAAAGCCCGACCGATTCAACGGTCGAGCTTGGGTTTTAGGTTGGGGTTGGTTAGGGGGAAAATACGGTTTCGAGAAGGGTAAATGACAGGACGGGGCCGAAAATCATCAAGAGAAATCCTTGTAGAGAGACTTCTGGAATGTAGAGCATTGCCAGCATCCCGCCGAAGGCGGTGACGGTGATGAGGAGCGCGAACAACGTCGCGATGATATAACTATGGGTTGTTTTCATGTTGTATTTTGGGTTGAACCGGCGTGATTACCGGGCACCCCAAAGGCCCGGCCGATTCAACGGTCGAGCTAGGGGTTGGGGTTGGAGTTAATTACAGCCCGTGGCGATGATCCATGCCTAAAGCCTTGCAAGCGTCATAGGCTACTTTCGTCTTAGCTAGTTGCGCTCTCTCTCCAACGGAATTCACAAATACGCTACCAAAGTAGCGATCCTCTTGTTGGAGTGCAAAGTTATAGGCTTTGATCGCTTTGACTTGTGCTGGTGTGCGGCGGACTTTCTTTTCAGATTGTTGGCTCATGTAATTAAGGTCATCGTGTTTGTTACAAGCGCAACCGATATTTGCATTTATTTACCAATTCCCCTAGTTTAAAGGCTCCGACACCGTCCCACAGCCCCAAACACAAGCCCAATGGCCACCACAAACGCTCTCGCAACACCCAAACCAAGCAAACTCTTGCGCAAACTCCGGCTGGCTTTAAACCCGAAACAGTGCGCGTTTGTGGATCATCTGTTTAGTCCGATGAAAGCGTTCGAGGCTTACAAACTAGCCTACGGTGATGACTCAACCGATAAAATCGCCGGGCAAGGCGCGTGGCGTCTGATGCATCAAGGACCAACCGGTGAATATTGTCAGCAGTTTAAACTTGAGCAGTGGGAGGCCGTGATGATGAGCCGTGAGGAAAAACGAGCAATCCTCGCCAAGGTTGCGCGGACTGCCATCACCGATGTGGTGGACTCGAACGGGACGATAAACGAGGATTTTGCTGATATCATTGAGCAAGTGAGCCAAAGCACAGACAGGGATGGCAATGCTGTGGTGACTGTGAAACTGCCGTCCAAGCTAGCTGCCGTGACCATTGACAACCAGATGGCCGGTCACCAAGCACCGATCCAGGTCAGCCACAGCCTCTCCGGTCTGCTCTCGTCCCTCGAGCCTACCAGTGACCTCCCGAGCAAGCACATCGCAGGCAGTTAGTGGGTAACTATTGGGTCAGTCCCCCAGCACAACCATCGCTAGGCCTTGTGCCAGCAGGGATACAGGTTGGAGAACAACGGTTTGCCAAACCGTGGCGCTATCGTGGTGACCGGTGGGGATCATGGGGTAACTCGTTGATTGTTAGAGAGGCCCCCCGTGTTTTGACCCCCCCGCCCCCCGCGACGCGCCTGCCCCCATATATCTATACATCCACACTTCCACAATCTCACAATTTTTCCACTTTCCCTCGATTATGGTGGTTCAACCCTTCCCACAGATCTACCAACCTTGGGCCAATTAGCAGCAAACTAGCAGGGAGCCTGCCGGTCCTGAGTGATTCCCTGTCGGAGAACATAGCTCACCCTACCCCGATGCGAACTGATCGACTCACGGCCAAGGCTGGCACTGTATGGGACCGCTATTGTAGCGTCAATCAGACTGATTATGCCCACCCGGTGAAATCGTCAGGGTAAGGCAACTTAGTCGAATGAAAGAGTCTCGGGGCAGGTTTTGCTCCTGCCATCTTAGGGTGATCAAATCCAGACGACAACTAGTCCCGAGATATTTCATTCAAAGTCGCTCCAGGGGTTCCCGTTCAGACGGACCTGCTAGAGCTTGTAGGGGTGGATGCTCGATTTGTTGCTCGCTCTCTCTCGACAGGACACTCACGGTTTATCCCACCCACGGAAATATACGCTCGCTCCCGAAAAGACTCAACAGAATAAGTTGACGAATCGCAATTCGGGTCTTTCTTGATGTCATGGCGGCAAAGAAAAAGAACACCCTAGGCGGCAAGATGCGGGTCGCTCAGGCGAGAGCTGAGAGATTCTGGTTCCTCTACGCAACCCTGGCCCCGTCTCACGGGTTCAAGACCAATCAAAGCAGGAAATCACTCGTCCTAGATCACGAATCCCGCCACGGGAGACTGCTCGCAGACGTATTTAACGAGCTAGCGAAAGGAAAAGAGTGACACCAGAACAAGAGAAAGCACTCAAAGCCCGCCTACAGGACCGGTATTGGAGGCTGAATAACCTCTACTGGATCATCGACGGCTATGGCCAAAAAGTCAGATTCAAGTTCAATTGGGCACAGGAACTCCTGTTTAAAGACCTTCACTATCTAAATGAAGTCCTCAAGGTTCGCCAGCTCGGGATATCCACCTTCATGGCCATCTTTATGCTCGATAGATGCCTGTTCTTGGAAACTCATGGGTGCGGCATAGTTGATAAGACAGAAGCTGACGTAAAAAAGAAGATCGCCAAGATCAAGTTCGCGTGGGAAAACCTCGATTATGACGATGGAACACCGGAGGGAGCGGAGCTAGCAGCTATCGGCCACCAGATCAAGACTGCGCTCGGTATCCCCAAGAAAAACGGGCAGATTGATCCGGTCAAAAGCAACGATCTGGAGATGACTTTCTCCAATAACTCAACCGTCTGGGGCGGTATCTCCCTGCGAGGTGGCACCACCCAATGTCTGCACATCTCGGAGCTTGGGGCGGTGGCGTTCAAAGAACCGAAGAAAGCTCGGGAAATCCTCTCCGGTGCGCTCAACACGGTGATACCCGGCCCACCAGGGCAGATCATCGTCAGCGAATCAACGCATGAGGGCGGCAAGTTCGGCGCACACTACGACATCTGTGAGCTAGCTATGGAGAACATCGGTCGAGATGAGCTTGCTCCGATGCAATGGAAGTTTCATTTCTACGCCTGGATGCAGGAGCGGAAGTATCGTGCCGACCCGAGCATGGTGACGCTCAAACCCCGCGACCATCGCTACCATGAAAAGATCAAAAACGCTCACGGCATCACCTTTACACCGGAACAAGCCGCTTGGCACTCGATGAAGTGGGATGAGCAGAAAGAAGGCATGTTCAAAGAATATCCAACCGTCCCAAGCGAAGCATTCGACGCACTCATAAAAGGATCTATCTATGGCGAAACAATCTCAGCACTCAGAAGCGAAGGAAAAATCCTCGACTTCATCCCAAACCCGACTGCCCCTGTCGTCACCGCATGGGATATTGGAAATAGCGACTACAACTCAATCTGGTTTATACAACAAGTTGGCATGGAGTTCCACTGGATCAATTGGCACGAAAGCCAAGGGGAACAGGCTGGCGACCATGCCGCTGCAATCCGTAAATGGGAAGCTGAGTATGGCCCCGTCGCGGTTCACCTACTCCCGCATGATGCGAATACGCGAGGGACTGCTGGCTCTCACAAAACGTCCGCAGACTACCTGGCCGACGCAGGGATCAAAAACGTCGTAGTCGTCCCCAGAACCCCCGACATCTGGATAGCCATCAACGCTCTCCGCGATATGCTGCCCCGCTGTGTGTTCCACAAGACCAACTGCGGCACTGAGAGGATTCACAACGGTAAGAAATTCCCCAGCGGGCTGGCTTGCTTGGAGGGATACCATACCTCGACCAACGATGCCGGTGCGACGATCAAGGAGATGCCGGTGCATGATGCTTTCTCACATAGCGCAGATGCCGCGAGGACGTTCGCTCAGGCTGTTGAAGCGGGGCTAGTTCAGGCATACTTCGGTGGCACTGGTGGAGGCGGGAACGCTCCGATGCGAAAGCGCAAGCCGAGGGTCAGCACAGGATTCAGAAACCAACGAAATAAAGTAAGACGATGACGACAACTGAGGGCAAAATTAATGGCCAGTAAAACTTACGATCAGTTCGCAAAAGATTTGGAGGCAAGTCGCAGTGCGGTGTTGTCAGTAGCGGGATATTTACAGGGGATAGGGCGCTTAGTGACCCTTCCCCAGCATTACTTGACCCCCACTGAGGGGGAGCGGTTCGATTATCAAGATTCTTGTGATCTTTTTGTAGGAACCCCCCATCAAGTAAAGCATTCCAGCCGCGACTTTTGTTCGGTGGAAGATTTTGGATTTCAAATGGTGACGGTGGATGAGTGGTATAAAATTGAGAGGCAATTATCGCCCCCCGCTGGGTATTGGATAGTAAATGCCTCGCTCACTGGTGGCATTTTTGTGCCATGGAAAACAAAAAAACATTGGGATCACTTTTTGTCAAAAGACGCCACTCAAGGCGGGAGAGAGTGCGACTTTGCTCGGTGCCATGCTGAACACTGTCGATACTACGGGTTTCAATGACCCCGTTCGCCAGAGCAGAGAAAACAGCACAGCAACACCCCAGCGGCGATAATTTCCTCCACGATCTGCTCTATCACTTTGAGCATGGCATCGTCTACAGCACCCCCACGGCATTCGTCATGGGCAGGGCAGTCAAGTGGGACAGCCCCGAGATACTCAACTTGGAGTATGAGTTTCTGCCGGATGAGGTGGACACTTGGTTTGTATGGCTCGCTGCCGGTGATATGAGCGAGTTTTTTTCTGCTTGCGCATTCCCCATGGATTATGTAGCTTTTGAGCGCAACGGCAAGATACGTCGCTGGCCCATTGCCAGATTTCAAAAGCTCTGCTCAATTTTATGAAACTAACCCGCAAAATGTTTTGCCGCTTTTGGGATAAGGTGGATAAGTCTGGTGATTGTTGGGAGTGGACCGCGAGCAAGACCTCCAAGGGTTATGGCACCTTTCACACTAATGAGCGTAATGTTCGCGCGCATCGGTTTTCATATTTTCTCGCAAATGGTCATATCGAAAAAGGGATGCACATTTGCCACACCTGCGACAACCCTGGTTGCGTAAATCCTGCCCACCTGTTTGAAGGGACACCTGCCGACAATATGGCAGATCGAGACGTGAAAGGCAGGAACGGCAGCGCAAAGCTCTCAGAGGCAGATGTCCTTGAGATCCGAGAATTAGCGGCTTCTGGGATGTTGCAGGCTGAAATTGCTCGAAAGTTTAGCTGTAGTCAGGCAGTGGTATCCAAGATTGCTTGGGGTAAGAGTTGGAAGCATGTCGGCGGTCCTCGCAAATTTTACTATAATTCAACTCTATCTTAATCATGGGAAGTTCCGGGGGAGGTGGTGGTCCATCATCAAAAGAAATACGATCTCGGGAACGGGAGCTAGACAAACAGCGTCGAGCGCAGGTAGCACGGGAGAAGCGGTATGAGAAAATGCTCTCCGGCTTCCACGCTCCCGCGATTGCCCTACCTGCGCCACCTCCGGTGCCTGAGATCAACATTCCCAAACCGCCGAAACCGATCCCGCCCCCAACAGAGAATAAGCAGGAGGTCGCTGAAGCACAAGATCAAGCCTCCCGCGATGCACGACGCAGGCGAGGTCTACAGTCTACCATCCTAGCGGGGGAGACTGGCAGACCATCGCTCAAAAGCAATACGACTGGCGGAACTAAGACTACTTTAGGATAATGGCTTGCGACTCAAAGCAACTCTGCGAGCGCAATGATGCGCTGAAAACTCGGCGCGTCACTTGGGATTCTCTCTGGCAGGATCTTGCCAACTACATCATGCCCCGCAAGGCGCAGGTGACTGAGGTTGATTCTACGCCGGATACCTACAAGCACGACCGTCTCTACGATACCACCATCGGTCAGGCCAATATGGTCTTGGCGAATGGTCAGATGGCGTGGATGACGCCGATGGAGGAACCTTGGTTCAGCTTCGACCCTCCACCGAAGTCACGGGATGACGATGAAGCTAAACAATGGTTTCAGGCTTGCACCCAGATCACCCTTGAGGAGTTGGCTAATTCCAACTTCTACACCCAGATCCATGAACTGTATCTTGATCGCGGCTGTTTCGGCACAGCGATCTTGTTCGCGGAGCCTGGTGAGGAACAGGAGTTGTTCTTTGCCAATCACGATGTAGGCACCTATTCAGTAGCAGAGAACTCTCGCGGGTTCGTTGATACTGTGTTTCGGGAGTTTGATCTGTCTGCACGGGCAGCAGCACAGAAGTTCGGTGAGGCTCAGTTGAGCAAAGAGCTTCAGGCGAACCTCAAGAACCCCAAGAAAAAGGATCAGCTAGCCACGTTCATCCATGCCGTTTACCCTCGCAGAGAGGATGAGCGGGAGTCAGGCAAGATCGACGGCATCAATAAGCCCATCGCATCTGTCTATATTGAGAAAAAGACTCAGAAGGAGGTTCAGGAGGGTGGGTTCGATGAGATGCCATATTTCTGCACCCGCTATCTGAAGTGGGGCGATTCACCCTACGGATGGTCGCCGGGATGGATGGCACTGCCCGAAGCTCGGCAGGTAAACTTTCTAGAGGAAAAGCTCGACGTGCTGGCCGAGGTCCAAGTTGATCCTCGTATGCTCTATCCAGACAACATGGATGGCGACGTTGATCTCCGCGCAGGCGGCATCACCTACTACAACGCCAACAACCCGAATGCTATTCCCCGCGAATGGATGACGGGCGGGCGTTACGAGATCGGTGTAGAACGGTCTACCCATCGTCGCAAAGCTATCAACGAAGCTTTCCACGTCGATCTGTTCAAGATGTTCTCGCAGATAGACAAGGAGATGACCGCACGGGAAGTCTCGGAGAGAGCGGCAGAAAAGATCATCCAGTTCTCCCCGACGTTCGCTCGCATGGGGACTGAGCTATTTGGTCCCGTCCTCAAGCGTTCGTTTGGTATCCTGCTGCGATCCGGTGCTTTTCCGCCTGTCCCCGATAGCGTCTTGGTTCAGGGCGAGAACGGTGAGGAGGCAAGTGTGCCGCTCCCGAAGGTTGCCTATTCATCCAAGATTGCTCTCGCGATCAAATCCCTGCACAACACGTCATGGGCTAGGACGATGGAGACTATGCTTCCGATGGCTGATCGCCAGCCGGATATTCTCGATAACTACAACATGGATGTCATCAGCCGCGATACCTCACGCAACGATGGTATGCCGCCGAAGTGGATGCGCCCGATGGATGAAGTTGATAAGATGCGGGCTGAACGTGCGAAACAAGCACAGCAAGCCGCAGAGGTTGAGATGCAGCAGAAGCAAGCTGATGCAGCTCAGAAAGTAGCTTCCATTGATCCTGAGAAGGCGCAGCAGTTACAGCAGATGGCACAGCAATGAACGACACAGAACGACGACGACTCTACAGAAAGGTATTCAACAGCAAGGACGGCAAGGAACTGATGGCCGACCTAGTTGCGACCTTTGACGCCGATGGACCAAGCTTCATCCCCATTCAGGGGGGTGATCGCAGTATCCATTATGACCCGCTCCACGCTGCCCTGATCGACGGGCAGAAGCAGACAGTCAAACACTGCCGCAATTTCAGCGCACCCGAGAAAAAGACAACCAAACCGACAGTAACTAAAAGACGAACACAATAATAACATGAGTAAAGTTATCTATAATTACGACCCTGACGGGGGGCAGATCACCCGTGACGATGAGGTTGTGGCTACATTGGACGAGACAACGAAGGTTGTTTCGTTTGCGGAAGGTCACAATACTCTTGTGTTACCTATCTCCAAGTTTCTCAAAACTATGGGTCATACCGGATGCACATACGACAAGTTTATTGTAGATGATGGAGTGGAAATCATCTCGGAAGCGTCCACCCTGGACCCTTTCCCACCGGAGGACAGCGCCCCACCCCTGCCCCCGGCAACCGGGCCAAAGGAAATGGCGATTCCTACAGTCGAGGGCGCACCCCCTTTCCCGAAGATGAATCCGCGATTAGGCGATAAGACGCGAGAGGTCGTTGCATGGTATAAGAAATATGATCTACCGGAATATACCCGGCGCTACGGTATCACCAAGTTTGACGTGGAGTTCCCGGTATTTGACCCCGTGACAGGTGAGCAGACAGGTAGCGTGACGAAAGACCTTGGCACCCGGCGATGCGATACCATTGAGAAAACAGTGGGAAGATCAGAAGAAGGTGCATACGATTGGGAAACCGTTGGACCTACCGTTAAGGAGGGTGCATAATCATGGCTGACGAAGCAGCTATCGAGGCACCAACAGAGACTTCACCGCAGACTGATGAGACTGCTGTGGAGCCTCTGGTGGAGCAACCCACCGAAACCCCTGCCGGTCTAGTCGGTGAGGATGGCACCTTCACCGAGGGTTGGCAGGACAATCTCGGTGAGGACTTCGCTGATATGCGACCCACGCTCTCCAAGTTCAACAACTTGCAGAGTATGGCTAAATCTTACCATGAGCTGGAGCGCATGATGGGTGATCGAGCGGGCAAGATTTCCCCGCTGACGCCGGAAAGCACTCCCGAGGAGGTATCCAGTTTCCGCAAGGCAATGGGTGTTCCCGATGAAGCGGCTGGCTATGACATCAAAGCTCCCGAGAATCTGCCGGAAGGTATGCAATGGGATGACCGGCAAGCGAACGTCTACGGCGAGATATTCCACAAGAACAACGCTTCACCGGCATTGGTGCAGGAGTTGATGGCAGCTCAGGTAGATGAAGCTGCTGCTCGACAGGCTGAGAGCGATGCCGCCTACAAGACTTTCATCGAGGAGGATACCGCCAAACTCAAGGCTGAGTGGGGTGATAGCTTCGACAAAAAGATAAATGAAGCCAAGCGCAGTGCAGCTACGGTTGGACTCGACGTGAATGGCCCGCTATTCCAGCATCCAGAGATCAAGAAAGCGATGGCAAACATGGCAGGACTTGTCAGCGAGTCCAAGCTGATCACCGGGCATGAAAACCCTGATCTCATGGATAACTCAGCTCGGGCGCAGGACATTATGAATAACCCGCAGAACCCGTATCACACTCGGTATTACGAGGGTGATGAGGCAACCGCCAACATGGTAGCAGGGTTGCTCAAAGGCTGATGCCGGTAAAGACCGCTACGCTGGGGGGTAGGCTGTGCAAGGTTGATGCACACCGACTCCACGGCGAAGCGTGGTCCCCTGAGATGGGTCCAGACCCGATGACGCCTTACCTATGGTATGACGATACCCTGGGCGGCAGGGCATCACTGGAAACCCTCATCCATGAGGCGATGCACATCCAGCGCCCGCGAGCGTTGGAGCAAACCATAGAGCAAGACGCCAGGGAGTTGGCGCGTCTGCTATGGCGGATCGGCTACAAGCGCACCGAGGAGACGCTTTAAGAAGCGTGTAGGCCGGTCGCTTCAAGCGTTGCCAGAATGCTATCAATCGCAGCGTTATTCGCAACGATGGCAGTTCTGAGCGCAGCAATATCGACCACGAGCGCAGCGGCTTCGGCGGCAGTCATGTCGGTGCCGGTATCAATGGCACCGGCAGCAAAGGTGAGTGCGGCAGCAGCGGCAGGGTCAGCAACGGTCGCCTGTTGTAGCGAAGCGAGAATTTCCGCAGGTGTGCAACTTGGCGAAGTGGTAATTGGATCGGTTGAGATAAGTGCCATAATAATGAAACATATACAGATTTTCGCGTCTCACAATGAAAAAATCTAATAAAAGGCATTGACTCCATCCTTGTATTAGTTTTTCTTATCCCAGACAGACAACTCTACGTGTGAGCCTGCCCCGTTCGGGGCGGATAACTCGTTAGCAAAGAGCCTGACCACATCAGGACCGAATTGGCATTCTGCCGATTCCATCAGCTAACCAGTTATATTCACACAAAATGGCTACTACCATTCCAGACCACTACGTCACCCAGTTTGATACAGGGTGGAAACACCTCGTTCAACAGCGCCGCTCCATTCTTAAAGAGTGCGTTCTACACGATACCGTTCGCGGTAAAGAAAAGACTTACAACCAAATCGGTAAGTCCTCAATGCGGCTTATCACCACCCGAAACGGTGCAACCGTTCCGTCCAACACTGCGTTGGCGAAACGCTGGCTCCGACCGAAAGCTTACGATGAGGTTACTCACTTCGACGAATGGGATGACACCATGCTTGGTGAAACCGTTCTCCCGACTTCGGCTGTTTCCAAGTCGCACACGATGGCCTATTTTCGCACTTGCGATCAGACCATCATTGATGCGGCTCTCGGAACTGCTTACATCGGTGAGGCTGGCACTACTGCCGTTGACCTTACTTCCGCCAACCAGGTTGTAAATAACTTCTCTGGTTCAAACGAAGGTTTGACGGTTGCTAAGATCATCGAGGCTAAAAGTATTCTCGGCAAGTTCGAGGTTTACGATGACCAAGATGATAGCGATAGCAACTTGATTGCCATCGTTTCTCAACAGCAGTTGGATGACCTGCTCGCAATCACTCAGATTACGAGTGCGGATTACAACGGCGTTAAGGCACTTGTTCAAGGTGCGGTTGATACGTTCATGGGATTCAAGTTCAAACGCTCGCAGCTTCTGCCTCTGGTAGTCGCCACGGACGTTCGTTCCTGCATCTTCTACGCTAAGTCTGGTATCCAGCTTGGTGACGGTCGTATGTCGTCCAAATGGGCGGTGCGCGATGATCTCAACGAAACGCTCCAGCTCCGCACGAAAGCGTGGATCGGTGCAACTCGATTGGAGGAAGAAAAGGTTGTTGAAGTCTTTTGCGACGAATCACCCTAATCACTTAATCCATCTTAAACTAGAACTACTACTTAAAGAAAAATCATGGCTACTATTTATACTGACCTGACACGAGCCTCCGAAGATGCGAAAGATCGCAACGAGGATGGTGACAAGCCGTTTGGTGATCTTAGGATCGCTCGCGCTTCATACACACTGGTTGATACTGAATCCGTTGCGGACATTATCGACATCGTTAAACTGCCGGAAGGTTCCACTGTTATCCCTCATCTCTCTTATGTGGTGTTGGAAAATCCTGGCACCTCGCTAACGCTCGACATTGGTGACGATGACGCTACCACGGCAGTTGATCCTGATCGCTATGCCGATGCCCTCGATGTGGCGGCTGGCGGTGCAATTAGCTTTGGTGTTACGGGGGTTGCGGCTGACGCGCCCTACACACTCCAGGCTCAATCGACCATCCAAGCAACAGTAATGGTGGAATCAACGCTTACTGCTGGTGCGCTAGTGGTGTTCTATGTCGCATACGTGACCAACAGCTAACACTCTCTGTGTGTCGTCATAGGGGACGGGGGTTAGTCGCAATTCTGCGCTAGCCCCTGTTTTTCTAAATCATGGCTTCTGAAACTGACATCTGCAACTTGGCCTTAGCCCGCTTCGGAGAGAAGCGGATTATGTCATTGTCTGAGACAAGTGAAGCTGCGAAAGTTTGCGCGATCTTTTACGATCAGACCCGAGATGAGATTCTGCGGGCGCACAGATGGAACTTCGCGATGAAGCGAGCGGTGTTGTCACAGATCGTGACAGCCCCGATATTCGGATACGATTACGCCTATCAACTGCCCACCGACTATATCAGGTTCGGTGCGCTCAATGATGGCGACCTTTTAGAGAGAGCTGAGTTTGTGATCGAGGGAGATCAACTGCTCAGTGATGTTGAGACTGCGAATTTTCGCTACGTTTGGCGGATCACCGACAGCCAACAGTTTGATGCGTTGTTCATCGACGCACTCAGCACAAAACTAGCGGCCAAGATTGCGCCGAGCCTTTCAGGGGATTGGAAACTTGGCGAGAAGTTCATGGCTGAATATCAGAGCTTGAGCTTAGGCATTGCCCGTCGCGTGGATGCGGCTGGCGATAACTCCAAGCAGTCGAGGCAATCACGCTCGATTAACTCCAAGATGGCCCGTGCGAGACTCAACGGACCTCTTGGTTAATGCCAGTTCTAGAACTAAAACCATCCTTCGCAGCAGGAGAGCTTTCACCAAGGCTTGACGCTCGGAGCGACATCGAGAAATACACCAGTGGTTGCAGAACCCTAGAGAATTTCATCCTGACCCCTTACGGCGGGGTCAATCGTCGGCCAGGCAATGTCTACATTGCTGACACCAAGACGATGAGCAAGGCATCGCGCCTGATCTCGTTCGCCTTTTCCACGTCCACCAGTTACATACTGGAGTTCGGTGATCTCTACTTTCGCGTCTGGTCTACCGGCAACGCGCCCGCGATGCTACAGGAGATCGTCACGCCTTATCTTGAGGCAGACTTATTCCGCATCCAGCTAGCGCAGATCAATGACATTGCATATTTAGTGCATCCAGATCATGCGGTGCAAAAGGTTTCACGTCTGGGGGATGCTGACTGGACGATTGAGGAGGTTGACTGGAGCCTTGATACCAATTATCCGGCGATGCTGGATGAGAACATCGAGGATTACACTCTCTACTGTAACGTCAAATCAACGCCGGTAGCTTGGGTGACTGCTACAGATTACGTCATCGGTGACGGGGTGACGAACGGTGGCAGCAGCTATACGGCCACAACTGACCATACTTCGGGGGCTAGCACTGAGCCTGGGACGGGTGGTTCATGGGCAGCTAATTGGGATCTTATCACAGCGATCACTGTCACAGCGAATGATAAGACAGAGGCAGACGCATGGGTGACGGCAACTGCTTATGTCATCGGTGACAAGGTGTTGAGCGAGACGAAGCAATACACTTGCACGGCAGACCATACTTCGGACGATGGCGGCACTGGTGGCACTGACGATGGCGCAGGAGACGATGAGCCGGGCGTAGGCACTGATTGGGCAACCGTCTGGACAGAAGGCACCTACGGGTTGTTCATGGAGGACCACGTTGGCGCATACTTTCAGATCGCTCACAGGCGGGAGGAAAGTTCATACATCAGGCACGTCCTGAACTCTAACGGTGCGAGTGACACCTCGATTAGGGTTCTCGGTGGTTGGGAGATGACCACTTACGGGACGTGGAAATCTGATGTCCAGATTCAGCGCAGCTACGATGACGGGGTGACGTGGGAGACTATCAGGACTTACTCAGGTGAGAGTGACCGTAACATAGCTACTTCAGGCACAGAGGAGCGTGAGGCACTGTATCGCATCAATGTCGCCAACTACGCATCCACGTCAGCGGGACGAGCGGTGCTAGAGGTATCAGATTCAAAGCTTTACGGGCTGGTGAAGGTGACTGCTGTTGCCGCTGACGAATCGGAGCAAGCCACGGTGGAGATCGTCAGAGACATTCACTCAGTCGATTCAACCTACCTCTGGAGTGAGGGTGCTTGGTCTACCTTCCAAGGGTTTCCACGGGCAGTGTCCTTGCACGAACAACGCATCATATTCGGCGGCACGGCAAAGAACGCCAATACCTTGTGGGGCAGCGTGATCGGTGACTTCGACAACTTCAGACGCTCAACCTTGGATGACGCCAGTTTCGCCTACCAGATAGCCAGCCGCGAACACAACGCAATTCAGTGGATCTCAAGCCATAACGATCTGCTTGTCGGCACTGCCGGTGAGGAATGGAAGGTCGGCAGCGGGAGCGGCAGTGATCCAATCTCAGCCACAAACATCCGAATAACCCGTCAAAGCGGTTACGGGTCGGACCACCTTGGCGCACAGGTGATTAATGATGTTACCATTTTCGTCCAGCGATCCGCCCGCAAGGTGCGCGAGATGACATATTCGTTCGCTCAAGACTCTCTGGTAGCCAATGATGTCACCCTGCTGGCCGAGCATATCAGCGGGGATGGTATCGTTCAGACGGCCTTCCAGCGTGAGCGTGATGCGATTGTCTGGGTTGTCACCAGTGACGGTCAGCTTGCGGGCATGACCTACGAGCGTGAGCAGGACGTATCAGGTTGGCACCGGCAGACTACGGACGGCACGTTTGAGAGCGTTGCAGTGGTTTACGGCAACTACGGCGATGAGGTCTGGACAGTGGTGAACCGCACCATCGAGGGTGCCACGGTTCGCTATCTTGAGCGCATGGACCCCAACTGGCGCAACAAACAGGATGACGAATCAAAGAACAGCATGGTTTACCTGGATTCCAGCGTGACCGAGACGCTTGCGCCGGGTGTCACCACGCTGACGGGACTTGACCACTTGGAAGGTGAGACGGTGGACGTGTTAGCTAATGGGGACGTTCAGACATCCAAAGTGGTTGCTTCAGGCTCCATCGAGCTGGATGCCAACGTGATTGCCGCAGCAGATTCGTCAGAGGTCTGCGCCGGTCTACCTTACGTTTCGATGCTCCAACCAATGAAACTCAATGTCCCACTGCCCAACGGCACTGGCCAGGGTCGGCACGTCAAGATTCACGAACTGGTTGTCAGGATGCTCAAATCGCTTGGTGGTGACGTTGCGCAGAACCCGACTGATACCGGCGACGATTGGGAGGAGATTATCTTTCGGGACTTTGGTGATGATATGGATGATAGTCCACCACTATACACAGGCGACAAGGAGGTTCAGGTAGCGTCAAACTATCGTGCGTCCGGTGATGTCGCGATCAGACAGACTCAGCCTTACCCGATGACAATCTTAGCTTTGATTCCGAAGTATGACATCCACGGCAACTGAACAAATTACGGTTATCCCGTATGACGGCAAAACCCACTATGGAATGCTGCGCGAATGGTGGAGATTCCACGGGTATCCGCCTCCCTCATCGGAGCTGCTCAGGCACGGTGGCGTTGCCCTTAATGACGAAGGTGAGCCTATTGTGGCTTATTTCATCTATTTCTCGATGGATGTTCCTGTAGCTCACACGCAGTTTGTAGTTTCTAAGCCGAAAAACAAACCCCGCGCGACCAAAGATGGTGCGCTCGCTATCATCAATTTCTTTGAGGATATGTGCAAAGCGGGCGGTTATAAGGTTTTGCTTACGCATTGCCCCTCAAGACTCACTCCCTACATTGAGGAGGCAGGTTTTGAGATAGCTGATTACTCGGCGGCATCATGTGTTAAGAAAATGGAAGGAGTAGAATTATGGTAGGCGGAACAATTGCAGCAATCGGCGCAATCGGTGGTGCAGTAGGCACCGCTGGCGCAGCAGTAGGCACAGCGGCAGGAGCGGCAGGCATAACGGGAGCAGGTTTAGCGACCACGGCATCGTTGGGCTATTCCGCGTATTCAGCTTACGACTCCTATTCAGCAGGGAAGTCGGCAGCTTCAGCGCAGGGTGCGGTGGAATCTTACAACCGCATCAATAGTCAATTTAATCTCACTAGCGAAGGTCACAACGCCTCGATTGATGAGATGTTCCAAGTTGCGAACATTCGACAGCAGCAGGAGGTGGCAAGCAGGCAGCATGAGATTGCCCTGAACTCGGCAGCTTGGGCTGAGTATGAGGCATCAGTAAACCGCAAGGTTGTGGATGCTGTTGCAGACGCTCAGATCCGCGCCCTAAGGCTTGAGGCTCGGGGCATAGAGTCACGGGGCAGGGAGGCCACAAGTCGCTCCAGAGAGCAAGGTGAGCGCATTGGGGCTACACAGAGAGCAAGGACCGCTAAAGCTGGCGCGGTGGTCGGCACCGGCACCCCCTTGGATGTGGCTATTGAGACGGCTGGCAACATTGAGTTGGCTATCCAAGACCAGAAGTATGGTTCTGATCTGGAATCAATAGCACTCCGCAACCAGGCTGTGCAGGTAGATTACGAACGTGATTTCACCCTGCAACTCGACAAGGTTGCCAGCGACTACGGAATCTCCAAGATGCTCGCCTTATCGCAGTTTGAGCGTGATGTATCACAGCAGCAGGGCAGAATAGATACTCTCGGCGCACAGACTCAACGTAAACTGCGCGACATCGACATCGCCAATCGGATGTGGGGAGTTGAGAATACTCCTTCCAAGGTTCCAGCGATGAAAGCGCAGAACACAGCAAACCTCATCTCCAATGTTGGCAGCACGGTTGGCAGTGCTTATAGCGCCCTCAACACGGCAGGAGTATTCGACAAGAAACCCTACGCATCAGTTCGTCCTGCCGCTGGATATACCGGAGCGAATACATGATCCCGATTTCCCAAATTCCAAACGCGCCAACCCGAGGTGGCGGAGTCACACAGATCCGCGCCCCGCGTCAGGCGAGGGTAGACACCAGCACCCCGAGATTGCGAGGCACCCAGATTTCCGCTGACAAGTTCAAGGTTCCTGGTGCCGCACCCGGTCTTGATGATTCACATATTGCAGCAGAGTGGCAGGCGCAACAGAATATCACTAGGGCAATCGGTGGGGTTGCGAAGCTGGCGCAGGGCATTCACGGCCAGATCGTTGCTGCGGAGGAGCAGGGGTATAATGCGACATCCAATTTAGAGCAACAGCAGTTACATTCTGAACTCGGGCTTAATTTTGCGGAACGGGGTGATTACGATAAGTTCGGCACGGAGACTGCCGATGCGTCAAAGGCGTTCATAGATGAGAAGGTTGCGAATGCGCCTAGGGGTATCGCTGAATCGTTGCGGGTGCGTCTTGAGACTGCTGCGTTGAGGTTCAAAACCGGCGTTGAGGTTGATGCCTTGCAGAGAAAGCAGAAGGACAACAAGGCTGCTACTGTCTACGGGGCTGAATTGATGTTCAAATCAGGTGACTTGGAGGGTGGGCTAGCGGAGTTGGAAACCCTCGTAGGCGTAGGTCAGGCCTCCAGTGAGGAGGTCAAGCTCATGGCAAGAGGCTTCACCGAGGACTATCGAGTTCAGGTGGTGAAAAATGGGATAGCGATAAATCCCATGCAAGTTCTCAGGGATCTCACGGAGACGAATGAGCATGGGGAACCCTCCCTTTATGTAGATGAGGAGATTTATCCAAACTTCGACGCACACAGGCAATCCCTGATAGGCTATGCACGCAAAGGGGTGTCAGCATTGCAGAGTGCTGAGTATAACACCATGATGGATCACGCACTCAACAAAGGGAAAATATATAAGAGGGAGGAGGTCTTGGACAAGAAGGATAGAGGACTTATCTCACCGGGCATGGCGACTTCCTACATTGACAGGTTCATCAAAGGCATCGAGCCGGAATGGACTCACAAGCAGTATGACGATACCCTAAAATTGATGTCGCAATACGATGAGGATGAGGATGAGTATGGCGAGTGGGGAACCCTTATCCTTGCGTCAATCTCTAAATTTCCAACCCCACAACAGGAGAGACTGAGGGAAATATGGAAGCGGAAGCAAGAACCTTTGAACACCAAGTCTCAGGTGCTAGCTGAAACTTACGCTAAAATTGATAGACGCCATGATGCGGGCGGTTACGGTGCCGTTCAAGATCCTACCGATAAAACGCCGTGGGAGCAGTTAACGGTAGAGCAGAGAATGGCTTTCGATGCGTCTGCTGCGGCAGCGATTAAAGCGAAGGAAGGTGCTGATAAAGCATACCGGAATAACGAATTTAACAATGTTACTGAGGCTGGCGCTTGGGTTACCGCATTCATGTCCGATGACACGAATGTAGCCAATCAAGGCACCTTCTCTGAAAAACAGCCGGAACCCGAGACTGAAGTTGAGATAATTAACGGAAAGACTCGGGTTGAGGATTGGCCCGGCTTTCTAAGGAGGACAAATAGCGGGCGAGGCCAAGGGTCATCTAGCACCGACGTGGAAAAAGGCACACCTGATCCGACCATGCGCGACCCGGAGACAGGAGAAGGACCGGGGGCAGGACCGGAGCAGGAGTCAGCGGTAAAGTCGAGGGGCGGACTGAGGGGTTTTCTCAAAAGAATCTTTCAAAAGGACACGCCTGAACCAGCGGAGCGGGCAGCAATTCAAGAGCAGGTTCAGACACCTGAAGTTGCTAAGACTGTTATCGCAGAACTCGAAAAGGTTGATCCTGTCGTAGCGAGGAACCCGTTGAACTTCGCCAATAAGTATCTCGGGATTGATGAGAACAACCCCAAGCACCAAGCGACGGTGAAAGGTTTTCTGAACAAGGCAGTTCCAGGGTTCATCAACCACGCTAGCGAGGTCAGGAGCGACGATAGCGCATGGTGCGCGGCATTCGTAAATAGCGTATTGCATGATGGAGGCTTCAATTCCCTCAAAGGCGATGGATACAACCTGCTCAGGGCTAAAGAATATGCCAATGTAGGATCTCCCGTATCCTCGATCACGAACGCTAAACCCGGTGACATCCTTGTGGTTAAGAGCAAAACTAGCGGCAGCTATCACGTTGCGTTTTATGCTGGCATGAAGGGCGGACAACCCCTGTTGCTTGGCGGCAATCAAAGCGATAAGGTCAACATTCAATCACTCGGAAGCAAGCGCACAGTGGCTCACATCAGGCGTGTTGAAGGTGTTGAGGACATGAAAAAGGTCAACCTAGAAAAGATCCAATCAAGTTCCATTGGTCCCCTGATGGGAACATTATAATGGCTGAATCCATCTCACTCCCAACATGGGGCGATGACGCTCCCGTGGAAGCGCGGGACGACATATTCCCACAGACCGTCATCTATGATGGTCCTACCGAGCCTGAGCCTGTTGCACCGGAGCCTGTCGCGCCAGCACCGGAGCCTGAGCCTGTCGCGGCTGAACCATCACGGGTTTCAAGTTTCACGCGGGAAAACAATTACGGGCTACAGGATGCCGTAAACAAGTTCAGCGGCGTGGATACCATGTCTGCGGCATTCAAGCCCGAGCATTGGGCTAGAATCCAAGAGGGGTTGAAATACTCTCAGCAACCAGAGAAAGACCTCAAGCGGTATGCCGTCATCGACTATGCAGCGAAAGCTGGAGAGTTGAGTGCGGAGGAGTTAGCTGCTGATTGGGATGTCCATCGTGATCAATTCGCGAAGCACCTGTTTCCAGATGATCCCAAGGTCGGCAAGATGACCGATGATGATCTTTACGCCAAGATCGGTGAACAGGTAAACCAAGACTTTCACGGTGCGCAGTTGGTAGAGGCAGTTCATCAGGCGGGCCTGAACGCTGGCATCGGTGGATTGGTGGAGGGCAACGACCTCGACAACACAACGCCGTGGCTGGAGTTCAAGAAAACCCTCGAAAGCGCAGAAGGTTACGACCCTGCGATGAACGATGATTACCTGGAGATATTCCGTGCCAGCCGGAAACAGGTGATAGACACTCAGCTAGAAGCATCCGAAACAGCCAAGGAACTGCTGCCTATCTTTAAGCAGATGAGCAGCACGGAGGGGATCAAGGATTACACTGAGGCATTCGATTCGATCATGCCCGTGTTTGAAAAGATGGATGACGATGAGATTGCTCAAGCAGCTTTCTACATCGGCAGGATGGCAGCGCAAGACGATCAGGACCACAGCTATCGCGAGGGTCTGGACAAGGCTTTTGAGCAGGGATTGGTGGATTTCTTTACCGCTCCAGCTCGGAGGTTTGCCGACATGGAAGCAAACCGCATCCTCACCGCTGATGAGTTGATGATTCCAGACAACGCGGGAGGCTCGACACCATCAGAGTTCTATCGCTCAGTGGTAGATCAGGCGGGCGGCGAATCCACTCCCCTTGGTGTGTCTGCGGGTAGACCGATGCGACCGGCGACACCGGCAGAACTGGAGGAACTGAAGGCAGGGGCGGCAAGAGTTCAGCGCCGGTCAAAGATCGGTAGAACGATCATCAAAGCACTCCACGGCGAGGTTGACCCCGTTATAGACGACAACATCTTTGAGCGAGCGACGTATGGCACAGCAGGGATGGCCCCTATGCTCGCTACTGGCGCGGTTGGGGGCATGGGCCTTTCGCTAGCCACTGGTTACGGGTTCGTCGCTAGTGCTATCGGAGCAGGGTTGATGACTCAGCCGGGGATTGCCGGTCAGCGGTATGAGGAGTTCCTAGATATGGGAATGACAGTCGAGCAATCGGGTGATCTTTCCTTTATCTCCTCGATCATCGAATCGGGCATCGAGGGATTGCAGTGGGCAACGCTCGGTGGTGGTGGTCCCTGGATAAAGAAACTCACGTCACGGTTGGCGATGAACAATATCATTGGCCGATACCTCACCAAGACTGCTGGAATATCGGTCGCGGAGAACGCACAAGAGTTCGTTCAGGATCTCACGCCTATGGTCTTGGCTGAAGCGGCTGAAGCGCTCACCGAAGTTTACCCAGATCACGATTGGTCAGAGTCATTCAAGGGGTTGCTGAACACCCGCGCTGACGTTGCGCTCTCCCTGCTACCTCTCGCAGTATTCGGCGCTGTTGGTGGCACGATGAATGAGCAGAAGCAGAACTATATCTCCAAGCAACTCAGCGTGAACAACATGATGATGCTCGGCCTCGACCGAGACAAGGCTGAAGCAGTCATGGGAGAGAGGAACTTGCTGGCAAGGGGCAAGGCGTATCGGGCGGCACTACGGGAGCAGAACGAGAACGCTGCCCCTGACGACCTCAACGCCTTGGATGCAGAATACCTCGCTGCCGTTGAAGCGAATGACATGGAGAAAGCGCAGACGTTGGCGACTGCTGCCGCCGGTTATGCTGTTGATTCGGCTGAGAAGATTGATGCCACCGACCCTAGGGATGGCGTTGAGTCCGTTGAAACCCACACAAAGGGCGATAACACGGTTCCAGCAGTAGTCTACGAGGATGGCAAACCCGTCCCTCTCAGCGAGCGTTTCGAGTGGGAGGAGGGTGTTGATACCTTCGTTCAGGCAACCGCTCATCAAGCGCAGAACCGGCAGGATGCTACCGCTGAGACTGACCAGATTCACATGGATATTCGGGATGCCGGTATCACTATGACACAAGTGCCTGACGGCATTCAGGTGATGCTACCTGATGCACAAGCTACGAACGTGTCTACTCCCGTGGAGGCTCATCAGGTCGCTATGGATTATCTCGCGGAGCAGGATAGGTCCGCAGACTCTCAGGATTCATCACAGGATGCAGTCATCCCGACGACCAATAGAATCAAGCCTGACCCGATCACCGGCACCGGCACGAAGCAGCTCAATGAGATCCTGTTTGATGTAAAGGAACAGCTCGGGATAAACATCCATTATAGAGGGGCTGGCAGTCGAGCCATCGGAACATACTTCTTTGGTTCAGCCGCAACGGTGATCAAGTATGAGGGTGACTTGAATACTGCCGCGCATGAGATGGCACACAACCTGGATGCACGGTTCGGCATCGTGGCTGAGTGGTCAGGCGCGAGAAAGAAAAGCCCATTCGACGCTGAACTGCGACCGTTCGCAGAACACGGGTCAATCTCTAACTCAGGCAGACGCGCCAAACTTCGCTACGTCAGGGCAGAGGGAGTCGCTGAGTTCGTTCGGGCGTGGATGATTAACCCGAAGGCAGCAGAAGCGGCAGCACCAAAGTTTACTAAGTTTTTCAAGAACAGGATTATGACCTCAGACGTGGGGGTGGGTCCAAATAAAAAGCCATTGAGCGCAAAGGCGCGGAAGGCAGTTGGCGAAAAGGCGCTGAAGGGGATGCAGGACTTCGGCAAGCAGGTTCGCAGGTTCGCGGGCGCAACGGGAACCGAGCAGACTGCGGCGAACATCAGGTGGACGCAACTATCTAAGTTCCAGCAGATGCGCAAGACCATGTTCGGGCATCATAAGGGTAGCGGTTTTCAGCTTACCATGTGGGACAGGTGGAGCAGGACGTGGTTGGATAGTATGCGGGTCATGGAATCCGCAGTTAATTGGGTGCGCGATGAGACGGGCAAGAACCCTCTGCCCGAGAACGATCCTATGGTTCTCGCTAGACTCCTGAATGGCGGGGTCGGCGTGATGGAGCATATCTATAAAACGGGGATGATAGATTCCCGTGGCGAGACTGTGACGGGCGGGGGTGATAAGTGGCTGATGTCTGACTTAGACGATACTAACTTCGAGAGCCTCCAAAGAGATAAGCGTGATGCCGCTCATTTAGGGATTAGTGAGCGAGTCTTTGAGTTGTGGAATAGGGCGCAAAAAAGACAGAAAGAAGCGCAAAAGAAAGAGGACAAGAAAGCAGCTAAAGAAGGTCGCAAGCCTAAGAAGGTCAAGTCTGCTAAAGAGCGACTATCAGGAATGGGCGGGGGATTGGTGCATGACCTTGACGTTGCTAACAGGACCATCAAACAACTTAAAGCTGATCCGGTCAGGTATGCCCGACTCGAAAAGGCAGTGGCAAAATATAGGGAATGGGCAGACGCTAATCTGAAGTTTGCTGTTGAGACAGGTATTCTCTCGCAAAAGAAATACGACGAAATCACAGCGGGCAATAAGTTTTATATAAACATGACTCGCGTGATGGAGATCAAGCCCGGTGAGGATTGGGTTACATCGTTCCAAGGTAACGTGGATTCAGCTAATTTAGGCGGCAGTTCACAGATCATTTTCGAGGCAGAGGGATCATCTAAGATGGTGAATGACCCGTGGATCTCACTGATGGAATCCTCATCCAAGATCGTGAAAGAGGGGTATCGCAACAATACCATGCTCGCTCTCGCTGACCTCATCACCACGGGGAAGGATATGTATGACACCCCGCAGAGCAAGATGGAGAGCGTGGGGCGCAAGCTGAAGGCTAAGGATGGCGCGATGCAGAAGGTTGCTATCATGCGTGACGGCAAGCGTGAGGAATGGAGTTTCAATACCGATGTTCACAAAGCCCTCATGGGTATGGGGTCGATCAACGGCGGTATCCCTGTTCTCAATTGGCCAGCAAGGATGTTGCGATGGGGTGTCACTCGGATGCCAGCGTTCGCCATCCGAAATGTGCAGCGCGATTTACTCTCGCGCATTAACGTCACGCGATCTGGCACTCGACAATCTCTGCTAGAGACGTTCGACCTGCGCGGCAACTTTGATCCGACTGACTTGAAAAGGTTTGGTGGCGATCACTCAGGCTACTACCTGCGCGACAAGGTTGATTGGGCACGGGCGCAACGCGGCACCATGCTTGAGATCGTTAAGGACAAGTCATCTATACTTGTTCACCCGAAAGAGTTGGCGACATTCGCGGCGAAGGGTTGGCGGGCATACGAGGGACTCTTGAATAAGGGCGAGCAGTTCAACCGTATCGCTGAATACAAAGCGGCATTCAAGAAAGCTAAGAACGAGTTGGGGTATGATACCTACAACTCGCATCTCCACGCGGCAAATCAGGCAAGAGGGTTGATCGACTTCGCTGTTGCTGGTGATGTCGCTCGGGTGCTGAATCAATACATCCCATTTTTAAATCCTGCTATCCAGGGTGGTCGGCGCATGGCTCGGGCTATCACCGAGAACCCTACGATGTTTCTCGCAAGGTTTATCACTTTCGCGGTCATCCCTTCGGTTCTGGTCAGGCACCTTGCTCGCGCAGGAGATTACGAGGAGGAATACGAGCAGCTCCCAGCTTACCTCCGCGATCTCTATTGGTGCATCAAGATCGGTGATACATGGTTCAAGTTCCCGAAAGCATTTGAGGTCGGCGTGATGGCATCGGGCTTCGAACGGCTGTGGAGTCAGGAGATACTTGGTGAGGAGAATGCTTTAGATGGGTTCACTGGTTCGATGCTCAGAACGCTACTGCCAGTGGATGAGACTGCATTGGGTGGACCGTTCAAAACTCTGGTCGGCGCGTTGATGAACTACGATTCATTCCGGCAGAAAGCTATTGTCCCCGAATATCAAAAGGATGTGAACCTCGATGTCACCAAAAAGGATGGCAGCAGGGTCAGGAATATCAGTCACGCCAGTAGCTTCAGTCAAGCTATGCAGGCACTTGCGGAGAAGATCAGTATAGGCCCGGTCAAAGGTAACGAATGGCGATTGGCAGATGCGAGGATTCTCGACTACATCATCAAAGGCACGTTCGGCATAGCTGGAGACACTGCGCTCCGAGCCAGTAACACCATCATGCGGCGGGAGGATACCAATAAGAAGCTAGGCACCAAGGATTTCGGGATGACGACCGACACTATTGCCTGGACAGCCAAGGATGTTCAGGAGGTTTTCGATCTAGCTTCCCGCAATAATATACCCACCAACTCCAAAACCTTCGGTCAGCTAAATGCTGCACTGAAAGAGTATTACGATGTAGATGATGCCGACAAACCGGAGAAAGCGATTGCCGCTAAGAAGGTGCGGGCAGTAGGGTCGGCACTGCGGAAAATGCTGGAAAGTCGCCTCGAAAAAGAATAGCCTACAAACAGTCACCATGTCAGTTCAAACGGAAACCAACCGAATCCAATACACGGGCAACGGATCGCTGATCACTGCCTACCCGATCCCATTTCTGTTTTTCGATAATGCACACATCATCGCAGTCGAGACTGATTCCGCAGGGGTTGAGACTACCCTTGCGCTCACGACGAACTACACCCTCACCGGAGTAGACGACCCTGCTGGCGGCGAACTCACTAGCGTTATAGCCGTCCCGATAACCTCGACGCTCACGATCTACCGTGACGTGGAGGCGACTCAGGAAACCACTTACACAGAGCAGGGTGCATTCCCTGCCAATCAACATGAGGAAGCTCTCGACAAGCTCACCATGTTGGTGCAGCAGATTCAACGTGGTCTTGAGCGGACGTTTCGCGTGTCGGATGCCAGCGTTGCGCCTGACCCGATGCCTGACTTCGATGGCGATGAGGTTGGCGTTCTCGGCTATGACGACGATGGTTCGGTGATCTATACGCCGGAAACCCTGCTCAATTTCCTCAACCTCCCTGCCACTGTCGCGGGAGATCGACCACTCAAAGCCTGGTTGGGTTCTACTGAGAGAGCCTTGGCCGTCCCTGACTTCGTAGGACAGGTTGGCGTGGAGACTAGCGCAGGAGTTGCCGATGCCTTGTGGCGCGGCACAGCCCTATCTGCTGGTTCGTGGGAGATGTTCGACCTGTTCACGCTTGCGGAGCGCACCAAGCTTTCCAACATCGAGACTGCGGCAACGGCAGACCTGACCGGCGCAGAGATCACCGCGTTGATTGATGGCTCCATTGGCGATGCGTGGAGGATTGGGGCAGAGGTTGTCCATGTCGAGGATCAGAAAACAGCAGCAAGTAAGGGCGGAGTTGCGACAGCCGTAACGTGGAACGTCAGAGACTTAAATACGCTCGTTACAGATGACACCGGTGAGGCATCGGTTGCATCCAATCGCATCACCCTTCCGGCAGGCACTTACGAGTGTTACATCAAAGCTCCCGCCCGCGCAGTTAATCATCACCGAATCAAGCTTTACAACTACACTGATTCCGCTGATGAGATTCTTGGGGGGAACGCATTTGCACCCGTTGCCGGTGCAAGTTTTCACAGCACCAATGCTATTGCGGTTGGAGTGTTTACCATCGCCACCGCAAAAACTTTTGAAATACGGCATTACACGGTTTCGTCTGGAGCAGATGCCAGGGAACTTGGCTATGAAAATTTTGACGGTGGCGTAGCGACATTCACCCAAGCAATCTTTCGACGCAAAGCAGGCACCGGCAGCGGCGGCCTGATTGCTACCGCACTCCAGCCCGCAGACATCGGCGTTACGGTTCAAGCCTATGACGCACTGCTCGACTCGATTGCTACGCTCGGGTTCTCAGGCAATGCTGAACTCGTGCTTGCCGTCAATGCTGCTGCGACAGCGTTTGAACTCAAGGCTGCTATCGGTGGTGGCGATATGTTGGCATCCACCTTCGACCCGACAACGGTGAACGGTGACGTGTTCGACATGGATAACATGATCGAGGGAACGACGACCCTGATCCTCACTGATACAGAACGAGCCAAGCTGCTAGCCATCGAGGCTCTCGCAGACGTGACGGACGCAACGAATGTTGCCGCTGCCGGTGCGCCGCTCATCACAACCTCTGCCGCCGCTCCGCTGGGTGCGCCAACCACTGAGGGTGACATTCACGTAGACACCACTGGAGACGATGTATATATCGCAGCAGGCACCGCAGCTCAAGCTGATTGGAAGCAAGCCACGGGCGCGGGCGGTGGTGATCTGTTGGCATCGAACGATCTCAGTGATGTGGATAGCGCATCTACATCTAGGACGAATCTAGGTTTGGCTATCGGCACAGACGTTCAGGCGTGGGACACCTTGTTAGACTCAGTTGCACTACTCTCATTCGCGGGTAACGGCAGCAAGCAACTGGCGGTAAACTCAGGCGCAACGGCATTTGAGTTTGTCACCTCGACAGGGACGGGTGATGCGCTCACCACTGACCCTCTATCTCAGTTCGCGGCAACCACCAGTGCGCAACTTGCGGGTGTGCTGAGTGATGAGACGGGGACAGGTGCATTTGTTCTAGCAACATCACCGACATTGGTGACACCTTCTCTCGGCACTCCGAGCGCATTAGTTGGGACGAACATCAGCGGCACCGCTTCAGCATTCACGGCTGGCGCAGTCTCTACGATCACCGGACTTGCCCCGGACACGGCCACAACACAGGCGACCCAGGCAGCGATCACCACTGCCGCCAACCTGGTGACGGTGGGTGCGCTGAACTCAGGCTCGATCACTAGCGGATTCGGCACCATCGACAATGGTGCTTCAGCGATCAGCACTACAGGAATAATCTCGGGCATTGGCAGCGGGTTGACAGGCACAGCGGCAAGCTTGACTGCTGGCACCGTTACAACTAACGCCAATATGTCAGGCGACGTGACATCCAGCGGCAGCAACGTGACGACCATCGCTGCCGGGGCCGTTGATCTCGCAATGATCGCCACCGATCCTGCCGACACTTTCGACGTGTTCGTTGGCGCAGCTTTGGACTCACCGTCAGTTAGCGCCGCATCGAACGGAACGACAATCACCTTCACCGTTGAGAAAAGCGGAACCGGGGATGTTCGGTTCTGGTTCTCTGATGGAGTCTATACCTTAGATTGCACTCCAGCGGCGACCGTGGCGCTGACTCCTGGCACTGACATTGCGCCGACTGAGAATTTTGTCTACCTGCTGCAATCGAATAAAACGCTCACCGTCTCAACGTCAGGATTCCCGTCAGCAGAACACGCTCCGCTAGCGACTATTGTATGCCAATCGGCGGCAAGTAGTCAGACAGATGGTCTATATAAGTTCCAAGCCTGGACAGATCATGTATCTGGTAGCGCCAATAGCAACGGGCATCTCGCTCATATCAACTACTGGATTCGTCAGCAGGCAGCGACGTGGATAAGTGGCACCCTATGCACCCCGTCAGTTGGTGCTGCCACGTTTGACTTGGCGATCTCCAGCGGCTCAGTTCTACAGCTTCACCCGCAATCATTTCCTACCTTCGATACCTCGACGGGATCAGAGGTGATGGTAGTCAATGATTCGACTACAGCATACAAACGGGTAGGTAATCTAGCATCTGAACTGACCGATGCTGCTGCCGGTTCATTAAGCGGCAGATACTACAACTTGGTTGTCTTTGGGTTGGCATCTGAGTCTGACGGTGACTGCCAGATATATATCAACCTGCCAACAGGTAGTTATAATGGGAGTGCTGATGCGATCACCGACATTGATGCCACGGCGGTATATGATATTCCAACCAGTGCTAGAGGCTGCGCATTCCTTATCTCAAGGTTGACCGTGCGCCACCAGGTGAGCGGATCGACCTTTTCAATCTCTCAAAACACTGACCTGCGGGGACTTCAGCCATCGACCGGAGCGGGCGGTGGTGGTGGTGGTGGCGTTTCGGAGCTGATCGAGCTGACCGATGTAGATACGGCTGCTGATACCGCAAACTTTGTTTTAGCAACGCCAGACGGAACGACGGGCAACTATTCTGGGCGGGCGCTAGTTAAGGGAGACATATCGGGATTAGATATTGTCAAAACCGAGAACATCATCCTTGGCGCGGACGGTGGCGGTTCAGTCCTCACCACTGGACTACAGACCGCTTATCACCAGGTTAAATGGGACTGCACCATCGCATCCGTTGAGGTGGTGGCGGATCAATCTGGTAGCGTGGTAGTGGATATCTGGAAAGACGTTTACGCCAATCTGCCTTGCACCGATGCCGACAGCATCACCGCTAGCGCACCGCCTACTCTCTCGACTGCGCAGAAAAGCCAAGACGCCACGCTCACCGGCTGGACCACCGCACTCTCAGCAGGTGACTACCTGTATTTTAATATCGACAGCGTGACCACTTGCACGGCGGTAACTGTAACTCTAATTGTAACCAAGACTTAGTAATGTGGTATTCACTATTCAATAAATCTACCGGCGCATTGTGGTCGCACAGTTCGACGGAACCAATCCCTGATGCTGCGCATGAGGTGTCATCCGACGCTGACAGGCAGGATCAGATCAACCAGTGGAACCCTACGTTGAGGGCATGGGAGCCGCGACCGACCGAACGCCGCATCACAACCGGCGCACTGATGGAGAACCTGACTGACGGCGAGCGGGCAGCGTTCTACAACCTCGACAATAAATCTGGACGAACGGTTGATCGCGCCTTGATCTCCGCCGACAGGCTTGGCTACATCGACTTGGATGCGGCACCTACGGGTGACCTCCTGAGTTTGATGGTTTTCGAGGGAGTGATAACTGAGGCTAGAAAAACTGAACTCCTGGCAAACTAATGGCACTCGAAACAATAGGAGCGGACACCGCTGCATCCGAGGGGACGCTGATTACGGCTCACGGCACCCCTGGCACGGACGGCAGTTATGTTGAGCTGACCGCATCATCCGGTCAGGCTTGCGAGCGCGTTGCTGTTGTGGCGCGACCCGTCAGCGCGGGGACAGAGACTAGCGTAATGACTATCGCCACCGGAGCAGCGTCGAGTGAGGTTGATATATTTTCCTTCGCGATTAGTCACGGGAGTAACGAAGGCAATACACAGGTAGCGTTTGAGATTCCGTTTACTATCGCCAGCGGCACCCGCATATCAGCGAAGTCGCGATCCAGCGCGAGCGTTGCCACTGCCGAAGTTGTTTTAGTCATCAATACGGATGACTCGTTTGGAACAGGGGCGGCGACTGAATTGATCGGTGAATCTGCTGCGGCGATGACCGTCGTAGATTCTGGCGGTTCAACCAATACTAAGGGCGCATGGGCCGAGCTATCTGCATCAACCTCGCATGACTACGATCAGATAATCCTATTCGTCGGATGGAATGAGAACACGACCGCCCGTGTCGCATCTTGGCTCATCGACATCGGGACCGGTGCGGCAGCGTCGGAGACTGTTGTAGTTAGTAACGTGATGAAGTCTCTATCTCAAAATGAACTACCTAATCTGGTGTTCCCTATTTACGTTCCAATCACCAGTGGGTCAAGGGTGGCGGTCAGGGCGCAGTGTGATACCGCCGACGCTGCCGACCGGCTTATAGACTTGGCCATTTTAGGCGTGAATTTAACCGCCCCGTCTGGTGGGGGTGCCACTCAACATTCATGGACAGCTTAATCCTCTGGATCAAACGACATGCTCGACCGCACATCATCTTCTCCCGACCGAAAGGCTCGTCCTTGGTGGATAAAAGAGTCCCATTCCTCGGGGTTAAATTTAGCTTTACTTGGCGTGACAAAAAGCGGAAAGTTAAGTCTGTGGAAAAAGTTCAAGATAGTAACGTCGATAAATCAGACCTTTAACCAATTACAAGCTATGCGATCCTGGAAAACGAGTCTCGGTGGAATTTTAACAGCATTAGGCGTGACGCTCACTCAGATTGAGGGACCGGAATGGCTCTCCGCATCTGGCGCAGTGCTAGTCGCAGTCGGCGGATTGCTCGCAGGTATATTTGCCCGCGACAACGACAAGACATCATCTGATGTCGGCGCTGAGTGAAGTGAACGGTTTAAACCCGTGAATGCTAAACTGCTAAAGTTGAGGCAGCTCAACGAGCAGTCTCGCGCCCTGATCGCGGAGCTGATCGAGGAGGATAAGCCTACGCCTGTTCCGCCAGCCGCCGATAAGTTCAGGGTTGCAGTGGTTGTCGGGCATGAGCCGACCCGACCGGGTGCCTGCAATCGTGAGGCGAACCTCTGCGAGTTTGAGTTCAACGATTGGATCGCTGATCAGATGCTCCTAGACCCCCCGGTAGGCATCGAGCTGCTGAAAGTCCACCGACATCCAGGCACCTACTCAGCACTCCCTGCCAAGATCAATGCACTCAACCCTGACCTAGTTCTCAGCCTGCACTGTAATGGATATGATGGCGAGGTGAGCGGGAGTGAGACGTTATACACTTCAGGCAGTTCGGACGGTGCGCGATTCGCCGGTATGATACAGGCTAGAGTTCTGTCTGCGCTCCATTTAGCGAACAGGGGAATCAAATCGCGTGTGCGTGGTGATCGTGGCGGGACGCTGTTGTTCGGCACTGAAGCACCGGCAGTGATAGCAGAACCCTTCTTTATCGACAATGACTCAGACCTGGCGACGGCAAACAGCAACCTCGCTCGACTGATAGACGCCTATTTGAAATCTATCGCTGAGTTCGCAGACATTTAATTATGGATACAGGGAGCATTGTGGCAATCGTCGGTGAGGTAATAACTGTTCTATGCTTACTTGGGGGTGGCGTCTGGGCTACCGCCAAGATGCAGAGTTCTATATCTTCGCTGACGCATGAAATCAAAAGCCTTACGAGGGCAGTGTCGGAACTGGATGTCAGGCTAGATAATCACCATGACAGGTTACTAAGGTTGGAGGTCCATAACGAGTTAGATGATGTGACGCTGCCGGTAACAGATAACTAGATTATGAGCAAATTCGCGACTTTTGTATTCGTCAGCGACACGCATGGAGACATGATAGATTTAGCTGCCGAGGCTAAATTCTTCGAATGGGTATCTGATTTTTCTCCGCAGCATCGTATCCACGGGGGGGATTTCGTTGACTTAAGGCCAATCCGCAAAGGGGCTTCCACAGAGGAGAAGGCGGAGTGCATGGAGGATGACTTCATTGCCGCGCAGAAGTTCCTGGAGCGATACAAGCCCGATACTGTGTTACTAGGCAACCACGATGCCCGCCTTTGGGAAGCACTCGACAGCAACAACGGCATGATCGCCAGCTATGCCCAGAGACTTCTCGGCTTGCTACAGGGTGATAAGTTCAGCCGCGAACCAGTGATCAAGAAAGGCTCGGTTTTCCATAACTGCGGAGTGAAACGGGTGTTGCCGTATGATGTTCGCAGGGGAGTCTACACGCTCGGCTCATTGAATATGCTTCACGGGTTCTCCTGTGGTATGTATCCGGCGCGACCACTGGTTGATGCCTATGGCCCCAACGCAATATGCGGTCATGTTCACAGGTTTAATCATTATCGAAGTCGCACACACCGAGGAGGTCAGGGCATGACAGCTCCCTGTATGTGCAAACTGGATGCGCCTTACGCCAGCCGGAATATCGCAACGCTCGCTTGGGAGAACGGGTGGATCTATGGGGTGGTGAACACCCGCACGGGACACGTAGAGTTTTGGAGTGTTCGCGAGCAGGGTGGCGTCTGGCTAGATCCCAGGCTTTCATGGTTATGAGTGAACTGAGCGACATAGCAGCAGATTTCGATTCAGCATTGGCCGATCTCCGCGTTGAGATCAACACAGAGTTGGACCGAACGAAATACAAAACTCGGGACGAATGGCATGAGATTCTTGGCTATAATCCGTGGCGCGAACTGAAGAAACATATCAAAGCGGGAACATGGGGGCAAATATTGGCCGTAGGTGATTCGGGACGGCTAGTTCTCCACTATTACAAGATCGCTGACAAATAATTGTCAATTCTCAGTTGACAGATAAGTGAGAGGCATTACAGTCCTCTCAATGAAACGAGCATTCCTGACGACGACACCCCAGCAGCACAAGCGGCTGAAGCGTTGCGCCAAGCGTAACAAGGTGTCGCTGCATGATCTGCTCAACGCAATATTGGATGACGCGCTCCCCCGACTAGAGAGTCGGTCGAGCAAAATCATTCTACCTAAAATAAAATGAAAACAACACTATCTAGGCTACCTCAATTTGCGAACATCGTTGATGCTGCGCAATTCCTACACGACGCTGTTGATGGGTTTTACTCCATCGAGAACATCGGCTCAACTAAGATTTCGTGGGACGTGAAGGCGTTTGTCGAGCATGAAACGCAATCCGTCTCCTTCGGGGGCGCTGCGATATTTCACCTCCTCTATACAGAGGCAGCTCCGCTGAAATGGGCGGGCGTCAATTATAATTCGCCGCATTGGGAGTGGCTAGACGGAAATATTCATATTGCTGCCAGAGAGCTTGGTGTCAGCCGCTTGGAGTTGGCGGGCTGGGGATTGGCTATGGATCTGTTAGGCAAAGGCATGGAACTGCGCCTTGCTGCCGAACTGCTCACAGGGAATCTCTACCGTATGCGGGACTGTTTCACGTTCGATGATCGGGAGATCGAGCGACAGACTAACGATTATTGCAATTCTCTGAAAGAGTTCATCGCAACCCAGAAGGGCGAATGAAAAAAATAGCAATCCACAGAAACGTCTTGGTAGTCGCTAGTTTACGCACTGAGGGAACGTGGAAGGCATACGTTGTGCCGGTGCCTGGAAAGAACCACGTCAAAGAGGCGGCAGAACTATGGCAATCTGAAGGATCGCAGCTTCCAGAGCATCAGGCGCGACCCTTTTTTCCTGACCTAAGCGAACTGCCTTATGCGATCTAAAACAATCACCAGAACACACACCAGGCTCGGCCAAGCTCTCGAAATTGCAGCAGCTACCGGCGCACGAACCCCAATCAAAAGAAAACCATGAACGACCACAAATCAATAGCTGCCGCCCTTGTAGCGGCTCAAAGCGAAATGGGGAAAGCTCTCAAGCAGTCCACCAATCCGCATTTCAAAAGCAAGTATGCCGATCTGAGCAACGTGCTTGACGCAGTTCTGCCAGCCCTCAATAAGCATGGCATCGCGTTGATCCAACCTGCCAGGACAGATGAGGGTGATCACTACGTCGAAACCGTCCTTATCCATGCTGGCAGTGGCGAGACGCTGGGGTGCAGGGTTCCGCTCATCATCGACAAGAACAACAGCCAGGGCTACGCATCGTCTACCACTTATGCTCGCAGATATGGAGCCATGATGATGACAGGGTTAGCGCCAGAGGATGACGATGGCAACGCTGCCGCTGCCGCTCCACCGAAACCCATGGCCGAAGCGAAATTCCTCAAGATCAAGGATCTCATCGAGGAGAGCGGTGCTGATGAGAAGGCTGTGGCGAAGGCTTTCAAAGTCGGCTCACTTATGAACCTCACGGACGCTCAAGCTGATAAAGCGGTGTTCCAACTCCAAGCAAAAATCAAGAAGGCGAAAGCCGAAGCAGACGACAAAATCCCAGACCTAAAATAATATGAGTAAACCAATAGCTAAGTTGAACATCAACGTTTCCAAGATCAACAAGGACTTCTTGTTTGAGGGGACGAAAGGAAAATATATGGACGTTGCCCTCTGGGACAACAAGGATGGCCGCGATCAGTATGAAAATGACGGCATGGTGACACAGGATGTCCCTTACAAAATGAAGCAGGAACAGCCCGATCTTCGCGGACCCATCATCGGCAACTTCAAGTATCCCGATGGCCCGGTGACTGCGATGAAAGACCCTGCCGCTGACGTAGACGATACGGATATTCCGTTTTGATGATCGGCCAAATCTCCCAATAAAAATCACTTTTGGCCACTTATGATGACCGATAAACCTATCATTCGCTCCACCAAGAAACCTATATTGCGTTCCCCATCCCAACGGTTGCGCGATCATATCTGGCACTCCTGGTGCCGCGCCCGTGATGACGGGCAGACCTCGCTCGATGAGAATGACTATTACGAATCGGCCATGTCGATTTATCATCAGGACGCTCAGAAAAGAACAACAGGATTACTCAGAGAACTCAACGAAAGATAAGACTATGCAACTGACGACAAAAGAGAAACAGGACGTGATGCAAGCTCACGAAAACGGTCAGCCCGTTCAAGCCCAAGGCGTTGACTACCACGGCGACGAATGGTTTGATGCCATCGTCCCACTGTGGAATTGGGAGCGGCTGAATTACCGCGTCAAACCCTGCCCACGAGATCCGAGGAGATGCTACGTGGTCAACTTCCCCGAGCATGGCAGGGATCGCGAATGGACAGTTGCCTATGCCTATGCCTATTCCTGTGACGCTCCGCCACGAGACGGTGGTGAACGCGTCCAGATGATCGAGCTGACGGTTGACGTGGTGAAGGCGCTGCGTGTGGCTCAAATCTCCTACGAAGGGAGTCGCTATGAGTAGGTCCACATCAGAGCAAGAACTGGTGGCACTCGCTGACGTTCTGAACAACGTCAAACGACTACCCGAGTCCTCACCGATAAAGAAACAACTTTTCGACATGATAGATCCGCGAACTATAGAATTGGCAGATGAAATGCCAGCTAAAGAGTTCGTAGACTTCGTGGTGTCTGAACGAGAGTGGAAAAAGAAAAGGAGTTTCACCGGATAACAATTTGGAGGTATTGCGTCGCTGGGATCTGTTTTCTCCCTGTGGTCAGTTTTCATCACCTGCTGGGTAAGCGTCATAAAAGCCCGGCCTCGCCAATTCAACATATGATATACAACATCGCCCCCGTCTCAAAACCGCGAATGACTCAGCGCGACCGATGGGCTAAACGTCCCTGCGTCTTGAGATACTTCCAGTTCAAAGACGATTGCCTGTCGGCGGGAATGGAACTCGGGGAAACTATACACGTTGTTTTTCACATACCGATGCCTAAATCGTGGTCAGCGAAAAAGCGGAAAACCATGCGGGGGATGCCCCACCAGCAACGCCCGGATATCGACAATATTTTGAAGGGATTGATGGACGCAGTGCTGCCCGAGGACTCGCACGTCCACGGTGTAGTTGCATACAAGACATGGGCAGATACCGGAGCTATTGAAATTTTATGAAAACCCTCATCCTCGTCGCCATCCTCCTCCCGTCATGCGCCAGCCGCACGATGGAGGTTCAGCTTCCCACTCGCCACTACCATTCGGCGGCGCTATTTCCTGCGGAGATGCGCTACCAGGAGCAGTGGAAACCAACCGACGACTATCCAGCACCGTGATGCGTATTTTAATTGCCTGCGAATACAGCGGAATTGTCCGCGATGCGTTCATCGCTCAGGGGCATGATGCCATGAGTTGCGATCTGCTGCCGACTGATGCACCTGGCCCGCACTATCAGGGCGACATCAGTATTGTGCTGGATCAGAATTGGGATATGCTCATCGCGCACCCTCCCTGCACCTACCTCTGCAACTCCGGGGTGTCCCATCTGCACAAGGATGCCAGTAGATGGTTAAAACTCTTTGAGGGTGCAGACTTTTTCAAGATGCTTCTCGATTCACCGATTCCAAAAATATGCGTGGAGAATCCTGTCATGCACAAATACGCCCGGCGATTGATCGGTTGCGGTCAGACTCAGATAGTCCAACCGTGGATGTTTGGGCACACCGAGAGCAAAGCGACGGGACTCTGGCTGAAGGGGCTACCGAAGCTAGAGGAGACTAATAACGTCAAAGCCGAGATGATGCTGCTGCCGGATCGAGAGCGGCAAAGGCTCCATTATCTGCCACCATCCCCTGATCGGTGGAAGCTCCGCAGCACAACGTATGCCGGTATAGGTGACGCGATGGCCAAACAATGGGGGAGCCAATGACTTGCCCCCGATGCGCGGGTCGCCGCAAGATCCTCCAGCCTGACACCTGGTATGTCGTCTGGATTCCCTGCCCGAAGTGTGTGAAAAAACTTGCGAAAGAGTCTAAACCAGTGTAAATTTCCCATGCAATCATCTGACACTAGTTGCATCCCTTTGGGCGCAAGCCCTTTATTTAGCGTTCGCGTTACTTCTTGTCAGATGGAGGTAGCGCGAGCGTTTTTTAATACCCAGATCATCTGACATGAAAAGATTCACCGAGACAACGAAATGGAGCAATCCAGATTTCCGCAAAATGGAGAGTCGCACAAAGCTGCTGTGGCTGTGGCTACTGGATAGCTGCGATCAATCTGGCGTGATAAACGCTGACCTTGAGCTTGCGAGTTTTCAGATAGGTCAATATGTCGATAAGGAGGATCTGAAGGCGCTGGGGGATCGTCTCGAAACGCTCCCCAACGGGAAGCTTTTGATCGTGGATTTCATCAATTATCAATGCTCGAAACTCAGTGATAAATGCCCCGCTCATAAGCCGATTTTTAAACTTTTAGAAAAACATGGAATTGACCCTAATAGGGTATGCAATACCCTATTGAGTAGCCTACCTAGTAGGCTACAGGAAAAGGAAAAGGAAACAGATAAGGAAAAGGAAAAGGAAAAGGAAAGGGGATTCAAGAAACCTGAAGCCGATGAAGTTGTCGCCTACATGATCGAAAAAGGAGCGACGAAACAGGTTGCCAGAACCGAGGGGGCGGACTTCATGGATTTCTACGAGTCGAAGGGATGGATGGTTGGCAAAAACAAAATGTCCAAATGGAGAGCGTCAGCAAGCAGATGGATTCGCGATAAAGTCGCCACCACAACCGGACCCCGACCACCACAAGCATGATTCAATCACTCCCCTGCTCCCAAGACACCGAGCTAGCCGTCCTCGCCTGTGCGCTGGAGCGTCCCGAGCAGTGCATGGCGACCATCACCGAATCGCTCGGGGATGACATGAACGCCTTCTACATCCCGTCGCATCAGATGCTTTACATGGCCATGGTGATGCTGTGGTCGAAGGATGGGAAGTTCGACGCTATCACGCTGAACAACTGCCTGGCGCAGTCCGGCGAGCAGGATCGGGCTGGAGGTGCTGCTTTGATCGGTGAGCTGATGACTCAATCATCGGTGCCGATACTCCTCGAAAAGTATCTGACAACGCTCAAAGCCGCAGCTATTCGCCGCACCCTGATTCTGGAGCTGACAGCGGTGGCATCAGCAGCTTATGACCTGACATCATCGCTGGAGCCGCTCATGGAACAGGCTGAAACCGCTGTGATGAAGGTGCGCCAATTCGCCAAGGGCAGCACCTCCGGCCTAGTGTCGGTGAAAAAACCAATGATGGAGGCACTCGATGAGATCCAGAAAGCCAAACTTGGCGAGGCTCAACCTCACGGAATCTCCACTGGCTTCAAGGCTATCGACGCGAAGCTGGGTGGATTCCGACCGGGAACACTGCATCTGATCGGCGCACGTCCAGGGATGGGTAAATCGGCGCTGATGATGGGTATGGCCGAGGACATGGCATGGAATCGCGGTCTGCCGGTCGGTGTGTTCTCGCTGGAGATGTCTGCCGCTGGGCTGATGCATAGATCGCTCGCTAGCCAATCGGGGATTGCCATCGGGGATCTGATGGGGTCCAATCAGCTCTCGATGCTACAGATGCAGAGGCTAGCGACTGCCGCAGAGAACGGCAACAAGGGGACGATGTTTGTGGACGATACCGCCAGCGTCACAATCCTCGATCTGCGCAGCAGAGTCAGGCAGGGGGTCATCAATCTCAAAATCAACGCCGCATTTGTTGACTACGCTCAACTGGTGAAAGGCTCAACCAAGCGGAGCCAAGACAATCGGGTGGATGAGATCGGGGAAATCTCCCGAGGCTTGAAGATGATCGCCAAGGAGTGCAACATTCCCATCGTCGCGCTAGTCCAGCTCAATCGGGTGGTGGAATCCCGCCCAGATAACATGCCCAAACTCTCAGACCTCAAGGGGAGCGGCGATCTGGAGCAGGATGCCGACTCGGTGAGTCTCCTGTTTCGTCAGGATTATTATGATAAGGGTAAATTCCATGAAGCCGACCAGGGATTCGGTGAGGAGTTTGAGCCGAACGGGGATGCTCTTTGCATCGTCGCCAAGAATCGCAGCGGTGAAACTGGCAACTGCTGGCTGAAATTTGATGGAGAGAGAACTAAGTTTAGCGATAGATGACTGAGTATGCCTTTTTTGCCCCACCCTTGCCCCTGTGAGCCATCGTAAACCCAAAATGGTAGCAACCTACCGCAAGCACCTAAAACGCCTGAGAGCATTATGAGAATAGAAACCGAAATAAAAACCGAAATTACAAAAGTCGCCACCGAGGGTGGATCTTGCTCAGACTTGAGCGAGAACGCCTACCAATGGCTCTATGAGCTGGCCTGCGCCAGCGGAGACATGCCTTATGGCACGATGAAAGCTCGGGATGGAGATCCCGATGAATGGATGGATCAATGGCTCTTGCCAAACTACGATGAGGGACCGCAGCATCTTTCACCTGACGAATGTCCGTCAGGGTGCGGACCGGAACGACCGGAGCTTCCCGGCGATTACGTCGGTGGCAAATGGTTTAGTAGCCAGGACATCGAGCGGGCTGACCGCGCTATGGATGAGGAGAAAGGAAACTGATGGATAATATACATGATGACGACCGCTGTAGCAGATCAATTGCTTTAATCAGTCGAGGTATGCCTTGTTTTGTTGCCGTCGAGCAATTTATCGGCATACTTTACAGATGGGGTGAGGAGGTATATCGCACTGGTAGTGAATCCAACTTGGATACCACCTTGGAAAAGATTGAATCATGGGAGGAGGATAACCCTGATGAATGATTGGATATCAATAGAGTGGACCGGCACCCGCTGCCCCAACTGCTCCCGTGCGCTCATCACCGATGGTGTGGACGTGTGGTGCAGCCCGCAGTTTGACTTGGGAGCGGGGATACCTGAGTGTAAATTTAAGAGGAACGCCAAAGTTCTCCCATCCGAAGAATGAGGATTGGGAGCAACGCCTTGTTCTCTCCTTTTGTTCGATTGTTGTTGACGGGAATCAAATAGGGTGTAATCATAAAACCATGACAGCAACCGAATACGCCACAAGCCGCAAAGAAACCCAAGAAATGATCCACGCCAGCAAGGTTCGCCGGGAGATGATCGAAATGGAAAAGGAACTCTACCGCCGATGCCGCGAAAGGAGGGCGGCATGATAGGTCGCCCTGTGCATTACATGAGGTCCGAAGGGGGGAATTGGACCGCTTGCGGGGTTCAATCAGATTTGGCGGCCTGGGATTACAGGCACGTTGAGTGCTTGAGGTGCAGGAAAACCAAGGTCTGGAAAAGATGCGTTTTCGGGGATCGAGAGGCGTATCAGGCAGCAATGAAGAAACAAGGAAAACTTCAACCATGAGCGCAGGAGGAAAACGCAAAGGAGCAGGACGGAAACTGGAGGACGATCCCCGGATTCCGCTCCCGTTCCGCCTCCAGACTTCCGCAGTCGAAAAAGCGAAGCGGCTGGGGCGGGACCGAATCGAGGCAATGATACGACGAGCAAAGGAATCTTAGAGAGAACGCCCAAGGTGACTCACGCGAAGAATGAGCGTTGATGTCCACCGCCTTGTTCGGCATTTTACGATTTACGATTATGGCAAACAACAGAATGTATTTGATGCATCGACCTAGCCGCAATGCTGTCTATCTGGGCAAGCGCATGGGGTGGGGATGGTATGCTGTCCCTGATGACGTGAAAGAGCGGATTGAGCTTCTCTTTGAAATGGTGGAAAGCCAAGAAGCGGATGGCGACCAAGATGATTTCTGCATCGCGCTGGAAGATGGAGAAAATGCGCCCTTGTCGGATTCCGACTGGCTGTATGGGGAGCGCGACGAGCGGGGCATTATTTCTTTGCCGAACAAATAGATCACCCGCAGAGTTCACCCTGTCGGGTGCATCGCGCTGTTCTATTTCAAACGGGCGGGGGTCTGAATCTCCACTCACTCCCGTTAGCATTGTTTCCCCTCAACTCGCTAATTTGACGGGAGGGGGTGCCTGTCCAGTGAAAAAACGGTGTTCCATTATGTGAACGCCTTTCCCGAGCCTAGGCCGACTTGTCCCTAGAATCGTCGCTATGCGCTCGCATACCGTACGCTGATATATGCGCTCGGATGGATATTCGGGCGCGTTATCGCTCGGATGCTCTGCGATTGATTGACGGCGATTCTGGATACCAAAATGCCCGGTCTAGACTGGCTAGACCGGGCGATTGGG
>TARA_R110000796_G_scaffold162592_3_pt1 | contig 39585 bp, 35 predicted proteins | sample TARA_R110000796 | Tara Oceans TARA_R110000796 (sample SAMEA4397815) | marine metagenome | biome: Polar Biome; feature: [SRF] surface water layer (ENVO:00010504); material: water (ENVO:00002006), including particulate matter (ENVO:01000060) such as... | depth 5 m
TCTGTGACCCAAGTAGACTCCAAAACCTATGACATAACCGTAATCGGCATATCAGGCCAAGGTAGTATAGGCCTAAACCTAAAAGCCGATGGCAGTATTTTAGATGCAGCCAATAACCCATTGTCAGGCACACTAACAGGCGAAGTCTATGTCACCAATCTGTCACCAACCGACATAACGATAAACTCATCTAGCATTGCTGAGAATAATGAAGTAGCAGCAGTGATAGGAAGCTTTACTACAATAGATGCTGATCAATCTACTGGACACACTTATAGTTTGGTAACGGGAACGGGAAGTACAGACAATGCGCAGTTTGTTGTTGAGGGCACAAGTCTTAAGGCAGCCTCTATTTTTGATTTCGAAACTAAGACGAGTTACAGCATTCGGGTAAAAACCGATGACGGTCGAGGAGGCACTTTCGAGAAAGTGTTTGTCATAACAGTCACTAATGTGGCAGAACCAGAGCTTAGAATTACTTCGAATATCGATATTCCAGCTACAGCACTAGGACTGACGAGCAATTTTGACATCACTGTTCACAATGACGGAGAAGCAGCATTGATTGTCAACAGTGTGCTGTTCCCCGAAGGCTTCATTGGAGCAGTTACAGGGATCATAGTAAATCCAGGAGAAAGCAGAACCATCGCCTTCGGTTTTAAACCAATTGAAGTGAAGATCTACACTGGCACAATTCAGTTCATTACCAATGCAGGTACCGTTTCGGTAAATGTATCTGGTGAAGGAGCAATAATCACAGGAGTAGATGACGGAGCGATCAATCCTGAAGCCATCAGTATATTCCCTAACCCAGCAAGTAAAATACTGAACATTGACTTGTCAGAAGTGGGCGGTAAAAAACTGGATATTGATATAGCAAATGCTTCAGGTACGCCATTGTTCAGTAGAAAATCCTTTACAGAGAAAACCCTTCAACTGAACGTTTCAGATTATACCAGTGGTATCTATATTATTCAGATTACTGATGGAAAATCTGTGGTAAGAAAAAAAGTAATGATCAAAAGATAAGACAACAATGAAAATCAACAGAACCAAAACCATAAGTACTTTAGTACTACTTGTAATGATCATTATAGGTTGTAGCTCAGATGATCCAAATGGACCCACAAACAAAGAGCTCGCCTTTGAAAAACTTGCAGGGAATTGGACCTATGGTACCAGTGGCCAGATCACATTAGACGGTCAAGACGTGAGCCTGAACTATCCAGGCTTTACATTGTCGTTCACGGACGGCACTTACACCACCATCAACGGTGGCGACCTTTTTCGTGCAACAGGTACTTGGGCATGGGCTAATGAAGCCGCAGGAAGCATCAATCTAGATACAGGTGAGGAAGTAACAATTCTAGAATTGAGTGTGACAAACTTTAAGTTCAGCTTTACCCATACAGGTGGAGGAGTAGCAGCCGGAACTTCAGGAAGTTACACCGTGAGTTTAGAGAAATAAAAGAAAATTCAATTTAGTAATACTTACTATTTTGTGTTGAGGGGGATTTGAAAACTTTTGTTTTCAAATTTTATAAGGAGCCTATGGAGATAGGCTCTTTTTTATTGTCAGCTTAATTGACTTCTCATGGGACGATAAAAATCAATAAAAGTTTCATTGTGACGGTACCGTACATACTTGTACGGTTATGAACATAAATGGACCTAGAATTATTAACTTTCTTTGGTTCTATTAATTGATAATCAGTTATTTACCTTAGTTGGCATAAGCATTGTCATAAGGAGGTAGGTCAGCTGCTTTGGTCGGCAGCAATGTTAAACTCAAAAACAACAAGGTCATGAACTCAATAAACAACACAATCGACATTTTAAGGAGAAGAATTCCTTTAATGATTTGCCTTTTAATAGGCATTAGCTCAGTATCAATGGCATCAGAAATTGCTGATGAAAAATTAACAAGAGAAGAAGCTATTGAATTGATTTCAGAAGTAAAGCACGATTTGAATTTGAAAGCTGATTGCGAATTAGAATTCGTAATAGATGATGAAGGAAACGTGAAACCTTCTCCGATCAAGATTATTAAAATTTATGATAAGGACAACGAGTTGCTTTTAGAAGCCCCTATCCATACGGTAGAGCAAATGAGTAACAAGGAATTAAGAAGGTTAGTGAATTCAAGTGATTTCTTAATCGAATCCTACAACACCTTCTACTACCGCTTAGATTTATAATCGATGGAATCAGTCGTAAAGTAAACAGGCCACTTCATTTGAAGTGGCCTGTTTTTGTTTCATTTAGTTTATGAAGAAACTAGCAGTACTCTTCAAAAACATCAGCCAAATGGCCACCAATCATATCTGCAGTTCTGCCTTCAATGTGATGTCTTTCTACAAAATGCACCAACTCACCATCTTTGAAAAGAGCAACTGATGGAGAAGAAGGAGGGTATGGCATGTGGAACTCTCTCACTTTAGCAGTTGCCTCAATGTCGCCACCAGCAAAAACAGTAGTTAGATGATCAGGTTTTTTGTCGGCAAGCTTTAAAGCCATTTTAACACCTGGTCTTGCTGTTCCAGCAGCACAACCACAAACTGAATTGATCACTACTAAAGAAGTGCCTTTCTGGTTCTTTAAGTGATTTTCAACAGCCTCGGCTGTTTTTAGCTCTGTAAAACCCGCTTCAGTTAATTCTTGTCTGAATGGGACGAGTAAATGTTCAGGGTACATATTTCTTATTTTTATTTCGTTTCTAATTCTTAAAAGCCGCTTTGGCTATTCTTACATAAAACCAAGTTCTAGCTTGGCTGCTTCCGACATCATGTCTTGCGTAAATGGAGGGTCGAAAGTCAATTCAACTTCTACATCATTTACACTTTCAAGTGCCATAATTTTTTGCTTTACCTCTTCAGGTATCACTTCTGCCGCAGGGCATGAAGGAGAAGTCAATGTCATCAGTACGTAAACATTGTTCACTGGAAAAACATTGATTTCATAAATCAACCCCAATTCATAAACATCTACAGGTATTTCAGGGTCGTACACCGTTTTTATCGCGGCAACGACTTGGTCTCTTAAGTTATCTTCCATAATTCAACTTCAAATTATCAAATCTCAAAAAGCAAATCACAAAACTCAACTTTCAGTCCTAGTTAGTAATGAATACTTCGAGCTCAATTATCTAAACCTTATTTATTATTGCTGACAAGATTTTCAACAATTCGGTGGCTTCTTGTTCTAGCCTAATTCTTACTTGTTCAACTTCTTTATTTCCTAAAGTATCAATTAACCGAAGCCAGTACCTTGACTCTTTCGCTTCTTTTCTAGCAATTTTAGCCCTGAACTTAAAGTCTTTATCACCTAATTTCTCATTGGCTTCAATGTAATTAGCTCCGACTGATCCAGAGGATCTTGTTAGCTGTTTTGAATCCTCATAATTCGATAAATCTAATGTCAATAACCTTATAAATTGCCTAACATCTTTGGCGAACTGTTCTGTTCTTTGCTCAAGGTCATAATTGTTCGCCACCTTTTTGAATTTTGAATTTTGTTTATTGTTATTTATTCAGCCTTAGCAGAATAAGCTAATCCATATATTTTCATTTGTTTCATCATAGCGCCTAGGCCGTTAGACCGTTGTGTTCCGATGAATCTATTTAAACCAATTTTGTCTACAAAGTAAAGGTCTGCATCAACAATTTCCTGAGGAGTACGGCCAGAAAGAATTCTTACCAAAACACTCACCAAACCCTTAGTGATGGCTGTATTGCTATCGGCTTCAAAATGGATTTCTCCATTTTTTACTTCGGCATTCAACCAAACCTTAGACTGACAACCTTTAACAATGTTATCTTCGGTTTTGAGTGCTTCAGCCATTTCTGGCAATTGCTGTCCCAGTTCCATAATATATTCAATGGTCATTTCCATGTCGGAATCCAACATTGAAAACTCTTCGATGATCTCGTTTTGAATATCGTTTATGGTTTCGCTCATTTCTTGAATTTGCTGATTGTGCTTTTTAAAGCTTCAATAAACGCGTCTATTTCTTCAACCGTGTTGTAAACAGAAAATGACGCACGAACAGTTCCTTCAATGCAGTAGTGATCCATCAAAGGCTGAGTACAGTGGTGGCCTGTTCTTACGGCAACACCTTTAGCATCGAGCCACATGCCTAAATCAAAGTGATGAATTCCTTCTACTTCGAAAGAAAGTACACTCACTTTTTCTTTGGCCGTACCAATAAGTCTCACGCCTTCTATTTGGCTGATCTTATCAGTAGCATAAGCCAATAGCTCATTTTCGTAAGCGGCAATATTTTCTTTGCCCAATTCATTAATAAAAAGAATGGCTTCGTTGAAAGCAATTACATTCGCAATATCTGGAGTGCCTGCTTCAAATTTGTAAGGAATATCGTTGTAAGTGGTTTTACCAAAACTCACTTCTTTAATCATTTCTCCACCACCTTGGTAAGGAGGTGTTTTTTCGAGAATATCGCGCTTTCCGTATAGTACGCCCAAACCTGTTGGGCCATACATTTTGTGAGCAGAAAAAGCATAGAAATCTGCATTCAATGCTTGAACATCAACAGTGAGGTGAGAGGAGGCTTGTGCACCATCTACCAATACTTTGGCACCAACTGCATGCGCTTTGTCGATGATGTGTTTTACTGGGTTGATGGTACCCAAAGAATTGGAAGCATGGTTAAATGCGACCATCTTGGTTTTCTCTGTGATCAACTCATCAAGTGCTTCTATAATAATTTCACCGGCTTCGTTAATGGGCATCACCTTAAGCTCTGCTCCGCGCTCTTCACAAATCATTTGCCAAGGCACAATGTTGGAGTGATGCTCTAAGGTTGAAATCAAGACTTCGTCTCCTAGGTTCAAGAACTTTCTACCCCAGCTTGAAGCGACTAAATTGATGCTTTCAGAAGTGCCTTTTGTGAAAATGATCTCTTCTGGCTCGTTGGCATTAATAAACTTCTGTACGGAAACACGTGTGTTTTCAAATGCTTCTGTAGCACGAGCGGCCAAGGCATGCGCTCCTCTATGGATGTTCGCATTGTCATGTTCGTAATACTTCACCAAAGCATCAATTACCCTTTTAGGTTTTTGATTTGTGGCGGCATTATCGAAATAAATCAAAGGCTTACCGTTCACTTCTTGATGAAGCACGGGGAACTGAGCCCTGATTTTCTGAATGTCCAATGTGTGTTTTTCCAAAGTCTGAGCCATGGTTTATTTTTCCAACCTCTTTTCTATAATTGCAGCGAGATATTCTTTGATCGCTTCGTTTTCAACGGTTTCTAACACATCGTTAGCGAAGGCCTTTAATAAAATAGCGCGTGCTTTATCTTTCTGAATTCCCCTTGCTTGTAGGTAGAAGAGTGCGTCCATATCCAATTGGCCAGTAGTACAGCCGTGCGAACAAGAAACATCATCTGCCCAAATTTCTAATTGAGGCTTGGTGTTTACCGTAGCCTTATCAGAAATCAGAATATTTTTATTCGACTGGAAGGCATTGGTTTTTTGTGCGTCAGGGCGAACAAAGATTTTTCCATTGAAAACACCTTTTGAATTACCATCCATTATGCCTTTATACAATTCGTTTGAATAGCAATTTGGCATCATATGGTCAGCAACAGTATGGTTATCTACATGCGTTTTTCCGTCTAATAAATAGAGTCCGTTCATGTAGGTTTCAATGCCTTCGGCCTGAAGTTTAATGTTCAGGTTATTACGAATCATCGCTCCGTTAAGCGAGAAGGTAAAGGCTTTGAAATTACTGTTTGCGCCTTGAGAAGCGTGAATGTTTGAAATGTGATAAGCTTGCTCTGTGTCGTTTTCAATTTTGAAAAAACGAAGGTGGGCATTATCGCTTACACTGATTTCATTTACAGAAGTTGTAAAGCTTTTGTGTTCACCAAGGGTATCGAATTTCTCAATAATGGTGGCTTGAGAAAACTTACCTGCCACTACAATATTTCTGATGTGGTATGAAAGTTCTGCTGTTGAGCTATCACCAATAAAGTAAAGTACAATTGGTTTTTCGATTACCGCTTTGTCCGCGATCTCAATCGTAACCCCATGCTGACTGAAAGCAGTGTTCAAGGCCACAAAAGCATCTTCTGCGAAGTTGGCTTTAGTACCAAAATTTTCCTGAGCCAACGGTGAATTGGCTTTGAAGCCTTCAGCAAGTGATTCTACTTTTAGACCATCTTCCTGAATGTTATCAGATAGTTCACTTGAATAAATGCCGTTTAAGAATACGATTTTATGCGCATCCAATCCTTCGATTTGGGTGGCCGAAATTTGAGCTTCAGTTAATCCGAAATCAGCATTTGTTCCATTCAGTTCAAAATTCTTTTCAACGGCTCTGGTAAAGTTGGTGAACTTATATTCCTCGTTTTTTGGACCAGGAAAGCCAGAGTTCATCAAGCTAGAGAAAGCCTCTTTTCTTACAGCATGCGCTGCCGATTTACTTTGACCATTCAAGCTTTTTTCAAACGCCTCAAATTGAGTTTCAAGCGAATTTAAAATCGATTGTCCTGCAATTTTTTCCATAAAATATCTGCTTAAGCGGTTGCGTCTGCTTCTTCCTTAATCCAATCGTAACCTCTGGCTTCTAGCTCTAAGGCTAACTCTTTAGTGCCTGATTTTACAATTCTTCCATTATAAAGAACATGTACAAAATCAGGAACGATGTAATCCAAAAGTCTTTGGTAGTGAGTTACCACAATTGTGGCGTTGTCCTTGTCTTTCAGGGTGTTAACACCGTGTGCTACAATTTTGAGTGCATCAATATCAAGGCCTGAATCGGTTTCGTCAAGTATGGCCAGCTTTGGTTCAAGCATCGCCATTTGGAAAATTTCGTTGCGTTTCTTTTCACCACCTGAGAAACCTTCATTTAAAGAACGGCTCAATAAAGCTTGGTCGATTTCAACCAACTTCATTTTCTCTTTCATTAGTTTCAAGAAAGAAACCGCATCGAGTGCTTTTTCTCCATGATGCTCTCTGATTTGATTGACAGCCGTTTTCATAAAGTTAGTGGTACTAACCCCTGGTATCTCGATTGGGTACTGAAATGCCAAGAAAACACCTTCTCTAGCGCGAACATCAGCTTCCATTTCAAGCAAATCTTTGCCTAAAAACTCTACCGATCCGCCAGTTACTTCGTAATCTTCTCTTCCTGCAAGCACAGAAGCCAAAGTACTTTTTCCAGAACCATTTGGTCCCATAATCGCGTGCACTTCGCCTGGTTTGATTTCTAGGTTGATTCCTTTTAGGATTTCCTTTTCCTCAATTCTGGCTTGTAAATTTTTTATTGATAACATCTTAACTCTTTAATGTTTAGTGTTTAGCGTTTAATGTTCAGTGTTCAAAGTTTGCTGAAGCGTAATCTATCTCAGGTTCTTCAATGATGAATTTTGTACCTTTAAACTCTGTCTTGTTCAGGTGTTTTATAATAGAGATTAGCCAACCGACCCTTCAAGCGTTAGTGCAAGAAGTTTCTGCGCCTCTACGGCAAACTCCATTGGCAATTGCTTAAGTACTTCTTTGGCGTATCCGTTTACGATAAGCGCCACAGCAGTTTCAGCATCAATTCCCCTTTGCTGACAATAGAAGATTTGATCTTCTCCAATTTTAGAGGTGGTGGCTTCGTGTTCTACTTGAGCCGATTGATTTTCGATGTCGATATAAGGGAATGTATGCGCACCACATTTATCGCCCATTAAAAGCGAATCGCACTGTGAGAAGTTTCGAGCGTTGGTCGCGCGTTTCATTACGTGAACTTGACCTCGGTAACTGTTTTGCGACTTGCCAGCAGAAATACCTTTTGATACGATTCTCGACTTGGTATTCTTACCAATGTGAATCATTTTGGTTCCGGTATCGGCTTGTTGGTAATTATTGGTTACGGCTACGGAATAGAATTCACCAATTGAATAATCACCTTTCAGAATACATGAAGGGTATTTCCATGTTACTGCCGAACCAGTTTCTACTTGTGTCCAAGAGATTTTAGAGTGGTCGCCTTCGCAAATACCACGCTTGGTTACGAAGTTGTAAATACCACCCTTACCTTCTTTGTTTCCTGGGTACCAGTTCTGTACGGTAGAGTATTTTACCTCTGCATTTTTGGCTGCTTTGATTTCTACCACGGCAGCGTGCAATTGGTTTTCGTCACGCATAGGAGCGGTACAACCTTCGAGGTAACTTACATAAGATCCTTCTTCGGCTACAATCAGGGTTCTTTCAAACTGACCTGTATTGGCGGCATTGATTCTAAAATAAGTAGAAAGCTCCATAGGGCATCTTACACCTTTTGGAATAAAGCAGAATGAGCCGTCAGAGAATACCGCTGCGTTTAGTGCTGCATAGTAATTATCGTTGGCTGGTACTACAGAACCCATGTGCTTTTTAATAAGCTCTGGGTGTTCGCGCACCGCTTCTGAAAATGAACAGAAGATAATTCCCAACTCACCTAAAGTTTCTTTGAAAGTAGTGGCTACCGAAACTGAATCGATAACAGCATCTACAGCAACTCCCGTAAGTCTTTTTTGCTCTGTAAGCGAAATGCCAAGTCTCTCGAAAGTAGCGATCATTTCAGGATCGATCTCATCTAAAGAGTTAACCTTCTTTTTCTTCTTTGGTGCAGAGTAATATATAAGGTCTTGAAAGTCTACTTTTGGATAGTGAACATTAGCCCACTCTGGTTCTTTCATTTTCTGCCATGCATGAAAAGCTTCAAGCCTCCATTCAAGCATCCATTGCGGCTCTTCCTTTTTTGCAGAAATAAACCGAATGATATCATCGTTCAAACCTTTGGGAGCCTCATCTGCTTCAAAGTCTACTGTCCATCCGAACTCGTATTCTTTGGAGGTGAACTCTTCTAATATCTGATCGTCTTTACTCATTCCTAGTTATTTAGAATCGTTTTAAATACAAAGGTACAACTTAAAGCCTAAAGGATTGGTTTCCTCAATTCCTTTTTTCAATAAACTATTAGTAAAAGCTATGAGAAATTGTAAAATCGTACTTGTTACCCCTCCAACTGTATACTTCGGTTAAAAGTTTCTTCAAGTATAATGAAGGTTTCCGTTCGTTCAATACCATCTACTTTCTGGATTTTATCATGAAGAATATCCTTCAAGTGATCCGTTCCCTTTGCATAAATTCTAACAAACATAGAATAGTTGCCAGTAGTGTAATGAACGCTAGTGATTTCTGCAATTTTCTTGAGCTGCACCGCTACTTTTTCATAGAGCGAACTTTTAGAAAGAAACACGCCTAAAAAGGCAGAGACATTATAACCAAGCTTAGCAAGGTTTAAATCGAGAGAAGCACCTTTTACTACCCCCATTTTTTCAAGCTTGCTCATTCTTACATGTACTGTTCCGCTAGAAACAAATGCTTGTTTGGCTACTTCGGTATAGGGTTTTTTCGCATTATGCTGAAGAATAGAGAGGATTTTTAAATCCACATTATCGATTTCGTAATTATCAGCCATGATTTTTGGTTAAAATTATTGATTCAATAATAAATATATAGTTTAATTATTTTATCTCTAAATATTAGGTCATTACGTTGCTGATATTTTAATGAATCAACTGTTTCTATTACCTTTGAAACAGTTTCAAAAGAGAAGCTATACACTGTAGGGTGATGAAACAGGCAGCCATGCCCTCCTTTCTCGAGGGTGGAGAAAAAGAAATAAATCTGAACTACCTGACGACTAATCTCTCCGTGAAGGTTCGACTCCTTCCCCTACAGCTCTTAAAGTTTGAATACTAGATTTAGGTACGTATTCATTTGTTTTTCTTAGTTTGAAAGGAGGCTTGTTTGTTAGCCTCCTTTTTTTTTGGTAATTCATCTTTATATTTGATGATAGCCAAATTTTAATACATGAGTACTTTCCCCTGGATTGCGCATTACCCAAAGGGTGTTCCCGCAGAAATTGAAGATCAACGTCCTAAAAATCTTTTAGAGCTTTATCAAAATGCCTTCAATCAGTTTGGCAGTCGCGAGGCTTTCGAGAACATGGGGGGAGTACTTACTTTTCAGGAGGTAGATCAACTTTCCAACAACTTTGCTGCCTATTTGCAAAATGAATTGGGTATGGTGAAAGGGGATAGGATCGCCATCCAAATGCCCAATTGTTTGCAATACCCTGTGGTGCTTATTGGTGCTATCAAAGCAGGCTGCATTGTAGTCAATACCAATCCGCTTTATACCCCAAGAGAAATGGAGCATCAGTTTAAAGATGCTGGAATCAAAACGATTGTGATCATTGCGAATTTTGCCAAGAGCTTAGAAGAGACATTGCCGCATGTTTCGGTAGAGAATATTATAGTGACCGAACTGGGCGATATGCTTGGAGGCCTGAAAGGAAAGATTGTCAATTTTGTGGTGAAGCACATTAAAAAAATGGTGCCTGCATATAAACTTCCCAATCCGATTTCTTTCAAGAGTGCTATGGCCAAAGGCGCTCGAATGAAATACACTCAGCCTGAGATAAAAGGAGAGGATACGGCTTTTCTTCAATATACAGGAGGAACCACTGGTGTATCGAAAGGCGCGATTTTATCTCACGATAATGTGGTTGCTCATACTTTGATCATTACACACGTTTTTAAACCGCTTCTAAAGGATGGACAAAAAGATGTGATGATTACGGCCATTCCGCTCTATCATATTTTCGCCCTAAATGTAAACTGCACATTTATGATGCATATTGGAGCTAAAAACGTGCTGATCACTAACCCTCGTGATATGCCCGGTTTTATTAAGGAGTTGAAGAAACATCCATTTACCTTGTTTACAGGAGTAAATACACTGTTCAATGGATTACTAAACCAGCCAAACTTTAAGGAAATCGATTTCTCTCATTTCAAAGTTTCTATTGGAGGCGGAATGGCGGTTCAGGACTTTGTAGCCAAAAAGTGGCAAGAAATGACGGGAACGCCTTTGGTGCAAGGTTATGGTTTGAGTGAAACCTCTCCAGTAGTTTGTGTGAACCCACTAGATGGAACCCATAAAATGGGAACGATTGGTTTGCCTGTACCTTCAACCGAGTTGGCCATTTTTGATGATGACGGAAACCGCTTAGCACAAGGCGAAACAGGAGAAATTTGCGTTAAGGGACCGCAAGTAATGTCGGGTTATTGGAATCAGAAGAATGACGGAGTATTCTTTGAAGGAGGCTATTTCAGAACTGGAGATATCGGTATAATGGACGAAGAAGGTTTCTTCAAAATTGTAGACCGTAAAAAAGATATGATCAACGTTTCGGGTTTCAATGTATATCCTAACGATGTCGAAAATGCCATTGCAGACCACCCAAAAGTGCTAGAAGTGGCGGTTATTGGCGTTCCTGATCCGCATTCAACCGAATGTGTAAAGGCATTTGTTGTAAAATCTGATCCATCACTCACCGAAGAGGAGTTACGCGACTATTGCCATGAAAATCTTACAGGCTACAAACGTCCGAAGCATTATGAGTTCAGAACCGAACTGCCTAAAACCAACGTGGGTAAAATCTTAAGAAGGAAGTTGAAAGAAGAAGAGGAGGCTAAGGGTTGATTATCAGGAGTATACTGATATTGGCGTTGGAGAAAATACAGAAATGAACAACCTGTTTCTATTAGCTTTACGTACATTTGTATTAACAGTACTCGCCACGCTACCCATTATAACAGCGTCCCAGGGCGAGTCTTTTGCTTTTATAGCCCGTCTGTTTTGTCTTTGAGTCAGATTTCTCCTCATGATTTACGACAAGTCTTTTATTACTATCGAAAAACAAATCATTAAACTCCAGAATTGGGGAAGACTTGAGTTCTGAATATTGATATAGCTTGTGTTTTTTAAATCATAATTACTATGAGTAATTCCAATTCCATGCTTTTAAGCTTTTAGGGGCATGTCCCAAGTCGTGCAATTCCTTCAATTCTCTCAATTCTTCTGTTGTAAGGCCATATTCTTTTAAACCAGTTAGGAATGGGTCGAACGGATTGTCTGTAATATAAAAAATGCCAAGTAACGATTTGTTGAGCTTGACATGACTATCACCAGAGTCAGTAAATATGAATAGCTCAGCATAGATTTTAGGGCTCCTTTTTATCAATTCGGTTCTTATTTCATTGGCAACATCAGGAAGTAACATCCTTCCACGAACACTTGATTTATCACTCGTTATACGCCCATACATTACATTGTCAATAAATAGCTCTTTAAAGAATGGGCCGAAAATTTCTTTTAGAGATTCTAGGTTTTTGACTCCTTCTAATGCCTTTTTTACTATTGAGTTTTGGAATGAAGTAATTTGATTACGGGTTATGATGTCGGTTCTTTGTACGGATAAGCCTTGCCAAATTTTTTGAAACAATTTCAATAATGAGAGTAAGTCTGCTTTTTCTGAGTAAGCGGTAAATGCATCAAACAAAAATTTCGAGAGTGCTTGGATGTCGCTCTGATAGAAGATTTTTGCAGCATTCAGGATATCTTCAGTTATCAAATCTTCTTGATTGAGGTCGTTTGAAAGACTCCAAAGTAATTTAGCCTCAAAAATTTTCTTGAAATTTGGTATGTCATCAAAGCTTGACTCTTTTGAAAGGAATAATCCCAAGTCCTCATTTTTATCTCCTTTAATCATGCTTTCTACCTCTCGAATGAAGACAGGCATTTCCTTTTTTACAAGAGTAAGCCAATCGGACTTCTTTAATTGATCACCATCAATAGTTAAATAAAAGTACCTGCTAAATTTACTTGGGATTTTAATTGAGTTACTTGAAAATGGCTCTCCTTCAAACATCAATTGTAATAAGATATGAAGGTTCTGTTTTGTCTCTTCTGAGTCGGGGATTCCTGATAACTTCAAATTATCCCAATTCGAAATCTCGAAAGTACTTGGGCTTCCCCCTTGTTTCAAGAATTTATCTTTATGGTGAAATAGAACTGTGTAAAACAGAGGGAATCGAAGTTTTATTATTTCTAAAAGTAGTAGGTCCTTAGGGCAAATGTCTTTATCTATTTGATTAAAATACATTGAAAAGGAGTTTACTAGCCTGTTAACTTCTCGTTGAGTCAATACATTGGTCGATAACTTTTTGATTGTATCATCTTGCTCAAAGAACTTTTCTAGTATCTTTCGACTGGTGCCATTTTTTTTGATTAAGTCGTCTTCAAGTTTATCAAGAAGGGCTTTAGGTTTTATTGTTGGCAAGTCGATCTCCATTTGGATAATCTTGTCTGAGAATTCAATACCTAGACCACCTTTAATTTCAGACAAAGTGTTAGATAAGTAAGTTCTGTCATAGGCTGTTATAAATACTGTGTTTTTAAAGTTTAAGGTATTGCGTATTAGTTTGAATACACGAATTATTTCATCCTTGTCCAGTCTGTCCAGATCATCCACTATTACAAATAATCTCTTTTCTTCATCAATTAGTTTTTCTCCTATTTCATTTATAAACTGGATAGTAGTTTTGTTTTCCTTTTTGATTTGAAATAAACTGGGTAAAGGCAGTTGGAAGTTGTTTGATGCCGATTCGACAATTTTATTATAGTAATTTTCAAATAGTACTTCTATTTCTCTGGCATCTGAACCTAGTTTATTCTCAATGGCTTCAAATAAATTTTTGGTAAAGTCTTCTTTTGAATACCAAGGGTTAAAATCAACAATTATTGATTCTTCTTGATTAAGGTGCTTTTTGAGTAATTCAATAAAGGATGTTTTTCCTGAGCCCCATTTCCCAACAATACCGACAACGAAGGATTCTGAGAATGTACCAATCTGAAGTTTGTCTGCTAGGTTTTGGGCGAAATCGTTATAACCAAAAGTGTCTAACTCGACTGTGTCCAATTTTAGATCTTCCAAAAAGAAAGGTTGGCTTTTGTGATTTTCTTCAGTGGGATTGGTTTTTTTACTTTTAAAATAAGTTTCTAATATATAAAGGCTCGGGATAAGTAGGTATAAAATTAATGGAATGATATATGGAATGTTTAGCCAAGTCGATGATGTTAATTCCCAGGTTTTGTTGAAGAATATTAATTCAATCCCAACTAGCACTGCTAATGATAAGAGGGGTAAATAGATTTTTGAAATAAGACCTAGGCTTAATCTTTTAAATATGAAATATCCGAATGTAGGTAGCGAGATGAGGAAAAATATATCTAACCATCCACTTTGTGATACCTGCCAGAAAATTGAATTTCGTATAAACTGGGTTAGTTCTATTACTTGATATCGAAATGCCAAATATGCAACTAGTGCTAGAATAAACCACAATAGCTTTAACGGGGTCTTTTCTCTCATATGCACCTTATTAGCCATTTTTAGTATTGCTGGGATTTAATTCACGCTCTCCTCTTGTAAACACTTTTGCTACCAACTGTAAGTTAGAGGAGAAATGCTGATAAACATTCACTGTTCGTAAACGGAGATCTTCATAATTATACTCTTGAGCCATAAGTTTTGTGCAGCCGTTAAGTTCATCGGCTGCGTTCCAGAGTTCTTTCTCTAGGTCTTTTATGTCTTGTTGGGTCATTAATTATATGTCCAGAATGTATTTATGAAAAGGCACACTTTCATTAGTGTAATGATAAGTTATGGACAAAGCTAATTAGGATAAAAGGAGTAGATTCAGTATAAAATATCTTAAAATAGTAAAATGATTAACCAAGTGAATGCTTCTTTTCGCCCTTGTTGTGTGTTCTTCACCAACAAGCCTCGAATGATTGCTTTTGATTTCCTTTACCGTCTTCAATGACCAAAGTATTCCATGTAATGGGTAAGAAAAGGAAACCTATTTTTATCTCTCTCATAAAAACTAGCAGAAGAATAGGAGTAGTTTGCTGGCTCATTTGATAACATCCATCCTGTTGGTGAAAACACGCAACAAAGGTGGGCTTTGGTGCCAAATCAGTGAAATCCCGTAATCCATCAAATCTATGATGCAGACAAAAAAAGTAGAAACACAGATGATAAGTATTTGTATCGTCCTGAAACTTCGGGAGAGCTAAGGGAGTGTTTCGTTAAGGATATACTTGCGCTTTACTTAATCTCCTAAAAAACAAAAACCCCACTGAAATTATCAGAGGGGTTTAAAAGTGATCCCTTCAGGAATCGAACCTGAAACCTACTGCTTAGAAGGCAGTTGCTCTATCCAATTGAGCTAAGGGACCGTTAAGTTGCTCTATCCTTCCGAAATTTCGGAAGAGCTAGGAACCGTTGTGTCGCTCCATCCTCCCGAAACTTCGGGAGAGCTGAGGACTCTTTGGTTTTCTATTCCTCCGAATTGGAAGATTAGGAACCAATGCGCTTTTCAAAAGCGAGTGCAAATATATGAAAATCGATTTTCTTTTGGCAAGTTGAACCTTGAATTTATTTGCATCTATTACTGTTTAGTTTTTTGTGATGAAATATAGAGCATTAAAGAATACAGAATTGCAAATCAGCGAAATCGCATTCGGCTGTATGTCAATGGATTTGAGCCGAAGGGACAATGATGAGTTGATTCACGCTGCCATTGATGACGGAATAAATTATTTTGATACGGCCGACCTTTATGATCAAGGAAAGAACGAAGAAGCACTTGGACGAGCACTAAAAGGCAAAAGATCGGAAGTGATTGTAGCGACCAAAGTAGGCAATCAACTAAGAGCGGATGGCAGTGGTTGGGATTGGAACCCTTCGAAAGACTACATTCTGAAGGCAGTTGATCAGAGTTTGAAAAGACTTCAAACGGATTACATTGATTTGTACCAGTTGCATGGCGGCACAATAGAAGACCCGATCAGCGAAGTGATAGAAGCTTTCGAACAATTAAAGACCGAAGGTAAAATCAGGAATTATGGCATTTCTTCCATTCGCCCAAATGTAATTCGAGAATATGTAGCCAATTCAAATATTGCCGGTGTAATGATGCAATACAGTTTGCTCGACAGAAGACCTGAGGAACAAATGCTGGACTTGTTGGAAAGTAATAATGTTGGAATTATGGCACGTGGTGGTTTAGCAAAAGGGTTATTGGGTGGTAAAACCCCAGAGGTATATCTTAATTATAAGTCACGAGAAATTGAATTGCTGGTCAATGAAATGAAGAAACTTACAGATGACAAAACGAAACTGTCGCATGCGGCTTTGCAATGGATATTGAGCCATTCTGCTGTAACCAGTGCCGTGGTGGGGATTCGAACCAAAGAACAACTCGATGAAGCTTTGGCTTATAGCGAATCAACTGTTATTGAAAAGGAAAAGCTTGATGCTTTAGGGAAGGTATTGCCTCTTGCTTATTACCAAGCGCATCGATAAGTTTTAAAATGTCCCAAATTCAGAAGGCAATTCGTTTAGTAAGTATTAGCTTTATTTGAAATATCAAACCATCAAAGTCATGAACATCAGTCCCTCTAATTTTTCGTTTCTGAAAGCTTTATCTGAAAACAATAACCGCGAATGGTTTACAGCCAATAAGAAAACCTACGAACAAGCCCATGAAAATGCGATTTCTGTAGCTGATGCTTTGTTGGCGGGCCTTTCGGAACATGACCAAATCACTACACCCACAGGTAAAAAGAGCTTGATGCGGATCTATAGAGATGTACGCTTTTCGAAAGATAAAAGCCCTTATAACCCACGTTGGGCTGGAAGTTTCAATCGATCGAAGCCAGCATTGAGAGGTGGTTACTACTTCCATATACAGCCGGGCGGAAACACGGTAGTGGGCGGAGGTTTCTATCAGCCTAATGCCGATGATATCAAACTTATTCGCGATCACATAGCCATGGATGACGAACCCTTAAAGAAAGTAATCTCCGATCCTAAGTTCATCAAAACCTTTGGAGGCTTACAGGGCGAGCAGCTGAAAACCGCGCCAAAAGGCTTTGAGAAAGATCATCCTTCCATTGATCTATTAAGGTATAAATCCATGTATGTATTCAAGAGCTTCTCTGATAAAGAAGTAACCTCACCTGATTTTGTAGAAAAAGCAGTAGCTACCTTTTTAGCCTTGCGTCCTTTTTTTGATGTAATGACAGACTACTTAACCACGGATTTAAACGGAATTTCTCTTATTGAAAATCAAGCATAAACTTTAAGCGGAAAAACGGGTAGTAAGTAGCATGGCAAGAAAGGTGATTTTTGAATTTTTGGAACAACTCAGTGTAAACAACTCTAAAGAGTGGATGGATGCCAATAGGGCTTGGTACGAAGAAGCTAAAAACGAAGTGGTCAATCTGTTCGAGCCTATTTTAGCTTCGCTGAAAGAAATCGACCCAAGAATTGTCCAGCCTTCGGCCAGAAAAGCCATTAGTCGAATCAATAATAATTTGATGTTTCATCCCGAAAGGCCTACCTACAAAAATCACTTTGGAGTAGTGTTTGGACATGGGAAAGGCTTGGCCGATTTCTATGTACACTGGGGGTCAGATGAAACCTTAATGGCGGGTGGTATTTGGCATCCAGACAGTGAAAGGCTCAAGAAAATTAGAACTGAAATTGATTATGAGGGGCACAAACTGATGAAAACCTTAAATGCCGAGCCTTTTAAAAGTTGGTTTCATTTCTATACCGAAGGAGCACTAAAAACAGCACCAAAAGGCTATTCACAAGATCATGAGTTCATCGAATTACTGAGGTTGAAAAGTATCGCGGCCATACGTCCGATTACACGAAAAGACATTCTTTCTGATGGTTTTCATGATATGGTAATCGAATCTTACACAGTCATTTTACCTATGATCGACTTTTTGAATGTTGCTTTGTTGGATGATTAATATTTAACTTGAAGAAAATTACAGCGTATGAAAAAGTTAATGATTTCACTGTTTCTGCTTTTGGCAGGTTTTGCTGTTAAGGCGCAAGAGGCCACGGTAAGTGAAGCCGCTAAAATAGAGTTTGAAAACAAGCTGTATAACTTTGGAGAAATTGCCCCGGGCGATACCGTAGATCATGTCTTTACATTTAAGAACATTGGTACTGCTCCTTTAAAAATATTATCAGCACGTGGATCTTGTGGTTGCACAGTACCCAAATACTCTACCGATGCAGTTGCTCCTGGTAAAAGCGGAGAAGTATTTGTGCGATTCAATAGCGCTGGCAAACGCGGTAACCAAAACAAAACCGTAACACTTGTCACCAACGACCCTACAGCTCAACAAGTCATTTTAACCCTGAGAGGTAACATTGTTACAGCAGGAGAGCGAAGGGAATAGCTTTTCTTTCGAAATAAGAATTTAAGCCCTTGGAGTTTCTAGAACTTCAAGGGTTTTTTCATTTTTAGCTTACTTAATTCCTGTAATTGCTATTAGCGGTAATTTGATTTTTTTCATAGCTTCACCCTCTTCAAAACAACCCTGATATGAAAAAACAACTCATCACATTTTTAATGTTGGTTTCGGTGGGGCTTTTCGCCCAAACTGCACCAAACTGGCTTCGTTATCCGGTCATCTCTCCAGATGGCTCAACAATAGTTTTCACCTACAAAGGCGACCTATATAAGGTAAGCTCAAATGGTGGCGATGCTACTCAACTTACCTTTCACGAATCGCATGATTTTATGCCTGTATTTAGCAAAGATGGAAAAACTATTGCCTTTGCTTCAGACCGTTACGGCAACTTCGATGTATTCACTATGGACATCCGTGGAGGAGAAGCCCACCGCATTACTTTCCACTCAAACGATGAGCAGCCCTTCTCCTTTTCTGCCGATGATAAATCGGTATTATTTGGAGCACTAAGACAAGATTTAGCCGAGCATAGACAGTACCCTCATGGTTCTCAGTCTGAATTATACTCGGTTCCAGCAGCTGGAGGTCGTGTAGACCAAGTTTTTACTTTTCCAGCAGAGTATGTACAAGTAAATAAAAGTGGAAGCCAGATGGTTTATCATGATAAAAAAGGAGGCGAAAACGAATTCCGTAAGCATCAAAACTCTGCCATTGCCCGCGATATTTGGGTATATGATAAAAAGACGGATTCGCACAAAATGATTACTTCTTATGAAGGAGAAGACCGTCAGCCAGTTTATAGCCAAGATGAGAAAAGCCTTTACTTTTTAAGCGAAGAAAGTGGCAATTTCAATGTGCACAAGCTTTCGTTAGATAACCCTTCTGCTAGAACTCAGCTGACAAATTTCAAAACTCATCCAGTACGCTTTCTGAGCATGGGCGCAGGCACTTTGAGCTTTGGCTATGATGGCGAATTATACACCATGAAAGAAGGACAACAGCCTAAAAAGCTTTCGATGAATATTGTTACACAAAGCAAAGCCAATAGCGATAAGTTTGTTTCTATCAATGGCGGTGTGGGCGAAATGGCCATTTCACCTAACGGAAAAGAAATTGCCTTTACTGCCCGTGGCGAAGTATTTGTAACCTCAGTAGATGGGTCTCTCACCAAAAGAATTACAAATACACCAGAGCAAGAAAGCTTCGTGACTTTTTCACCTGATGGAAAATCTGTGGTTTATGCCAGCGAAAGAGATGGCCGATGGAGTATTTTCAAAACCACAAGAATTCGCGAAACCGAAGAACCATTTTTCTTCGCTGCCACCTTATTAAAGGAAGAGCCTTTAGTGCAAAATAAGCTCGATAATTACCTTCCAAACTTTTCACCCGATGGAAAAAAGCTAGTTTTTATTGAAGGAAGAAGAACTTTAAAGGTGTTGGATTTGGCTTCGAACAATACCACTACTTTAATGACTCCAGAGGATTTGTATCATATGGGTGATGGAGACCAGTCTTTCAGTTGGAGTCCCGACAGCAAATGGATTTTGTTCGATTGGGGAAAAACACTGAGCAATAGCGAAATTTTACTTTTAGCCGCAGATGGCTCTAAACGAGTAAACCTTACTGAAAGTGGTTATGGCGATAGCAGCCCTAAATGGGTGAATGATGGTAAGCAAATGATTTGGTTCAGTAACCGTGATGGTTTGAAAAGTTATGCCACAAGTGGTTCGTCTCAACGCGATGTGTATAGTATGTTCTTCGATCAAGACGCTTGGGATAAGTACAACCTAAGCAAAGAAGATTATGACTTGATGAAAGAGATTGAAAAAGCAACAAAAAAAGAGGATGCTGAAGACAAGGAAAAGGACAAAGACAAGAAAGATGAAAAAGAGAAGGAAAGGGTGAAAGACCTTACTTTCGATTGGGATGATATGAAAGACAGAAAGGTGAGAATGACCATTCACTCTTCAAGCTTGGGCGATGCCGTACTTTCTAAAGATGGTGATAAACTGTACTATTTGGCGCGTTTTGAAAAAGGCATGAACCTTTGGAGTACAGATTTAAGAACCCGTGAAACAAAAATGGCAATGAAGCTCGATGCAGGTTTCGGTAGCCTTACTTGGGATAAAGACAGAAAGAATCTTTACTTATTAAGTGGAGGAAGAATTTCTAAAATTGATCCAGAAAGTGGAAAACGTGAAGGGGTGGATGTGAAAGGAGAAATGAATTATGATGCCGTTGCAGAGCGTCAATATATGTTTGATCACGTTTATATTAGAACCAAAAATGTTTTCTACGAGCCAACTTTCCATGGTATTGATTGGGAGTTGATGAGAAAAGAATATGCTAAATATTTGCCTTCAATAGGCAACTCATACGAATTCTCAGAATTGCTTTCAGAAATGCTCGGAGAACTAAATGTGTCGCACTCTGGTGCCAGATATAGCACAAGTATTACAAATGCCGATGCCACTGCTTCGCTGGGTATTTTTATGGATTATAAACACAAAGGCGATGGTGTTTTAATTACCGAAGTAATTAAAGGCGGGCCTTTAGACAAGGCGAACCTCAATGTAACTAAAGGCATGATCATCGAGAAAATTGATGGAGAAACCATTGCTCAGAATGTGGATGTAGCCAAGTATCTAAACCGTAAAGCAGACCAATTTACTTTGTTAGAAATCTATGATCCTGCAACTAAAAAGAGACAACAGATCACAATGAAGCCTATTTCTTTAGGTGCCGAAAGAGGTTTGTTGTATGATCGTTGGGTTAAAATCAATGAGAAAGAAGTAGAAGAGAAGAGTAACGGCCAGTTGGGCTATGTACATATTCCGGGCATGAGCGATGGCCCTTACCGTAGTATTTACGAAGACATGATGGGTAAATTCTCTGACCGTAAAGCCGTTGTAGTCGATACACGATTTAATGGTGGAGGTGACTTGGTAGCAGATTTGGCCATGTTCTTTACTGGTGAACCATTTATTACCTATGCTACAGAAGCCAAAGTGGTAGGTGGAGAACCAACTTCTCGCTGGACAAAGCCAACTTTAGCCATGTTCAACGAAAGCATGTATTCTGACGGTCACTGCTTTGCCAGCGGCTATACAGACCTTAAGATTGGAAAAACTGTTGGTATGCCAGTTCCAGGTACTTGTAGTTTTGCGGGTTGGGAAGGTTTACCCGATGGTGGCAGATGGGGAGTTGTGCCTGTAAGTGCCAAAAACAAAGCAGGCGAGTGGATGGAAAACAACCAAACTGAACCTCAGTTTAAAGTGAAGTTAATGCCGGGTGTTGTAGACAAAGGAAGAGATCAGCAGCTGGAAAAGGCCATTGAGGAACTGATGAAAGAGATCAGATAATCAATCTGAGTTATGACTTTAAGAACCCCTAATGACTTCTGTTGGTAGGGGTTTTATTTTTTAATTCTCCCTCCTTGAGTGGAGTAGCGTACTCATTTACCATAAATACTCAAGATGAATGAAATAAAGTTTTACCATCTTTAAATTTGCCTAATCATGATAAATTAAAGGCATGTATTTGATTTAAATAGGATATGACTTAATTTAAAGGTGTAAAATTATACCGTATGAAATTTGTCTTGTCAACAGTATTTGTCCTCTCATCGCTTCTTTTTTCTTACTCTGATATTAATGAAATGGCCTCTTTTAAAATTGAAGTTAAAAGAGGTGGGGATTTAGTTGAAATGAAATGTACCCAAGGTTGTAACTGGACTGAGTTGAGTTTTCAACTGAAAAAGGATAAGGCTATGGTCGTAAATGAATTAGGTGCTTATGAAAAATCTGCTTATCAGGGCGAACCAGATGTGAAGTTTGCGTTTTATGTGAATGGTTCTCCAGATGGTCTGAATTTCGAATCAATTAATGGCACCAAATGGAAGGGTTTGAGTTATGGGAGAAAGCCAAACAGGTTAATGTATTTAGATGAAACTGGAGTTTCTTCTAATAAATACTGAAAACGCTCTGGCATAAGGCTATCATTACTTTTCATTTCGCTCTTTTAATCCCCTTAATCAGTAGTACGACATTCTTTCTACATTTTGGGCGTTTTTTTCTATGATTTTGGTGTTCTTTGCGCCTCAATTTTTTCGAAAGACTAATGGTTGAATTGAAAATAGGGGGAGTGCCAGAACATTTTAATATGCCTTGGCAACTATTGCTTTCTTCAGGAATACTTGAGAAATCTGGTATTAAACCACATTGGACAGATTATCATGGTGGCACAGGCCTTTTGGCGCAAGCATTACACGATGGAGATTTAGATATTGGGGTGCTACTTACCGAAGGCGCAGTTCAGGGAATTGATAAAGGAAAAACATTCAAAATTTTCAGTTTTTATGTCGACTCCTCTTTAACCTGGGGAATTCATGTGCCTGCAAATTCCGACTTCCAATCCGTTTCAGATATTGAAGGAAAGCGTTATGCCATTAGCCGCTTTGGTTCAGGTTCACACCTTATGGCCATTATTGACGCTAAGGCTAGAGGGTGGTCTACAGAAAACATGAAGTTTGAAGTGATTGATAATCTGGCAGGTGCACGAGAGTCGTTCCAATATGGCGATTCCGATATTTTCCTTTGGGAGAAGTTCACGACTAAATCTCTGGTGGACAGTGGAGAATTTAGAAGGGTAGGAGAGCGTAAAACACCTTTTAGTTGCTTTGTGATTTGTGTGTCGGACAAGGCCTTTGAAGAAAAGAAAGAAGCAGTATTGACAACTATAAACGCCTTGTTTCAACAAGTCAATCAATTTGTTGCCAGTACAGATAAGGTGAAACGGATAAGTGAATTTTATCATTTAAAGCCCGAAGATGTAGAAGCATGGCTCAAAGATGTAAACTGGACACCCCGTCCGCACCTTAACCAAGCAATGCTCCAAACGACAATCGATACTTTAGGAGTGCTCAACTTGGTGAGTGAAAACTTGAAGGTCGACCATTTGGTAGGCCCAATTGAAGAACTAGAGAAGTAGACATTGGTAGCTAAAGGCATGTACTGATCTAAACCATTTTCTCTTTGGAGTGGAATCTCATTTTGTTCAAAAGCTTGTTCATTACTGTAGCTTCCGCTTCGGTAATATTGCACATAACATCATCAAGCTTACCCATGTTTTGACCGATTTCACCTAAAAGCGCCTGACCCTTTTCATGAATAAATGCCTGAATCAATCTGCCGTCATGTGGGCAAGGCCTTTTCCAAGCCAAACCTTTGTCGCATAATCTATCAATTAAGCGCGAAGTATCAGAATTACTGATGATCATTCGTTCTCTGATCTGCTTGGTGCTTATGGGTTCAGGGTGTTGTTCACCCAAAATGGTCAACACATTGAATTGCTGTTGAGTGATGTCGTAATGCTTTAAAAACTCAGTGGTTAAATCGCTTAGCCAATAAGCTGAGTACAATAGATTTGCTCGCAATTGCTCCTTGATGGTTTTCGTGTTCTGAGCGTTTGTTTGCGTATCCATTTTTAAAATATTGTCCGTTGGCTTACTAAATCAGACCTAATGTTATAACATTGACTGAGAAAATCAAAATTTGATAAAGTGTTTTAGGCTTAAAAGAATTAGCCATCCAACATAAGGGTGTGTATCCCAATTGTCGGATGGCTATTGTTCAATAATTATCAACCTTATCTATAAATTATTGCAGTAATTAGACTTCCGCAACTTCTTCAAGAGGTTTTGCTGCTGGGAAGTCGATGGCTATTTCTGTAACGTTATTTACATAGTTGGTTACAGTATTATCGGCTACCAAAAGCACCAAGTCCATAAGTGCAGCATTGTCAAAGCCCTGTGCAAAAAAGTTCTCAACGGAAAGGCTAGAAGGTCGTCCGTGTTTTAGAGTGACTTCTCTTGCTAATGAAACAAGTGCATTTAAACGCTCATTTTCGCTTTTTCCAGCCCTTAAGTTCAGGGTTTCTTCCTCGCTAAAACCATTCAATTTTCCGATGGCAGTGTGTGCCGCTTGGCAATAAGAACATCCGTTGGCTTGAGCTACGGCAAGCGCTACAGCTTCTCTTTCTTTAGCATTAAATGATCCCTTGGCTTGTGCGCCTTGGAAGGCCAAATATGAATCTAGGGCATTTGCAGAATAACCTATTGTGGCATAAATGTTCGGGACCATTCCGATTTTCTGCTTAACTCCGTCAAAAATGGCTTGTGTTGCTGGGGCTACTTGTTCTCTTGTTGGTACTTCAAATTTTCTCATTGTATTGTTTGTTTTGATGTTTTTTAAATTCAACTAGCTAACTAATGTTATAACATTGAAGTTCCAACATTGAAATAAAAATTCTTAAGTCTTTTCACTTATGTTGTGTAACTACCTGATAATAAGAGGTTAAAGGATGGGCTGTTTTTCGAATAAACTTTAGAAGGAAGAGCCTTCTTTTTATGGAGAAATGGTTTCGAAAAGGAGAAAGAAATGATTTAAGCCCTGCTATTCTTTACTTCCCAGCCAAGCGTGCCCTACTTTAAATGAATAATACTCGGTTACCTCACCGTCCTCTGACTTGCTGATTATTTTTCGATGTGGCTTTTTTAATTGCTTCTCAAAGGCTCTTTTCTCTGTCAAGTAATCTTCTTCATCATAGTAATCTTCAGGCTTACCTAGATCATTACTACTTAAATGCATTTCGTCTAAACGACATTCCCAATTAAAACCAGCAGGAAGGCTTTTGATTTGAGGCTCAACTTGGTTCAAGTATTCTTGATCGGGCTTAAAGAATGTGCCGTCATAAAAATGAAGGAAATCACCAATAGCGCAGACTACCTGAGAATTGACAAAGTAAGGATCAATAAGCCAGATTTTGAGATAATAAGGTTCATGTAATGCATCCAACTGCTTTTTCCATTCAGTATAAATTTCAATCAAACCATTAAGGATTTTTTGACGGGTTTTTCCTTTAGGTTGAGGGTATTCGCTGTTTAGCATATTGTAGTCACAATAAGGACTGACCCAAATTTTTGTGTGGTCGCGTTGACTACTTTTTAAGGATTCGATATCGAGTTTAAGGTTCTCATTCTTCCAAGCTTCAATGTCCTTCCATATGCGATTGTGCCCTCTAAGTTTCTTAATTCTCATGCTTGATCTACTGCGGAGTACTTCCTTATTCTGTTAATAAAATTGAGTTGATAAGATAGTCAGACTTTTTCAGTACCCACTGAATGAAATTTGAAAATCTACCAATACATGAAAATTTGAGTGATTTTGGCCTTTTTCATTCTGTTGAAAATATTTTTTCAACCGTGATGTTACTTTTTAAAAATGTTGCGTCTCATGATCAAAACTAAAACCATGTATGCCTTCGGGCAACAATCAACAATTAAAAAGAGAGAATAAACAATCATGAAAATTACAAACAAATTATTCGGTGCGTTAATCATTGGTATGGTAGGCATAACTTCTTGCGCAGATGTACCTCAAACTGAAATTGATGCTGCTACGGCTGCTATTGAAACTGCAAAAGTTGCTGGTGCCGAAGTGTATGTTACCGAGCAATACAATGCTTTAAATGACTCTATGGCTGTAGCTATGGCAAGTTTGGAAGAGCAGAAATCTAAATTTTTCAAAAAGTACACTAAAACTGTTGAGAAATTAAACAAGGTAACTACAATGGCTAATGAGGTTTCTGCTAACACTGAAGCTACCAAAGAAGCTGTGAAAGCTGAAATTTTAGCTTCAATGGAAGAGGTTCAAACTTTGGTTGCTCAAGGTAGACAGTTAATTACTGAAGCTCCTAAAGGCAAAGAAGGAACAACAGCATTGGAGGCTATTAAAACTGAGTTAGATGTTGTTGAAGCTTCTATTACCGAGTCAAACACAATGTTTCAAAACGGTGAGTTGAAGCCTTCGTTAGCGAAAGTGAAAGTTGCTAAAGAAAAAGCAAGCACAATCAATACTGAATTAACTGAAGTGATCAGCAAGTATAAAGCTGCTCCTAGAAGAAAGTAATTTTAGTAGAACGATAAAGGCAAAATCCCCTGACGGTTGAAAGCCTAATGGGGATTTTCATTTTTTGAAAAGATATGAAAATCAAATGGCTAGCGATTGCGCTGCTTACTGTGCTAACTCTGATAGTATTACTATTTCCTTCCTTCATTTTTCCTCAGCCCCCGCTGGTTGAATTAACCGAGGCTCGAGAAAGACTTTCTGAAGCAGAAAAAAGCCAAGCGTCTGAATACGCACCAGATTTGTATAAAAAGGCAACTTCCTTTTACGATTCTGCTATGGTAGCATGGGCCAAAGAAAACGATCGTTTTTTCTTTCTGAAAGATTTTTTGATTACAAAACAACTTGCTGCTAAAGCTTCAGAAACTGCAATTTCAGCCAAAAATACCGCTCAAAATATGAGCAAAAAAATATGGTCGAACTACAGCAAACGACTCGATTTAATTGATGACCAATTTGAGCGTTTCGACCTTAAGTATAAAAATATTCCACTGAACGAAAATGCAGTGAAACAACTAGCGCAAACTCGCTTGCTTTATCATGAAGTATCTGCTGCGTATGAAAATGAAAACGCGGCACACCTCAAAGAAAACCTCAGCACACTAGAAAATAATTTGACCCAACTTATTAGTCAAGCTGAAACTACAATGGCCGACTTCTTTAAAGATTACCCGCTTTGGAAGCAGTGGGCGGCCGCTGGAATTGAAAGGTCACGTAAATCGAACGAAACGATTTTCATTATTGATAAGATGGAAAGGCTTTGCTATGTATACGCAAAGGGCAAGTTGACACATACTTTCAATATGGATCTTGGCGTCAACTGGATGGGCGATAAGATGCTTTCAGGAGATAAAACCACCCCGGAAGGCGTGTATAAAGTGGTAAAGAAAAAGGGCAATGGGCAGACCAAATATTATAAAGCTTTACTGCTGAACTATCCAAACGCTGACGATCAGAAGCGCTTTAAAGAGAATAAAGCCAAAGGCATTATTCCTAAAAACGCAAGCATAGGCAATTTGATTGAAATTCATGGCGATGGCGGAAAGGGGTTGGACTGGACTGATGGCTGTGTGGCGCTGAACAATAATGACATGGACAAGCTTTTTGCTTTAGCCTCTGAAAATACACAAGTAATTATAGTGGGGTCGCTTAAACCGCTCCCAGCTAAATAATGGAGAAGAAAAGGAATATAAGAAAATGGGTAATACTGGGAAGCACTGTTGTGCTTCTGCTTTTGGTATTGGCGAAAATACAGACCATCATGATCAGTATCGCTGCTCAGGAAGATGTGGTAAAAGTAGATAAGGAAACCGAAGCCACTTTGCTAACTGACATGCAAAACCAATTGGCGGTTTTGGATAAAAAACTATCGGCCAATATTCCTAAAAATAACTATTTGGTAGTGAACAGCACGGTGAATGAATTCTATTTGTATAAGGGAACGAACCTGGTTAAGAGCGATATCTGCTCAACAGGTAGTTACATTCTCTTAAAGGGCAACGATAGCAAAAAGCAATGGATGTTTAAAACGCCAAAGGGCGAATTTAAAATACTGAATAAGACCAAAGATCCGGTATGGAAAAAACCCGATTGGGCTTTTGTTGAAGAAGGCTTGCCTGTTCCTTCTCCAAACCATTCTTCTCGTTTTGAATACGGAGTTTTGGGAGATTACTCACTGAGCATTGGTGATGGTTACCTGATTCATGGTACACTTTATCAGCGCTTTTTAGGTTTGCCGGTAACGCATGGCTGTATTCGTTTAGATGACGCCAATCTAGAACTGGTGTATAAGTCGCTGCCCATTGGCTCAAAGGTTTTTATTTTCTAATTGAATGGAAGAGCAAGAAAAAAGCCTGAAAAAAGCGAAGAAGCCAATTTTCTTATACATCGCTTTAGCTATGCTATTGATAGTAATGGTTTTTGGGCTGGCCAAGTATGCCATGGCTCCTGTAAACAAGTTGGCAGAATGGAAACAGAATCAAGATACGGTAGCGGTTTATGATGAACCTAAATTGGATTCGATTCAACGTTTGATTGCTTATAGAAATGCTTTATTGAGTCTTTCAAAGAAGGATTCTATCCATTTAATCATCAATGTACCTGATAGTGCCCTAGGCTTATTTATCAATGGCGTTGTGATTTACAACGTGAGAATGACGACAATGAAGCTTGATCCAATGCTCAGGAAACTATCTCAGGGTATGTACGTGCAAACATTTTCAAAGCCGCTGTCTGTAACGCTGTCTGAAGCCAGTATTATTAAGGAGCCAATTATTGAAAAGATAGCACCTAAAAACCCAGAAGAATTACTGACTTCGATAACTACGCCCGACACTTTGGTGCACCAACCGGTTTTCATCAAGCTGATCACCGAAAACGGAATCCACTTTCTTATTACGCAAAATGAGGATATGACTTCAGTAGATAAAAAAGCCAACCGTAGTTTTTGGCGGGGTAGAAAAATGGAAAGAGCTAAGTCTTTTCTAAATGCGATGGTTAAATTTCAACCCTATGAATATCAACCTTCGGTAATTTTAGAAGCCAATGATAAAGCATTGACAGCCATATACAGGGCTTTACCCGAACAGCCTAAAGTGGTGGTGTATTATGAGTAGGGGATAAATTGGGTGTAGCGCTCACTTTGGCTTATTATAGGTTACATTTTTCGGAATCTGTTCTTTTATTGTCCCTAATTCACTTTTAGATAATTCTGAGAGTGGCTTTCCAAATGTTTGTATTGACTTCTGATTTCTTAAATCCGTGTAAACCTCATTAATCAAATCAAGTAGTTCCACATAGGCGGCATAGGTCGACTGTTTCATGGCAGTTACTTCTATTGCTTTGTTGTCGATGTCATTGGATAGAAATTCATAGATGCTATTTTTAACTTCTTCCATGGAGCTTGTCGTATCTGATATAGTTAGCTCATCTTTATCGTTTAATTCAATTAAAATCCGGTTCTTAATTTTGCTATAATCAGTGGTTGGTACTAACGAGCCAACAATTTCATAGCTTTTTGATATAACATAAAAGGCTAACAGGGAAGTAAGTTTATAGTATTGGAGGTCGAAATCCTTTGCTGTTAGATTTTCAGTGATGATTGATGCGATTTTGCTAAGGCTGATATCATTTCCAACTTCATTACTCATTTCTACAGAAAGTGCCATGTGCCTAGGTGTCAACTCTTCCATTTCCTGTTGCGAAAGAAGCACAAACGAACATGAGCGTAAAATGCTCAAGTCGGTAGTTTCCATGGTTTTTAGTTGTAAATCGGTAATAAACTTCAAGTCGCCTTCTTTGGCTATTTGTTTGTAAACGGATAAATAGCTTAGACCCGAGCTGTCTTTTAGAAGTCCATTTTTGATAAAGTAGTTTTCCGGCTCTTGAAATTCTAATCTCAGTTGAGAAGCTGTGCTTTCGTCAAAATTGGAATTACAGAAAGCAACCCTATCTGCAAACATTTCAGGAATTTGCTGAGCAAACACTTGATTCAACGGAACGAGAATCGATAGGATCAATAAGCTTACAACTGATTTGCTCATAAGGAAAGTGAACTTATGGATTTCAGATTAGTGATTTTCACCCCTTCTTCAATACCCTTCTTACCAATGGCCCTAAGGTTAAACCTTGACCAATAATAGAGAAGACTACGATGATATAGGTAACTGTAAGGAAAAGCTCGCGCTCCATGTTGGGCTCTAATGAAAGTGCTAAAGCGATGGAGATTCCACCTCTAATTCCACCCCAAGTCATAATCAGATTGGTTTTTGGAATAAAATCTAGCTTCTTTTTAAATAGCGCCACTGGCCCCGATAAGGCTAAATACCTAGCAAGTAATGTAACAGGAATAGCGATTAAGCCGAAGGTAATGTACTCGCCATTGATAGTAATAATCAATAATTCTAAGCCAATTAGTACAAATAGGATTGCGTTGAGCAAAACATCGAGCAGTTCCCAAAACTTATCTACATAGTTTTGAGTGGTTTCTGACCAAGCAATTTTAGGCGACTTATTTCCAATAAAAATACCAGCTACCACTACCGCCAAAGGCCCTGAAACGTGGATTAAATGTGCCAATGAGGAAAGTCCCATCACAAGGGCCAGAGTAATCATTACTTCGGTTTCGTAATGGTCAATTACTTTCATTAACTGAAAAACCAACCAGCCAGCTAACAAACCAAGGGCAATTCCGCCTACTACTTCTTCAAAGAAAAGCAAGCCTACTTCGCTGGCTTCAATAGCACCTACTCCTTGTTGTGCAATTTTAAATATTACCAAAAAAATGACCACACCAACCCCATCATTAAACAGTGATTCGCCAACAATTTTAGTCTCTAATTTTTTAGGCGCATTGGCGTCTTTCAGAATTCCTAAAACCGCAATAGGGTCGGTAGGAGAGATAAGCGCACCAAAAAGTAGGCAATAGATATAGTCGATTTGATGCCCTAAAGCCTGCACAATATAATACATGAGCGTACCGACAATGAAAGTTGAAATCAATACACCCATGGTGGCAAATAGAGCAATTGGCATTCTTTGCTTCTTTAGGCCATCAATTTTGGTATGCAGCGCTCCCGCGAAAAGCAAAAAGCTTAGCATAATATCCAGCAAGGCTGTTTCAAAGTCTATGGAGTCAATAATTAAATTGGCTTCTTCTAAAATGAAAGGATTGAAACTACCTGCAATTGTAATGACCAGCGTAAAGCAAATGGCGATGATCATTAAGCCAATGGTAAATGGCAGTTTTAGAAATTTCGTATTGATAAAGGCAAAAGCAGCCGAAAGAACTGTGAGAATGGTAATAACGGTGAATATGCTCATTGACTTGGTTTGTGTTTTGTCTGTTACGGCAAAATAAAACCTTTAATCGAATTGTGTTCTATAACAAGAGGCAATAATCGAAATGATTATTCTGGCATGATGAGTTTGTAGACTGATTCAGGCAGTATGCTCAGCGCAAAACCTTCAATTAAGCCACCAGCATAAAGTGTGAGATGATCCTTGTAGGGAGGGCGTTGAAAAACGTAATCAATTGGCTCTACAAACCCGTTTCTGTTTCCTCTGTTATTTTTTCTAGCAATAAGATTACCTAGGCCAGATTGCAACCATCGCACATTGTTTTTGCTGTCAGTTACTTTAAGTTTTAACCCCTGAAAATCGGAACGCATGGTTCCCCAATTCTTTAACTGATTTCCCCTCCCTTCAAAATCAAGCCTATTGATTCGGCCTTCGGCTAATTGTATTCTTGTTAGGTTTGCTATGAGCGGATTCAGGCTTGTAAATTCCATTGAATCAATATAGCCCTTGTAAGTATGGTTTTTAGGGTCGTTTAAGGGGAGGTTGAACTCAATGCTGAAAGGACCATCTTGCATAAAGACACCCTTGAAATCTGCTTTTATGGTGTCTCTTTTTTTTACTTCAGTATAAAGGTTAGAAATGGTAGCATTCAGTTTTGTTAGCATTAAATTACCTGGTTGCAACTCTTTGTCGCTGTATACTTTATAGTCAATACTGCTATTTTTTAAATATAGGCTATCAATTTCAACAGGGATTGGAAGGTTGAGAAAGGATTGGTGAAATAGCTCTTTATAACGTGTTTCATCCAATGGAATACTCTTGTTTCTGGCCAGCTGCATATTTAGTTTTACCAAACTTAAGGAGGTTCCCTTTATGGCCGAAAGATCTTTCAATTCTTTAAAATGAGCAGATTTATAAATGAGCGTATCTAAGCTAATGTTGAAGATGGTCTTTCGGAATTTGCTTTCTAAGGTCATCTTATACGGGTCTCTTTTTGAGCTTATTTTCACTCCATTTACACGTAGTAGTTCTTCTTTGTAATTGAATTTTATACCATCAATGAGGTACTTATAATCAGATTCTTTGGGGCTGAGAATGATTTCATTTAATGAAAAGGCTACCTGTTCTACCTTAGAGGTTTTTATAATGCTTTCTGTAGAATTCAGATCAATTTTCAACCCTTCCATTTTTACATTCACTTGGTTTCCCGAATAGAGCGTGTCTGCTAAATTTCGGTGAAAAACGAAAGAAGCATGTCCGTCCGTTAGGTCGAAGTTTGCTACTCGAATACTGTCTATTGCATTCTTTTTAACTTCTTGGCTTTTAGGGCTATCACTTTGCGCAGCACTTGCTTTTTCAGGAATAAAGAAAAGTAACTCAGGTTTTTCTATGGCTACTTTATTGACATCTATTACGGAGCGAAAAAAAAGATCAGAAATATTAATGTTAACTACTCTAAACGAATTGGTTTTGAAGAAAACTGCGGGATAGCGGATCATCATAAACCTATTTGAGGTATCCGTTTCAAAGGCTACTTTTTCAAACTCTACATTAAAGCCATTCCATGATAGGGAGGTGTAGCTGTTTTCAAACGAAAGGGTATAAAAGTCCCCAAAAGTATCTTTGATTTCTTTTTTTAAGCGGTTGTTTATAATGTCTTTTAGGAAGAATGTAACGAAGATTGAGATCAGAAAAATGGCTGTCAACACGGATAGACCCGTAATCTTGAATATTCTCAGCCAAGTTTTTGATGGTTTTTCCATAGCAGATACACTTCTAAATTACACAAAGTGTTCCAGAATGTTTTTGGGGTAGCAATGAGTTTCTTTCTATTCTGAAAAAGAAGCTTACAGTATGGTTTAGTTTTGAAGTTTGCGTTAATGATTTTGTTGATGTGGTAAGGCAAGCTATTAAGTCATCCCGTAGGGATCTTTTTCAGGCTTCTAGATTTCTACCATATTGCTGTAGGCTTTTCTTGTGTTCCTGAAAAGGATGCTTACAGCATGATTTAGCTTTGGCACTTGCGTTAATGGTCGCCTAAGGAGGTAGACAATTATTCAATGATGCTAACTCCTTCCCGTAACATCAGGCTCTGGAGGCCAAGGAGTTATTTCAATATTCAAAAACAGCCAATCTGGATTTATTGAGTTTATAAGTTCTTCTTTTTTAGCTCTTGTCCAGCTTTTAATTTCCTTCTCTCTTTCTATAGCACCTACAGCAGAATGATGAAACTCGTAATAAAGTAGGCAATAACAGTAGTATCTGCCAGCGAACGTTTTCTTACAACCTCTATTGAGATAATGTTCAATGATTCTGTATTCCAAGTTGTTGGTCATACCAGTATACAAAGAGCTTTTTAACGGGTTAGTTGTAATGTAGACATGAAAACCTTTCATGTTTGAAAATATGAAATTCAGAAACGAAAAGTGAGAATTAATCTGATTTTGGTTGCTCGAATGGACGGGTTCTTGTGTTTCGTGAAAAGATGCTTACAGCATGACTTAGCCTTGAAGTTTTCGCTAATGATTTTGTTGATGTGGTAAGACAAGCTATTAAGTCATCCCGTAGGGATCTTTTTCAGTATTCTAAATTGCTTGAATATTGTAAGTTTTGTTCTGTGTGTTCCTAAAAAGGATGCTTTCAGCATGACTTAGCCTTGAAGTTTGTACGATTGAAATTGTTTAACTAGCTAAGCTAGCTACTCAGTCATCCCGTAGGGATCTTTTTCAGCGATTTAAGTTAATGGCTTATTGTAGCCTACTTTTTTGTGCTACTGAAGAAGATGCTTTCAGCATGACTTAGCCTTGAAGTTTGCACTAATGATTTTGCGGATGCGGTAAAGCTAGCGACTTAGTCATCCCGTAGGTTCCGAAGTTTCGGAATTTTCACTAAACACAAGTTGGTGGTTTGTTAATGGTAATCCGTTTTTTTGTGTAACTGGAAAGGATGCTTATAGCATGACTTAACTTTAGGGTTTGTAGGATGAGAAGGAGGCTGAATCAGGGAAGCCTAGAGCCTGCTCAACTGTTAAACTCAATACTTAAACACCAAAAAGAAACTAGCGCCTTGGCCTGATTCGGATTTGACGGTTAGGTCGCCTTTGTGCTTTTTCATGATTTGCTTGGAAAGGCTTAGCCCAATTCCCGAGCCCTGTTCTTTGGTAGAGAAGAAAGGAATGAAAATTTGATCAATCTTACTTTCGTCAATTCCCATTCCGTTGTCGGTCACTTCAATTACTTTTTCCGACTCTCGGAAATAAGTCTTTAAAGTGATTCGTGGATTTTCAACACCCTTTAAAGCATGTTTTGCATTGGTGATCAGGTTGATTAGTACCTGTTCAATTAATTTTCTATCAATGGAAAGTTCGAAGGCGCTTTTGAGGTGGAGCTCCAATGTAATGTGTTCTTTCTGAAGCTCAGGTTTCATGAGCTGTGCCATGTTTTCTAATAATTCAATGGCATCTGTGCGCTCTTTGTCTAAGTTTTTAACCCGAGTAAGTTTACGGTAATCGTCCACAAAATGGAGGAGGCCCTCACTTCGCCTTTGAATGGTTTCTAGGGAAAAGCGAATGTCGGCCAAATCTTCTTCAGAAATTTCATCAATTGATTTTTCAAGGTTTTCACCTTTGTGAAGCATCATCTGCATGGTTTCCGTAAGCGAAGTAATAGGGGTGACGGAATTCATGATCTCGTGTGTGAGAATGCGAATAAGCTTATGCCATGCCTCAATTTCCTTCTGTTCAATCTCCGACTTAATGTTCTGAAAAGTGATGATCGAGTATCTGAAATTCAGAATTTTCAATCGGGTAACATGGGCCGAAATTTGAAGTTTATCATCTTTCACATTCAGTTCAACCAACTTTCTTTCGTTATCGTCCATTTCGGAAAACTCACGAGAAAATTGGGGAGAAAGCTGCTGCAGTTGCTTCCAGTAATTAGGTACGCCAACCCCTAAAAGATTTTGAGCGGTTTTATTCATGAGCTCAATTTGATGCTCCTCCTTTATGGCAATAATCCCCACGTTTACATTGTCAACAATTACTTTTAGAAACCTGAACTGAGCTTCTTTTTCTACAGAAACCTTCTTAAAGGCTTCTATAATTTCCACAAAAGCATCTTGTAATTCCTGAAAGGATTTGCCGTGCTTTTTCCCTTTAAATGAAATCGAAAAATCAGAATAGCGAATAGCCAAGAGAAGTTTTGCTAGTTCTCTATTGGTGAAGGTGATAAAGCGTATCAACTCAGCCACCTGAATAATCACGATGGAAAGCAGAATAATTTGGTTGAAGAACAATTCAGTTTTGGCGAAAATAAAAGCCAAGCCCGTTAGCGTTAGCATCAGTAACGTAATCCGAACTATAACAAGAAGGCTGAATCGCTTTGAAACCATCTTTTTTAGTTAAGAGTGTATTGGTTATTAGTTAAGAGTGAATTGGTCATTGGTTTTTTTATTTACTGATTTCTGATTCCCGTTTTCTGATAACTGATAACTTCTGCCTAATAACTAATCCCTCATAACCCTTAACTACCCTAAAGTCCATACTTCTGAAGTCTTCTATACAAAGCCAATCGGTCAATGCCAAGATCTTTAGCCGCACGGGTTACGTTTCCGTTGTTCTTGTCAAGTGCCTTTAAGATGAGACGTTTTTCCATTTCTGAAAGGTCTAGAATATCTTCCTCCAAACGTTTGTTACTGCGGTTGGGTTGAAGCACGAAATCATCAGCGGTAAGCCTATGGTCATCGGCCAAAATGATGGCGCGCTCTATCGCATGTTGCAATTCGCGAATATTTCCAGGCCAATGATATTTCTTTAGTTTGGCAATGGTGTTATGGTCAATTCGCATTTTCGGCTTTTGGTATTTCTTGCCATAGAGTTGAATAAAATGCCGTACGAGTAAAGTAATATCCTCAGTTCTTTCGGCCAATGCAGGCATTCTCAGCTCCACGGTATTGATTCTGTAGAGCAAATCTTGGCGGAAAGTGCCTTCTTTTACCATTTCGTATAAAGGCATATTGGTAGCGCACACTAAGCGAATGTCTACAGAAATTTCTTTGCCCGAACCTACTCGACTTACTTTTCTCTGCTGCAAAACAGTGAGGAGTTTGGCTTGTAGAGGAAGAGAAAGGTTGCCAATCTCGTCCAGAAAAAGTGTGCCGCCAGAAGCCAGTTCAAACCTACCGGGTTTATCTTCCTTTGCATCTGTAAAGGCGCCTCGAACATGACCAAAGAGCTCGCTTTCAAAAAGATTTTCACTGATGGAGCCCAAATCAACATTGATAAAAACCTTGTCCTTTCGCTCGGATTGGCGGTGTAAGGCACGAGCAGCCAACTCTTTCCCTGTTCCGTTTTCGCCCAAAATCAAAACATTGGCATCGGTAGGGCCTACTTTTTCTATAAGTGAGAAGACCTTTTTAATGGGTAAGGATTCTCCGATGAAGTTTTCGAATTTTTGATCTATTTCACTTGAAAGTGTTTTTTGAGTACTCTTGAGTCGGTCTACCTCTAGCTTGCTTTGCCTTAGTTGCAATGCAGATTGAATGGTGCCGAAGAGCTTTTCGTTTTTCCATGGTTTTGGCAGAAAGTCGGTAGCACCCGCCTTTACAGCTTTTACGGCCAAGTCAAACTCACCATAGGCTGTAATCAGTATCACAATTGCATTTGGGTCGATGGTCAGAATTCGGTTGAGCCACTTTAAACCTTCTTCGCCCTCATTGTCTCCTTTTTTAAAGTTCATATCGAGCAACACCACATCAAAAGCTTCACGTTCTAAGTGATCGGGAATTTGCTCTGGGTCATTTTCAATTTGAACTAAAGTGAACTGCTGTTTCAAATACATTCGTGCTGTGTTAAGCACATCAATATCATCGTCCACCACTAATATTTTTGCTTCTGTCTTACTCATTGAAATACTGTATCAAAACCAAACAGTTAAATGTATTGAAAACAAACGATATATTACATATGTATTTTTTATTTTTGCTGTAAGTATCAGTAAATCAATTGTATATATGTTTGGCATTGCAATTGGTATGGCTGAGGAGTCATATAGGTCAAATTATGCTCAAAAACTACATCACTACCGCTTTCAGAAATCTAGTTAGGAACAAGACTTACACAGTTATTAATGTGTTTGGTCTGGCACTTGGAATTAGCGCAGCCATTGTTCTTTTCAAAATTGTACTATTCGAAAAGAGTTTCGATCAGTATCAAACCAATTATGATCGTCTTTACCGATTTACTAAACGTACCGAAAGTGTCAATCAAGTAGACTTAGAAGCGGGAATCCAAAATCCGTTTACCCTAGCTTTTAAAACTGACTATCCAGATTTGGGATTACCCGTCCGCACTTTTGGAATTGGAGAAAACCAGCTGACCATAACAAATGCCATTGGTAAACTGCAGCATTTTGAGCAAAAGAAAGGAATTGCTTTTGCCGACAAGGAGTACTTCAAGCTTTTTGATTATGAATTTGAGTTGGGTAACCCAGAAACCGCTTTAGAGAAACCAAGTTCAGCAGTTATTTCGGTCTCGTTAGTTGAGAAGCTATTTGGCATAGCCGATGGAGGGTATGACAGAGTGATTGGAAAGGAAATTCGGATCAATGATAAGTTCGATGTTTTTGTAACGGGAGTGATAAAAGACCCTCCTGTGAATAGTTCTCTACCTTTTTTCTTTTTGATTGAATATGAAACCATCAAAGAAATATTCGATTTCTATCAACCTGATTCATGGAACTCGACCTCTTCTAATGCAAACGTTTACTTACTAAGAGGCGAAGGAGTAGAAGAAAGCCAAATCAGAACTGCTTTGGTTGATATGGTGAAAAAGTACATTCCTGAGGATAAGAATAATACATCTTACGGATTACAAGCATTAGGAGACGTTCACTTTCAGCCCGAATATAATACCTATGAAGACGCAGCAGTGTCTTCCGATTTCCTTACCATTCCAATTGCCATTGGCTTTTTTCTCATTCTTACGGCTTGTATCAATTTTGTGAACCTATCGACAGCCTTGGCCATAAAGCGATCGAAAGAAGTGGGTATTCGCAAGGTTTTGGGAGGAAGAAAAGAGCAGCTAATGCAGCAGTTTCTTGGCGAAACGATTTTTATCACCATTATTTCAGTTTTGATATCACTGGGTGCTGCTGAACTAATTCTGAAAAATATCGAGCAATTTGTTGGCTATAACTTATCGCTCAATTTGCTTCAAGACCCTCAGCTTATTATGATTTTGCTAGGGATTACAGTTGGAGTTACATTAATGGCTGGCTTATATCCTTCGCTAATTTTGGCAAAGCTGGCACCTGTAATGGCTTTGAAGAGCAAAGGCCAATCGGCACTTTCGGGTAATGTAAATACGCGTAGGGGGTTGGTGGTTTTTCAGTTTGTTATTTCTCAGCTATTGGTGGTGTGTACACTTGTGGTTATCTCTCAAATGCAATTTTTTGAGCAAAAGGATTTAGGTTTTAGAAAAACATCGATTGTTACTTTTCCTCTACCTACCAACGACAGTGAAAAATTAACTCTGCTCAAAAACGAACTTTCTGGTTTTGCAGGAATAGAAAAAATCAGTTTCAATTTTGCCAGCCCTCTTTCTGATAATAGTATAGGTTCAAACTTTGGTTATGCCCCTTTAGAAATGGAAGGTTCATACGATGCGGCCTATAAGGTGGTAGATGAGAATTATCTGGATTTATACGGTTTAGAACTCTTGGCCGGACAGAACTTTAGACCTACGGATACTCTAGATGTAGCAATTATAACTCAGGAAGTATTAAGGCTAATGCAAATGGAAGACCCAAATGAAGCAATAGGTAAAGAAATTTTAAGTGGGTTTGCCGGAAAAAAACGAGTGATTGGTGTGATAAAGGATTTCCATACCAAATCACTTAAAGAGAAAATTGAGCCAGTAATTTTTGTGAGTTTTCAAGATTATTTTTATGAAGGTGCTATTCGTTTTGAAGGAACCGATAAGCAAATGGGAAGTGTGATTGCTGCTCTTGAGAATGCCTGGACAAAGCAATATCCAAATGTGCTATTCGATTACTCTCTCTTTTCGGAGAGTATAATGGAAAACTATGAAGAGGAGGCGAACATGATGAACCTCTTTCAGATTTTCTCTGGCATTGCCATTCTCATTGGCTGTTTAGGTCTGTATGGTTTGGTAGCCTTTTTAGCTAGTCAGAAAACAAAGGAAATAGGAATTAGAAAGGTTTTGGGAGCTTCAATAGGTCAAATCTTACAAATCTTTTCGAGAGAACTTTTGGTGCTGATTGTGATTGCTTTCGTAATCGCTGCACCGTTTGCCTATTACATTATGGACTATTGGCTTTCTGATTTTGAATACCGCATTAATATGAATGTGTGGATGTTTGTTATTGCTGTTGGGTTTACGCTTTTGGTAGCAGGTTTCACAACAGGTTTCCGCTCCATCAGAGCAGCACAAGCGAATCCGGTGGATTCATTGAGAAGTGAGTAGGGGAAATAGTTGATCAGGAAATCAGGAAATCAGAAAGCAGGAAAAAAGGATACGGAAAGTAGAAAAAGCTAAGATAGTTGGGAACTCAATTTTCTGAAAAGAATTCGCCTTAACTGATAACTGATAACTGATAACTGATAACTGATAACTGATA
>TARA_R110000796_G_scaffold71123_2_pt1 | contig 39501 bp, 33 predicted proteins | sample TARA_R110000796 | Tara Oceans TARA_R110000796 (sample SAMEA4397815) | marine metagenome | biome: Polar Biome; feature: [SRF] surface water layer (ENVO:00010504); material: water (ENVO:00002006), including particulate matter (ENVO:01000060) such as... | depth 5 m
TGTAAAATTCAGTCTGGCAAAAAGGAATCTACCACCTATTCCAAATTGTTGCGCTCTACGGGACCAATCGAAACGGCCGTCACTACGGTTGCCAAACTCGTCCTTGGCCCTGTCTGGATAGATATCGAACAAATTATTGGCCCCAAGGGTCAAAGTTAGGGCATCAGTTGCCTTATACCCTACAGATAGGTCGGTAACCAATTTAGTACCGAATACCTGCTGATTGGCCACCGTTGTTGTTGCTTCGGTTACCTCTCCAAAGTATACATTTCTTAGGAAAATGATGAATTTATCCGAGGTAAGGCTGTTGGAAAGGTTTATTTTGGTCCTGGGCACTGCCTCTTCCAAATAAACCCTGCTATCCTCCGGAAAGTAGGTGCCGACCTTGCCAGCATTCCTAAGAACATCCGATGCATTGATATCTCCCACTTTCTTTGTTTTAGAGAAAGTACCTGCAAGATCCGATTTTAACCTCCAATTGGCTCCCAAGTCGGTTCTGTGGGTAAGAACAATATCCAGTCCTTTCGATTCAGTATCAATTGCATTGGCGAAGAATGAGGCTGCCGTGGCATTGGCTTGACGTAATATATTGAGTAGTTCTAACTGTGTCCCGGAATACACCGCCGGTATATCGTCCACTCCGGTTCCTTCATCCGGGGAAGGGCTAAACTGTCCTGTATAGACTACCCTATCATTTATTTTTACAAAATAACCATCCACCGTTATGGTAAGATTGGCGTCCGGTATTTTGGCGGTAAGTCCCAAACTAACACTTTGGGAAGTTTCCTCCTTCAACTGAGGAATACCCAAAAGGGTGGCCGCCCTACTGTTATTGGCAAAAGTCCCTACTTCCTGTGGATTGCCCTGGTTATCGAAAATGGTAGAAGTGGAATTAAAGTTGATTTGGTGTAGGGATGGCGCTCTAAATCCTGTATTTAAAGCTCCACGAATATTTAGATTTTCAGTAGCCTTAAATCTTCCTGCCAATTTAAAATTGATGGTTCCACCAAAATCGCTGTAATTTTCATATCGGGTAGCGAAACTGGCTAAAAAGGCTTCCGAAAAATCGGCCTCTACGTCAAAATATCCAGCTACACTACTTCTTCCCCTGGAAAGTTCATTACTAGGTGCAAAACCAGGAAACACTTGCGAGCCCCCTGGCCTAGCACTTCCAAAAAAGTCCCTAGAGGGTGACTGGCTAGCCACAGTAATTAATTGTCCTGCACTGGTATACTGACCATAAGAAGCTTGCTCCCCAGCCACAATATCATAGTTCTCTACCCTATATTCCGCACCAAAAGCAACGTTTAAACCTGACATGACATCCTCAAAAAATTGGGTAATGTCCAAATTGGAGGTGTTCTGCATGAATGAAAATCCACCGGCATCAAAAAAGGTGGGGGAGGCGTTTTGCATAGAGGCATTATGCGTATTTCCAATAGTATATAAAAAAGAGTTCTTTCCATAGGTATTGCTCAAGTCGATGCTCCAATCACCAACCATCCCTTTTATACCAATGGATATGGATTGATCTTTAATATTGGAATTGATCTCCGGTAAAAAGCCATCAATATAAGCAGGAGTATAGGTCCTACTTTGGTTTGGCAACCTATAAAATCCGGCAGAATTACCGGTTCTGGAACTGATTCCGGCAAAGGAGTAAAGCGTTGTACCTATATCATCCAAGGGCAGGGAGAAATTGGCAAATAAACGGCCACCGCGTAACGCAGATTGACCAACCCTCATATTATAATCACTTCTTTGTTTTGCCCTTGCCGCCAATTCATCGTCCGTAGTGTTGTTGGACAAAGGGTTGTAAAAAACAACCGTGCCATCACTATAAATTTTTGTTGGACTATGTAATTCTTCTGAGGTAAAACCACTGATAAGATCTTTATCATCCTGGGTTAAAAATGGAAGGTTTTGTGCCAAGTTAACTACATCTGAATCAGTAAGGGAGCTTAAATTTAAGCCCTGACCTACGGCCAGTCTTTCAATAGAATTATAGGCATTGAAAATTGAACCTTCCCATTCCTTCATTCGGCTATATTCCTCCCGAACGTCAAAATCTCCGGAGAGGTTTATAAATCCACCATTATCGCCCAATGGAATGCCATAACTAGCGGATATGTTAGTGGTTTCACCGTCTACGCCACCTGTTTGGTCATTGGCATTTTTGGTAAAATTGGCCCCTGTAGTAACAGTTGTGGTGAGTTCATTTACATTTTTGTTCAATATGATATTGATAACCCCGGCAATGGCATCTGAACCATATTGGGCGGCCGCACCGTCCCGTAGCACTTCTATACGCTGTATGGCAGCGGCAGGGATGGCATTTAAATCGGTTCCTACACTTCCTCTGCCAAATGTCCCGTTAACATTGATCAAAGAAGAGGTATGCCTTCTTTTGCCGTTGATCAGTACCAAGACCTGATCTGGTCCCAATCCTCTAAGGGAGGCCGGATCTATATGATCTGTACCGTCCGATATGGTCTGGGTATTGGAGGTGAAGGATGGTGCCACATAATTTAATATCTGGTTTAGATTTACTTGGGGAGCCACATTGTTCAGTTCCGTCATGTCTATGACATCTACGGGAACGGTACTTTCGGTGGCAGTCCTGTTCGGATTACGGGAACCTACAATAATTACTTCTGATAGGGCCACACCCGAAGTGAGACGTATGTCCATCACGGAATTGTTGACCGTTACCTGTAAAGTCTCAAATCCAATATAGGAAACCACCAAAACATCACCCATAGAGGCTTCTATGGTAAAGTTGCCATCGAAATCCGTGGTAGTACCTGTGGTGGTTCCCTTAATTACTATGGATGCACCGGGCAAAGGTGTTCCCTCTTCATCCAAAACTGATCCCGTTATTTGGGCGTTGGTAAAACCAACCATCCCAAAAATGAAAATCACTGCAATAAAGTAATACTTTTTCATATATGAGTTTTTTGAGTTTATATGCTTAGAAGTTAAGGATTTTTGAGGTGAATTGTAAGAAAAATTCCTAAAAACTGAGGCAATCATTTAAAAACTAGGACTATATGAATGGGTTTGTTACCGGAAGCAAGGGTATTGCTTAGGGATTGGAAGTACTGGTTGGCTTATGACGATGGTATTGGACCAGATATTTTAAAGAAGAATTAATACAGAAATTGTAATTTCCTGATTTTTATCCCAAAATCCTGAAAATCATGCCCAATTTTCTTTAATCAGGATAAAAAATTGGGGAACTAAATTAAAATATTTGAAATACTAGCCTTATATTTGTTGAAGTTTAAAGAGTTGCGCATTGACCTGTAATCACCATTGCTGCTACTAAATTCTTGGGTAGATAAAATTAGATTCATTTTTCTTTTTCAAACACTCGTTTAGTATTTCAACCGCTGCTCAGACGAGATTTACAATTTATAACATTAAAAAAAACAATGGCAAAATCGCAACAAACGTATAGTAAAAGTGAAAAAGAAAAGAAGCGTCTAAAAAAGCGCGAAGAAAAACAAAAGAAAAAGGAAGCACGTAAATTGGAGTCGAAGGAAAATGGACCGGGTATCCAATTTGCCTATGTTGACCACGACGGAAATTTAACGGATACGCCGCCAGATCCCTCTAAAAAAATAAAAATAGACGCCTCTACCATTGAAATTGGGGTGCCCAAAAGAGATGATAGCGATGTGGAAGAATTCGACCCTGTTAGAAATGGAAAAGTATCCTTCTTTGATACTTCCAAAGGATTTGGATTTATAATCGATACTGAAAACCAAGAAAAATATTTTACCCATGTTAGTGGGCTCATAGATGAGATTGCTGAAAACGACAAGGTTTCCTTTGAACTGGAAAAGGGACTGAAAGGTATGAATGCAGTACGTGTAAAGAAAATTTAGTACCCTAGCCAAATTCCATAAGGGATTTGGTATACTTTTAAATTTAAGGGATAGTACATATTAATCCATAAGTTTCATGGGTTTATGTACTATTTTTTTTGTCCCAAATTATTCTGGATACTGCTGTTTATATAATTCTATTAGCTGTTTTTTATAACCAAAAAAAAGAATAACTTTTAACCTTCTTAAATAAGTAACTAATCAAATTTTCAAAAACCATGGTACAATTACTCAAAGGACACATTCTATTGTTGGGATGTCTATTATTACTATCCTATTCCCAGGCTCAAAATTTATCCACAGCCCTGCCCGAGGAGGTAGGGATGTCTTCTGAGAGGTTGGAACGACTATCGACTACGCTGGAGCAGTATGTTAAAGACGGCAAAATGTCGGGAAATGTTGCCTTGGTAGCCAGAAATGGTAAAATAATCTATCATAAGGCGTTTGGCAAGAGCGATATAGAGGCCGGCAACAAGATGACTACCGACGCCATCTTTAGAATTGCATCGCAAACGAAGGCGATTGTAAGTGTTGCAGCCATGATCCTGCAGGAGGAAGGAAAACTATTGATTTCAGACCCGATAGGAAAGTATTTGCCGGAATGGAAAGAGACAACTGTAGCCAAAGTACGCGATGATGGTGGGTACGATGTGGTTAGGGCAAACCGTTCCATAACCATTAGGGATTTGTTGACCCATACTGCTGGTATTGGCTACGGCCATGGACCGGCAAAAAAAGAATGGGAAGAAGCAGGGATACAGAACTGGTATTTTGCAGATAGGAACGAGCCCATAGAAGAAACCATTGCCCGTATGGCTAAATTACCTATGGATGCCCAGCCTGGTGAGCGATTTGTATATGGTTACAATACGGATATTTTGGGTGTAATTGTTCAAAGAGCTTCGGGTAAAACATTGGACGAATTTATCAAAGAAAGAATTCTGGAACCCATAGGAATGACAGATACTTATTTTTATTTGCCAAAAAACAAGGCGGATAGGTTGGCAACTTCCTATATGGCTTATGAAGGCAAGCCCTTGGAAAGGTCCCCGGATCCAGGTTTGGGCATTGGTCAGGGCCATTACGTAAAGGGGCCCCGCAAAAGCTTTTCGGGCGGGGCGGGTCTTGTTTCCACCGCAATGGATTATGCCAAATTTTTACAAATGATGTTGAATGGTGGTGAATTTAACGGGAATAGAATATTGTCCCCGAAAACTGTTGCGTTAATGATTGCCGATCACGTTGACGTTAGGGACATACCCTATGGCAGTAGAAGTGGTTCGGGCTTTGGTCTCGGCTTTTCCATCACAAAAAACGTAGGTGAAAGGGGAGAGCATGGTTCTGTAGGTACTTTTGAATGGGGAGGGGCATACGGATCCACTTATTGGGCAGATCCCGTGGAAGAACTTGTAGTAGTTTATTTTAAACAACTTATACCCACTAACGGAATTGATGACCATGCCAAGTTGAGAAGTTTGGTCTATCAGGCCATTTTGGAATAAAGGATGCCCAATATATTGTTGAAACTGTATGATTATTAGCAAAAAGTGTTAATATATTGTAAATTTTGGCGGTTTTAGGGCAATCTATTCTTCTAAAAAATCTATATCCCATAGGTTTGCAACTTAATAGTCAGATTAAAAATTAGAGATACTGAATTTTATGAGTAGAGTTAAGGAAAATGACAAGGTAAAAGTACATTACACTGGGAAATTAAAAACCGGACAAATTTTCGACAGTTCTTTGGAAAGAGATCCTATCGAAGTTACTTTGGGGCAAGGACAACTTATTCCTGGTTTTGAGAAGGAATTGGTGAATATGGAAGTCAATGAAAAGAAGACTATAAACATTCCTAAAGAGGAAGCCTATGGAGATATCATGGAGGAACTGTTCCATGAAATTAAGAAGGCTGAACTTCCCGAAAATATAACCCCGGAGATTGGAATGACATTAATTGCTCAGAATCCGGACGGAACTGAGAACCAATTGCGAATTACCGATGTTAAGGAAGAAAGTATTGTTATAGATGCCAATCATGTATTGGCTGGGCAAGACCTTACTTTTGAATTGGAATTGGTAGCCATTTTATAGGAGTAGAGATAATAGGTATTGGCTCTCCATTATGAGGGGCTATGCTTGTGTAACAATAAGACCGTCTATTTTTTGGACGGTCTTTTGTTTTTACAGATCAAAAGGTTCAACCTAAGTTGGGAATGAAGCTTTATTTAAATCTTTCCCCTGTGCAAACAGCTAGATATATTAGTAATTCCCATTCAAAATAGATAGAACAAGAGCTTTTGTTAGGGGTTTATTGGATGCTTTTGCCTTGACTTCATCAAATGTAAATCTAAAATCGCATCCCTTCGTATAATTACTACAACCGTAGGAATTTTTACCTTTTACAATTTTCCCTTCTTTGCATTTGGGACAGCCGGGAGTATCGGTATCCAGTTTTTTCTTTGGCTCCAGTACCAATCCATATTGTTCATCAAACCGTACTAGGCCCTCAATATCCTCGGCACCATTGTATCTAAACCCTTTTAAATTTACCGTACAACCTTTTTGGAGTAATCTTGTGAACTGATTTTCCGAGATTTTTTTGTGATGAAAGACAAAGGGGAGTAAAAAATTGCAACCATTTTTATATTCACTGCAGCCATAGGCCGACTTCCCCTTTATTAGTGTACCGTTTTTACATTTAGGGCAGGTTTCCGCTGTGATGTCGCCGGTATTGGTCTTTGTTTTTTGGAGTACCGTCTTTTTGTGTTCCAAGGTATGGGAGATATTGGCACGTTGGGTCTCACTTCGTACTTCGTATACCAATTCGTCTACCATCTTCTTCATGTTGGCTATAAACATGCCGGCACTGAACATACCTTTTTCTATATCCTTTAATTGCTTTTCCCATAAGCCGGTCAGTTCTGCAGATTTCAACAATTCGTTTTGTATCGTATCAATCAGTTGTATGCCGGTTGGGGTTGGTAGTACCTGCTTCTTTTTTCTTTCTATGTACTTGCGCCTAAATAAGGTTTCTATAATATTGGCACGTGTAGAAGGTCTACCAATTCCGTTCTCTTTCATGAGTTCCCGCATTTCATCATCATCAACTTGTTTTCCGGCCGTCTCCATGGCTCTTAGCAAGGTGGCTTCCGTAAATTGTTTGGGTGGTTTGGTCTGCTTTTCCAAAAATGAAGGTTCGTGAGGACCTTTTTCACCTTTTACAAAATTGGGTAAAATTCCAGTTTCCTTTTTTTCTTTGGTATTGACAGTCTCAAAAACAATTCGCCAGCCTTTTTTAAGGATTTCCTTCCCGGTTGTTTTAAAGGAAATGTTGGCTGCCTTACCAATGACGGTGGTGTTGGAAACTTCACAATCGTCGTAAAACACAGCTATAAACCTCCTGACGATGCTATCGTAGACCTGCTGCTGGGCTGCGCCTAACATTATTTCAACACCAGTGGGGATGATCGCATGGTGGTCCGTTACTTTTTTATCATTGAAAACCTTGGTGGATTTCCTGATCTTCTTTAACAAGAGGGTAGAGGTCAACTGTTCGTATTGGGTTAGATTGCGAAGTATTCCTGCCACTTTGGGGTAAACGTCATTAGGTAAAAAAGTGGTATCCACCCTAGGATAGGTAACTACTTTTTGTTCATACAATTTTTGGACAATCTTAAGGGTTTCATCTGCCGTAAATCCAAACTTTGTGTTGCAATACACCTGTAGGCCTGTTAGATCGAACAATTTGGGAGCGTATTCCTTGCCTTTCTTTTTGGTAATGCTGACAATTTCGAATTCGTGTTCCTTTACTTCCTTGGCAAGAACTTCCCCGTCCTCCATCTTCAAGAAGCGGCCCTCTTCATAATTAAAAACCGTATCCCTATAAAGAGTCTGTAACTCCCAATAGGGTTGGGGTGTAAAACTTTCTATTTCCTTAAACCTATTGACCACCATGGCCAAGGTTGGGGTTTGTACCCGCCCAACAGATAACATTTGTTTGTACCCCCCGTGTTTTACGGTATAAAGACGTGTGGCATTCATTCCTAAAAGCCAGTCCCCTATGGCGCGGGAAAACCCGGCATAATAAAGATTATCGTAGTCATGGGAAGATTTTAACTTGGTAAATCCCTCCTTAATGGCCTCGGTGGTTAGGGATGAGATCCATAATCGCTGTACTTCGCCCTTATAATTGGCCTGATGTAAAACCCAACGTTGTATAAGCTCTCCTTCCTGTCCGGCATCCCCACAGTTGATTACCACTTCCGCTTTATCAAATAGACTTTTTACAATATGGAACTGTTTTTGGATTCCCGCATTGTCCACCACTTTGGTTTTAAACTTATCCGGGAGCATGGGTAAATTGTTCAAGTCCCAACTTTTCCAATGTGGCTTGTAATCGCTAGGCTCAAATAAAGTGCAGAGATGTCCAAAGGTAAAAGTAACTGCGTAACCATTTCCTTCAAAATATCCGTCGTGTTTGGTGTTTGCCCCTAATACCTGAGCAATTTCCCGAGCAACACTAGGTTTTTCCGCAATACAGACCTTCACTTTTATTATTGTTTTGAATGGGTGCAAATTACTTAATTTATACTGAACCCCCGCATCCGTTTAGTAAGGTATTTTCCTCAACATTTATGTTGGGTATATTAACTAATCTGGTTTTGAAGGATATCAGGAAAAATCTATTAAGACGATCCAGATAGATAATATGTCAATGGAAAATGATACATTTAAGGGATATTGGATTTGAAATTCTTAATTGTGGATTGCAATAATCAATAAAAATGAACATATGAAAAGTATAGTGTTGGTCGTTACCGCTTATTTAACACTGATTAGTTGTACTTCCCAGCCCTCCAAAAGTCTATTTAATGGGAAGGATTTGGAGGGGTGGCATGTAGATGTACCGGAAATGGACAATAATCCCAATGCCGTAAATCCATTTATAGTTAGGGAGGGGATGTTGGTGAGTTTGGGAGAACCCCAGGGTCACCTTATTACCGATGCCATTTATCAGGATTTTAGATTGGAAGTGGAATATCGTTTTGCCGGGAAACCAGGTAATTGTGGTGTGTTGGTATTTGCCTCCACTCCTAGATCCCTATATGAAATGTTTCCCAAGTCTATAGAGGTTCAAATGATGCATGAAAATGCCGGTGATTTTTGGTGCATTGTTCAGGATATCACGACCGATGATATGCTGGAAAGGCGTGGACCTAAGGAAGAATGGGGAATCACCGAAGGTAAATTGCGAAGAATAAAAAATCTAACCGATGGTTCCGAAAAACCATTGGGTGAATGGAATTCCATGACCATAGAATGCCTTAAAAACTCCATAAAGGTGTGGGTAAATGGTGATTTGGTAAATCATGGCTATAATGCTACTGTAAGCAGTGGAAATATTGCTTTGCAGGCCGAGGGTGCCGAAGTGGAATTCCGAAAAGTACTGCTTACACCCATTTCGAAGCTCAGTGAAACAGCGCCCTGATGTAAAAGGCCTTGTTTTATCCTGTCATATTTAATTTGATTTTTTGGTTTTGAACTATCATAGAATTGCTGCCTTAAAAGGAATATACTTTTAACTACTAGGTTTAGAATGCCCAGCTTTTATTTTGTACCTTATTAATTATTAATAGGTTATGCTTTAAAAGTAAGAGCAATGAATTATAGATCCTTTCTCATTTATGGCCTTGCGCTTTGTTTCTCAGGTATACTTATCGGCCAAAACGATTACGTTATGCAACGGGAGCAGATGGTAAAGACACAGCTTCAAGCCCGGGGAATAAAAGACCCTTTAACCTTATATTCCATGACAAATGTACCTAGGCATGAATTTGTGCCAAAAAACTTGGTAGAACATGCTTATAGGGATGGGGCACTGCCTATAGGAAGCGATCAGACTATTTCCCAACCTTATATTGTAGCATTCATGACAGAAACATTAAAATTGAAATCGACCGATAGAGTTTTGGAAATAGGAACAGGATCGGGTTACCAGGCAGCGGTATTAGGTAAAATTGTGGATTCAGTTTATACTATCGAAATTATAAAGGATTTGGCCATGTCCGCCAAAAGTCGATTAAAGAACCTTGGGTACCACAATGTAGTTGTAAAATGGGGGGATGGGTATCACGGTTGGCCAGAAAAAGCACCTTTTGATGCTATTATGGTCACTGCTGGAGCAGAGGCGATTCCCCAGCCCTTGTTGGACCAATTAAAAGATGGGGGACATATGGTTATCCCTGTTGGGCCAAGTGACAATGTTACCTATTTGGTTAGTGTTCTTAAAAAGAAGGATAGGATAATAACCAAAGAATTGTTTCCCGTACGTTTCGTTCCCTTCACTAGAAATGAGTAGGATTTTTTGGGATGCTCCATGTCCTATTGACTATTCATTGGAATTTACAAAGGATAGTTCCTTTATCCGGCTTACACTTCCTGGAATTAATTCCTTCAAATTAATATTTCCAATGCGGATACGGATCAATCTTAATGTAGGGAAGCCTACGGCAGCAGTCATTTTACGCACCTGACGAAACTTGCCTTCGGTTATAGTGATACTTATCCATGAAGTAGGCCTATGCCGTCCTATTCTCAATTTCTTATCTGGCTCTGGTAGGGCAGGGAGGTTATATAATCTGTGGACCATGGTAGATTTAGTTATATATTTCTTGCCATGGAATCCAATTTCCACTCCAATTTCTAGTAGTTCTATGGCTTCATTGGTTATTTCCCCGTCCAACTGTACATAGTATTCCTTTTCTATTCCCGAGCGGTTAACAAGATCGCTGAGTTTCCCATCGGTAGTAAGCAGGAGTAATCCTTCAGATTTTTCATCCAGACGCCCAATGGGCATAATACCATCCGGAAAATTATAAAGTTCACTTAAGAAGCGTTTGTTGCGGGATTCCTTGGCATCATTGGAGTGCAACTGACTCAACATTTCAAAAGGTTTATAAATTTTAAAGTGAAGATGTCCAGGTTCAGACATAGGTGGTGATACTTTATATTAAAAGTCATTTAGAACAACAAAGATGTAATATTTTTTCAATTGATACTATTTGAAACATCAATCCAAACCTTTTTCTGTGGCATATTTTCCAACACCCCAGGCCAGACCTATAAAGACAAACTGTATTGGCAAGCGAATCATGGCTGCCTCCGTACTTCCTATCGCCGGTTGATCGGAAAAAACATCCCAAACATGGATTGGAAGAAAAATGATCATTAGCCAAAATATGCCTGTTGCTCCCAGTCTGGCGTATTTTGGAAGAAGGAGAAGAACACCCAAAACAATTTCTATTATTCCGGACAAATAAATAATCGTCATTTTAAAGGGTAAGAAATCGGGTACAAAAACATGATAAAACGTTGGTTTTACAAAATGTTGTACTCCAGCGTAGATTATAAATAGGGCCAATAGAATTTTAAGGATTTTCCAAAATAACATCATGACCCAACTGTTTTTTATAAGTTATAAAATAAAATAAAAATAAGTATCGCGAAGTCAAGGACATCGCTTTATCCAGACCTTTTATGGAGCAGGTTTGTCATGAAGAAGCTCCATGCCTGTTGAAGATCGTGCCTTAAATCCGGTCCAATCCTTTTCATTGGAATTTTCCTGCAACTCTAAAAATTTTGAATAATCCTTCTGTTTTAGATGAATACCTAAAAAGGCAGTCAAAAAATGCTGGTTTACATTATTAATTTTTCTCTCGTCCCAACTAGGTTCGGCATATCTATAATACTCATCAATATGTAGGCCAGGTTCAAAAGATTCTGCTGGCGGCGGATTTGGGGCTACATTGTGCCTTGCATTTTTGTAGGTAAGTAAATATCGATCCGCGTTTACTGCCCCTGTATAGATAGCCTTAATTCCCTTTTCGTATCCTGAAATATCATCTTGACTCCCTGCTATAAAAAAAGTAGGGACCTTAAGTCCTTTTAAGCCTTCGGCATCCCAAATACCACGCTCCATTCCCCATGGTGCAAAGGCTACAACCGCTTTTATTCTAGGGTCAACTTTAGGAAAGTCCGGATTGCTCATGGCCAGGTCCACTATTGCTTTGCTGCCGCCGGTCATGCCGGAAAAGAATCCTACAAGGCCATCACTATATCCGGCTCCCGCTACATTTAAAACACCGTAACCTCCCATAGAATAGCCTATGATGCCGATATTTTCAGAATCGACCAAGCCTGCCAAAAAATTATTATCCGCAGCTTTGCCCAAGTTTACCGTTTGGTTTAGTACAAAGGAAATATCTTTGGCGCGGTTCACCAAAGTACTTGCAAAAGGCGATGCATCCCTAAAAGTAGAATCGGTATGGTCTATAGCCACCACCACGTATCCTTTGGAGGCCAAATTTTCCGTGAGATAGGTCATAAGGTATCTAGAGCCAACATACCCGTGTGCCACTACTAAAAGGGGAAAAGAACCATCGGTTGTTAATGGGGCGGCATCGCGGGACGCCCTACCTTTAAAAGTAATTGGTGTCAATGGTCTTAAAGAGTCATGGGCGGTTCCCATGACCTCATCATAAACCACAGTTTCCTTTGCTCCCTCGGCCAACTGTGCCGGATACCAAACTTCCACTTTCAATGGTCGATCGTAAATAGGGTCTATCCCATTTTTTGAATTCAAAACATCTGCCTGCCCCTTATTCACAAAATCCAAAGTACGTACGCCAACGGCGTAGCTTCCCCGCGCAGATAATTCAGGTGCGTCTGGAAGCGCATCGCCATAAACAAAAGACCCGGTTTGGGCATTTAATACAAGGTTGGAAATTAGAAAACAAAGTATCAACTGGAAATGGGCAAAACGGTTTAGGATTGGCATATTTTTGAGTTTTGGTTTAGTTTAAAAATACAACAATTAATCGCAATTATTAATTATGTCGTGGTTTTTGGAAAAATAAAATAGACTGTTTTGAACAATTTCATGTAACGTGCTCAGTCTTTGTACCATTATCATTATTTTTAAAAAAATAAAACCAAATAGGTCTGTATTTTGTGGTTTAGATCGATAATGATATCTATGGTGTCCTAGAGCCACCTAGAGCCACCTAGGGCCAAAGGAGCAATAGTATAAACAGGGCAACAGCAACCAATCATGGATGAAACTGAGAAGCAATTAAAGAAATTTGGTGTTAGGCCAACGGCCATGCGTATTTTGGTGCATCGGTTTATGGTTTCCCAGAATTCCGCCGTTAGCCTAAGTGTTGTGGAGGGGAATTTTGAAAAATCCGACAGAACCACCTTATATAGGACTTTAAAGACTTTTGAGGAGAACTGTATTGTCCATCAAATAGATGATGGCACAGGAATTCCCAAATACGCGCTCTGCGATCATGATGAAGGTTTAACAAAGCATTCGGACCTACATTTACACTTTCATTGCACTAAATGCAATAGAACGACCTGCTTAACTGAGCATAGAATACCACAAATTAATCTCCCTGACAAATTTATCCCTGAAGATGTGAATATGCTGGTAAAGGGAATTTGTGAGCTCTGTAACCAATAAATGCACATACATTGCACTGGTAAGAGGGGTAATTTTGCTTATAAATTATAAGTATGGAACAGCATCATGATCCTAAAGATCACAATCACAATCATGACCACGGAGGAATTTTTGGCAATAAAACGGAACTCTATTTTGCTATTTTAAGCGGTGTGTTTTTTTTGATGGGATTGATTTTGGCAGGTTTAATGAAGGCAACACCATGGGTTTCTTTGGTCTGTTATATTTCGGCCTATTTTTTCGGCGGTTATTTTACCTTGCTCGAGGCGATAGATAAGATTAGGAAGGGGGAATTTGAAATAGATTTCCTAATGCTCGTTGCCGCAATCGGGGCGGCCTATATAGATAGATGGGGAGAAGGTGCCCTATTACTGTTTTTATTTAGTTTGGGACATTCTTTGGAGCATTATGCTATGAACAAGGCCACAAAATCTATCAAGGCCTTGGGTGAACTTTCCCCAAAGACGGCATTGTTAAAAAATGATGGGGATTTCAAGGAAGTTCCAGTTGAGGAATTAAAGGTGAACGATATTATTTTGGTAAAACCAAATACCAAAATATCGGCAGACGGGGTTATTATAAAAGGTAGTAGTAGTATTGATCAGTCGCCTATAACCGGAGAAAGTATTCCCGTAGATAAAACAGCTATCCAGGAGCTTAACGATCTGCCGAAATTTGAACAATTGGACCCGTCCCATGTAGTTTTTACCGGTACTATAAATGGGGATTCTATGCTGGAGGTTCAAGTTCTAAAATTAAATGTGGATGCCACAATTTCACGTTTGGTGCAAATGATCAATGAGGTGGAAACCAAAAAATCGCCCACACAGCTAACTACCAAAAAATTTGAAAAATGGTTTGTGCCCATAGTGGTGGTTTTGGTAGTTGGCCTATGTTTTCTCCACTTGTTTATAGACGAGTCTGTCCATGATAGCCTATACAGGGCCATAAGTGTTTTGGTAGCATCCAGCCCTTGCGCCTTGGCCATTTCAACACCTAGTGCAGTAATTAGTGCCATAGCCAGGGCTGCCAAAAAAGGAGTGATCATTAAGGGAGGGCGTCCCCTGGAAGATCTAGGCAGCCTTACCACCATTGCTTTCGACAAAACAGGCACCCTTACGGAAGGTAAACCAAGATTGACCAATGCCTTTCCTTTAAATGGATATGATAAAAAGGAATTTTTGGAATTGGTCTTGGACGTTGAAAGTTTAAGTGATCATCCCTTGGCGAGGTCCATTGCTAGAGATCTTAAGGACGCATATAAGGTTGAAAACAATAACCGTTCCTCCAGTATGCAGTCCATACAAGGTAAGGGAGTAATGGCGAACTACAACGGTGGCCGTATCTATATCGGCAATGAGCAACTTATGAAAGAAGAGGGAATCCACATTTCAAGAGAAGTCCAAGACCAAATTGACCAATTGCAGAAGGAGGGCCAGACCATTATGTTTGTAGGATATGAAAAAAAGGCGATCGGCTTGCTAAGTGTAATGGACGTACCTAGAAAAAGTGCTGCTAGCACCATACAGCGATTAAAGGATATAGGTATAAAACATATGGTAATGCTGAGCGGGGACCATCAAAAAGTGGCAGATTCCATTGCCCAACAAATTGGACTTACCGAGGCAAAGGGAAATCTACTTCCGGAAGACAAGGTCGAAGCTATTGGAGAATATTTAAAAAAAGGCACTAAAATAGCTATGGTAGGGGACGGTGTTAATGATGCGCCGGCTATGGCCAGCAGCACCGTTGGTATTGCCATGGGTGCCGCTGGGAGCGATGTAGCTTTGGAAACGGCAGATGTGGCCTTAATGTCGGACAAGATAGAAAGTCTTCCCTTTGTGATAGGCCTTAGTAGAAAATCCAAAGCTATTATTATGCAGAACCTGTGGGTAAGTATGGGGATTGTGGCATTTTTAATTCCAGCTACATTATTCGGATTTGCCAACATTGGTGTAGCCGTTGCCATTCATGAGGGGTCAACGATTTTGGTAGTAATCAATGCACTGAGACTACTGCGTTATAATCTTGATTAAGGCTAGCACATAGTGTTAATTCATTTGTAAATTTGAAAAACGAACGGCTGCTATGGATAGACCCTGGCAGCCGTTTAATTAATATGAAACCAACTCTTCATCAATACCAAATTTATGGGAAGCTGAAATGGTTGGATTCCTATTTAAATCCTATTTCGATAAGTCCTTTATGGCTAATGTTTATGGCTTCCAAAGGTGTCATATCAAAAGTTTTATCCTGCTCAACCATGTAGTATTTCATTCCGGAAAGCTTTTTCTGTGCAAGGATTTTTGAGAAATCAATTTGACCGTTGCCTACAGGGGCAAACCTGCCTTGGTCATCCATATCCTTCACATGCCACATAATAAATCGACCTGGATACTTTGTAAAATAGGCAACAGGGTCTTGATCTGCTTTGGTCACCCAATAAAGGTCCATTTGAAAATTTACAAATTTAGGATCAGTATTCTCCAACAAATAATCAAGGGTTACTACGCCATCTTCCCCTTTCTTTAATTCAAAATCATGATTGTGGTAAAGTAGCTTCAATCCCGCTTTTTGGCATTTTTCTCCAAGGGTGCTTAAGACTGTAGCCAGTTGTTTATAGTCGTCCCTAAGCCCCATAGGTGGAACGGGAATTACAAAGTATTTAAAACCTGCCGCTTTCACGTCGGCGATCATGCTGTCCGCATTCTCCAATGTAACCCCGCCCTGATGTGTGCTTATTGGCGTTAACCCTACTTCTTTTAGTAGCTTATTAAAGTCTTTAGGGGCCATATTGTAAAATTTGCCGTCCCTGTAGCCTGCAGCCTCAATATTTTTGTAACCTGCTTCGGCAACCGCCATAAGTGTGGCTTTGGTATTGGTCCCCATATCGTCCCTTACCGTGTAAAGAGCCAGTCCGCCAATTTTTTGTTGGGCATTGGCAGCAAACATACCGATCATTAAAAGGGGTAGGATCAATTTTTTAAATGTGGGAGAAGACAATAACTTTTTCATAATACTTGTAAATAATGTTTTTCTAAAAGTAATACATGTTTTTATAACTATGCCATATTTAGATTGATAAAAAATTTCATATTAACAAAGACATATCTGTTTTTTATGTTGATAGAGGTTAGTCCTGGTTAAAAACAATCTTTTTCTATTAAAATTCATTTATCTATTTATAGCGGAGGTTTTAATTACACAATGCTGGGGGTTAGATATTTAGCAGATCTTCAATTAATATTCGTTACGAATATAGGCCATGTGAAATATATTTTTAGGTTAATCTAAAAATTAATAATTATCTTTATACATATTATTAATATTGAGATCGACATGGGCCTTGACCTGCATGGTAAATGTATGGTCGCTTAAAAAGAGGCTAAAAAATATATTTAGAACAAGCTAATGCATACCTACAATCCTACAATAGCCCTAGCGGTGTTTTTTGCACTTACCATTTTGGCATATCTGCTTTTCAGACCTAATAAGGGATGGTTTTGGCTGATAAGAAATAATTCGGTTTCCAACGATAAAATTGTTGTAGAGGATGTATTAAAATTGTTATATCACAATGAAAATGCGGACAAGCATCTCAATATAAATGATATTATCAGAACCTTAAAATACAATGACAAAATCATACTGGAATGTATTAATAAGATGTCGGACCACGAGCTGATAAGTATACAGGGCGATAGTGTAAAACTTACAAAATCCGGAAGCGATTATGCCCTACGTATAGTTAGGGCACATAGGTTATGGGAGAAATTTTTAGCTGAAAAGACCGGTTTTAAGGAATCGGAATGGCACGAAAGGGCAGAAAGAATGGAACATGAACTCTCCAAGGTGGATGCAGATATTCTGTCTTCCCAGCTGGGTAATCCCCAATTTGACCCACATGGTGATCCTATACCCACCAATACGGGAAAGATTGCAAAAATTAAAGGAATACCAGTTTCGGAACTGCCCATAGGGACTATTGGAAGAATTGTCCATATCAAAGATAAGCCCGAAATAATTTACAAGCAGATCCTGGCAGAAAATATCCATATTGGATCTGTGATACGGATCATGGAAAAGACGCCTGCCCGTATTGAATTTCACTCGGAGGGGGAGGCATTTGTATTGGCCCCTATAATGGCGGGCAATATTACAGTATCAGTTTTGGAAAAGGACGTGGTATTTGAAGAAAATTTAGCCAGGTTGTCTATTTTAAAAGAAAATGAAACCGCCAAGATTATTGGTATATCCAAGGAAATCAGGGGAGATAGTCGAAGAAGGTTGCTCGATCTGGGTTTTGTAAAAGGAGCTGAGGTGAAAATAGATTTACTAAATCCACTGTGCGATCCCAAAGCCTTTTTAATCAAGGGCACAAGTATTGCCCTTCGTCATAATCAAGCATCGAAAATTTTAATACAAAAAGATTAAATCATGGAAGTTAAACCTAAAAGTGCGTGTGAGACCTGTGCCCAATTCAATGCGGACGGATTGAAAAAATTAGGGGTAAATACCTCCGATTTTGATTATGTAGTTGCATTGGCCGGTAATCCGAATACTGGTAAAAGCACTGTTTTTAATGCCATGACCGGTTTGCGCCAACATACCGGAAATTGGCCTGGAAAAACGGTAACCAGGGCAGAAGGTGCTTTTGAATACAACAAGGAAAAATTTAAACTTGTAGACTTGCCTGGCACCTATTCCCTGCTCTCCACCTCTGAAGATGAGGAAGTGGCCAGGAACTTTATTCTTTTTGGGAAGCCTTCGGTAACCGTTATCGTAGTAGATGCCAGTAGGCTGGAAAGAAATCTAAATTTGGTATTACAGATTTTGGAAATTACCAATAATGCGGTCCTATGTTTAAATTTAATGGATGAGGCGGAAAGAAATAATTTGGAAATAGATACCCGCACTTTGGCCAAGGACCTTGGTATTCCTGTGGTCCCTACCAGCGCTAGGTATAATAGGGGAATTCCGGAATTGATCCAGACCATTAGTGAACTGGCCAATGGAAAAATTGTTTGCAAGCCACACCGCATAAAGAACATACCTAAAAATATAGAGCAGGCCTTGGAAAAATTAAGTGCTGAAATAAAAGAAGTCTATCCGGATATTCCCAATAGTAGATGGATTGCTTTACGTCTGTTGGAAGGGGACAGAAATATTATAGAAACCCTTAAAACGGGTGAATTCGTTTAATTATACTTTGATGGACACTAAGAAAATAGATCATATAATTTCCCTTTCCAATGACCTTCGTTGGCAAATTGGCGATGAGTTCCACGATAACTTAGCAGAAGGAATCTATGCTGATGCCGCGGAGATAGTAAAGGACTCTGTACATAAAAAGGATGAAAAAGGAGCATTTAGGATAGACGCCAAAATAGATAAGATCATTACGAGCAAGGTTTGGGGTTTCCCACTTATGTTTTTGATCTTGGCAGTGGTCCTTTGGATGACCATCATTGGCGCCAATTATCCTTCTGCCATGTTGTCCAGTTTGTTGTTGGATAACATTCATCCGGCCTTAAAGGGATTTGCCGCCAACATTGGTATGCCATGGTGGTTGGACGGTTTTATAATCGATGGGGTGTATTTGGCGGTAGCCTGGGTCATCGCTGTAATGTTGCCCCCTATGGCCATATTTTTTCCCTTATTCACCCTGTTGGAAGATTTTGGGTATCTACCAAGGGTGGCCTTTAATTTGGACCATCTATTTAAATTATCCGGAGCCCACGGTAAACAGGCATTGACCATGAGCATGGGCTTTGGGTGCAATGCAGCAGGGGTTGTAGCTACACGGATTATAGACAGCCCCCGGGAAAGATTGATTGCCATTATCACCAATAACTTCTCACTGTGTAATGGGCGTTGGCCTACACAGATTCTGATAGCCACCATTTTTGTCGGGGCCCTAGTGCCAGCTACTTATTCGGGAATTTTATCCTTGGCAGCAGTTATTGGAATAGCCGTATTGGGAATGGTATTTATGTTTTTGGTATCATGGGGTCTCTCCAAAACAGTTTTGAAGGGAGAAGTATCTACCTTTAATTTGGAATTACCACCCTATAGGCCCCCAAGATTTTGGAAAACTATCTATACTTCCATAATAGATAGGACCTTGATAGTACTATGGCGTGCAATTGTTTTTGCTGCCCCTGCAGGAGCCGTAATTTGGCTGATTTCAAATATTTATTTGGGAGATGCCAGTCTTGCCGCATGGTTAATAGACTCCTTGGACGGTTTTGGTTTCCTTTTGGGACTAAACGGGGTTATTCTAGTGGCCTATATTGTGGCTATCCCTGCCAATGAAATTGTAATACCTACCATTTTGATGCTTACCGTGCTGGTTACTGGAATTACAGGAGGGGCAGGAGCAGGAGTAATGTTCGAGTTGGATTCCGTAACGGCGACCGGTGATATTTTGAGAGCAGGAGGATGGACCTTGCTTACAGCGGTTAACCTGATGTTGTTCAGTTTGTTGCACAACCCATGTAGTACTACCATTTACACTATTTATAAGGAGACCAAAAGTGTTAAATGGACAGTGGTAGCCTCAATACTACCGGTTATAATAGGATTTGTGGTGACATTTTTGGTAGCACAGATTTGGAGATTGCTTGCCTAAATTCTACACCTAATTATCGGCCTTTAATGAAATTGCCCATGGCGAATTGAATGTGTCATGGGGAATAATTCTATCCCCAAATGTTCTTTAAATAATGATAAAACGAAATAGGTAAACCCATATCTAACTCAATTAAAATCACTAACTTGTCTAAAAAATTACTGTTATGCCAATCTACATGGATCGTCACGAAATTCCTAAGGAGATCACCGCGCTGCATGTGGCAGAAATGCATCGGGAAGATTTAAAAATAGAACATCTTTACGGATGCAAGGGAATGACCTATTGGTGCGATGAAAAAAGGAGAACCGCGTTTTGCCTAATTCAGGCCCCCAATAAAAAGGCTATTCAGGATATGCACAATCATGCCCATGGAGAAGTTCCCCACAGAATTATAGAAGTGGAGAGTTCCATAGTGGAATCTTTCTTGGGCAGGATCGAGGATCCGGAAAAATCACAAAAGACAGAATTGAATATTATCAACGACCCTGCATTTAGAACCATAATGGTCATTGGTCTTAGAAAGTTATCCTTTTTGGGAAGTGACCCTAAACATATGAATAGGGAACTTGGCAACTGTAATAAATACATCCTTGGATCTGTAGAAAAATTTTTGGGCAGGGTGGTAAGACAAAAATCAGGATATTTTTTGGTGTCCTTTAATTCGGTGACCAATGCTGTACTTTGTTCTCAAGAGATACATTCCCACCATAACGACTCCTCAAAAAAGTTCAATAAAGATTTTCAATTGAGCATAGGATTGAATGCAGGTGTTCCAGTGACCGAAAAGGATAGTATTTTTGAGGATACAATTAAACTTGCAGAACGGTTTTGTGAATTGGTCCTTGGAAAAATTGTTATATCCCCTGAGGTCAAAGACTTGTACGAGAGTGAAAATTTAAACGTTAAATTGAGCCATAAGAACATAAAGACTTTAAGTGTCGGAGAAGAGAAATTTATAAATCTATTGATGGATTACACCGAGAAGGAATGGACCAATGCCGCATTTAACTCCAATGATTTTAGTAAAAATATGGGATTCAGTAAATCCCAATTGTACAGAAAAATGATAGGTCTTACCGGTAAGTCGCCCAATAGTTTTATCAAGGATTACCGATTGGAAAAGGCCTTGCAATTGCTGGATAAAAAAGCCAAAAATATTTCTGAAGTTGCATTTGGAACCGGTTTTAACAGTCCAGCCTATTTCTCAAAATGTTTTATGGATAGTTTTGGAGTCCTTCCATCGAAATATATCCAGGACTATACTGTATAAGGCGTATAGTGTATTTGTAACCATGATTGAATTTTGTAATTATTTGAATTAAATGTAGAGGTCCATTGGCTTTACTTACTTTAATTTTACTACGAACAAAAGATATTACCGCTTACTGAATGGTGATTGTTACCTAGGCAAGAACTGTAAGTAAGTCCAGGATCATTGCTAGCTAGTTTTATATACGCCCCCCCCCTTTTTGATTTAAGAGTTAGATAACCAAACGCTTACTTTTTCCCAATTCGAGCATCTCAAACACTTGCCGTGGATGAATGTTAAATTGGAAAAGGAACAGGTTTATTATTCCATACCTCATTTTTAGGAGGAATGCTACTTATTTAATAACAACATTTATTAATCATAAAACATTTTAGTCATGAACAGCACTCTAAAGTATTCCCAATTAAAAGGCGTCATTTTAATTTTGACATTTTTTGCAAGTTTTTCTTTTTTTGGCCAAGGCGACACTGAAGAAGTGATGGAAACTTCTATGGTAAGGACGCATGAGGATAAAGATTTACAATGGGGCCCTTGCCCATCTTTTATGCCCGAGGGATGCACAATAGCGGTATTGCACGGAGACCCTTCCAAAAAAAATGTGGATGTTTTTTTTAAGGTGCCCGCCAATTATGAAATACCTGAGCATTGGCATACTTCCGCCGAGCGCATGATCCTTGTTTCGGGTGAACTGCATGTTACCTATGAAGGCGAAAAGGAACAAATAATGAAAGTGGGCACCTATGCCTTTGGCCCCTCTACAAAACCACATACCGCAAAATGTGGGGATAAGGATCCCTGTGTATTATTCATTGCTTTTGAAGAACCCTTGGACGCTTTTCCAATGGTACTAAAACAATAATGGTAAATAAAGACCTTAAGGGAATTAGTTAAACAAACATTTAAAAATTATAATTATGGAAATGGTTATTGGTATGGATGCCGGCCTTGTTGCATCCTTTAAAAAACAAATAAGGGGAGAAGTGATTATGCCATCCGATGATAATTACAACAGCACCCGAAAGGTGTACAATGCCAATATTGACAAACATCCGGGGATGATCGTCAAATGTGTGGATGTGGCAGATGTTATAGCTTCGGTAAACTTTGGAAGGGAAAACAATTTATTGATCGCCGTTAGGGGAGGAGGTCACAATGGAGGCGGTTTGGGCATATGTGATGAGGGTATGGTAATAGATCTGTCGGGATTAAAATTTATCCGTGTTGATACTTCCAATAATACGGTACGTGTTGGCGGGGGAAATCTTTGGGGAGAGGTAGATCATGCCACCCATGCCTTTGGACTGGCAATCCCTGCAGGAATAATCTCTACCACAGGGGTTGGGGGACTAACCCTGGGTGGAGGTGTAGGTTATCTTTCCAGGAAATACGGACTTACCATAGACAATTTGTTGGAGGCCGATATGGTTTTGGCCGACGGTTCCTTTGTTACCGTGAACGCAAAGCAGCACCCAGACCTTTTTTGGGCCATTCGTGGGGGTGGGGGTAACTTTGGTATAGTGACGTCCTTTAAATTTCAGGCCCATCCTTTGAAAACAGTGATTGGGGGACCAACCCTGTGGCCCATTGAGGAGACCGAAGAAATTATGGCTTGGTACGATGAGTTTATTCATAAGGCGCCAGAAGATCTAAACGGGTTTATTGCTACCATGGTTATTCCTGGACCACCATTTCCGGAACAACTGCACAACAAACAATTTTGTGGTATAGTATGGTGTTATACAGGTAAGCCCAATAAGTTTGAGGAGATTTTTAAACCGGTCTTGGCTAAAAAACCGCTGTTCGAACACGTAGGGGAAATGCCATATCCGTCTATACAAACCTTATTCGACGGACTCTTTCCACCAGGATTGCAATGGTATTGGAGAGCCGACTTCTTTAATAAATTAGGTCCGGAGGTGAGGGCTGGCCATTTAAAATATGGTTCTAAAATTCCCACTCCACTGTCACAAATGCATCTATATCCCATTAGTGGGGCTGCGGCCAAGGTAGGGGCTACGGACACTCCATGGGCCTATAGGGACTCAAAGTATGCCGGAGTTATTGTAGGGGTTGATCCAGATCCCAAGAATACTGAAAAAATTACTAATTGGTGCAAGGATTATTACAATGCTTTGCACCCACATTCCTCTGGAGGTGCCTATACCAATTTTATGATGGATGAGGGACAGGAACGGGTCATGGCAAGTTACAAACATAATTACCAGCGTTTGGCACGAATAAAAAAACAGTATGATCCCAAAAACCTTTTCCGGGTAAATCAAAATATCATGCCAAGCAATTAAGGTATTGAACAGTGATTGGCAGCCGAACTAATTAGGGTGCATAGGGTTTGTTACATTGAGGGAGATTATGCTGTCACAGTACATCCAATATCTTTTGGGCTGCCAACCCTATTCGTTGTTTGGTCTCCTCGGTTATATATTTTCTTTGGTCTATCTGTTGGGGTTGATCAGAGGTGCAAAAATAACTGTGGATGCTCCTTCTTGGTTTAGTAGTACGGTTGGTAGTTCCTCCGTGCCAGGCGTGTGAATTAAAAATAAATACGGATCCCGCTGGGGCCTTAATGATAACTTCATCAGGATGGGGAAGGCTGGGGTCCTTCATTCTTTCTTGTGGCGATACACCAAGTTTATGGGTTCCGGGAACAATCCTGGTGGCACCGTTATTTTCGGTGAATTCGTCCAACAACCAAATGGAGTTGCATACCTTATATTCACCATGGACCGATTTATTTCCCCAATCTATGTGTAAATTCTGATGTCCAAGTCCGGGTTTGGCAGCCCTGTAGTTAAGGGATGATAATTTGAAGGATGGGCCCAGAACGGCGGCGATGCCTGCGAGTACTCTAGGGTGTGTGTAAAACACATCAAAAACATCCCCTTTATTCACTAGATCGGCCAACCTGTCGGCACCCTCCTCCTTGGGATGTCTAATATATTTGGACTCCACTAATTCCGCACCGGCAGCCTGACCTTCATTGAGCATTAGGGTTTCAATCATATCGTTTATGGCCTTCACCTGTGCATCCGTCAATAGTTTACCCAGCGATAAATAACCCTGTGTTTCCAAAATTTCAATTTCCTCTTCGGTAAGCATACTTAAGTATATTTATTATTAATTAAAGAAATTATTTAATCAAAAAAGGTACAATATTATTTTGATAACATCGACCATTATAACTGTACTAATTTTGATCGGACTTTTTTTGGGAAATAAAGTTTACCCATAACGAGCACATTAAGGCTAAAACTGCCAGTGAAAGGGTCAATGTATTGGTAAGTCCTGCATTGGGCAACCAGCCCGTTGTACTTTCCACCAAAAAAGCTATATAACTTGAAGGTAGATCGGATTTCCCCATACGCTTAAGTATCCCATAATGCCAATCCGTTAAAAAGCAGTAGCCCCATCCCTTCCAAATTCCCAAAAGAACCCAGGACCCAAAGGTTAAAAGTAAGGAGATAAGATTAAGTTTTCGTGTGTGTGCAAACAACCAGCCGAATAAATTAAAAATAATCAGGGCCGAATGGAAAACAAAGAAAAAAATATTGGCTATCCTTAAAAATAAATCGTCCATTAGGTAAAAGGATTGGTTCTTCTTAAAAGATAATAAATTTTTCCTGCCATACCGGTTTCGCCAAATTAGGGGAAAAGCAGTGGACTTAGGGGTGTTTAAAATATTATTATTCAGCTTTTTAAGGTAATATTTTGTATCTTTCATAGGGTTCCATTTTTCTCCTCTCCCCTGAATCTTTAACCTAATTTCTTATGGACAATTTAGAATCACAGCGTGATGGCGAAAGCTTTCTTCTAAAATTGACCGAGATTATTCGTAATAATTTTGATAACGAACAATTTGGGGTTAAGGAAGCTGCCCGTATTTTTGGAGTTAGTCGCTCACATTTGCACAGACGGTTGAAAAAGTTGACTGGTAAATCCGTAAGCCAATTCATTCGGGAATTGAGATTGGAAAAAGCAATGGAGCTTCTTCAAAAAGATATGGCCACGGTATCGGAAATTGCGTATTCCGTGGGCTTTCACAGTCCCACCTATTTTAATACTTGTTTTAAGGAACGCTATGGCTTTACCCCTGGGGAAGCAAAAATTCGAGAGCACTTGGAGCAAGAACGGCCAAAGTTTAAAAAAACTGGTAAGGAGAAAACAATGTTTAAAGTAGTGTTGGGCATTCTATTCCTAATAATTTTGTTCAGCTATATCAACCATAGAAGTATTCTGTCAAAACTCCAAAAGGATACTCCTTCAATTTCCCCACTATTGTCCAATGATAGTACTAAGTCCATTGCGGTTTTGCCCTTTAAGAATTGGAGCGGAGACCCCGAATTGGAATATATAAGTGATGGGATGACCGATGCTGTTATCAGTAGAATTTCTGAAATAAAGGAAATGGATAGAGTAGTTCCTTTTACGTCCAGTGTCCAATTCAAGAACAGCGAAAAAAGTATGCCTGAATTGGCAAAAACACTTAATGTATTTTATATTCTTGAAGGAAATTTTCAAAAACAGGGTAGTCAATTTAAAATAAATCTACGTTTGAATGACGGTCCCTTAAATAAACAAATATGGTCTGGATCATATTCTGGAGAATGGAAGACGAATGAAATTTTCGAAATTCAATCCAAGGTCGCGGAAAATGTTGCCAACATTATGAATGTAAAACTTACCGAAAGGGACTATGATGCTTTCACGGGAATACCCACAAAAAGTGAAGAAGCCTATAATTATTATCTCTTGGCAGAATATCAGAATAATAAATTTAATCAAACATCATTTAAGAATGCCATTCCTTTATATGAAAAGGCCTTTGCAATGGATTCAACTTTTGTAGAACCCTTGTTGGGCCTTGCCGACATATATGTTACAGGAGGCGCAGTTTGGGGCTTGTACGGAGAACAGGAGGCTTGGAGAAATGCCAAATTTTATTTGCAAAAGGCTTCAGCAATTGATGGTGAAAATGTGCGTTTGTCCGATCAATTGTTTGTAGGCAAATTTTATTTTGAATGGGACTTTGAGGCCGTGGAGCAGTATATTTCGGACAATTACGCCCATAAGGGTGCCGATAATTGGAATGAATATCTTTTTGTAGATTACTACATTAAGACCGGTAAATGTGCATATGCTCTTTCTGAATTGAATAAACTTATTTTGGAAGATCCTTCTTTTGGATGGTTATTTGCCATTAGGGCCTCTGTGATATTTTTTTTGTACTCGGCAGCAGAGGCTAAAAAAGAATTAAAACACATTGATCCATTATTCTTGGATGATATGTTCTACCTAAGGGAAGCAGCCAAATGGTATTATTATTTTGGGGCATATGAAGAGTCTAGATTAATGTTGGAGAAATTGATGAATAGTTTCCCTGACCGACCGCCCATTGTTGCCTGGCTTAATGCGGTACATTTTGAAATGGCCAATAACCGTGAAGGTGTCCAGGAAAGCCTTTCCACATTACAAAAACACTACGTTAAAGGTTCTTCAGGTAGTCCGGCCTGGTTTATGGCGCTGTATTACTGTCATATTCAAGAAGACAGGGAAGTATTCAAATGGCTTCAAAAATCCTACGATAACCACGAAGTGGAAATGACCTGGTTACGAGCCGAGCCTTTGTTGGCGCCATATAGGCAGGATCCGAGGTATTTGGACCTGTATAAAAAAATGAAGTTTCCCGTACCTCCTCTGTCATCTATAGACTAATCAAATTGCTTATGCGGTTCTATTCTCCTTTTAAAACAACATAAGTGTAAGGCTTTAAGTCATTTGTTATATACTTCAAAATTAACTTTTAAGGAGCGGATACATAATTGCTATGCGCAGCTAAACAATTAATCGCATCTTAGGTTTCAAGGAATTATGAACAGTTTAAACCACCTTATCATGAAACAATTTGTAACATTATTGATTTTTTTTAGTCTTGCAGGCCTGGTGCTTGCACAGGAAGACAATGACGGAATTGACCCTGTAACCTTGGACGCCATAACAGTATCTCCAGTTAATGTTGATTATTTACGGGAGGTAAATGATGGAAATACTCCGGAAGTTGTTCAGGAATTGCAGTTCAAGGCCGCTAATTTTGATGTAACCTCCTTATCCGAATACGATAAAAAGGATATCCATACTTTTGATGTTGTGTTTAAAGCGAGTAACGGGGATATTATAGCGTCCTATACAGCTGATGGTTCAATAGTAAAAGCCTTTGAAAAGTTTGAAAATATTGTACTGCCAATGACCGTGCGTAAAATGGTATTTGACGGCAATGATGGATGGAAAATGGAAAAGAATCACTATATGTGTGTATTTTCCGAAGACAATTTGACCAAAAAACAGTACAAGGTTACTTTGACAGACGGGCATCAAAAGAAGAAAATGACCTTAAACTTTGATAAATAATAATTCAATTGTGAAGTAGTTTCTACAACCTTATTCCTCCGGTAAGGTTTTTTTATTTGTTCCCAAGCCCCATATCAATGGTTTATTTGGTGACCGTAATTGCTTCCCATTCTAAGATTAAAAAACCAATGCGCGTAATGGTAGCCAATTAAGCGCGTAAAAATATTTGCATAATAATAAGGCAGCAGCATTTATACCTCTAAAATTAATGCTCTATTTTTTCAAAACCTTGATATTAACCCCAGCTTGGGTATATTCTTCAAACAAGACTAAATTTCCCAATCACAGCGATTTCCTTATTTTTACCGATTTAATACTTACAATATGAATAAATTATCTTGTCTGTTCCTTATATCGGTTTTGATTTTTGCCTGAAAGGATTCTAGGACAAACAATGTTTTAACTTCCCAGAATACTATGAATATTACCAATAATCCGTTACTTGTAGAAAGTACGCTACCCTATGGTGCTCCTGATTTCAGTAAAATAGATAACAGCCATTTTAGGGATGCCCTTTTGAAGGGAATCACTCAACAACATACAGCTATAGAGGAAATAGTGAACAGTACCGATACGGCAACTTTTGAAAATACTATACTGGCACTGGAAAAGAGCGGCATGGTTTTAGACCGGGTCAGAAACGTATTTTCTGCACTTACCGGTGCCCATACCAATGATACGCTTCAGGCCGTGCAGGAGGAAATGGCTCCTAAATTTTCTGAACTTAACGATGCCATTTACCTGAATGATAAATTGTTTCAACGTGTTAAATCCTTGCACAATGCAAAAAAATCTCTGGAACTTGATGCCGAATCCCAAAAATTATTGGAAGACTATTTTGAGGATTTTGAAATAGCCGGTGCCAACTTATCCCCAGAGGATAAGGAGACTTTAAAATCATATAATTCACGCTTGGCCACTTTGGTAAATTCTTTTAACAAGACCTTACTTGAGGCTAATAATGCAGGGGCCGTTGTTTTTACCGAGAAATCGAATCTCGCGGGATTATCTGAAGCCGAGTTGAAATCTTTAGAGAACAAGGATGGGGAAGGATGGAAGGTTCCGCTTCAAAATACAACGCAGCAGCCATTATTACAATCCTTGAAAAAAAGGGAGACTAGGGAGAAGTTGTTTCAGGCTGCTTGGTTGCGTGCCGATGGAACGCCACAGGATACCAAAACTTTAATTACTGAAATAGCCGAATTACGTGCCAAAAAAGGGGCCTTGTTGGGCTTTGGCAATTATGCTGAATGGAGCCTCCAAAACACTATGGCCAAAGTGCCGGAGAATGTGAATAAAATGTTTGCCGGCCTTATACCTGCCGCTACGGCAAAAGCAAAGCAAGAGGCAGAGGAAATTCAGCTAATGATAGAGAAAAAGGGAGGGGATTTCATTCTGTCTCCGTGGGATTGGAACCTTTATGCCGATATGGTGCGCATGGAAAAATACGATCTGGACGAAAACCAGATAAAACCCTATTTTGAATTGAAAACAGTACTTGAAAAAGGGGTTTTCTATGCTGCCGAAAAATTATACGGAATAACTTTTAAAGTCAGGACCGATATCCCTACTTATCATGAAGATGTATTGGTATATGAGCTTTTTGAAGAGAACGGAGATCCATTGGGATTGTTCTATGGCGATTTCTTTTCCCGACCAAGCAAGCGGGGAGGGGCCTGGATGGGCAATTTTGTAGATCAATCCAAATTATACAATAAAAAACCTGTTATTTACAATGTTTGTAATTATCCGAAACCCGTGGCCGGTGAGCCGGCATTACTGACCTACGATGAGGTGGAGACCATGTTCCATGAATTTGGACATGCCCTTCACGGCTTTTTTGCCGATCAGCAATACCCTTCCTTGTCAGGTACCTCGGTGGCGAGGGATTTTGTAGAGTTTCCTTCCCAGTTCAATGAAAACTGGGCCCTGTACCCTGAAATCCTGAAAAACTATGCCCTTCATTACCAAACAGGGGAGCAGATACCGCAGACGCTTATCGACAAGATAAAGAAATCCGGGACTTTTAACCAAGGGTATAGCCTAACTGAAAATTTGGCGGCCTCCAACTTGGATATGCAGTGGCATACCATTGGTTCCGATTTTAAAATCGAGGATGCCAATGCTTTTGAAAAGGAAGCTTTACGAAAGACTGGATTGGATGTGGTCCCCGCCGTTCCCCCACGATATAGATCCACCTATTTTGCACATATCTTTGGCAGTGGTTATGCTGCGGGGTATTATTCCTATCTATGGACCGAAATGCTTCATCACGATGCCTATAATTGGTTTGAGACCCATGGTGGACTAACCAGGGAGAATGGTCAGCGTTTGAGGGATATGATTCTTTCGCGGGGCAATACCCTGCCCTTGGAAAAAATGTATAAGGATTGGCGCGGTAGTGATGCACAAATAGAACCTATGCTAAAAGCACGGGGGTTACAATAATTGTTGCCCTGAATTATCTTGGTATTAACTATTAAAAAGGGGGCTGTTGTGGGCCTCTTTTTTATTTTCCACAATTGTGAACAGTCCCAACTTTTACTTTCTTGAAATAGGAAGTAGGCACCTAGCGGAATGCCTTGTAATCGAAATGTTGTAACAAAAGTTTAAGGGTATTATCTTTAAAAGCATAATCCTTAACATTGTTCACTATGAAAACCGTTTCTTATTTCAGGATATCGGGACTTTTTATCCTCATGTTATTATTTTTCAACATTGGACAGGCACAAATGGAATCCTCGTCCGAACTTTACCGCACAGTATTAAAATTGGACAGTATCTTGTTCGAAAATGGTTTTAATAATTGTGAGCTCAAGGAGATGGAGCACTTAATTGCCCCTGATTTGGAATTTTATCATGATCAGTCTGGGATAAGCACTTCCAAGGAGGAATTTTTTAAGGCTATAGAACAGAATATTTGCGGAAGCGGAGACAAGAAGCCTATTCGTAAATTGGTAGCAGACAGTATGGAGGTATTTCCATTGTACAACAACGGAGTTTTGTATGGGGCTATACAAAACGGGGTACATGAGTTTTATATAAAGGAGGCCCATAAAGAACTTTATATTACCGGGATAGCCAAATTCTCCCATGTTTTTATACTGCAGGATAGTAAGTGGCAGTTAAAACGGGTGTTGAGCTATGACCACCGATCGCCCGAGGAATAACTTGGGCCTTTTTGGGTAATGTTGCATAAAAGCAGTTGAAGCTCGAATTATAATAGATTCAAATAGTCACTTTTTCCTTATGTTTATTTGCTGATAATCTCTGGAAAATTAAATTTGGGATGCATTTCAACGAATAAATGGTTAATTATTAAAAATGTGGTAGGGTAAAGTCCATCTTTGATTGTTATTGTTTATGAGCCTTTGATTAAGGGGCCTAGCTGACATTTACTAATTTTTAAAATTTATAACTATGAAATTCAGATTGATAACAATTGCATTATTTTTTGTTTTTACAGTTTTTATTTCTTGTACTGACAATGATGATAAGAATGGGGATTATGGGCGACTTTCCGTTAATTTAACGGATGCACCTTTTCCACATGATCTGGTAGCAGAGGCAAACGTAACTATTTTTAAGATAGATGCCCGTTACAAAGGGGATATGGATATTATTTCCGAGGTAGAGGATAATTCAGATTCCTCAATGATAACAGAAGAAAAATCTTCCTTTGTTGTTCTGATGGAAGATGAAATGGAGGTCAACCTTTTGGAACTTACCAACGGAGTTACCAAGAATTTGGTTGATCTAGATGTCCCTGTTGGAATTTACGACCTTGTAAGGGTATATGTTAAAGGTGTAAACGTGGTACTAACGGATGGCTCCACTTTTGATTTAAAAATACCTAGCGGGGAACAAACAGGTATAAAGATCTTTATTAAACCTGGTCTTGTGGTTGAAGGCGGCTTAAGTGCCGATTTATTGTTAGATTTTGATGTAAGCAAATCTTTTGTAGCTAAAGGAGGAGGCAGTAATTTTGAGAATATAACCGGATTTAATTTTAAACCAGTCATTAAAGCTTGTAATATGTCCACCGCTGGCACTTTGTCCGGTAAGGTGACAACACTTCAGGAAGAAGTTGCGGTAGGATTGAAAGGAGCACAAGTGGCCGTTTTTGCAGCCGACACCTTGAATACTACTACTTTTACGGATGCTGACGGAAAATACATGGTTATGGGACTAATTGCCGGAAGTTATGATGTTGAGGTAGAATTATCAACCTACCAAAAGCAGTCTGTTGCCGATATAGAAATAGTTGCTGGAAATATCACCTCCCAAGATTTTGTTTTGGTTGCTGGGGAATAACTATACTTTATAAGAAATGTAAAAGGTGGGTGTCATAGCCCACCTTTTTTTGTATAAGATTATATAATTTGCCGTATGTTCAATGCAATGGGGAATCCAGTCCATTACAAAATTGAAGATTAGCTGTATCCAATTGAAATAAAATGCAGACATAATCGGATTACAAAAAAAAAGCCGAACAACTATTGAAAGATGTTCAGCTTTTAAAGCTTAAAAGCGATTCCTTAATTAAGGGAAGCCAATAGTTTTTCCGCCACCAACTCCGAGGATGCCGGATTTTGTCCTGTAATTAAATTACCATCCTGTATGGCATAAGGAGCCCAGTCAGATTTTTTGGAGTAAATACCTCCAGTTTCTTTTAACATATCCTCCACTAAAAAGGGAACCACATTGGTAAGTTGTACGGCTTCCTCTTCAGTATTGGTAAATCCGGTTACCTTTTTGCCTTTAACCAGGGGAGAGCCATCTTCATTTTTAACCCCTTTTAGTGCGGCCGGGGCGTGACATACAAAGCCAATAGGTTTCTTCTGTCTGTTAAAAGTCTCAATGAGTGCTATAGAGGTGGTATCGTTCGCCAAGTCCCATAACGGTCCGTGACCTCCTGGATAAAATACGGCGTCGTAGTCACTGGGATCTATTTTTGACAAGGCCAAAGTATTCTTTATTTTATCCTGTGCCACGGCATCATTTTTAAATCGCTCCGTATCCTTGGTGCTGGCATCAGGAGTGTCACTGCTGGGATCTATCGGGGCCACCCCACCTTTTGGTGTCGCTAGTGTAATATCGGCCCCTTTGTCCAATAAAGTATAATATGGATTCGCAAATTCTTCGATCCAAAATCCAGTTTTCTTTCCGGTATCCCCCAATTCATTGTGGGATGTTAGTACAAATAATATGTTCATTCTAAATATTTTTTAATTAATTCTTAATTAGGGTCCAAATCCAAGTCTTAGACTTTTACGATCATTTTCCCTTTGTTTTTACCCTCAAACAAATTCAAAAATGCTTGTGGGGTATTTTCGAAACCTTCAACTGTGGTTTCGGTGTATGTTAATTTGTCTTCCGCCAACCAAGTGGATAACTGCTTCATGGCCTCCGGGAACTTCTCCGAATAATTGGAAACTATAAATCCTTGCATTAATGCGCTATTTTTAACCAAAAAGGGTTGAACGCTTATACTCTTTGGAATTTCTGTGTTATTGTACACGGAAATAGCACCGCAAATGATCATTCTGGCAAATTTGTTGATATTAAATAGAACAGCATCAGAAATGGGGCCGCCTACATTGTCAAAATAAATATCAATACCATCTGGACATGCAGTTTTAAGGGCTGTTCCCATATCCTCTGTGGTGTTATAGTTAATGGCATGATCAAAGCCAAAATCCGAGGTAAGCATGGCCACTTTTTCATCCGTCCCGGCAATACCCACAACATAGAGTCCCATTATTTTTCCAATCTGTCCCACTACACTGCCCACGGCACCCGCAGCACCCGAAACTACTAAGGTTTCCCCGGCCTGGGGTTTGCCAATTTGGGTGAGTCCACAATAGGCGGTTAGTCCGGTCATACCCAAAATGCCCAAATAGGCACTGAGGGGAGCTAGGTCCTTATTTATTTTTAAAAGGCCTTCCCCTTTGGAAACCTGTTGGGTTTTCCAGTCCATCATCCCCGAAACATAATCGCCTTGTTTAAATTTATCGTTCTTGGAAGCAATAACTTTGGCTACTACCCCGGAGGTTATGGGTTTACCTATCTCAAAAGGTGGTATGTACGACTTGGCATCGCTCATTCTTCCCCTTAAATAAGGGTCCACGGAAATATAGCTAGACTCCAAAAGTATTTCGCCTTCTTGGATGCTTAGATCCTTTTCCTCCTTTAAAAATTCAAAATCCGATAAAGTAGGTTTCCCCTTAGGTCGTTTTTTTAATAAAATTGTCTGAATCATAATGTTGTTTTAAGTGAATTGAGTTTTATTTTTTAATACTGTTCCATGCCGCCTGATAGGCATCCTCTAGGTGATCCTGATTTAATTGAAAAACACCCCTTTGTTGCATTACCATTAAAAAGGAGAGGGGATTTATGGAGTACGCGTATAATAGGTAGGGCGACAAAGGTTTTATAATACCTTCCTTCTGTCCCCTTTCCCATAAGTCAAGTAAAGGTTGAAGGTGTTTAAGACCTTCCTGTCTACTTGCTTCATCTATTATTGGGGTATTGTCGCACTGGGCAAGAAACATAGCTTCTTCCACTTCCTTAAGTTTAAAATCGGCAATGCGCTTCCAAATTATTTCAAAACCTGTGGATACAGGTATGTCGTTACTGTAGTTTTTGAAAGCATAATCGGTATAAGCCGCCTTAACTTCTATATAAACCTTGTTTACAAGGTCCTGCTTATTATCAAAATACAGGTAAATAGTAGCGGGTGAGACGTTCGCCATTTTTGCAATCTTGGACATTGGAGTAGCGTGAAAGCCATTGTTGTTAACTAGATTAATGGTGGCTTTTACCAAGGCATTACGCTTTTCAATACTTTTTTGAAGTTTTGCCATAATATTCTAAATGGAAATTTATAAGGTGCTGTTCAGGGTTGATAGCAATATGGGTACAAAGATAAGATTAAAAATGAATGTTCATTCTTTTTTAGGTCACTTTAACAAAAGTTTACAGGAATAAAAATTTGCATAAAATAGGATATTGTTATTAAAAGCTGATTATTTGGGAGTGGTAGGGGATAGTGGTTAATTTGGGAGGACTATGATTAAAGCAAAATCTGACCGAGATGTAATCTGCCAAAATCGTCGTATTCAAAAAGGTATAGCCTTTAGATACGCAATAGAGAGCGCACTTCGGATATTAAGGTGAATAAACTTTATGATAAATTTATCTTAAAGTTAAGTTTACTAAAATTGAATTTAAAACGTAATATTTACATTTACTGCTATTATACTTAGTTAACCACAGACCATTTTGAACGATTCCATCAGCACATACAACAAAATTAACGCTGAAGTTGGTATAAAAATAGAACCTTTCGATGTCACTAAAAGGTATACCAAGCCTCACAAACACAATAAATATCTCGAAATAATATATTTTATAAAGGGTAGTGGTTTTCATCATTTGGACATGGAAAGTCACAGTATAGAACCACCCTTGTTGTTTATTGTTAAAAAGGATGAGGTTCATCATTGGGAGATTACCACAAAACCCAAGGGGTATGTCATCATTATCAAGGAATCGTTTTTAGAGAAAACCTTGGATAAATACATCAATACGCAATTGATAAAACTTAACAACTGTCAAAAAATAATGGTTGATGAGGGGGACAAATCATTAAACGCTTTGTTTAAGTCCTTATGTTGGGAGATGAAACAAGCTAATTTAAACCAGGAAGCAGTGGAGGGCGGGGTAAAGGCTATCTTGTCGAAAATGGTTAGGTATGCCACTTTACAAGGTGGGGAAAATACGGATAAGACAGTTCAATTTGTAAATTTATTGTCCGAAAACTTAAAGAATAATGTCTCGTTCTATGCAGAAATTTTAAATACTACTTCACAGAACCTCAATGCTTTATGTCATAAAGTGTTCAATAAAACGGCATCCGATGTTATTGCTGAACATATTATTGTGGAGGTAAAAAGACAATTGGCCTATACAAACAAATCAATCAGTGACATTGCCTATGATTTGGAATTTAAGGACAGCTCACACTTTACCAAATACTTTAAACGTTATACACAACTTACCCCATTACAGTACAGAAAAAACCTAGTTTAAGTATTGGTACCATTCCTTTTTCAAATACACCATTTTAAGTTGGAAGTCTCCTCTATTTTTGTCAAAATTTTTAATTTGAATGGATATTTATGAATTGTAAGAACTTCTTTATGCTTGTGGTCCTATTGGTCGGAGTACAAGTATCAACTGCCCAAATTTCAGGAAAAATTATTGATGCCACAGATAATTCGCCATTGGAATATGCCACGGCAGCCCTCTATAATCAAACAGATGGCTCCCTGATAACGGGTGTAGTTACTTCTCAGGATGGATCCTTTGTTATAGACAAGGTGAAACCCGGAACCTATTATATGGAAGCCTCCTTTATGGGGTACGATACCAAAACCATATCCGATATTACCATAGATAAAGGGCAACCCGTAAGGGACCTTACCGTAATTGGCTTGTTCTTCGGGAACCAATTGGACGAGGTGGTTATTAAGGGTGAACGGGCCACAGTTATTCATAAGATAGACCGTCAGGTATTTGATACCAAAAAGTTTCAAAGCAGTCAGGGCGGTAATGCCATTGATGTAGTAAGAAATTTGCCATCGGTTACTGTTGATGCACAAGGCGGTGTCAGTGTCAGGGGTAGTTCTGGATTTGCCGTCTTAATCAACGGAAAACCAACCCAAGGTGATGCCAGTGCCATATTGTCCCAATTACCGGCAAATTCATTGGAAATAGTGGAGTTGATTACAGCGCCTTCGGCCAAATATGATCCTGAGGGTAAAGGAGGTATTTTAAATATAATAACAAAAAAGGGAGCCACCAATGGAGTTTATGCCCAAGTAAACCTGCGCGGAGGTTTACCTTCAATAGAACCCTATGACACTAAGGTGGCTGCACAAAGATATGGGGTGGATGCTACCTTAAATAGAAGAACGGACAAATGGAACCTGTCCTTTGGTACCAGTTACCAGCGCAATGATAAAACAGGTAGGAGGGAAGGTGAGGTTTTTGTCATCAATCAGGTAGAGGACAAGCAAACTTTTTTGCCTTCCGATGGGGAGCGGAGTTTTGATGATATTAGCTATAATGGGCGTTTTGGAGTAGATTTCACACCTAATGATGCTGATACCTATTCTTTGGGTTTCTATGCAGGAAAACATACTGTAGATCGTTTGGCCGATATCGATTATTATGACAATCATGCCATTTCACCTATTGGCAGTGGCATTAGGGAATATACTTTTCAGTATTATAATCATAATTTAAGAACCAGAAAAGGCGATTTTGCCCTGGGCAGTTTTGATTATGCCCATAAATTCAACAATGATTCCAAGTTGTCTACCTCCCTATTGTATGAATACACTTTTTTGGGCGGTCCTACCTATAATGATAATTTGGGTCTTACCGATCGTAATATTATTTATCAGCAGGAGTACAATACCAATGACAACCCACTAAACGGGTATAGGGTGAATGTGGATTATCAATTTAAGCCTTTTTCCTTTGGTACTTTGGAAACAGGCTATCAATTTAGGGATATTGACCACACAGGTGAGTTTGTTTATGAGCGCGATGGCGTTTTAGTACCTGAGTTTTCCAGTAATATAAGTTTACAGCGTACCATTCATTCTGGATATACCCAACTTACAGGCGCAAGCAATAAATGGGATTATGCCGGTGGCCTGCGTTTGGAATCTATGGATCGCACTTATTCCGAGGATTTAAGGACTGCCGAACCCGAGCAAACCTATAAATATGATTTTGTTAAGTTGTTCCCATCCGCTTCCCTGCAATATGCTGTGAACGATGCTACCAAATTAAAGGCTGCCTATAGCAAAAGGGTAGAACGGACAACTACCCTAAAAATGAACAGTTTTGCAGAAAGGGAACACTCCGAGGTTTTTGAACAAGGGGACAATCAATTGAGACCCGAGTTCATAGATTTGGTAGAATTGGGGTTCGTCAAAAATTTTAAAGGAGGTAATTCGGTTAGTGCCACTGCTTATTATAGACATGTGGACAATGTAATAAACCGTGTAAACACCTTGGCCTATGAAGCCAATGGTGCTGTATTGGACAGTATTATTAACAGGGTGTATTCCAATGTAGGTAAAAGCAATGCCGTTGGTCTTGAAATAGGGGCACAATTAAAACCGAGCCAAAATTGGAGCAATTATTTAGGCGCTAACATATATTCCTATGATATTGAAGGGGCCTTTGTATTTAGGCATAGGGATGGTATTACCAGAAATTATGATGTAAATACGAATGCCACTATATATTCTTTCAACCTAAATTCTACCTATTCATTCTGGGAAAATGCTTCTTTACAGTTTACTTTTAATTATTTGTCCGAAACGAATACCGCCCAAGGAGAGGATTCTAGGTTCTATTCCCCCAATCTAAGTTTCCGAAAGTCGTTTTTTGACAATAAATTAACGGCTACCCTTCAATGGCAGAATATTGATATGGGATTGTTGGATACCAATGAACAGCGAATCACTACTTATAAAGCCAATGAATTTTACACTACTACCAATTACAGGTATGAGGTAGATATGGTATCACTTAATTTGTCCTATACTTTTAATGCCATAAAAAGTAAGGCAAAGTTTATAGAAAGTGAGTTTGGAAAAAAGGAATTCTAAATAGGCAGACATAGTAATATTTCCCCGAAAAAAGGTTTAGCAAATAATAATAACTAGACCTTTTTTTTATTGCCTTGGTCATGGCGGTATTCTGAAAAGGCACCTTGTATTGCAGTCGCAGTAACCATTCTAAACAACAATAGTCTTTACCAAGGTGTAACCGTCCGCTGTATTTCCTGTGAGCGAGTCTGCCATATTGCCATCTAGACTGTTTATGAATACATTATCCCTATCATTTAAGGTGTCCGCTTCACCTTTATATGAGGAAGTGGCATAAACGGTATCACAAACGGATTTAGGAAAGGCAATTTGGGTTATTCTAATCGACTCTCCCTTAGCATTCAAAACCTCAAGGTGAATGTGTGGGGCCCTACCTCTGTACCATCCTGGGAAAATGCTTATAAAGGAAGCGCTGCCATCGGTATCGGTAGTTTGTCGGCCTCTTAAAAAATGGGCGTTTGTAAAATCACTTTGTTGAAGCGCATTATTCCCATATTCGGAGTAGTATCCTTGGGCATCGCAATGCCAAACATCTACATAAACGCCGGAAAGTGGTTTGCATTCATCACTAAGATCCAGTACGTTAATTGAAATTAGTAAGGCTACACCAGTTCTATCAGAAACAATATTGGCCTTCATTAGATCTGATGGGGTTTTAATTGGGAAGGGTCCTGCAGTCTCACTAGGGGACAATTCACATTCCTCCATACCTAATTCGGTTTCTTTGGGGTCACTACCCTTGGAGCAGGCATGAACTACCGTAGTAGGGACGGCAACGATTATTCCCATTCCCAAGGCTCCTTTTTTTAGAAAATCCTTTCTTTTCATTATTAATGGATTATAGACTTTACTAAAGTTATTCAAAAAGGAGGTCTTAATGAAGGAAATTGGAAGAATAGTGCAGGCAAGAGGAATATGGATTATTTTTTTTCTATACATTTTGTAAAGAATGCTGCATACAATAAAATAGGAAACAAGAGCACTAACCGTTAATATATTGGAATATAAACCAATTACAGGCATTCCCTAGAAAACTGTGGCTATCTTTGCCGAAAATTATTTTATGT
>TARA_R110000796_G_scaffold58413_4_pt1 | contig 38822 bp, 51 predicted proteins | sample TARA_R110000796 | Tara Oceans TARA_R110000796 (sample SAMEA4397815) | marine metagenome | biome: Polar Biome; feature: [SRF] surface water layer (ENVO:00010504); material: water (ENVO:00002006), including particulate matter (ENVO:01000060) such as... | depth 5 m
AAAGTCGGTGATATCAGATGTTGTATGAGTATGCCCTGTAAGGCTATACCTACCATCTAAATTAACTGAAACAGTTGAACCTGATTGTAATGTAGATTCAAATAATCCAGTGCTTGTATTAAATGTATGTCCAGTTACATAATCATCAGTTGGTGCATAATCAGTTATATCGGATATTGTATGTGTATGACCAGTAAGTGAATACCTTCCATCTAGGTTAACACTAACCGTTGAACCAGATTGAAGTGTTGATTCAAATAACCCTGTTGTTGTATTAAACGTATGTCCTGTAAGATAATCATCAGTGCCGATAGTAGTTCCAGTATATGTAGTGAATACGCTTTCCTCAAGATATCTTCCATCAATATCTATATTGAATGTACCCCCTGATGTATTGGTATAAGTTATTTCACCATTCCCAGTATTAAACGTCCCACCTGACACAAATATATTATCATTTGTGTCGGTGAAATCAGTTATTTCGGATACTGTATGTGTATGACCTGTATTCGTCAACCCACTAAAGTCATGAGTATGACCTGTTAATGAGTATCTATCATCTAAATCTACATTAAATGTACCACCACTTGTATTGGTGAATTCTAAAACCCCATCAGATGTGTTAAATGTTGACCCCGTTACAAATATATTATCATTTGTAAATCCAGTTATATAACCAACGCTGTTTGTAAATGCACTTAAATCGGCTGGAAAGTCCGTTATATCAGATGTTGTATGAGTATGTCCAGTAAGACTATATCTATCATCTAAACTTTCTTGAATAGTATCACCAGATAAAGTTCTTAACTCTAAAATACCAGTTCCTATGTCGAATGTCATACCAGTTACAACATCACCAGAACCACTACCACCACCACTATTATCAGTGAAATTAGCTGTTAAAGTACCACCATCTCTTTGTTCAAGTGTAATTGTTTTGGTTACGTTACCTGTAACAGTTATACCAGTGATTGAATCATCATATGTAGCATCCCAATTTGTCGTATCACCTGACGTAATACCAATATCAACATTAAATGTACCACCAGAAAGTCTTTCAAAATTAATAATACCCGTTGATGGGTTGTAAGTACTTCCAGTAACATAATCATCCCCAGTTGTAGCAGATAAGTTTAAATATCTTCCATCGAGATTTGTGGTTATTGTATTACCAGAAACGGTTGTTAAATCCAAATCCCCAGTCCCCACATTAAACGTTCCACCAGTAATAAAATTATCGGTAGTTACAGCACTGAACTCAACTTCATAAATTTCACCGTCAGTACCTCTAGTCAACACTGTTGTAATACCAGTAATAGGTTCAGGTTTATCAACTAAAATTAATTTCTCTGTTCTTGTAATACCAAAAACATCAACCCATATGGTCCTTCCAGTAAAATCAGCGGAACCACCACTTAAAATACTAACAGTATTTGAAATAGTTTCACCTGTCCACTCACCCACACCAACTTCTTCTATTGAAGAAACTGTAAAATCATAAGTAGACCCAGTATAAGCACTATAAACAATATTGCCATCGACAATAATAGGACCAACACCATCAAAACCTCTTGCAGTTTGGGTATCACCTGATGTTAGGTTAGTAATAGCGTATAAAGATGGTGCGGCTGAAATCATCCTAGAATCACCGAAAACAATGTTGGTAACACTTGAATTCCCTGAGAAAGTTGAAGTGATTCCCGTTAAGGTTCCTGTGATAACTACGGTTGTTTCTTCGACACCACCTGTCAATCCAGTATAAGGTACCCCAAACTCTGTTGTACCAGAAAGTTGGGTGTTAGTTAATTGGAATTGTTTTATTTGTCTATTATCTGAATAATCTAATTTGGTTACAAAAGACATAAATATGCGTTTTTATATAAATATTAATGTTTTCGGTTATATTTATATAAAAATGAATATATGCAAACTTTAAAGAAAAAAGACATCAAAAACTATAAGGTAGGTATTGAAGAAGAATTTAAATCAAAGAAACAACAAAAGTATTTTTATGCGAAGGCTAATGATAAATCGTTATCTGATGAAGAGAGAGCTAAATGGAAAAAATTAGCTGGTGAAAAATCTGAAAAAACAGACTTTGATGAGATACCTGAAAAGATTGAAGAAGAGGTCGAAGAATTAGACGAATTTGTGAACGGTGTTGGTGCCGCAATTTCTGGTGATGAAAAGAATGTCAACAATAGTGAAATTAAAACAGCCCCGCAAGCAACGACTGATGATTTTAATGCGAAGGCAATTCAACCTAATAGATATTTATATAACGTAAATAGTGTTGGGGCTCGTGTTATGGGTGTTACGGGTGAAGGATTTGATAGATTAGCTAAAGAAAAAGCGTTATCATTATTAGAGGGTTTAGATTCTGATTTTAATGACAATGCTATTATAGACCTTAAAGAATTACCACATGGTGTTGCTAGAAAGGTTTTAGATTTAATTAAAAGTATTGAAATGAATGGTTTAATTAATAATACTGAAAAGGTAGATATGATATTAAACTATATTAATAATAAATTGAAGCCAAATGCCTAATAGTAGTTTACAAGATAAGTACTTTAATGTACCTGATAAAGTCTTTAATAAGATTAACCAAGCTCTTAAAACCATCACGACGAATGATGAACATGCTAAGGGGGTTAAAAGAGCTAAAGACCTTGTATCAGATAGAAAAGTGTCTTATATTCAAATGAAAAGATTAAAAAATTATTTTGATAGCTATGAAGGTGATGGTTCAGACGATGAATATAAACTTATTGGTGGTAAAGTAAGTAGATTTTGGATTGATAAAACATTAGGTTCAAATAGAGATAGTATCAAACAAAGTAAAAAAGCTAAAATGGACGCTGGGATGGAAAATCAGTTTATTAAAACCCATGAAAAAGACAGGGATAACGCAAACCCAACAAATCCTGATAGTGGTATGATTGATGTTACTAAAGGTAGTACTTTAAAAAATATCATGACTGGGGATGCAATATATAAATCAAGTGACAGAAAAACTGAAGCTTATAATAAAGAAATGCAATCTATTAAATATTTAATAGAGTATATGAATAAAAAATAAAAATAAAAACAATTAATTATGGCATCTAATAAATTAGAAGAAGCTGCAATCGCAGCAAGACAACAATTATTAACAAACAACACATTTAATAATTTCGACCTTAGTCACAATTACTCAGCGACACATACCAACGCTAAGAGTGACGATATTACACCAATTAAAGGTAAAGGTACTGGAGTACCATTCGATAGTACAAACGGTGGTGGACATTATGACATCTATGGTCACCCTAATCATGCTGGTTCTGGTAGGATTGGTAATACTGTCATCAATCAATTTAATAGTGATAATGCTTACACACATCCAGATACAACTGGTAACGTAGGACAAGTAACTATTGAATAAATTTAAAAATGAAGCTTTACAATTTATATAAAGAGGTTATATTAGAAGGAACTGACATAAAAACCATCCAAGATGCAATAAATAATAATCGTGGGGTTAATATCAGTTACGCAGATAATAGTATAGATAGTAATAGTGGTCCTAGATATTGTCAAATTTTGGCAATGGGTAAAACGTCTAAAGGTAATACAGCCGTTAGGGTTTATCAAATATCTGGCCCAAATTTAAAAAGAGATAAAGGGGGTAAAATAATTCGTTGGAAAACATTTTTAATTGATAAAATGACATTAACACCTACGAATTTTACATTTTATGCTCCACCTGATGAATTATATAATGCTTTAGGTGACAAGACACTTAACATACCAAATAGTGGTGGTGTGGCTAATATGGCTATATTTAGTGATAAGAATTTAGATAAATATAGGCAAAGGCATGCTAAATGGCAAAGTGATTTAGAAACTCAAAAAGCTAGTGAACCTTTAGTTAAAAATAGGCCAGATAATGAAGAAAAGCCTCAACAAAAGTCTCAACCAAATTATCCAACAGCTAAGGATTATCAATATAGTAATCTATATAGCGATAAAGTAGCAGATGGGGAAGGTAATGAAGAAGGTAATGAAGAAGGTAACCAAGAAGAATTAGAAGATATAAAGAATTAAAAAAATGGATATAAGTAAAGAAAGATTACAAGCAATGCTTGGCGGGGCAAAGCAAGTTATGGATAAAGTTAATGGTACGGACTTTAAAGTAGACCATACAAGAATAAATGAAACCTTAACTGGTAACGTTGAATTATTAGATTCATTGCCAAATGGGGCTACTCCACAAACGAACCCGACTAGAGAAATGGGTCATTCATATCAAAATTTAGAAAAAAGTAAAATGCCTGAAGCGATTAAAAGAGCTATGGTAGAAACACCAATACCTAAATTTGAAATGTCTAGTGGTGGTGGACCAACGTTTTCTTTGAATGATGTTAAGAATTTAGTTAAACCACAAATGGCACCCCAAGTACAAACTCAAACACAAATACCTAATCAAAATAACCATAAACTTAATGAAACTACAATTGTAAATTCAAAAGGTCAAATGTTAATTACAATGACCGAAGCTGAATTAGATAAAAAGATTCAAGATAAATTATTAGACTTTATGGCTACGACATTCACTAAAAATCTAACCGAGAATACAATTAAACGAACTATATCCACTTTAATTAAAGAAGGAAAGATAAAAGTCAAACAAAAAACAACTAAATAACATAAAAAACCCACTTTAAGTGGGTTTTTTTATTTACTTATGCTTTTATTTTGCTTATACTTGTTTAAATAAATTTTAGAATGAGTAAAAAAATAAAAATCTTAGTTGTCCCAAGTGACAGAACTGGAGTTTCATACTTCAGGTCAACAAAACCAAACTTACATTTAGAAAAATTATACCCAGATGAATTCCATGTGGATGTTGAATATGAACCACAATTACATGATGATGATTGGTTAAAACAATATGATTTAATTCATTATCATAGAACGTTAGGTAATTATGAACAAATGGGTGGTTTATTAGAAAAATTAAAATCATTAGGGATTCCTACAATTATGGATTTAGATGATTATTGGTTACCCGATATGACTCATCCAGCGTACCATATTGTAAAAAATAACAATTTAGATGTGAAAATTCTTGATAATTTAAGAATTGCTGAGAATGTTATAACAACAACAGAAATTTTTGCTGACGAAATTAAAAAATATAATAAAAATGTTGTTGTACTTCCAAATGCCATTGACCCAACTGAAAAACAATATTCTCCAAACCCAGAACCTTCTGATAAAATTAGAATTGGGTGGTTAGGTGGTTCGAGTCATTTAGCGGATTTAAAATTATTGAATCACGTTGTTTCTAAATTAAAAAGTGACGGCTTATTAGATAAAATTCAATTTGTGTTATGTGGATTTGATATCAGAGGAAAAGTTAATATGATTAATAAAGAAACTGGTGAGCAAACTCAAAGGGATATTAAACCTCATGAAACAGTTTGGTGTGAATACGAGAAAATATTCACTAATAATTATACAACTATTTCACCTAAATATAAAGAGCATTTATTGAGATATGTTACAGAAGAATTTCCTAATGTTATGGATGAGCCATATAGAAGGGTTTGGACTAAACCAATCACAAATTATGCTACCAATTATAACTTATTTGACATTTCATTAGCTCCTTTGACTGAACACACATTTAATAAGGTTAAAAGTCAATTAAAGGTTATTGAAAGTGGTTTTCATAGAAAAGCGTTGATTGCTCAAAACTATGGTCCATATACCATTGATATTGAAAATGCATATCAAAAAGGTGGTGAAATTGATTTAACTAAAAATGGATTCTTAGTTGATTCACATAGAAATCATAAATCATGGTACCAATACCTTAAAAAATTAATACAAAATCCTGAAATGATAAAAATCTTTGGGGATAACCTATATAATACTGTAGCTAAAACCTATTCTATGGATATAGTTACAGAAAAACGTGCTAAATATTACAAAAAACTTGTTTTTGGCACTGAAAAGTAGTATAATTGCGTTATGAAAACAATTAAAATTATTTTATCAACGATAAAAACCTATATAGTTAGATTTCTATTTTCTTTAGTAAATAGAGATTATAATAGGCCTATAAAGTTAACAAAAGAAGAAGAATTATATTCATTCTTAGAAGAAAATAAAAACAGACTTCAATACTTGATGTACCAAAGAAGTTTTTCTAATGGTGTAGTAGACCCTAAAGATGCGGCTGAAATGCGTAATTATAATGAAGACTTGAAAGAAAAACTAAAGTTAGAAGATAGAAAATACAAGTATATCAGACCACTTTGGATTAGTGCTAAGATGAAAAAATTCTTAAAAAATGATGAACAGTTAAAGAATGACGCTTTTAAAAATAGCGAACAAGAAATTGAAAACATTAGTAAAGAATTTCAAGAACTTCAAGAAGGTATTAGAGTGAGAAAAGACGATAAAATAAAAGAAGACTTTATATCAAAGCACTATTAGAGAGAGAAAAATAAATAAAAATGGAACTAACGAAAGAACAAATAGTAAAAAACACTAAAAAGTATTTAAGTACTGGTAAGAAATTTGGGGTTTTACCCGAAGAGTTACTAACTTTTTTAGGTGGAGAATTAATAAAAGCTCCAGCGACTACTAAGGTAAAATCATATAACGCCTTCGAAGGCGGTTTAATTGACCATATTTTAAGAGTTATGAAAAAAGCTTATCAAATTAATGAAACTTTATTACCTGAAATGCAAGTTTCAATGGAGTCATTGGTAAAGGTTGTTTATCTACATCAATTAGGTAAAGTTAAGTTATTTATCCCTAATGAATCACAATGGCATAGGGAAAATCAAGGTAAAATGTATAACTTTAATGAAGATTTAGTATCAATGAGAGTTGGTGAACGTTCAGCTTATTATGCGTTGAATTTTGGTGTTAAATTGTTAGATGAAGAATATGCGGCTATCGTGAATTATGATAAAATTGATGACGCTCAAGCAGAATGGTATAACTCTACTTTAGGTGATGTTTTAAAAATGGCAACTAAATTAGCGATAATTGAAGCAAAATTTTTAGCTAAATGATAGAAGTAAAAATAAAAATAAAAATAAAAAAGTTAGTTTCAGAAGCTCTAATACCGACTTATAGTACTGAGGGTGACGCTGCAATGGATTTAACAGCTGTTAGTAAAATTGTAGATACATTTGGAAATAGAGTATATGGTACTGGATTAGCACTTGAAATACCAAAAGGTTATGTTGGGTTGATTTTCCCTAGAAGTAGTGTTAGTAAATATAATTTAGGTTTAACAAATTGTGTTGGGGTAATTGATTCTGGATACCGAGGTGAAATCATGTGTAAATTTAAAAGGTTATCTGAAAACACCTTTCACAACAACACTAATGATTATGACGTTGGTGATAGAGTTGCGCAAATAATGATAATACCAATACCTGAAATTTCTTTTATTGAAGACACTGATTTATCAGCTTCAGAAAGAGGTGAAGGTGGATATGGTTCAACAGGAAAATAAATAAAAATGATAACAGTAGTATATTGCACAAGAGAACATAATCAAAAACACGTTGACCACATCAAGAAAATGGCGGGTCACCCTAAAGTTCAGGTAATTGAATATATCAATAATGGTGTTTCATTAACCAAAGCTTATAATAGTTTATTGAAAAAAGCTGAATTTGATGTTGTGGTTTTTTGTCATGACGATATAGAAATTCAAACCAAACAATTTGCTAAAAAAATCAAGAAACATTACGATAATTCTGATTATGGTATTTTAGGCGTCGCTGGTACAAAATTTCTAGCTGAAAATGGTCGATGGTGGGAAGATAGAAAAACTATGTATGGTCGTGTTTGGCATACACATAACGGTAAAAAAACAGTATCAAAATATAGTGAAGACCAAAATAAGGATATTGAAAATGTTATTGTTGTTGATGGTGTATTCTTTTCAGTAATGAAATCTAGACTTAAACATACTTTTGACGAATCTGTTGAAGGGTTCCATTTTTATGATATTGATTTTTGCTTTAAAAACTATTTAGATGGTGTTAAAATTGGTGTACACACTGATATTAGTATCAATCACATGTCAATTGGTGAAACCAATGACCAGTGGGAAGTTAACAGAGGTCTTTTTGCTGAAGAATATAAAGATAATTTGCCAGTTAAAATTGATAAGGAGTTTAAGGATGGTTATGAATTTAAAGTGTTATTAGCTTCTATGGCTATTGAAACTGCAATCCCTTTAGCTTTAAAGTTAAAAGAAGACGGGCATTTCGTTACGGTAACATCACGATTAGATAAAGATTCTTATATGAAGTTACACGCAAACAAAGTTGATTTTTTCCCTTTAGATACACCTAGAGGTTTTGTTAAGGGTGATGGTAAATTTGAATTCAACACACCTAAAGGACCTGTAAAATCAGAGGAAGGTAAATTATATAAATTTAAAAACTTAAATTATGATATTATGCATTTGGTTGGTAGTGGTGAACCGATTGAAGGGGTTTTACAAAAGTTTTTCCCAGAAATTCCTTATCATAAGATAGACGTTAAATTAGAAGATTATGTAGCTGAATATAAAAAATTATTAGCATGATAAATATAATCTCAGGTTGGAGTGAAAAAGGTGGTTCCACATTTGCGTTTATTAGATTAACAAACGCTTTAAATGAAGCTGGTTATGAAACAACATTCTATGGCCCGCACGATTGGCATTTGGATAAATGTAAAGCTGATAAATTAAACAATTTCAAACCTAATAAATCTGATATTGTCATTTCACATTTTTTAAAATTACCTAATAAATTAGATGTAAAAAAAACGATTTTATCTTGTCATGAAAAAAATATATTTGAAGTTGCTAACGTGAAAAAATATTGGGATACGGTTGTATTCTTAAATAAGAAACAGCAAATGTATCATAGTGGGTATTACGGTAAGTATGAAATCATACCTAATTTAAAAGAAGTTTTAGAGAAAAAAGAAAAATCACCTGAAGTTGAAAAAGTAGCTGGGATTATTGGTTCAATTGATGAAAATAAACAAACTCACATTTCAATTGAAAGAGCTTTAAATTCTGGATATGAAAAAGTGATTTTATTTGGCACCGTAAACGATGGTCCATATTATAATAATTACGTAAAACCATTATTAAGTGATAATGTAATTGAATATGGTTTTATTGCTGATAAACAAACAATGTATGATATGGTAAGTGGCGTTTTCATATCATCAAACAGTGAAGTTGCGTCTTTGGTTAAAGATGAGTGTGAAACTACTGGAACTGAATTTTTTGGTAATGATGCGACAACACATGATGGTGAGAATTTAACTAATGACGAAGTAATACAAAAATGGGTTAATTTATTAGAATTATGAAAAAACCAATAATACACGCATATTTTTTATGTTATAATGAAGAATATATTTTGCCACATGTTTTGAAATATTATTCAAAATTTTGTGAGAAGATTGTTGTTATCGATAATATGTCAACCGATAGTAGTGTTGAAATTGTAAATGCGTTTGATAATGCGGAAGTGATACCATATAATTCTAATGAAAAGTTTGATGATTTAAAACATGCTCAAATTAAAAGTACTATTTGGAAACAGAGTGTTGGTGAAGCTGACTATGTAATAATTGGTGATATTGATGAATTTTTATATCATGAAAATATGGAAGAGTTTTTAATTAAATCTTTTGAGGAAGGGTATACCTTTTTCAAACCACATGGTGCGCATATGATTGCTGATGAAGAATTGGAATTAAAAGCTGATGATGATATATTTGAATTGGTTAAATATGGCTTTCCAGTTGATGTGATGAATAAACCTATGATGTTCAATTGTAATAAAATAAGTGAAATAAATTATAGTTTAGGTGCACATTTTGCTAAACCAATTGGTGAAGTTAAAACGTATGATGGTGAAGATTTAAAATTATTACATTTTAAATATGTTGGATTAAAAAATCACTTAAAAAAATGCAAACCAAAGGGTGAAAGGTTAAGTGATTTTAACCTTAAACATAACTGCGGAACTTATTACCTTTATAGTGATGAACAAAATATAGATGATTATAGGTATTATTTAAACAGAAGAATTAAAATATTGAATTAAATGATTATAGGTAGCGGGTTAATAGCTTCAAGTTTTAACGAATCCATTGATTTATTTAATGATTGCGTTATTTTTGCATCGGGTGTGTCTTCTTCAAAAGAAACATCCGATTTAGAATTTAAACGTGAAACGAATTTAATGTTAAAAACTTTAACAAAACATAGTGATTTAAAATTTATTTATTTCACCACTATATTAGCTGGTATCACAAATAATTCTTATTACGACCATAAACAAGAAATGGAGAATTTAATTAAAACTAATTCAAATAATTATTTGATAATTAAATTACCACAAGTAATCGGTGAAAGGGGTAACCAAGATAATTTAGTGAATTTTTTAAAAAATTCTATAATAAATGGTGATAAGATACCAATCTATAAAAACGTTAGTAGGTCGATTATTGATGTAGATGATGTCACTTCAATAGTTTATAACATTAAAAATAAAGTCACTAATAAAACAATTTATATTTCTGGTTTTGAGAAGATTAAAGTTCTACAAATTTGTAAAGCAATTGGTAGGATTTTAAAAATAAAACCTAAAATCGTTTTAGTTGATAATTGTAATTATGATGATTGGTCTTTTGAAAATACCGACATCGTTAATGAAAGTATGGATAAATTAGAAAATAATCGAAAGGGTTACATTAAAAGAGTTTTAAAAAAATATATACAATGATAGTATTATGCGGATTTTATAATGCGGAAGATTATATAGAAAGGTCTTTGGCGACAATACAAAGTCAAACATTCAAAGATTTTACTTGTTATATCACACACGATATGTCAACTGATAATTCAGTTCAATTAATCAAAGATTTCATCAAAGATGATGATAGATTTATTTTATTTGATGACTATGAGAAGAAATTATACCAAACGGGTAATTTTGATACGTCAATAAGAAATAATATTAATATTGATGATAATGAAATTTGTGTTGAAGTTGATGGTGATGATTGGTTACCAGATACAAAGGTTTTCGAAAGGATAAATGAAGTTTATAAAAATCAAGATGTTTGGATTGCCAACGGAAGTTTTATATATTCTAGCGGTGCCCGTGGCTTTGCTAATAAACAAGAAGATTTTGACAATCTTAGAACTGGTAGATTTACAGCGTCGCACATTAGAACTTGGAGAGCTTTCTTATGGAGAGCAATCGAAGAAGATGATTTAAGGGACGAGAATGGTGAGTATTGGCAATGGAGTGGGGACGTTTGTTTCATGTTCCCAATGTTAGAAATGGCTGGGCCAGAACATTATCATTTTATGACAGATGTTAATTATGTTTATAATGAGGGTAACCCATTAAATGAACATAAATTAGATATGAAAATGGTAACTGAACATGCAACTAAGATTAGACGATTACCAAAATATAATAGACTATAAATGGTAACTACAAAATTAATGGGTGGTTTAGGTAACCAAATGTTTCAGATAGCGACTGTGTATGCTTACGCTAAACGACATGGGTTTGAATATGGGTTAAATTTTGATGCTTGTCATACACCAAATCAGGGGAATGAGTCGAGTAAATATAAAGATAATTTTTTTAAAGACATTAATAGGTTAGATGATACTAAATTTTATGTGACGCATAAAGAACCTTCATTTTGTTATAATAAAATTGCTAAAAACGATGACATTGTGTTAGATGGGTATTTTCAAAGTGAAAAATATTTTAAAGATTATAAAGATGATTTAATTAAATTATTTAACCCTTATAACCCATCATTTGTTAGACTTAAACATGCTGCTGTAACTTTTTTATATAATTTTGGTGTAGATAAGAAAGTTAATTATAACGATTTCGTTGCAGTGCATGTACGTAGAGGTGATTATTTAAAAAATAGTGACTTTCATACTAATTTGAGTAATACTGATTATTATAAAGAAGCTATGAATAAATTTGAAAATAAATATTTTATTTTCATTTCAGATGACATCAATTGGTGTAGAGAAAATTTTAAAGGTGAAAATATAATATATTCACCATTTACTGATGAATTACAAGATTTACTATTAATGTCATATTGTGGAAATCAAATAATAGCTAATAGTAGTTTCAGTTGGTGGGGTGCTTATTTGAGGAAAAATGAATTAATTGACTCTAAAGTTATAGCACCTAAACAATGGTTTGGACCAAGAGGTCCAAAAGATACACAAGATATAATACCAGATAATTGGATTAAAATATAAAATATAAATTAGAAAAGATGGATAATAAATTAGAAAAAATATTAAATGATTTACAAGAATACGTTAAGGAAAATAATCCTAAGTATCTTTATAATAAAAACTTTGTGGCTGGTGAATCTCAAGTTCTATATTCAGGTCCTTATTGGGATGAAACTGAAATTATAGGGGCTGTTAATACTTTAGTTACTGGTAAATGGGTTGTAGCTGGTGAAAATGTTAGAAAATTTGAACGTATGTTTGCCAAAAAATTTGGTGCTAAATACGGTCAAATGGTGAATTCTGGTAGTTCGGCTAATTTAGTGCTGATTGCGGGACTTAAAAAATATTTTGGATGGGAAGATGGCGATGAGATTATTGTATCACCAGTAGGATTCCCTACAACGATATCAACGGTTGTACAGAATGGTTTAAAACCAGTGTTTGTTGATATTGAATTTGATACGTTGAATTTTGATGTAACTAAAATCGAAGAAAAAATAACTCCTAGAACAAAAGCTATTTTTGTTTCACCAGTATTAGGTAACCCACCAGATATGGATTATCTAACTAGGTTATGTAATAAACATGGGTTACAATTAGTTGGTGATAGTTGTGATAGCATTGGTAGTAAATGGGATGGTAATGACATTAGTGATTATTATGTTGCTTGGACATCATCGTTTTATCCAGCTCACCATATTTCAACTGGAGAAGGTGGTATGGTTTGTACCAACATACACCAACTAAGTAAACTATTCACTAGTTTCACTTGGTGGGGTAGAGATTGTTATTGTGTTGGTTCCGCTAACTTATTATCTTGTGGTACATGTGGGAATAGATTTTCTCAATGGTTAGATTCTTATGACGGTATTATTGACCATAAATATGTCTTTGCTAATATGGGGTATAATCTTAAACCTATGGACTTACAAGGGTCAATTGGGTTGATTCAACTTAAAAAGTTTGATGAAATAGATACTAATAGGAAGCGCAGTAAAATAACAATAGAAAGTACTTTATTGAGGTACGTGAAGGGGTTAAAGAGTGTTAAAATGTTAGATAAAGCTGACACATGTTGGTTTGGAACCCCATTTATTTGTAAATCAAAAGAGTTGAAAAATAAATTGATTGCGTTTTTAGAAGAGAATAGAATACAAACAAGAAATTATTTTGCTGGTAACATTCTTATGCACGACGGTTATAAACATTTAGATGATTTAAATAAATACCCAAATGCTAATATAGTATTGGATAAAGTATTCTTCTTAGGTGCGGCACCACATTACACTAGTGATGTATTTGATTATGTAGAAAAAGTTTTTAAAGAAAAATGGAGAAATTAAAAGTATTAGTATTAGGTGACGGTTTATTAGGTTCAGAAATTGTTAAACAAACTGGATGGGAGTATCTTTCTAGAAAGAAAGACAATTTTGACATCAGTTCGTGGCATAAAATACCTAACACATATGATGTTATAGTAAATTGTATTGCCAACACCGACACTTATTCAGAAGAAAGGTATCCACATTGGTTGGTTAATTATTATTTTGTTCAAAAGCTAATTAAACAATGTCGAGATACCGACACCAAGTTAGTTCACATATCAACTGATTATATTTATGCTGGTTCTAAACCTAATGCAAGTGAAACTGATATGCCAATACCTCATGAAAGTTGGTATGCTTACACTAAATTATTAAGTGATGAATTGGTACAATTATTTGATGATTCATTGGTTTGTAGGTGTACACATAAACCAAGACCATTCCCGTATGAAAATGCGTGGACTAACCAGATAGGTAATTTTGATTATGTCGATGTTATAGCTGGTCTTATAATTAAAATGATTAATAAGGGTTTATATGGTGTTTATAATGTTGGTACCGAAACTAAATCAATGTATGAATTAGCTAAACAAACCAAAGATGTTGGAAAAATATTGGCACCAAATTATGTACCCAAAAACACATCAATGAATGTCAGTAAATTAAAAAATGATTTATCATGAAACCATTTTTCTCAATAGCGATACCAGCGTTTGGATATGCTGGAAAGGGTACTGAATTTTTAGATGCAAATTTAAAGGTGATAGAACAACAAACTTTTAAAGATTTTGAAATAGTAATATCTGACCATAGTGTTGATGATACAATATCTGACCGTGTTAGGTTTTGGGTGGAAAGTACGAAATTAAATATTATATACGTTAGATACGATAAAGGTCGTGGGTTTATATCACCTAATATTAATAACGCCATGAGACATTGTAATGGTAAATGGATAAAGATATTATTTCAAGATGATTTTTTATATGATGAACATTCATTACAAATACAAGCTGATGAATTGGACCCTCAACCTGATATTAAATGGGCTATGACCACATTTTATCATAGTAATACTGGTAGTGACCGTTATAGATATTATATACCAAAATGGAATAACGCAATTTGGACTGGTAATAACACCATGGGATGTCCATCAGGAATGACATTAAAAAATGAAGATTTAATACCTTTTGATGAAACCTTGAACTGGTTAGTCGATGTTGACCATTACAAAAAAATGTTTGATAAACATGGTGAACCTTACATTATTGATAAACCAACATATATTAATCGAACCCATGGTACGGGATTATCGAGTACAACACCAATGGAAACTAAACTTAAAGAACATGAAATCGTAAATGCTAGATATGCTAAACTTAAATAACGTCACATTAATTGCATATACTTCTGTTAATTTAGAAGGTCATATAAAGGCTTTAGAATATAGCTGTAAGGGTGTTAATTTTGGTAAAGTTAAATTAGTTTCTCATGAGAAGCCAGAAAATTTACCAGATTTTATTACCCATGAGTTATGCCCTAGAATGTCCAATATTGATGAATGGAATTATGGAACCATATATGAAATGCCAAAACATGTAGATACGGAATTTTGCCTTTTAATTCACGATGATGGATTTGTTGTAAACTCTGAATCATGGAAAGATGAGTTTTTAGAGTACGATTATATAGGCGCACCATGGCCATTGCCTAGTGATAGTTTTTCATTCAAAGATATCAAAGGTGAGGTTATTAGAGTTGGTAATAGCGTTTCTTTAAGAAGTAAAAAATTATTGGATTTACCATTAGAAACAAATATGAAATGGGAATCATTTCATGGATTTTATAATGAAGATGGATTTATTTGCGTTAACAACAGACATTTATACATAGAAAATGGTTGTAAGTTTGCTGATATTGACGTAGCTAAATATTTTTCACACGAAACTATGATACCTGAAGTGCAAGGAATAAAACCATTTGTATTTCATAGGTATGCTGGTAGTAATAAAGAATACCCAAAATTTAAATAATGATAAATTTCGATAAAAAAACAAGTGACGCCCCCGTTATAATTATTAATTACCCTAGAAGTGGTAGTAATTTTCTACATTATTGTGTTGAAAATTTATTTAATATTGATATATGGAAAAATCATGGGCAAAGCCCTGAGTTTTGGCAAAAAGAACGTTATCCGTCTATTTTCTTACTTAGAAATTATAAAGAATGTGTTCCTAGGCAATTAGGTTGCACTAAACGGGGTAATGAATATGATTTAGAGTCAATAAAGAGTCACATGCGGAATGCTAACGCAACCAAAGATACCAAAACGTTTGATTATATTAAAGTTTTAAAATATTATGATGAATTGGAAAAAGAAAAACTTTTAATATATTATGAAGATTTAATCAGTAATACTGAAAATGAATTAAAACGTTTAGTTGATTTTATGAATGGGTTAGGCTTTAAAACTGAACTTTTTAATGATTTCATAATTAATTTAGAAAAACATAGGAAAGAAAGTTTAAAAAGATATACACCTACTAGTAGTTCTGGTGGTAACGTTAAAATATTTCATTCTAAAAATATTAGGGATAAAGATAAAAATAGTTTGGATAAATTTTTACAAAAAACATACCCAAATTTATGGGATAAGTACTTAAAAATATATGAAGATTAAAGAAATTGTAATTGCTGTTTATGATAAAGATATTTCTTGGTTATCTAAACTCGATACAGATGTAATAAAAACCATATATCGAAAGGGTGAAAATAAATATGATGATGAAATCATACTAAAACCGAATGTGGGTAGAGACGTTCACAGTTTTTTTTATCATATATATGAAAATTATGATTCATTAGCTGATATAACTTTCTTTGTCCAAGATTACCCATTTGACCATTGGGAAAATGTTATTGAGGTAATTAATAATGAAACATGGGAGAATAAAGCTTCTTTGATAATTAATGGTTACTATGGGTTTCATTTTAATACAATTAAAATACCCTCACCAAAAGGTGGTATTATGTGGACTTTATTACCATCTAAACATTTTGATAGTGGAATGGTTTTAAGATGTCAACCAAATGGTAGGCCACATGATATGAATCCAAATATAAATGTAAATAAATATTGGGGTATGCTTTTTGAACAAGAAGCGTTAACTGAATATGAATTTATACCAGGTGGTCATTTTGGTATAACTAAAGAAACTATAAAGAAAAGGAGTCGAGAATTTTATAAAAAAATTATTGACATTTTAGAATCTGATATACACGCACCTTGGGTTATAGAAAGGTTAGAATGTTATATCTTCAATGGAGAATTTAAAAGTAAATTATGATAACAACAAACTTAACTGGAAATTTAGGAAACCACATGTGGCAATATTCTGTATGTAGAGCAATCGCTGAGAAGTTAGGGTATGAATGGGGTGTAAACCCATCACCAAGTCATGACTACCATAATGGTGCCAATCAAATGTCATTTATGAATGTTGATTTTGGTAAACCAATTCAAGGGATTAAACATGAATATCACGAACCATGGAAAACGTATCGTCATGTTGATGAAGTTAATATAACGATGTTAAACCCATCTTTATATGAGATAGAGGATAACACATTAATGATTGGTTATAATGGCGCAAAAGGTGGTATCTATCAATCTGAGGACTACATAATCGATAGAAAAGAAGATATTAAACAATGGTTTAAAATAAATGATGAGCATAAACTTGACTTTGAGAAAAGTTTAGGTAATCTAGTATTAGATGATAACCTTTGTGTTATTAATTTTAGGGGTGGTGAATATAGAGGTATCCCAAATGTGTTATTGAGACGACAATATTGGTTAGATGCTATAAATCATATGTTATCATTAAATGATAAAATGAAGTTTGTGGTAATAACAGATGACCCTCAATGTGCAAAGAGTTTTATGCCATTTTATATACCGACTTTTCACATATCAATTGGGTTTGATTATTACGTGGTTAATCAAGCGAAATGGTTAATCATATCTAACTCAACATTTGGTTGGTGGCCAGCATGGTTAAACGAAAACGTAAATAAAATTATAGCACCTAGATATTGGGCTAGACACAATGTAAGTGATGGTTATTGGGCCACTGGGGATTCATATACTAGAGGGTTTGAATATTTAGACAGAGATGGTAAATTATATGATTATGAAACTTGTAGGTTAGAAGCTGAAGAATATTACAAACAAAAAAATATAATTTAATATGAGTTTATATAGTGAAATACCAAATAATGAATTAGAACTTTTTAAATTAATTAGTAGTGAGTTTAAAACAGTGTTTGATGTGGGATGTAGGGATGATTTAGATTTATATCATATTAACCCAGATTGTGAGTATCATTTATTTGAACCATTTTCCGATGCGATAATATCAATAAAAGGTAAAATGAGTGGTTTAATAAATAATAATATAACTTTAAATGAGTTCGGACTATCAGATGAGGCTAAAGATAATTGTGTATATTATAGTAATACACAATCATTTATCCCACATTGGTATGTTCCACCAATAGACTCTGGTCATAGATTTTCCTTGGAAAAATTAGACGATTATGTGATAGATAAAAAAATCAATAAAATTGATTTTCTTAAAATAGATGTTGAAGGTTTAGATTATCATGTTATATTAGGTGGTTTAGAAACAATTAAAACCAATAATATTGTTTCATATATTCAGATTGAATATAATGGTGGTATTAAACAATACGTTGATTTATTAGATAATTTTGAGTTTTATTTAATGGTAGAACCAAAATTGTTAAATACTATAACACTTAATAATGATATAAATGTTGATTTTAATCAATCTTTAGTTAAATTGGATAATATAATAATTAAATTTATTGATGAAACTATCTCACCAACTGGGTGTGGTGGTAATATTTTTGGAGTTAATAAAAATATTGAGTTGGATAAAAATATAATACTTAAAGTGTCAAAATAATGAGAAAGGTTTACGATTGTTTTAATTTTTTTAATGAATTAGATTTATTAGAAATACGTTTAAATACGTTATATGAGGTTGTTGATTATTTTGTTATTGTAGAAGCTAGTGTGACACATTCAGGTCAAGAGAAACCATTTTATTATGAGGAAAATAAAGAAAGGTATTCAAAGTTTGCTGATAAGATTATACATTATAAAGTTCTTGATACGCCAGAAAATTTTACTGATTTAAAAGGTGGTGATGATACAGAATTAAATAAAATTCATAATTATATCAGGACACAAACAAATAGATTTAATACAAGAACTCAACCAGACTATGGTAGAGATTTTTTCCAAAAAGAATGTGTTAGAAGGGCTATAACTGAATGTAATGATGATGACATCATAATTTACTCAGATTTAGATGAAATACCAAACCCTCTAACGATTAAACATATTGACTTAAATGATTTAAGCGTTATATATAGATTGAATCAAAATATGTATTGTTATTATTTAAACGTATTAAAAGAGTATAATTGGTTTGGTAGTAGAATATTAACTTATGGTAATTTAAAAAATTTATCACTTAACGAAGTTAGAGGTGATAATAGTTTAAGTATTGAATTAACAAATGGTGGTTGGCATTTTAGTTTTATGGGTGGTAAAGAAATGGTTAAGAAAAAACTAACATCTTATTCAGCCAGAGATTTAGCTAGTCAAAGAGTTGTTAATTCGATTGAATCTAATATGGATAATAACGTTGACCCATTTTTCCGTGGTTCAATGAAAGTAGTTGAAATTGATGATAGTTACCCAGAGTACCTATTAAATAATTTAGACAAATATAAACACATGATAAAATAATATAAATGTTTAAATATTTAAAACGAAGATTAGCCTTATTATCACTCTCATTATCTAGGGTTGAAAAGACTATGTTAACTCAAAAATCTGATGCTTTGGGTGACGTTGGTTCCATGGAACAAACATACCATCAAGGTATGTTAGCTGACGCTCTATTAAGGGGTGAAATAACAATGCCAGTTAAGGAATTAAGGTGGCGACTATATAAAGTTTTAAGTGAATCTAAAAACAAGACCGCTAAAATAACTGGTTATGATGACGATGGGTTACCAATAGTGGAAAGTTATACCGTTGAGAAATATAAATTAGATAAAATCAAATGTGATAATTTCGACCCATACCCAGTTGAATTAGTTGTTAGAAATGAGGATATAATGAAATCAACCACAGAAGCTCTTAGCGATGAGAAACTTCAACTTTATAGCGATGAAGAAAATAAAAGTGAAAGAGGTGATAGGTTTAATTTAGTCGGTACAGAAAGTTGGAGTAATCGTAGTTTAGGGGAAATTTCGTTTGATGATATGGTCACTTCAATTAAACCTAAAAAAATGATATTTGTAGCTAGAAATACTAAACCAAAATTTGAAATTGAGAATTACGCTAAAAAACTATTGGTTAGAAATATTAGTGAAACTGAAAAATTATTGGAATTTTATATATCTTCTTATCCAGATGAATATAATAAAAAAACTAAATTTTTAATATCTGAAATAAAAAAAGCGATTAAGAATCCTAGAGCCTCAGATATATTAGATATTAATAAAGTTGGGTTCATCACTGAAAAAACTATTGGTGCGGCTGATGGTTTAGAATTTGAGTATGAAGTTAAAAAAATTGATAAAATAATTGAATTTAACGGTCACTACGTAATTAAATTTATTTCTGAAGTCACAATTAACGGTGATAACATATTCGAAAAGTACAAGTTAGAGGAATTAGAAAAGCGTTACGAAAATAAAGAAGCTAAAAAATAGGTTTTATTCTTTAGTTTTTATTTTTTGTCGGTATATTTAATGTGAGCTTATCAAAAGGTTCACATTTTTTTATGGCAAAAAGACAAGCAAATACCAATACAGTTAAAGCTAATATTTATGAGGTAAATAAAATTTTACCTAAAAAAATAACTTTAAAATGTAAAAACGTAAAACAAAAACAATACGTTAATTTAATAAAGGAACGAGAAATTATAATTTGCGCTGGTCCAGCGGGTGTAGGTAAATCCTATATCGCAATTGCAGCGGCAATTCAACTACTTCAAGATACCACAACATCCTATAAAAAAATCTTAATAATCACTCCAGCTGTTGAAGCTGAAGAGAACCTAGGTTTCTTACCAGGTAATTTAAAAGAAAAATTAGCTCCATATTTAGCATCATCATTTGATATTGTTGATAAATTAATTTCCAAAGAAAATAGACTTAAATTAGAAGAATCTGAAGAACTTATCGGTGAAGCGTTAGGTTTCATTAGAGGTAAGTCAATTGATAATTCAATTTTAATTGTGGAAGAAGCTCAGAATATGTCGGCATCTCAAATGAAAACACTTTTAACTAGAATTGGTTACGGTTCTAAATTCATAATCTCTGGTGATATGGACCAATCCGATAGATATGATTCTATTGAGAAAACTGGATTATACGATGCGATGAATAGACATAGAAATATCGAAGAATTAGGTTTCTTCGAATTTGATGAAAATGACATCGTTAGAAATCCATTAATAACCAAAATGGTTAATAATTATAAAAAATCTGACAAAGATGAATAAAAATTTATCTTTTCATTTACTTTCAACAAATAATTAGTAAAATACTATCATGAGAATAGGAATAGCGTTAAACGAAGTTATAAGAGACTTCATAGGACAATTAAAACATGTTTATGGTAAATATTATGGCGTAGATTTAGAGGACGTTGAAATTGAGGACTGGGATTTATTAAAATATTTTAAATTTCCAAGTGAAGTTAAATTAAATGAATTTTTATATAGTGAAGCACCTATGGAAATCTTCGCACATGCAGACCAAACACATAAGAACATAGGTCCAATTTTAAATAGGTTCATAGCAGATATAAATGACTATGAGCAGCATGAGATTATAATAATTAGTAGGGATGCGCACAAAGCCAGACCTTCAACATTATTCTTTTTATCCAAACTAGGATTCACTGGTGATAATATTAAATTTGTTAGTGATACAACTAAAAAATGGGATGGTATTGATATATTAGTCACTGCAAACCCAATCGCATTAAAAGCTAAGCCAGAGGGTAAGATTTCTGTTAAAATTAATGCTTCTTATAATAAAAATGTTGAAGCTGATTATACATTAGATAGCATTTTAGACTTCGTTGACGACGAAGAGATGTTTAATAAAATTATACAAAATGATTAAAATATTTGGTGAATTATATTTCATAGATTTCGAAGAACTCGACGACTTTTTAGCCTTCGAGAATAAAGAGGATACAATCGAAACTAAAAAAATTGTTAAAAAAATCAAAAGTGATGGCAAACCAGTTAGCTGGTTTACCACAAAAGAACACATAAAACATAAAGAAATTAACGGTGTTAAGTTTGAATTAGTTCGAGGGTTTATTTCTGATTTAGGGGATGAGCAAAACGAAGTTGAAGAAGACATAATGTTACCGAATCAAAGTTTAGAAAAAACTAGTATTAGATTTAAGTTGGCTTTTAACACGTTATTAGCTTACGGATTATTAAAAAAATTATAATTAAAATGGAAAACAAAGAAGAAAAAGTATTAGAGTTAATTGAGCAAATAAATAATAAAGATTTTGGTTTTTATTTTTTTACTCTAGATACAAAGGGTAACCCAAACGCTGGGATTGCAACAATTTATGAACACGTAAAAATATTAAATGACTTAGGTTATAAGGCAAGTATTTTACATGAAAAAAACGATTACCATGGTGTTGGTGAATGGTTAGGTGAAGCCTACGCACAATTACCACACATATCAATTGAAGACCAAACTTTAAATTTAACGGCAATTGATTATTTAATTGTACCTGAAATTTTCTCTAATGTAATGGAACAGGTAAAAGAATTTCCATGTAAGAAGATTGTATTATCACAATCATACACATATATTTTAGAATTATTAAAAATAGGTGATAGGTGGGATTTAAATTATGGCTTCAGAGATGTAATAACAACATCTAAAAAACAAGCTGATTACATTAAGAGTTTGTTCCCTAGTATAAAAACTCACATTATAGAACCATCTATTCCAGAGTATTTTAAACCTAGTGCGAAATTAAAGAAACCGATAATTTCTATTTTAACTAGAAACCAAAAATCAGCTCTAAACATCGTTAAATCTTTTTACCTTCAATATCCAATGTATAAATGGATTACTTTTAGGGAATTAAGAGGTTTACCTAGAAAAACGTTTGCTGAACAATTAGGTGAATCTTGTTTATCTGTGTGGGTAGATGATGAATCTAGTTTTGGGACATTCCCATTGGAGTCTATTCAATGTAATACACCAGTAATTGGTAAAATACCAGATATGGTACCAGAATGGATGGAAAGTGAAGATTCGTTACCGACAAATATTAAATTGAGAAATAATGGAATTTGGACCAACGATATTTTAGCAATACCAAATTTAGTTGCTGAATTTATGAGAGCTTGGTTAGAGGATTCAGTGCCTCAAGAATTCATTGATGGTGTTAATAACTCAAAAGATTTATTCACCCCTGAAAAGGAAATTGAAACAATAAAAAATCTATATGGAGATTTTGTTACTAACCGAAAAATTGAGTTTGAAACATTATTAAAAATAGAAACAAAAAATGAAAAATAAGATGAAAGAATTAAACGAAATAAGTATAATCATCCCAGTATTCGAAGCTGATGAAAACTTCTTAAGAAGAGCTATAACTAGCGTTAATAATCAGAAAGTAACACCAGATGAATTAATCTTAGTTGTTAAAGTGGATTCTGAAGACTACCAACTAGCTTTAAAACTAAAAGGTGAGTTTGACGAAACATTGACTTTTAAAATCGTCACCAATGAAGGTGATACGAATTTCCAAGCACAATTAAATTTAGGTGTAAAAGAATGTCAAACAAAATGGTTCATTTTTCTTGAACAAGATGATGAGATAGCCACTATTTGGGTTGATAACGTAATTAAATATAGAAAAGACGACCCTAATGCCCAAATCTTTTTACCGATGATTTTAGACGTTACACCAAATGACCAATTTTTGAATTTCACAAATGAAGCTGTTTGGGCCGCACAATTTTCAGATGAAATGGGGGTGTTAGATAATGCCGCATTATTAAGGTACCAAAATTTTAATATTGATGGTATGGCGGTTCTTAAAGAGGCTTACGAAGAATATGGTGGGCTTAAAGAAACTATTAAATTGAGTTTTATTTATGAATTTCTTTTAAGAATGACTTATAACCCATGTAGAGTTAAAGTGATTCCAAAATTAGCGTACAAACACGTTAATGATAGAGAAGGGGGTCTTTTCGATACATATAAGAAAGAGTTATCCATAGACGAATCTAGATGGTGGTTAGCTTTAGCCAAGAAAGAATGTTACCATATTAATGATAGGGGTGTTCTTTACGAAAAAAAAGAGTAACATTTAATGACTAAGAGAAAACGAGGGCGTAAAAGAAAAAATGGGTTATATTTTGGTGAAGAACAAGAAAAAGCTGTAGTAGCGTTTTTAAGTGAGAAGGACCCAGTAATTAGAAATAAAATATATAATGAACACCTAAGAGATGCATTTAATACAATGGTTGACTCTATTATTAGGCGATATAAATTATATAGAAAAACCCATTCATTTGAAAATGTTCATAGTGATACATTATCATACCTTATTTTAAAAGCCGATAAATTCAACCCCACTATCGGTAAAAGGGCTTATTCTTATTACGGAACCATATGTAAACATTATATTTTAGGTTTGATGATTAAAGACACTAAAATGCTTAATCAAACCCTAGATTTTGACACCTCAATATCAACGATACATGAGGATGAAAAATTTATCTACCATTTACCAGAAACTGACTACACTTTATCAGATTTGATTGATACTATTTCTGAAGAAATTAGATTTGAAATTGAGAATGAAGGGAAAGATAATAGGAAGAAATTGACTGATAATGAGAGAAAAGTTGGTGAAGCGTTAATCGATATTCTTACTAATTGGGAAATGTTATTTTCTTCACTACAAGGTGGGTCTAAATTTAACAAAAATGTTATTTTAGCCACAATAAGAGAAAACACTAATTTAGTTACTAAGGAAATTAGAGTTGCCATGCGTAGATATAAAACTATCTATGATATGGTTAAAGGGGACAAAATAGATAAGGGCTATTTATAATAAAAGCCTAAAACTATCTATTTATAATAAAATGATTTATTATGGCTAGAACTAAAAAACAACGAATAGAAATAAGTAGCAACGATTCACTACAAAATGTGATGCAAGAGGTGTATAACAATGCATGTAATCAAATGCAAGACGCTCAAAAGGTAATCGTTGAAATTGGTACCTCTGCCACACCAGAAGATGTGGATGATTGGGCCAAGGTAGCTAAAGCTAAAACTGACGCATTAAAACTTAAAGATTCTGCAATAAAAATCAAATTAGATGTTGGTAAATTACAAAGTGATATTATTAAACATGGTGGTAATCTTGCAACCGCAATAGCTAATAATTCAGAAATCGTTAACAAAGATAGTTTTGCTAAGGTTAGAGAATTAATTGAAAGTAAAAATTCAAAATCTGAATAAACTATATAATGGATGTTACTAAAGAAAAATCTGATGTATTTGGTCAAATAGCCGCATTAAGGGTTTCCGCTGAAGGCTACCCTAAGAAGTTATTGAGTAATTCCATTGCATCTATTTCACAAAAAACAAATAGCCTAAATTTTTTAATTGATTTAAATAAAGCTTTAATTGGTTTTGAATCACTTAAAGAATCTTTGGTTGAAGTGCTAACCTATAACTTAGATGAAATTGAATTGGATATTAAACAAGCAATTAAAAAAGCTTTAAAATCCATGGTAAGTTGTAGTATAAACCCAAAAATACCACAATCATTTATTGATAATGGAATCGATGTAGAGCTTAGTAAAATAGATTTATTAGGTATGTTTAAAACAAGTCCATTTAGTCCAGCGGGTAAATTATTATACAATGACCCAAATGGTTTATCAGATAGTACTGACTTCAACACATTTTTATACAATACAATACAAGGTAATACCACTGGTACTTGGGGTGCTATAACAACAGGTAATGACATTTTACAAATTAGATTTGATGAAGAAGGGGTGTCATCAGAACTACCAAATAATACAATTAATATAAAACCTAGCGAGCATTACACCAACGAACTTAATAACAAAAAATTACCTGATTTAAATAATGATTACATTGACAGCATCAAATTATTCGATTCAGCTAAATTAATCAATAATATAATCGAATCTGTTTTTGGTACCGTTAGTTTAAGTATTAACAAAGATAAGAAACAAATAAAAAATGAAATCAAAATTCAAGACATCATAGATAGAATAATCAATACTGATTGTGATATGGTTATTGATGATAGTTATTTTGTTTTTACCAATGAAGAGTTAAATTCTATTGATTCTAGAGTTGAAGATAGGCGAAAAGGTAAGACTGTTGTTACTACTTGTGATGACGTAGACTCTTCAATAGAGTTCGACACTTTAACTTCTTTAAATGATGAACTTACACCGTTATTAAATCAACCATCTACAAGTCAATTAATTGAGATAACCACCACCATTGTTAGAAATGGGTTGGATGCTTTAGCTAATGACTCTGCCAGTAATGTTGATGAAAAAGATAAATTAAGTATAAAGATTAATTTTATTGAAAAAATGTTAAGACATTTAATGTCGGCTATCGTGAGTGTAATATTATCACCTAAATTAATTGTTATTTTAGCAGTTAATCACACTATAGTTCATGGTGAAGCGTTTGATAACACTGAAGATTTCATTAAAAAGAATAGAGGGTTAATCACTGCGGTAATGCAATCAATAAGAGATGCTATTGTCGGTATATTAATGGATAAAATACTTAAAGAAATTAAAATCTTAGTAACTGATAATATAATTAAAACTCAAATAGAAAAAGTTAAATATAAAAAAGCTCAGATAGCTAGTCTAGTAGGCGTTCCAAACGATGTACTTAGACAGATATCTGGATTAATAAACAATTAAATATGGCAGAAACAGGTTCATCAAATTCGACAGGTTCTCAGAGTTCTCAAAAAAGTTCAATGACCAACGTTATAAACACGTTAAAGGCTGCCTTTTCAACGCCTAGGACGCCAATAGAAAAGTTACCACCGCAATTAATGTTGGTTGGTGCTAGACTAAGACCTGGTTTAAGTGCAAGAAATATTGCATCAAGAATTATAGCAAGGCAATCAGAAGCTGGGGCCCCAGTTGGTGATATCTTTTCTCAAAATTCAAATATAACGGAGTCTATGACTGTAATTATGGTTGAAGAAATTATAAGTGCTATGCAACTTGACGCTAAGATAGAAATAGTTGTACCACCTGGAGTTCAAGTAACTACAACAGGTTTAGGTAACATGGGTGGACCAGTAATTAGTCAAGGTGCGACAACAAATATTGCTGTTGGTGAAGGTGTGATACGATAATTATGAATTACGAAGGAATGTCAAATATGGAAATAAGTGCCCATCACCTTAAAATGCTTCAAGAGTACGAAGCGATTAAGACTCAAATCGGGCAATTGGTTGATAAACTAGATAAGTTAGATGTTGAATACGCTAAAGGTAAAATAATTTTAAATAAAAGAGGTCAAATATAATGAGTAAATACGCATATGGTGGTGGTAGTATATATAATAAAGGTTCTGGTAAACGATTAGAGACCACAATATACTATTATGGTAGAGTTACATCAAATTTTGATGAACTAGGCGCAAATCGCATAAAAGTACGTGTGGTTGGTGTGGATGATAGTATAATAGACTCTGATTTAAACTATGCGTTCCCAATGCTCCAAAAATTCTTTCATGTTATACCTAAAATAGGTGAAACTGTAATGGTTTTTATACCAGATGTGAAAAACCCATACATTGATAGAATGTATTTGGGACCGATAATATCACAACCCCAAAATTTACGAAAAGATAGTGATTTATTTTCTGCGAAATCAACGTTAAGTAGTGGTATTAAGCAAGCTAATCCAGCACCATTCACCATCCCAGAAAATAAAGGTGTTTATCCAGATTTAGATTCTATTGCAATACAAGGTAGAAATAATTCTGATATAATCCTTAAAGAAAAAGAAGTCTTGATTAGAGCTGGTCAATTTGATTCTGCGACTACGGGTGGGGATATACCTAACTTTAATTTAATAAACCCGTCATATATTCAAGTTAAACATGACGCTGTGTTGGCCGATTCCGATGACACAAGCAATAATCAATTAGGTGGTGTGGTAAATGTTGTTAGTGATAAGATTAATTTATTGACACATAAAAACGGTACACCTAGATTTAGATTGAATGACCAAGGTTCTATGGTAACTGATAAAGAAATCCAAAGGATTGTCGATGAGGCACATCCGTTGGTATTTGGTGATAATTTAATAGAGTTTTTAAAAATATTCATCAACGCTTTCACTAATCACGTTCACCCATACTCAGGTATGAAACCACAAGACCTTTCTGGGTCTAATGATATACCTAAATTATTAGAATATAACTTAGAATCATTATTATCTAGGAATATAAAGATTAATTAATCATGGATAAAAAAAATAAATTAATTAATTGGGTTAAACTCACATTAGGTTATCCAATTATCGATTTTGGTAGTGATGAAATGTATGAAACATATATGGATATGGCTGAAGAAGATTTGGAAATGTTAATATCTGAATGTAATATAAGAACGTTACCTGAAAATATGAAAGATTTTTTATTAGCAATGTTAGTTAAGGCCAACATAAAAATAGCGTATTATAGAATAATACACCAATTTGGTGACAATCCAAAAATTAAATTATTTGATTGGGAAACCTTTTATACTGAAGGTAAGGCAGAAAGGCAATTAATTTACGATTTAATGCCAAAACTAGATATTTATTATAAAAACGAGCAATGGTAGTAAGAAGTTACTTTGATAAAAATAATACGTTAGTGTACAATCAAAACGTTAACACTGGTAAAAACCCTGTGGCTGAATTATTTTACGGTGGGGTTTGGTTAGCGGAAAATCCACTTTATAGTAGATATATATTCAAATTGGATGTTGATAGATTAAAAGCGTTTTATGACAGTGGTATGTACCCAGAATTAACTGGATTAACTCATACCCTTAGAATGACCAACACTAGCACTTTCGATTCTTCATTGTTAGGTACAGAAACTGGTGATGGTAAAGATAGAACATCTTCGTTCAACTTAAATTTATTTGCGGTTGACCAAGAATGGGATGAGGGTGTAGGTTATGACTTTACTGGGCAAAAATACTTCTCATCTTCTGATGCAACCATTTTAAGTAACGCACCCTCTAACTGGATTGAAGCTCAAATTGGGACCAACTGGCCAAGTGGTAGTGGTGTATACACAGGTTCTACATCAAGTGTTACATTGGTTACACAACATTTTTCGGATGGTAATGAAAATCTAGAAATGGATGTTACTAATATAGTAAACGCTTATTTAACTGGTGGTACAAATTATGGGTTAGGTTTAGCGTTTGATGATGCTCTTGAAGCCGCTATTGAAGATAACTTAAAGTACGTTGGATTCTTTACTAGACATACACAAACTTTTTATGAACCTTACTTAGAGTCTAAATATAATAGCACTATTCTTGATAATAGAGGTAATTTCTATTTAGATAAACTTAATAAATTATACTTATACGTTAACGTTGGTGGAATTCCAACCAATGTTGATTCTATTACTGGAATGACTGTAACCGTAAACGATAATACAGGTACTGTGTTTTCATCTTTCACAAGCAATGATATTACTCACGAAACCAAAGGGGTTTATTCAATTGAATTATTGGTGCCAACAACTGACGTTGGTTGTGTATTATATGAAGATGTTTGGTCAGGAATTGTAATCAATGGTGTTACTAGACCAGATATTGAATTAGACTTCGAATTGAAATCATCAGATGAATACTATAATATAGGTTCAGATTCATCAATACCTAAAAACTATACTTTCAATGTGTCAGGTATAAAAGATAAGGAAAGAATAAATAGAGGTGATATTAGAAAGGTTAGGGTTATGGCCAGAGTACCATACTCTGTTAACCAACAAGAAGTTTTAGATTCTTTAGAATATAGATTATATATTAGAGAAGGTAAAGCTGAATACACTGTAATTGATTACACGCCAGTTGAGTTAGCTTTTAATTATAATTATTTCTTATTAGATACAGCAAGCCTTGTACCACAAAGATACTACTTAGATGTTAAAGCAACATCAAGCTACGAAGTAACTACAACTAAAAAAATTATTAGTTTTGATATTACGAGTCAAGTAGATGAAAGAAAGGGTTAAGCTTTAAATATTTTATTTCTAAGCCCAGAAACATCAACAGACCCATTATCAATCATTAATTTCTCAATTTTTATTGGGGTATTTTTAAATAATGTAATTTCTTTCTCATCTTCACCGATTTGTGGGTCGATGTTAGCCAATATTGTTTGATTCCAATCAACATAGCTTTGGTTTATTGAAGTTTGTAATTGTATTCGTTTACCAGCACCACCCCAATGAGCTTCAGCTGCATCTTGTTCATATGACCAATACATACCTAAACGTTTAGCTTCTCTAGGTAATGATTGAATCCATTTATCATCAACCGTCATTTCACGCCATATGGTAATGGTATCACCATCAATATAATGTTGTATATCATCAATAAAATTTTCAATCTTACTTTCAACTTCATAAAATACCCATTTTTTAAATCTATCTAATTCAACTACATCATCTTCATCCATATCCATCAAAGATTCTTTTTCCTCTGGGGTTAAATTATAATCACCTTGCATTTCATATTTAAACATGGTTACAGGTGTTTCTGTAGAACTCATTAACCATGAATTAACAATTTCTTTAACATTAAAATCTTGTAACGAAACATTCGAAATTGACATTTCGTTCATTAAACTTTCCCTTAATAACTTTCTAATTGACTGTGACATACAATAAATAGTTTGTTATTTAAATAAAAACTTTACTATTTTTTTAAATTTAGTATATTTATTTATATAACGTGATTAACAATACGTATTGGTCTTGAGTCGATAAACGGCTTTGGAGTTATTTCGGTAACAAAAAGATTGGTACATAATTAAAAATTAAAAGTAATTATGAAAACAAATGTAACAACGGGTTCACTGAACCCAACAGCGACCCTTGCTATTAACAAGGGCAGAGTAAAAGTCTATAACAAAAAGTCAGAACTTCCGACTTATTATCTTCAAAAAGGACAAGAATTCCAAATTGAATTATTCAACACAACAACTGATAAGGTCTTAGCCAAAATCAAAATGAATGGCAAACTTATATCACAAAGTGGGTTGGTATTAAGACCTGGTGAGCGTGTATTCCTTGATAGGTATTTTGATATAGATAAAAAATTTAAATTTGATACTTATGAAGTATCAGGTGGGGATGAAGTAAAACAAGCTATTAGAGATAATGGTGATATTGAAATTTTATTCTATAAAGAAGTACACCAATATGTTAACATCAGTACGTATGGTGATACGTATGGTGGTTCATTTGGCGGGCCAGTTCACACTACTAACACTTTTTTTTATGGTGATATGACATCAACAGGTGGTTATGTACATGGTTCAGTAACAAACACAAACACAAACACAACGATTACAACAACAGGTAGTGTTGGTTTAGGTAATTCTACACCAAACGCATCATTAGATAGTCTTCAAGCAAAACCTTCATTACGTAGAAGGGTGTCACCTTCAGAGAAAAAACTTAAAGGTGTGTTAAGGTCTACAAAGATTGAAACTGGTAGAGTAGAGCAAGGTGCTCAATCAAATCAAAAGTTTCAAACGGTGGATGTTAATTTTGAAACGTATCCATTCCATAAGATTTCTTATAAGTTATTACCAATTTCACAAAAAAATGTGGAATCACAAGATTTACGCAAATCTTACTGTACCAATTGTGGTGCAAAAGCGAAAGCTAAAGATAATTTCTGCTCAAAATGTGGTAGAAAAGTCTAAAATTAAATAATAATAGTTAATTACGATATAATTAAAAAGGGAAAATTTGTTTTTTCCCTTTTTTTTGTGTATTATTGTAAAAAATTACATAATGAGTAAAAATATATTAATAACAGGTGGTGCTGGCTTTATAGGGTCACACGTAGTAAATCATTTTACAGAAAAATACCCTAACGATAGAATAGTTGTAATGGATTCATTAACTTATGCGTCAAATTATAAAAATGTGAATGGATTAGAAAAAGGTGTTCATGGTAATTTAAGGTTTTGGTTTAATGAAAAGGTAGAGTTTATTAAAGGTGATATTAGAAATGAAATAACTGTTAATGATATCTTCAAGTATTTTCGTATAACTGATGTAATTCATTTAGCAGCTGAATCCCACGTAGACAATTCAATAACAGACCCTAATATCTTTGTAGAAACAAACGTAATGGGAACATTGAATCTTTTAAATGCAGCTAAAGAACATTGGGGTGAAGATTCAGATAATAGATTCCATCATGTTTCAACTGATGAAGTTTATGGTGATTTAGAGCTTGATGAAGCCCCTTTCACCGAAAACACACCTTATGACCCCAGTTCGCCTTATTCAGCATCTAAAGCGGCCTCTGACCACTTCGTGAGAGCTTATGCAAGAACTTATAATATGAATGTAACAATATCTAACTGTTCAAACAATTATGGACCACATCAACACTCTGAAAAATTAATCCCTGTGGTTATTAATAAATTAATCAAAGGGGAGAAGATTCCAGTTTATGGTAAGGGTGAAAATGTAAGAGATTGGTTATGGGTTGGTGACCATGTAACTGCCATTGATGAAATATTTCATAATGGTAAATCTGGGCACACATATAATGTTGGTGGTGATAATGAAATGACAAATATTGATATCATATATAAAATATGTGAAATATTTAATAATTTATACAATAATATAGAATCACCAATAGTAAGCTTACCTGATTTTCCGATAGAATTTGTTACTGATAGAAAAGGTCATGATTTAAGATATGCCATTAATTCAAATAAATTGCAAACCAATCTTAATTGGAAACCTGAAAAAAACTTTGAGGAAGGTTTATATGAAACTATAAAGTATTATGTTAATATTGCTACAAATTAACCCAAAATATAATTTTTTAAAAATAAATATATGAAAACATTAAACTATTATTTTATCGCATTTTTAATTTCGATAACTGCTCACTCACAAAGTTCTGTTGTAAGCAGCGGTGGTGACATTTTAGGACCAAGTGGTTCTATAAGTTATTCTATAGGTCAAACCTTTTATTTAACATCGTCAAACAATTCCCATCAAGTATCAACTGGGGTTCAACAGTCAGTATTGGACGGCACTTTAACTATTGGTGAAAATGATAAATTATATAAACGATATATAGTTTTCCCAAACCCATTTGAAAATTATTTTTATTTAAGGATACCTGTTAAAGATATTGGTGATATGTCATATAAATTATATGATTTTAAATATTTATTAACTTCTTCAAAAAAAATAAGAAAAAGGTTAACCAAAATTTACGTTACTGGTAATAGACCGTATATGTTATTTTTAGAAGTCTTAAATAAAAATAAGACCGTTAAGGTATTTAAATTATTTAAAAATGAACATTAATGAAATGTCATTGGAAGAAGTAACCTTTGAATTAAAAAGGGCTAAATTCTGGGTTGAAGATAACCCAATTACCAAGTCATTAGGATTAATAGCTCAAATGGAGAATAGGAAAATGGCTTTAATTAAAGAATAATTAAAAAAATAAATTAAAAATGAGTATAAGTGATTTAGATAAGGTAGTTGGTTTAGAACTAAATAAATGCGTTTATGATGTAATAGAGATATTATGTGATGAATCGAAACCATTTGATGGTTGGTGGATGAATCTTGATGAGAAAGATGCTGAATTATTCCATAAAAAATTATTTAATGTATTAAATAGAAGAATTAATAAACATAAATTTGGATAATTAAAATATTATCCTTATCTTTGTAGAATATTAATTTAAAATTTAAATAAAATGCCAAAAGTAACACAAAAACAGAGAGTATTAGACGCTATGAGAAACCATAGCACGAAATCAATTAGTCCATGGTACGCAATTCAACATTTAGGTAACACTAGATTGGCTGCATCAATTTATTTATTGAAAAAAGATGGCCACGTAATTAGTTCGGTAACTGAAACTGGAACCAATAGATTTGGTGACTCAATCACATATGCTAGATATTTCTTAATACAAGAAGCTAAATAATGACAAAAGATAAAATAGAAGCTTATTTTGCGGCCAGAGAATCGCTATTAAAGTGTTTCGACACTGAATATGCTGAATTAATTGAAAGTTTTACTCATTGTCAATGGACGTATAATAGTGGTGAAATCGATTATCTCAATGATAATGAAATGTATGCGTTTGATTCAGCTAGTTTAGTTGGTGAATCAGAAGGTTATAAATTATATAATGTATATGATAATGGTAGTAGAATATACGCTTTATTTCATGTGGATAAAAAATTAACCGATGAAGATGAAATTGAAAGGAAATTTGATTATTAGAAATAAATTATATAATGAAAAGAGACTTATTACTTAGAGATTATCAAGAACCAGCTGCTGACTATATTATGGACCACCATAGAACCGTTCTTGCTGTAGCACCAAACGGTGGTAAAACAGAAATATCAATCGCTGTGATTGAGAGATATTTAAATTTATTTCCAAAACATAAGGTTTTGGTGTTAACTCATTCAACAAACGTTCTTTTAGATAATTATTTTGAAAGACTTGAAGAACTTAATGTGAGTTTTACATATTCAAAAGGGTTTAATCCGAAAGCTAGTGTGCATATCTCACTTCCACATAGTGAAGAAAAAATGGTTGATGATTATGATTTTATAATTGTTGATGAAGCGCATGAAAATTACTTCGCTAAAAGGGTTCAGAGAATTGTAACAAATCTTAACCCACCCAAACAATTATTATTAACTGGGACACCATCAAAATTCATATACGCTGGCGGTTATGATATTTTTGCGATTGCATCAAATGAAATTTCAGAAAAATACTTTGCAAAATTAAACATAGATTTAGTTGCATCGAGTTATGATTTAATGGCTCATTATAATAAAAACCTTGAAGTAAGAGAAAAATATGTTTTTGATGTAAATGACACTAAGAAAACTCTTGAATCGGTATTAAATAAATTAATTAAAAGGCTTGGGAGTAAATTTTCACCTAGAGAATTTAATCACCCATCATTCATAACAAAAATTAAGAATTGGGCTTTTACATACGAAAATATTGGTAAAACATTAATAGCGTGTAGAAATATCAATCAAGCAGATGATGTTCATGAAATCCTTAAAGGTAAGGGTGTGAAGGTTGGTATGTCTCATTATGAAAATGATACTGATAGTTCTGAAATCGCTAAATTTAAGAAGAATGAATATGATGTACTTGTGGTTGTTAATAGAGCTAGATTAGGATATAGTGATACAGACCTTATGAATATTATTGATATGACAGGTACCCATAACCCAGATATTATTTATCAAATGTTCTCAAGAGTGCTTAGAGGTACCCCAAATGACCAAAAATATTATTTGAAGGTTACCCCTAAGAAACTTAGAAATATGGATTTAACACACATCTCTGTATGTGCAGCCTTGATGTTAACCGATAGAAAATATTTATTAAAATTTAATGGTAGAAATTTTAATGAAATGGAAATACTTATTAAAAAATCTAAAAGATACAAATCAGGTGGTTCAAGTACAGGTGGTGGTAAAAAACAAAAACAAAGAATATTACTTCCAGAATTCACTTTAGATATTATTGATACATTTAAGAACATATTACACAACCTAGATAATGACGCTTCAATATACAAATCAACCACAATTGGTAAAGTAAAATATGAATTAGGTTTTAGTAAAAATAGACCTACATTAACCAAAGAATACATTTTTGACAGTTGTAGAGGTAATTTATCATTAGTTGATTAAAAATGAAAGAGTATAGTCCATATAAATCATTGGCTGAATGGAGAAAAGATTATCCTTCTATGTACGCTAAAGCTTTAAAGGTAGGTTGGATAGATGAACTTTGTGAAACATTTGGTTTTAACAAGCAAAAAAAAACGGGGGTTAAAAAACACAATAGAAAAAGAAGACCTAGAAGTTATTGGACTAAAGAAAATATAATAAAGTTAATCACCCAATATTCAAACAGAGGTGATTGGGTTACACACGATGCCACCACATATAGAATTGCTAAAGAAGAAGGTTGGCTAGATGAAATTTATGCTTTACGTGGTTGGAAAAGAAATAATGTAAGTGGTAGGATAAAAAAACCAAAAAAATTCTGGGATATTGATAAAAATATTTTTGATGAATGTAGGAAACATAAAGTAAAACGTTTTTGGAAAAAAGCTTCACCAGCATCATATAAAGCGGCATATGATAGAGGATTAATGGCTAAATGTGAAATTATATTAGAAGAATCATTTCAAAAATGGATGGATGAAATATATCAAAATTTATGAAAGAAAAATCTCAATATAAATCCCTATCTGAATGGAAAAAAGTCAAACCATATGAATACGATAAAGCCTATAGAAGTGGTTGGTTAGATGATATATGTGAAACTTTTGGTTGGGAAAGAAGAGTAAATCACCCAAAAAATTATTGGACAAAAGAATTATGTTTAATTGAAGCTAAGAAATATAAAACTAAAACTGAATGGCAAAGAGGTTCTAGTAGTTCATGTATTAAATCTAGAGATATTTTTGGTGTTAAATTTTTTGATGAATGTGCAGCTCATATGATTAAAGTAAAACCAGCTGGTCATTGGAACATTAAAGAAAATTGCGTTGAGGAAGCTAATAAATATTCATCCCGAACTGAATGGGAAGAAAAGTCAAACGATTCATATAGGTTTGCAAAAAGAAATTATTGGTTAAGTGTATGTAAACCCATATTAATTAATTATGAATTAATAAAAAAATGGAATAATGAATACAACACCTGAAAAATCTCAATATAAATCCCTATCCGAATGGATGAGAGATAACCCCAAGGATTATATAATCGCTTGTCGAAATGGTTGGTTAGTAGATATTTGTGAAAAATTTGGTTGGGAACAACATAAGAAATCACATCGTTATTGGACTAAAGAAAGATGTGTTAAAGACGCTAAGGAATATAAATCTATCAAAGAATGGAGAATAAATGGTACAAGTTCATATAGCATCTCAGTTAAAAATGGTTGGTTAGTAGATATTTATAATAAATTTGGTTGGGAAATAACAAACCCTAAAGGTTATTGGACTAAAGAAAAATGTATTACTGAAGCTAAGAAATTTAAAACAAGAAATGAATGGTACCTAAAATCATCTACCACATATTCAACAGCTGTTAAAAATGGTTGGTTAGATGAGTGTGCTGAACATATGGAATTAGTTAATAAACCAGATGGTTATTGGACTAAAGAAAAATGTATTACTGAAGCTAGGAAATTTAAAATTAAAGAACGATGGAAAACGGGTCATTCAAAATCATATCAGGCGGCCAGAAAAAGTGATTGGTTTGATGAATGTGTTAAACATATGAAATCAACCAGAAACCCTAAAGGTTATTGGACTAAAGAAAAATGTATTACTGAAGCTAAGAAATTTAAAACCAGAAACGTATGGTACCTAAAATCATCAGGTTCTTATAAAGCCGCTACACAAAATGGTTGGTTTGATGAATGTACTAAACATATGGTTAAAAGTTTTACTAAGGATAAAGAAAGGTGTATTACTGAAGCTAAGAAATATAAAACCAGAAACGTATGGCAAAAAAAATCATCAGGTTCTTATAAAGCCGCTACACAAAATGGTTGGTTTGATGAATGTGTTAAACATATGAAATAATGCCTGAAAAATCTCAATATAAATCACTAGCCGAATGGAGAGAAGCCAACCCATATGAATATGGCGTTGCCAAATATAATGGTTGGATAGATGATATTCGAAAAAAATTTGGTTGGTGTAGAAGACAAACAAAACCAAAGGGTTATTGGACCAAAGAAAAATGCATTAAAGAAGCTAAGAAATATCAAACTAAAGCTGATTGGGAAAGAAGTAGCTCTAGTAGTCATTCAGCGGCAAGAAAAAATAAATGGTTTGATGAGTGCTGTTTACATATGAAAAGAGGTAAACAAGCTGGTTATTGGACTAAAGAATTGTGTATGATTGAAGCTAAAAAATGGGATACGATATCTAATTGGGCTAAAAACTCTTCATCTTATAAAATTGCTGGTAGAAAAGGTTGGCGTGATGAGTGTATATCTCACATGAAAGCAATTCAAAAACCTAATGGTTATTGGACCAAAGAAAGGTGTATTGAAGAAGCTAGGAAATATAAATCTAAGGTTATGTGGAGAAGATATTCTAGTACAGCATGTAGTAAAGCCAGAAAAAATGGGTGGGTGGATGAATGTACTAAACATATGAAATAAAAAAGCCTTGCAAATTGCAAGGCTTTTTAGTATTATCTCGAAACGAGTAAGATATTATCTTAATTCGTTTACGTTAAACGTTTGTAATCCATCAACTCTTACAGCTCCGTAGAACCTATTGTTCACGACCTTTTTAGCATAACGTGTCATTATACCTTTCACTGGCGCAAAGTTGAATGGGTTATACATAGTAGGCGTAAGTTGCATTGGCACGTAAGGTGCGTAGATGTAACCTGTATCTAATAAAGATTTACCTTTATGTCCCATTATAAGTGACCAAGATGGAGCATAAGGGTCACGATATACTTGATATCTACCACTTAATGAACCGATTTTCTCGATACCCATGTTATATTGGTCTTGCTCAGGAGATGCATCAGATACGTGGAAGTATTCTAAATCGTCAAACACAGCAGAGATTTCAGAAGAAACCACGATGAAGTTTGCACCACCTCTTAAAGTAGACTTATGGATTTGTGCTGAAATTTGGTTAACTTTAGTAATTAAAGTTTGA
>TARA_R110000796_G_scaffold173868_1_pt1 | contig 38503 bp, 47 predicted proteins | sample TARA_R110000796 | Tara Oceans TARA_R110000796 (sample SAMEA4397815) | marine metagenome | biome: Polar Biome; feature: [SRF] surface water layer (ENVO:00010504); material: water (ENVO:00002006), including particulate matter (ENVO:01000060) such as... | depth 5 m
CCCCCGCCGCCCCCGCCTATCCCTATCAACGACGCCGTCCGGGATTCGTTAGGGCGCGCCCGGACTCCGGGACAAGACAAGGGAAGGGCCGGGCAAAATTCACCGGGCGACGGCGCCACGAAACTCCAGTGTCCTTCGTACTTGGACGTCCGGGGAAAAGAGGCATGGCGCGGGGCGGCGAAGGCGCTCCGCCGGAAAGGGATTCTTGATTCCGCCGACGGCCGACTCCTCGAGTTGTTCGCCTCGAGTTATTCAATCTTCCGGCGCGCGGAGTCGCTCATTAAAAAGAATGGGTTGCTCATCGATCGGGCCGGGCCTAACGGCCGCGTCTTGAAGGTCACAAACCCGGCCCTTGCGATCCGCGCGAAATCTTGGAAGGAAGTGTCGGAGCTCTTCGCTTCGCTCGGCATCGGTCCGATCGCGCGCCGGAAGCTACTCCTAACCGATTCCGAGGACGACGGCGAGGGGGAGGACGCTTTCGCCGTTATCATTCGCCAGCGAAACGAGCGACGCGCGGCGATGATCCACGCGAGCGCGGCGCCTGCGGTAAAATGAGCATCGTCTCCGACTATGTGGCCGGGGTGAAGTCCGGGAAGGTCCCGGCGAATTACTACGTCAAGCAAGCCGCGCGTCGGCATGAGTTGGATTTGCTTCGCGATGATATTTTTTACGACGAGGAGACGGAGGCGGAGGTCTTGGACTTCGCGCGATTGTTTTTCCACTATCAAGGGCCGCTCGCCGGGCAACCCTTCGAGCCGGACCCGTTCCAAGCTTTCATAATTTGCTCGTGCTTGTGTTGGGTCCGCCGCTCCGACGGCCTCCGCCGGTATCGTTACGCCTACGTCGAGATACCTCGGAAGAATGCGAAGACGTTTCTCGCGGCCGTGGTCGCCGGCTACATGCTGAGTCTTGACGGAGAGGGCGGCGCGGAGGTTTATTCTTGCGCGACTCAAAAGGCGCAAGCATCGAAAGTTTGGGGGGATTTTTACAAGATGACAAAAAGGAGCCCGGCGCTCTCGAGTAAATTTATTAAACACTGGGACCATATCGCTTTTACTCCGACCGACTCCCTCTTCCAGCCATTGACCGCGAACAGTGAGAACCTCGACGGACTGAACCCGCATTGCGCAATTAATGACGAGCTCCACGCGTGGAAGTCTCGCGACCTTTACGACGTGGTCGAGGATGGGATGGGGGCGCGTGTTCAGCCTTTCGTTTTTAACATAACGACCGCGGGCGACAACCTCGAGGGGATTTGTTATGAAGTCCGCGCGCACGCCGTCAACGTGGTCGAGGCGATCGACCGGCCGGAAGACTATTCAGACGATACGTTTTTCGTTTTCGTCGCAACGGTCGACGAGGAGGAGTTAAAGGTTAAAGACTATTGGAAAGACCCGAGGATATGGGCGATGGCGAACCCGGCGTTAGGGACCGCCAAGCGCCTCGACTACATGGAAGAGCAAGTAAAGAAGGCCGAGCATATGCCCGGCAAGTTAAACACGCTACTCCGGAAACAGTTTGACATCTGGACGCTAGGGGACGGGCAGGGAATCGACGTCGAGAAATGGTTGGACGAGGTGAACATTGAAAGCGACGAGACAAAATTGCACGGCCTCTATTGCCACGGCGGGCTCGACCTCGCGGCGACAGTCGACGTCGCCGGTTATTGTTGGCTCTTCCCGATCCAGCCAGGGCTCGAAAAGATGACGGTTCTTTTCCGCTTTTTCGTTCCCTTAAATACGATCGAAAAACGTTACAAACACGACCGGGTTCCATATCCGAAATGGTTCGCGGCGGGTCACCTCCTCGAGTGCGGCGAGGACGCGATCGACAATAACGTCTTGTTCGACAAGATTTACGCGGACGCAAGCCTCTTCGAAATTCGATGTTTTGGCTTTGATCCTTGGAACGCTAACGACCTCGTCCGGCGGCTCCTTGAAAACTCCTTTGACATGGTGCGGATGAGGCAGGGATTCCCGACGCTCGCCTCGCCGACGAAGGACCTTGAGACGCGAGTTATTGCGGGCCGGGTAAATTGCCTTCGTAATCCCGTCATGAATTGGATGGTGCGCAACGCGGTTTTTATCGAGGACGACAACGGGAACAAGCGGCCTTCGAAAAAGAAGAGCCGGGAGAAAATCGACGGCGTCTTTATGCTGGTCATGGCGCTCGGCCGCTACCTCTCGACAGTTGACCCGGAGAACGACCCGGAGATCTACGGCGATGAGGACTTGATAATCGTTTAAGAATCGCTAGAGTGCGGGAAGTCAATGGGATTTAAAAAGTCAAATGCCGTCCTCCGCGTCGTGGAACCCGTCGCCGCGCTTCCACGCGCCGCGCTTCCTCCTCGCCGCGACGCGCCGCCGGTGGACACGCGAACAAACGGCACGCTTGCCGACCCCGATGCCGACTTCCTCCGCGCGCTTTGGCAGGGCGCCGAGACCGCTTCTGGAATCAAGGTAACGCCGCTCCGCGCCGTCGGCGTCTCGACCGTTTTCGCTTGCGTCCGGATCCTCTGTCGGACAATGGCCACGATGCCCGTCGACGTTTTTATCAAGGACAAAGACGGCCGCTTCGTCGTCGCCGAGGAGCTCCCCCGCCTTCGCCGTATGCTCCGGCTCAAGCCAAATGAGGAGATGACGGCTTACAATTTCAAGACCGCGGTACAGTATCACGCCGGCCTTCGAAATTCCGGCTTTGCTCAGATTCAGAGAAACGTTTTCGGGGAGCCCGTGGGATTGATCCCCTTGTCTTACGACGCCGTTGAAATGTATCGCACGCGCCCCGCGGCGGGCCGCGTTACAGGCGCGCTCCGCTACCGGGTCGGCGGAGAAGTTCTCCTACCCTCGGAGATTTTAAGAATAACAGATTTTACGCGTGACGGCCTCTCCGGCGTCGACGTGACAAGCGAAGCTTCCGACGTGCTCGGCCTCGCGATGGCGCTCGACCAGTCGGCGTCGAAATCTTTCGCGAACGGGTCACGGCTTGCCGGCGTCCTCTCCACGGAAAACAAGATTGACCCGACGCGCGTCGACTCGCTCCGCCGTCAGATTCAGGAGAACTATTCCGGCGCGGATAATACCGGAAAGACCTTGATCCTTGAGCAGGGGCTCAAGTGGCAGCAGGTGCAATCGACAAACAGGGACGCGGAATTTAACGAATCTCGGAAGAGCCAGGCTTACGAAATTTGTCGCTTGTTCGGAGTTCAGCCTCACCAAGTGGGAATTCTCGCGGACGCGACGCTTAACAATGTTGAGTCGATGTCGATCGAATACTTGAAGTATGGCGTAATGCCTATGGTGACGATGTGGGAGCAGGCGCTCGCGTGTTCCCTCTTGACGGACGAACAACTCGAGGCCGGTTATTGCATGCGATTCGATTTCTCCGACCTCCTCCGCGCGGACCTTAAGAGCCTCGCCGAATACTTCTCCGCCGGCCGTCAATGGGGTTGGCTTACCGGGGACGAAGTCCGCGAGGTCATGAATCAAAACCCGCTTCCCGATGACCTCGGGAAAGGGATTCTGTCCCCGCTTAATATGACCAGCTCGAGCGACCCCGCCCCGGAACCTTCCGCAGAATGAAAGACACGTTTAAAATCATCACCGCAGGCCGCCTTGGCGTCGGGGAGCCGAACCCTCGCGCGTGGCTTGACGTTGCCGGGAACGTCGGCATCGGGGGACCAAGTCCTAGCGACCATTTGGACGTTCACGGGGACGAGGTCGAGCCGCCTCTCGACCTCGTCGAGTTCGCGCGCGGCCGTAAAGTTCATCAGGCGCTCGCGAAGAACGCCTCTCCGGATTGGCTCCGGATCGTAGCGAAATCCGACGAGCGCGAAGCGACGATATACATCTATGACGAGATTTCCTGGTTCGGCGTCCTCGCGGAGGATGTCGTTTCCCAACTTCAGGAGCTCGACGTCGACACGTTGCACGTTCGGATTAACTCGCCAGGCGGGAGTGTTTTCGAGGGGGTCGCAATCGCGAATCTTCTAAAGGCTCACAAGGCGAAAGTGATTACCTACAATGATTCTCTTTGCGCTTCGATCGCGACGATAATCTTCCTCGCGGGGGACGAGCGTTACGTCGCCGACAATTCTCTTTTTATGGTTCACAAGCCGAGCTCGCTCGTTTGGGGAACTTCCGAGGAAATGCGAAAAGAGGCCGACGTCCTCGACATGATCGAGGGGACGCTCCTCACGACGTACGAAAAAGCCTCGACGCTCGGCCGACCGGAACTCGAGGCACTGTTGGAGGCGGAGACGTTCCTTAGCGCCGCCGACACGATCGCGAACGGCTTCGCGCAAGCGGAGTTTGAATCTTCCAAGATGGCCGCGAAAGCGGACCGCTCGAAATTTGACCTAACCGCTTTCGCTAACGCCCCGGCGCCTGCTCCGGCCGCGCCTTCTAAAAAATCTCCTTCCGCGTCCGAATCGTCAGAACCGACGAAAGGGCCGGAGCAGAACACGCCGCCTTTGGCGCTCCTCCTTTTGGAGGCCGAGGCACTCCAAATACAATAAAACGATGAACAAAAAAGCATTGCTCAAAAAACGCAAGGCGGCGCTAACCAGCCTTAACGCCCTCCTTGAAGACGCCCGCGACGAAAGCCGCGAATTGACCGCGGAAGAGACCGCGACTTATGACGGGTATAAAGCCTCCATCACTGATTGCGACGCCAAGCTCGCGGAAGCCGCCGAGGTGGATCGCATGAACGCAGAAGGCGTCCGTCTTGCCGCGCTCGAAGGCGAACCGACCCGCCGCGCACTCTTCGGGGAGCCGGTGAATACGGGACACTCTGACCAAGAGATGACCGATCTTGACTCCTTCCGGGTCGTTTCCTTCCTTCGCGGCGCCGTCAATCGCTCGACCGGAGACGGCGCGCCCTTGGAAGGTATTGAGCGCGAAATGTCGCAAGAGGCTCGCCGCGAAAGCAACGAGCACGGCGTCGACCTTAAAGGCATCGGCATTCCTCAAATGGTTCTCAATCACCGCGGCCGCACTAACGCGATGAGCGTTAGCGGTTCGAATGTCGGGAGCGACCTCGTCCCGACCGATCTCGGCTCGATGATTGATCTTCTCCGCGATTCAATGGTCCTTAGTCAACTCGGCGCGCAACATATCGGAGGACTTTCCGGGAATGTGGAATGGCCGACTATCGTCGACGGCGCGGAACCTGTCGAGAAAACGGAGGTTGCGGAAGCGACGGTTCGGACGCTCGGAACCGGCATCGTTACCTCGACGCCTCACCGTCTCCCCGTGGTTTCGGAGTATAGTTCACAGCTTCTCCAGCAGTCCTCGACCGACGTCGAGGCGCTCGTCCGCGCGGACCTCATGACAACGCTTGGAATCCGCATGGAAAAGCAAGCTATCAACGGCGACGGCTCCGGCGCGAATGTCCTCGGACTCCTGGGGACTTCCGGAATTGGTGCGGTCGTCGGTGGAGTGAATGGCGCTCTGATTACAGAGGATCACCTTATCGACCTTGAAGGCGCCGTTGAGCTTGTCAACGCGGCGACCGGTAACCTCGGTTACCTCGTCAACGTCAAGACCAAGACGCGCTTGAAAAAGACCGTCATTGAGGCCGGACAGACTGACAAAGTCTGGCATCAAGACGGAAGCCTTAACGGCTACTCGAGCGTCGGCGTGACGAACCTCGTCCCGTCAACTCTCACGAAAGGCTCCTCGGGTGCCGTCGCTTCCGCCGTGATCTTCGGAAACTTCAATGACATGCTCCTTAATCAGTGGGGAGGACTCGACGTCATCGTTAACCCCTACACGAAAGACTCGCAGGGCATCGTTCGCGTTACCGTCTCGAGTTTCTTCGATATGGTTCTCCGCCGCGCCGCTTCTTTCGCCGCAATGCAGGACGCGCTTACTGCGTAAAACTCAACCCCCTAGCGGGACCGCTTTGCGCGGTCCCGCTTTTCTCTTAAAAAATTATCATGAAAAATGGAACTAAAGTAGGAGTCTTATCCGACTTCTTCGTCGGAACAAATGTTCACCTTCGGGGAACAAACGTCGAAATCGGAAAGGACCTTTCCGTCGAGGAAGCAATTTCCGCCGCGAACGCCGGCCGCCTCGCCGCCGCGATCGAGCCCGGCCCTCTTTTGAGTAAGTCGAAAGAGAAGGCGAAAAAATAACAATCCGACGCAATGCTTTTAAGTCACGCGGTCACCGCTCGCACGTTTAACGCCACCGGAGAGGCGGCGGAAATGGCGCTCGTTAAAAACTTTTTACGGGTCTCCCATACGTACGACGACGAGACGGTAATTCCAATGGCCGTCGAGGCCGCGTTGTCTTATTGCGAATCTTGTGGAAATGTCGCGTATGTCGATTGCACGGTCGCCGCACTCTTCGATGATATCGGAGATTGCGGCGTCGCGCTTCCGCTCACCGCGCTCCGCTCGCTCACGACCGTTGAGCGGATGGCCGACGGCGTTTTCACCGTCCTAGCTGCTACGGCTTACGACGTGACGCAAACCGGGACGGAGAATGTCCCGGCTCAACTTTACATCAATGACGGCGTCTCCCCCTCCGGCGTGACCGCGGGGGCGGGCTACCGCGTGACCTATCAGGCCGGGCTTTCGGATGAGATTAACAACTTGCCGCAACGCCTCCAGGCAGGGGTCTTGCTCGCCGTTAACCATATCTATGCACACCGGAACGAACAGAACCCCGACAAGAGTTTTCCCCGGAGCGTCGCGGACCTGGTAACAATTAACCGCGCGCCGGTGCTATGAACACGGGCCGGATGCACGGGAAGGTTTTTATCGACCGGCCAACATTTACGAAAGACGGCGTCGGCGGCGTTACCGAGACCTTCGTCGAAGTCGCCGAGGTATGGCGGGAAAAACGCCACCTTCGAGGACGCGAGGCCGATGAGGCGCGCAGTCAATATCCGGAGGCGTCCGTAGTTTTTGAGCTATGGCACTCCCCGGACATTGCCGAGCTCGCGGCCGACTGGCGGCTTCGGGAGGGAACCGTTAATTTCTCCGTCATCGACGCGATCCCCGTTCCAGCGGACCGCGCCGAAAAGTTTCTCGTTTATTGCAAGAGCCGGATTGCCCCGGTAACTCCCTCAGTCGATGCCTAGGAGCGCGACGCGCCTCGTCTTGCGGAAGAGAGATTTCACGCTCGCCGCGCGGAAGCTCGACGCGCTTGTCGACTCGGCGGTCCGGAAAGGGAGCCGGGAGGCACTCACCGCGGCGGCAAAGCCCGGCGTCAAATCAATGAGGGCGAAACTTGGATCATCCTCGGGGGATTCCTCCGGCGCTTTAAAGAAGTCGATCGGCGTCAAGGCGCGGACTTATACGACTTCGAAGAACTCTTTCGCGATCGTCGGACCGCGCCGGGGGCATTCTAAGATGTGGAAGGGAAAGCGTCGCGTCCCCGTCTTCTATGCGCACCTTGTCAACGGCGGTTTCGTTCATAACAAGTCAGGCCGGTCGATTGCCGGAACTCATTTCGTCGAGCGCTCGCTTGCCGACAGTCGGTCCGAGATGCGTCGAATTTATAATCGGGAAATCGGTCTTCGAATTAATAAACACGCGCTAAGGTTGAAAGGGAAACTATGAGTGACGAACTATTACACACGGGGCTTTATTCGCTCCTTACGACCGACGCGCCGCTCGTGGCGATCGTCGGGACGCGGCTTTACTCCTCCGGCGCCGAGAATCAATCTAGTGAGGAAGTTTACATCGTATTCGATGAAATCTCCTCGAGGGACGAGAAAAGCCATGACGGCGACACGGAGACGCCAGTCTCGACCTTCGAGTTTAAAATCTACGCGCCGACCCCTATTCTTCGCCTCCGCGCTTCCGACGCGCTCCTCGACGCGCTTCGCGGCGCCGAGAAAACGACGAACGGGAGCCTGCTTTATTTCTCGAGTATAACGCGGGAGTATCTTTACGACGCGACGGCCGAGGTGACGCGGGAGAACGGCGGGAAGCGGAAGCTTTTCCGCAGGCTTGCAAACTTCCGGATTCAGTGGCAAGATCGCCGCGTATGAAATACCACGCCTTCGGAGCTATTCTCCAGTATGAGTCCGCCGTGCCGGGGACTTATGTCAATGTAACTGAAATCAAGGACGTTACTGGTCCGGGGGAAGCCCTCGACACGGTCGACGCCACGACGCACACGAGTCCTTCCGCGACCCGCGAATTCTTGGCGGGCCTCGTCGACTCCGGCGAAGTTGGTTTCTCGATTGTCTACGATCCGTCGAATACGACCGATCACCAATTCCTGCGGACCTCGCTCCGCGCGCGGACGCTCGTCGTTTGGCGCATCGTCTCCCTCACCGGGAACGCGGACTTCCGAAAGTTCTCCGGCTACGTGACACAGTTCGAGCCTAAGGACCCCGTCGAAGGTTTGATTGAAGCTGACCTTTCAATCAAGGTCACTGGCGTCGTGACGAACGGAGTGGTTGCCTAAATTTCTTTCCCTCTCCTCATTAAAAATCATGCCAGCTAAAAAGAAAAAAGGTTCGAACCCCGTCGAGAAGTCGGCGCGGGTCACTCTCTACGTTCCGACGAAAGCGACCGACCCCGAAACGGGGGAAGCCTCGACCGTCAGGACGCCGCGCGATTTTACTCTCCGCTGGAACAAGCGCGCTTTGTTTCGCATGTCCTCGGCAGGCTTCGAAGGCGAGACCGAGGGCCGCGGCTTCGCGTTCATCGTTACGCTGTTATGGGCTTGCCTTGACATCGCGAAACGCCCCGACGCGGAGGCCTTGGCCGAGTATCTCCCCGAGGACGAGGAAGAATCGGAGGTCGTGGTTAACGCGCTCGTCGGCCTAATCGAAAGCTCCGACACGGGAAAAAAGAACTAGCGCCGGTTCTCCACGAATGGGCGTTTTTTCGCCATCAACTCAACCTCTCTACCGATGAGTATTTAAGTGCAACGCCGGACCAGCTCCGCGCGTTGCATTTTTCTTTTAAGGACGAGAGGGAGAGGCAGGACCGGCGGCAAGCCTCGATGATGTGTCTAATGTTTAACCTCCTCCGCCAGCCAAAAGTTAAGGCGAAAAAGGTCGAGGACTTCCTACCACGGTCGGCGGAGGCGCCGACCGTTAAAAAAACGAGCCGCGAAATTTTCGCGCTCTTCGATAGTTTCACGAAAAATCTAAGATAAGATGGCTAATATTTCAATCGGCGGAATCGGGTTTGACCTTCGCGCTTACGGCGGGAAGTTCGATAAGGACGTTAAAAAAGCAATGGGGAGCTTCGGCCGCCAGGTTCGCGCGATGGGCGGGGGGATCCGCAATGCGGGGGCCGGTCTTACCGCAGGCTTGACGCTGCCCCTTGTCGCGTTCGGGGTGACCGCAACGAAAGTCTTCGCCGGGTTTGAATCAGAAATGGCGAAAGTCAAAGCCGTTTCCGGCGCGACCGGGGAGGAGTTCGCGATGCTCGAGAAAGAGGCGAAACGCTTGGGAGCTTCGACGCGCTTCGCGGCTTCCGAGGTCGCGGGCTTGCAACTGGAATATTCAAAGCTGGGATTTAAGCCGGAAGAAATCAGGGCCGCGACAGAGGCGACGCTCGCGCTCGCGCAGGCGACCGACTCGGACCTTGCGACAAGCGCGGCCGTGGCCGGGGGAACGCTTCGAGGTTTCCAGCTCGACGCGACGGAGATGACGAGAGTCACCGATGTTATGGCAAAAAGCTTTTCCTCGTCGGCGTTAGATCTCGCCAAATTTAAAGACGCCATGAAATTCGTCGCGCCCGTCGCGGCGGCCGCTAATGTTTCGCTTGAGGAGTCGAGCGCGTTGCTTTCGGTGCTCAGTGACAACATGATTTCAGGGAGCCAGGCCGGGACAAGTCTCCGCCGGATTATCGGCGACATGGAGAAAACAGGGAAGCCCTTCGCCGAGGCGCTCGACGCGATCGCGGACAAGGGAATTACTCTTACCGACGCCTTCGACGAGGTCGGCCGGACCGCGCAAACCGCGTTGCTCGTCCTCGCGAAAAACCGCGACAAAGTGAAGGCGCTCACGTCCTCATATGAGGACTCCGCCGGAGCCGCCGCCGCGATGGCGGCAATCATGGATGACACAAGCGCGGGAGCGATGAAGCGCTTTTCTTCCGCTTTTGAGTCGCTGCAAATTACCGTTGGCGGGATCCTCTCGAAAACGCTCACGCCGTTGATAAACAAGCTCGGCGAATGGGTCGGGAAATTTTCACAGCTCGACGAATCGACGCAAGGGATGATCGTCAAGGCGGGGCTTTTTGCGGCCGCGCTCGGACCGATTGCCGTCGCGGCCGGCGCGGTAATCATGGCGCTCCCCGCGCTCGCCGGAGGCCTTGCCGCGATTGGCGGCTTGATAAGCGCGCCGGTGCTCGCGGCCCTCGCCGTCATCGCGGCGACTTTCGCGGCGGTTGTCACTCATAAGGATAAAATCATTGAGGTCGTGTCCGGGATGGTAACGACGGCGCGCGCGTGGTTTGAAAAATGGCGATCGGAAAACGCGGCGACGATCGCGAAACTCTCGGAGGCCTGGACGAAGTTTAGTGCGGCCGCGGTGGAGCTCTTCGGGGCGATCGTCGACAAGGTCGCGACGAGCACGAAGGGAGTTATTGATAAACTCGACGCGTGGCTCGAGCCGATCGGCGGCTTGCAAGGTGCTTTCGAAATCTTCGCCGACGTCGTGGTTTCTTCGCTCACGTTCGCCTTCAATTTCCTGTCGGGGAAGTTCGCGGAGATCTCGGAAATAATTAAAGTTAGTGAGAGCGGATGGGAATTTTTTGGCCGAATCATTTGGATGGTTGTCAAGAATATCGGCGCGACTTTCGCGAAGCTCGTCACGCTCGCCGGAGAAGGAATAATCGGAATGAAAGACGCCTTCCTTTCGTTCGACTGGTCCGGCCTTGGCGCGGACATTATCGCGGGGATCGGGAAAGGCCTCGCCGCCGGCGCCGAGAAATTGAAGGAGGCCGGGCAGGATCTCGCTGACACCGTTTGGAACGCCACGCGCGAGCGGCTCGGGATTAACTCCCCGGCGAAAAAATACATTGAAATCGGCTTCTCGATTATCGAAGGCCTTACTAACGGGATCGTTGCGCGCACGCCGGACGCGACGAAAGCCGCGGCCGCTTTGGGAGAGGCGACGGTGAAAGCGACGAAAGGCGGGCTCGATGCTTTTAATGATTTGGGGAAAGACTCCGCGGACACGTTCGAGGACTTCTTTTCGAAAATTAAAAGCGGGCTCCACGACGGGAAGCTCGACTTTAAAGAATGGGGCGCGGTCGCGGGAAGCGCGGTCGACGGGCTTACGAAAGCTTTTGGCGGAAAGGGCGGCGGAGGGTTGCTAGGCTCCCTCGGGAAAGTATTTGGCGCGCTCGGCGGAGAGTCGACGGGCTCCTCGATCGGCGACGCTTTCGGAGGGCTCTTCGGAACGGGAGGGAAGGAAGGCGGCGGCGGGATCCTCTCGGGAATCGGGAAAATCTTTGGCGGTTTCTTCGCGGACGGCGGCCGACCCCCGACGGGACGCGCCTCGATCATCGGGGAGGAAGGGCCGGAGATATTTTTACCGGACACGGCGGGGACCGTCATTCCTGCGGACGCGCTCCGCTCCTCCGGCGGCGGGGCGTCGCCGACGATCGTCGTTAACAATAACTTTTCGGCAGGGGTCACCCGCGCGGAGCTCGCCTCCGTTATTCCACGATTGCAAAAAAACATTACTCGCGGTATCGTGGACGGGATCCAACGCGGCGGAGGGTTCCGGCGCGTGATGCAATCCTAAAAAATCATGAGCCATTTTATACGCGTCCTTTGCGATTCCCGCGACTCCTCTTCTATCGTAACCGACGCGATTACCCGCCAGATTCCTTTTTTCTGGAGCGGGACCGGCTTCGATTTTCAGCTCGCGCTCACCTCCGGGGACACGTTCGTAACGAGCCCTAACATTCAGACGATCGCGATTGAAATTAAGCCGCTCGGCGCGACGCCTCTGTCGGTCCCTCTCGTCCGGAAAGTTTACAGTGCGGCGGATACCGACGCGGGATTCACCGGCGACCAGTGGGCCGGGGGCGTCGAGTCTTTTCTCGTCGCGACCTTCACCGCGTCGGACGCTTCGATAGGCGCGGGGGACTATCGGCTTATCGTCGTCGGGATTGATTGGGATGACGTGGAAACGGTTTACCTCTCGACGAAGATCGTCAACGGTGAGGACTATTACAACGGGCCTTCGGTCATCGCGCCTCCGACGCCTGGAGCCTCCTATTACGACAAGACCGAGGCCGACGCGCGTTTCGCGGCATTGACGGCCGCGGAAGACAAGCTTTCCTTCGGGGCCACGCAGGCGCTTACCATTACCGAGAAGCGGCAGCTCGGCGAGAATTGGCCGGAGGCCGTCGCGGTTCAGGTGACCGCAAACTTGCACCTTCCTAACTACGACGCAGAGCAATCGACGCTTCACATTGACGTTAAGCAGTTCGAAAATAGAAAATGGGGGTGGCGCTACTGGGCGGTGCATTCCCCTATCTACGGGGAGACGAATTCGGCCCCGTTAGAAGCTCCGGTTATCATGGTTTCAAACGACGGCGAGAACTGGCAACTTCCTGAAGGCGGTTCTGACATCCTCGACCGCTTCACCCGAGTTACGAAAGGGACGCTAACGACGCCTAACTCGGGGGACCTTAACGGCAAAGGGTGGCAACACGACGCCGACCCCGACTTGATCGAGGTGATGGACGGAGGCGCGAGCGACGGGAATCTCCGCTGCTATTGGCTCGCGGTGAATGACACGGACAACGTCCCGACCGGGCGGGTGGCCGGTCACGCGCTCGTCGCTGCTGAAACGAGCGACGGGATTAACTGGACGCTCCTCGGTCCCGACAATGACGGGTACCTCTTCGAGACCGTAGGGCATCGCATTACGTCGCCTTCGATTGTGGTCGATCAAGCCGCTATCGCTTCGGAGCGTTACCGACTCTTCGGGGGAATCACGGTCGGCGGGGGCAGCGACATGGGTTATAGGGTTTCCGCGGACGGGATTAACTGGGGAGTCGAGAACCCCTGCACGCTTCCCGCGGGGGCCGAGCCGTGGCACAATAACGTTGTTATTCATGGTACAGTTTACTTCATGATGATTGCGACCAAGCCGCTTGGAACGCGGAACAGCGGGGAGCTTCGAGCGCTCTTCTCGGTTGATCAGGGGGTCACATGGACGGGGCTGGATAAATCATTCCATGACGATTATATCAACTGGCCAAAAGACCTCGCCGGCGGGGGGGTCTATCGCGGATCTTTTGTCGTCAGAGAAGACAATCTTTGGGATATTTGGTTTTCTATCTTAGTGACGACGGGCTCCGGAGACGGGGATTCCTCCGGCGATGTCGGGAGTAATCCTGATAAATTTAACAGTTCAAGAATAGCGCTCGCGCGGGGTGTCGATCCATTGGCCGATAACGTTTTCAAGTTCACCGCGGCGGCCGATCATGATTCCCTCATGGCGCCGCGCGCCCTCCCTCTCATCGAGAAGGAAGGCCAGCTTTCCGAGATTTGGAACGGGACGGTTGGGAGGAAGGGCTGGTCGTGGAAGTGGACGACGCCTTACCCGGCGGGAATTCTCACCGGAGGAAACGAACGGATCACGCCGGGGATTAAACACCTAATGGCGCCGGGGACGAACAAAGGAAAGGGCTCCGTTCAAGGTCGTTTCCGCCTCGACGGGGTCATCGACGAGACCGCGGTAGCTCTCGATGCGACGAGCGGGAACCCGGCCGTCGTCGAGTCTTTCAAGTCGGGGAATGTGAAATTTTCAGGACATCAACGGTGGACGGTTACGATGAGCGCGACGCCTGAGAATTACGTAATTTCGGAGGGAACTTTAATGGAAGCCGCCGACGCGGGGAGCGTCGTGACGGGGGCTGTGGCGACGGTTTCCGCTATGAACGGACCCGGCCAGTTCTTCCCGCGGAGTCCGTCGGGAACGGTGCATTACGCAGTCGGTAACAGGCTTTATGCAACGCCCCCGGGAGGTGCGCGAGAACTTTTGACACACTCGGGGGGAACGCCTGTCACGATTACGGCAATCGGTCAGGCTCCGATTGCCGATGGGGTGAACGTCCTCTTCCATTTTTGGGATGAGGCAGACGTTAACAATCCGAGCGGCGGGCTCGACGGCGGCTTCGTTGAAATCTGGAACTCCTCCGCGTTCTCCTTCCACGGTAACCTTTCCTTTACCTCCTTCCGCTAACGATGCCTTTGACACTCCCCGCCGCCCCCGGCTTCGCCACGTTCGCGATTCGCGGGGAGAGCGTCGTCGCTTCCGCCGAGTCCGGATTTTCGAAGCAAGTCCAAGTTTACGACTGGGGCGGCAAGCGGTGGACGGTAACAGCATCGCTCCCCGTGATGAGCCTCGACAACGCGCGAGAGTGGGAAGCATTCTTCCGCAGACTGAACGGGAGGGCCGGGACTTTCTACCTACATGACGCGCCAATAATGGCCGGCCGCGGAGCCGCTCGAGGCGCGCCAATCGTGGCGACCGTGTCCGGCAAGACTCTAAATCTTACGGGCTTCCTCGCGTCGACAGTTTCGCAAGTCGCGGTCGGCGATTGGCTGCAAATCGGAGACCGGCTTTACCAGGCGGAGACGCAGGCGGACGCAGACGTGACCGGCGCGGCATCGCTCGACGTATGGCCGGAGCCTCCATCGGCAGTAACAGCCGGGGACGTGGTTATCCTCCTCGAGCCGAAAGGGGAATTTCGTTTACTCGACACGCCGGAGATTGTTTACCGGACCGACGGCCTCGCGGCGGGCTTTGAATTCGTAGCCGTTTCCGAGGTATGAGCGAGAGAGACTTAACGCCGGAGATGCTCGCGGCGATCGCGGCGAAAGAGGTCCGCCCTCTCCTCCTTGTCAAAGCATTTTTCCCGGCGGGAACGGTTCGCGTCTGGACGGGCGTCGGGGATTTAATTTACGCGTCTGAGACGTGGAACGGCCTCGGCTCTTTGCTCTCGATCGACGCCGTGCAGGAGCAAATCGACGGGACCGCGCAGGGGCTCCGGATCCAGCTCTCCGGACTTGATTCCGCTTTCTTCTCCCCGGTCCTCCTGGGGGATTATCAAAACTCACGCGCCGAGGTTTACTTCGGGGTCCGCTCTCCCGATGGCACCTTATCGGGGGCGCCTCTTTTGCTCTTCGCCGGCAAGCTTGACAGTGATGAGACCGAGGACGACGGCGAAAGCTCGACGCTCTCGATTAACGTCGAGAGTCGACTCGCCGACCTCCTCCGACCTCGCGAGCGGCGTTACACCCATCAGGACCAGCAGGCGTTGAACCCCGGCGCGGGTGATGAGGGCTTGCGATTTATTCCGGGGTTGCAGAATCTCGACTTAAAATGGGGCTCCGTTTAAAAGGCTGGGAAAGCCGCCTCGCCGCTTTCGTTGAGACCGCCCGTGAGGTCCCGTTCAAGTGGGGGGAGAATGATTGCGTGACACTCGCGGCGGACGTGACCGAGGCGATCGCCGGCTTTGACTTTATGGCCGACTTCCGCGGGACCTATCGCGACCGGCGAGGCGCCGCGCGTGCGATCCGTGATCGAGGCGGGCTCGCGTCGCATCTCCTCGCGCTAGGCTTTGCGCGGACCGACGACAGGCGGCTCTTACGCGGCGACGTCGTGCTAACAGTGGACGCGGCGGGAGAGGACACGTTGCGCGTTTACATCGGCGGAAGCTTCATAGGGCCGGGAGAGTCCGGGCTGGAATTCCTCGATAAAGTGGTTATCGTGAAGGCCTTCACGTTATGCCGTCCGTAATTTCCGCAATCATTCAAGTCGTTCAAGTTTTGATTAGCGTCGGCCAAGTGGTCGCGGCCGTCGCTTCGGTTGCGACGCTTTTCACGAAAGCAAAATCCTCGAGCAAGACGAAGGCCGGAACGAAGGGGCTCGCTCTCATGGTGCGCGAGCCGGACTATCCCCGGCGGGTCCTTTATGGCGCGGCGCGTGTCGGCGGGATTTGGTTTTACGCGGAGACGACGGGGGATTCGAATGAGCAACTTTGGCTCGTCCTCGGCGTCGCGGAGGGGCCGACGAAAGGGCCGGTCGCGGTCTATTTCGGCGAGGATAGAATCGACCTCGAGACGCTCGCGAACGACCTTGACGGTCATCCTATTTACACGCCACGCGCGGCCGAGGCGTTCTTTCTCGAGACCAAGCCGGCGTTCGTTGACGGGCCGGGGGCATACGCGCTTTATGAGGCGCTTGACCCGACGAGCGTCGAAGTGCTCGAGGCCGCCTACAATGCCGCCAGCATCGGCGACCCCGAGGGCGGGGAGGTCGTCACCGGGAAGCGCGTGGAAGCCGCGAGCGTCTACGCCGGCTTTGCGGGATTCTCCTTTTACACGGGATCGCAGACGACTGCGGACCGGAAACTAAGCGACGCGAGCGCGGGAAACTGGACGGCCGACTGTAAGCTCCTCGGTATCTCTTACGTCGTGGTTCAGTTGATTTTCGATGCCGATATTTACTCCGCGGGCGTCCCGCAAATCTCTTTCTTATGGGAGGGCCGGACGGACGTTTACGACCCGCGGTCCGACGCGTCGAGCTATTCGCGGAACGCGGCTCTTTGCCTCTCTCATTATTTAACGCTCGCGCGCCTCGGACCGAATGCGGACTACGTGACCGAGATCGCCGAGCCCGCGCTCATCGAATCCGCGAACGCATGCGACGAGCAAGTCTTGACCTTGGCCGGGGACGAAATCCGCTACGCGTTCGACGGCGTCGTTTCGGTCGCCGACACACCGGAGGATAACCTGGGGGCGATGCTCTCCGCGATGGGCGGTTATTCGAGCTATGCCGGCGGCAGGTTCACACTCGGCGCGGCCGTCTGGAACGCGCCGACGTTCGAGATCACGACCGACTTGATTGTAAAAATTGACAGCTTCCAGACTCGCGCGCCGAAACGCTCGCGCGTCAATACGGTAAAAGGGCTCTTTCTCTCACCGGCTAACCTTTATCAATCGTCAGACTTCCCGACGCAAACTAACGCGGCGTATGTCACGGAGGACGGGGAGGAACTCGTCGCCGACATCGAGCTTAACTTTACCTCGACCGCATCGACCGCGCAACGGCTCGCAAAAATCCAGCTCGAGGATTACCGTCTGCAACGGTCCCTTCAAATCGAATGCACTCTTGAGGCGTTCCGCGCTCAAGCGGGGAAAAACGTTTTAGTAACGATTGAGCGCTACGGCCTCGCGCAAGTTCCCTTCGAGGTCGAGGCGTCCTCGTTCGTCGTCGCCGATGACGGCGCGTTGCTCGTCCGGCTTACGCTAGGAGAGACGGCCTCGGCAATCTACGATTGGACGACGGCCGACGAGACACTCGTCGAGGACACGCCGCCGCTTGACATGGTGGGGTTGAAGGTGGCGCCGCCGACCGCGACGCCTCCGGCGCTTGTGGACGGCTACCCGGCCGTCGACTATCCCAAGAGCATCACGCTCTCCACGTTGACGACCGGCGCGTCGATTCGTTGGAGTAAAACATTTGCCCCGGACTCGATCGGGAGCGGCGCGGAATACGTCGCGGCGATTTCCGTTTCCGAGGGAGAAACTATTTTTGCGGCCGCGTTCCGGAAGGGATACGAGGATAGCGAGACGCTCGTCGCGACTTACATCGGCGAGGTGTTCGTGATCGGCGTCGGAGGCGGCGACACGTTCGGCGTCGGCGGAGGTGACGAACTCGCGGAGGAAACTTTCTAAAATTGAAAAACTGAAATCATGGCAATCAAAACGCAAGACCAGCTTACAGAGCAGACGACGACCGACCCGGCGACCTTTTGGCTTAACGGCCAAGTATCCGACACGGGCGACCAAAAGAAAGTGCAGGCCGGGAACGCGCCTTTCCAGCTCGAAGGGGAAGTCGGATGGGCGAACTACGTGGATACGCTTTACACGACAGGGAGCCCGCTTGAACTCCGGACGGGGAACAGTTGGGCCGCGCAATTAACCTGCAACGGCCTCGGCTCGGGGACGACCGCGACGCAATGGCCGAGCGGAAAGCAAGTTCCGTGGGATATCGCGACGAATAAAATCATGCCCGCCGCTAATGGAGACGCTTATATTGCGCGCGTGCTCATGAAAGCGCAAGACGGCGCCTCGACGACGCTTCTCGATCTTGACCTTGATATTGGCGGTGCGATCGGCGAGGTGTGGAGGGAGTCGAAAACGATCGCGAAAGGCGCGAGTGTGGAGACGTCGTTATCCTATGTAATCCCGCTCTTCGTCGGTTCGACATTTCTCGCGAACGGCGGGACGCTCACCCTCTCCACGATTACGACCGATATGGATGTCTGGGATATTCAAATCTTCCTCGAGCGCACGTATTACGCGCATTAAACGGACTCGACGCGCGGCGCGTTACGGGGTAAACTGTTCCCGCTAGGAGGGATTTTAGCATGATCGGATATGAGGGACGCGCGCGGGGAAACTCGCGCGCGTTTTCGCGTCCGGAGCGAGGACTTGAAAAGGGCCGGAGACTGTGCAAGGCTTGACCCATGGAAAAGCTCGGAATCGAAAACACGCTCGAGGTCGTCACGCTCGGCGCGTCCATCATTTCTGCCGTTCAGTTCTCCCGAGAGGACGGCTCGATTAACGCGGGGGATTTGATCCACCTTCTCCGGGTTATCCCTAAAATAGGTCCGGCCCTTGACGAGGTCGAGGAGGTCCCCGCGGAACTCGCCGACCTTGACGCGATCGAGCGGGAGCAAATTTTTGAACGCCTCCGAGAAATCATCGGAGACGAGGGGGACTTAAAAACCGAGGCTTACGCGGTCGCGGCCCTCAAAATCGCGGAGGGAATTTACGAAGCGGTTCAAACCGCGCGAGCTTAGTTTCGTTGTAGTTGACATGGGAGCGGGATCATTCACGGCATTCCTTCGCGCAGTCGCGGAGGTCGCCAGGGTGGTCCCGCTTTTCCTCCTTCATAAAATCGAAAATGAAATTGATGAACTTGACGACCAGATTTTCAAACTTAGTGTGCGTCCTTCTCCTCTTGACCTCCTGCGGATCGACGCGCTTAGACGAAGGCGAGCGCGCAAGCGTGAACGCGTCCGCTCTCTACGACCCGCCCGTGATTTCACTCCTTAAGGGCCGGGAGTATCAATTCGAGGAGGGCGTCTTGAAAGGCAGGGGGCAAACTTTTATCTCTCAATTTCAATTTACTAAGTCTTTACTATCTTCGGAATGAAGATGAAGAACTTACAAACCTCCCTCACCTCCGCGCGTTATGAATTCTTGACTGCGGAGGACTTGAACCTTTCGACGTCGGCCCTTGCGGTAATCTCCGCGCTCTTTGACGAAGAGATCGGCTACCCGGCGCCGGCGGCGCTCTATCGTGCGGCGGATGACATCCCATGGAAGGGAGCCCCGATCGCACCTCCGCCGGAGCCTCGCGCGAGTAGCCAGGACTTGCACGTCGTTCTCTGCGTCGGTCATTCCCGCGCCGGCGATTCCGGCGCCGTTGCCGTCGACGGGAAGAGCGAGCACGCTTTTTATGACGAGGATATCGTCGACGACGTCGCGGAGTCGCTCGGCGCTTTCGGCTACCGGGTCACGGTGATTCGAGAATACGAGGGGAGTTCTTACGGGAAGGCGATGCGATGGCTTGCGGAGAAACTTCTCGAGATCGGGGCGGACCTTGCTTTCGAGCTCCATTTTAACGCCTCCTCGAATCACGGCGCTACCGGATTCGAGGCTCTTTATTGGCACAAGTCGACGCGCTCCGCCGAGGTCGCGGAGGCGATGCAATCAACGCAAGCGGCATTCTACCCGGCGCGGAAGAACCGAGGCGTTGAGCCTCTCGGCGATCAGGCGCACGAGCGCGGCGTCTTGTTCTGTTCTCTTCCTCATTGCTCCTCGATCATCCTCGAGCCATTTTTCGGGACATCCTTGACGGAGGTCCGGGTTTACATGAGCGACGAGGGGCGGCCACTGTTCGTCAAGATGCTCGCCGAGGGAATCCACGCGGGAGCGCTCACCCTTCTTTAATATGAGTCTCCACAACGCTCTAAGCGTCGCGGCATTTGACAAGCCGATCCTGTTCTTTTTCGCGCCCCTCGTCGTCGCGTCGACGCTTAACGGCATGAGTGACTTACCCGCCCCTGCCGTCGCCGGCCTCGCGCTCGCGGCGGTCGCGATCCTCGCGCTCTTCGCGGTCGTCGGGAAGTTGATTCGAGAGGACCCGGCGGAAAGTATTTATCAGGCGGTTCTAATCGGGATCGCGTCCGGCCTGCTCTCGATTGCGCTTTCCTTTGCGGGAGAGATTGCAAACCCGTTCGTCACGCTATCGCTCGCGATGGTGGCGGCGTATAAAGGGCCGGGATTTCTCAAAGCTAAAACTAAAAACGACGACGACGACCCGCCCCCGCAATGAAACTTCATTTTTTCCACCTTGTTCTCTCCGCGCTCGCGGCGATTCTTTTTTCCTTAACCTGGATAATCAAAAGCAATTTCTCGGCGAAGGTCGAGACCGCAGAGCGCGCGACGCTCGACGCGAAGGAAACGGCCGAGGAGGTGATTACCTTGTCGGAGGCGTTGCGGCGCGTGGACGCGGAGCGCATCCAGACTCGGCGCGTCGTCGACTTCATCCTCGATCATTCTTGCGTGGCCGTGATCGAGGCCGACGCGGGCGGGTGGATACTCTCCGCCCGTGGCGACGTCGAGGCGCTCCGCTGGACGCGCGACGGGCTCGTCGGGAAGAACGTGGCCGACATGCTACCGGAGGCCGACAGAGCGGCGCACCTCGCCGCGTTCGAGGCAAGAATTAAGGAGGGCCGAACAGGGGGCGTTTACGCCTTCCTAGCCGAGCCCTCCCTGAGTGAGGCGGGGGAGTTGCTGTACCTTAACGGGGTTGTCCTTTGGCACCATGAGCGGCGCCGGACCGTCGCGTTTCTTTCCCCGTCCTATTGATCGCGTTCCTCGCGGAGAGCTCGTGCGCCGTTGCTAATTGAACGAGGGCCGCGACATCCGCGTTTATTTTCTCGCCGCTTATCGTGAGGGCGACGACGTCGCAAGCTTTCTTTACGGTCCCGTCGCCGTGGCGATTAAAGAGCGGTCCGATGTGGTTCATCGGGAGTTGAGTAAGTTCCCGGATGACATACATCGCGACTTGACGCGCGGGAGTGTGACGGGGGGAACGGTCACTATCCATCTCCTCCGTCGTTATTCCGGCGATCGCGCTAATACGCTTCCGGATTGCTTGCGCTTTTATGATGTCGCTTGGCGGGTAGTTTCTGGAGCTCATGATTCAAGAGGTCTTTTCTGGGGGTAGAAGTAGTAATTTTCCCGTCTTGTTCACCCAGTGCATCGCGCCGCAGGCCTCACAGTATTTGTGCCGCTCCCTCACTTCAGAGGGAATTTCGAACACGTAGTCCGGGCAGTTCTTGCATGGTGTCTTGCGTGGTGTCTTGAAAAGGTCCTGGAGGGGATTAGCGGCCTCTTTAACTATTTCGATTTTCATGACATTTTAAGTGCGGCAATTACGAAATCCGCGGCGAGGGTGCGGGAGGCGTGGTGATGTGGGTCGCCGTGTAAGATGTATTCCCGTAAGTCGGCCTCGGTCCCCGAGAAGCATCCGCAAAAGAACTTTACCTCTTCGCCGATTACGACCGCGAGGAGTTGCCGCCCCCGCTCGCCGTGACCAGCGAAAGCAACTTGCGCAAAGCGGACGCCGCGAGCTTCCGCGAGGTTCGCGCCTTGAAGGTTCGCGCCTTGAAGGTCCGCGCCTCGAAGGTTCGCATCTCGAAGGTTCGCGCCTTGAAGGTTCGCGCCTTGAAGGTCCGCGCCTCGAAGGTTCGCATCTCGAAGGACCGCGAATCGAAGGTTCGCGTCTTGAAGGTTCGCGCCTTGAAGGTTCGCGTCTTGAAGGTTCGCATCTCGAAGGTTCGCGTCTTGAAGGTTCGCATCTCGAAGGTTCGCGCGCTCCCCGGCGCTTGGGTCCTTCCTCCCTTTTACATGGGAGAGCAAGACCTCTTCTAGTTCTTCTTTTGTCATGGGCTTTAAGCTCATTTCAGAAATTTCGTAATGAATTCAGAGGTGGGAGAGATCGCCGACTCCGCGCAGTAGTCGAGCACGCGGCGCGTTTTCTTCCGGTCCTTTTTACAAAGAGACCACGCTCGCTTTACCTCCGCGGGGGAGAACGGAAGCTTTGCCGTCGTGGCCGCGAGCCATAGGGAGTCCCGTTTTTCCCGCTCGAGTTGCGCGCGGACTTTCTCCGCGTTCGAGGGTTCGACGGAGAAGTTTTCAAGCTCCGCCGCGAACCCTTCGAAGCCTTCGCTTTCTTTCGGGATTGCGAGAGTCCAGTGCAACGGGTCCGAAAGTTGTTTCGCTTTGATCCTGGTCCTCCGCCAGTTCTTCCCGGCGGCCTCATGGAGCGCGACGACGTCGGCGAAGGAGAGGTTGAATTCGAACGCGAGACGCCCGAGGCGTCGCTCAGTGTCGCGCGCTTCCCATCGTGCGAGCTTGGCAAGGATCCTTTGAAGGCCGGAAACGACCCGGTCGGCGAAGTTGCGCTTTCGGTTTTTCCCTCGGCCGGATTTAGCGGCTTCGAGTTCGGCGTTGAACGCGTCGCACGCGCTCGTTATTTTGATGTCTTTTTTCATGATGATTTTTTTTTTGCGGGGAGGTTAAAGCCAGAAGGCACCGTCTTCGAATACTTCGGACAGGGTGACATTGACGAAAGCCTCGTGAATGTAGTTCTGCGCATAGTTGTCGGCAAGTTCCTCGACCTTGACCGCGTAGGTCGAATCCGTTCCCGAGAAGTCAATTTCTGCCGATGGGTATTCGTCGAGGAGGGCTTTTCGATAAAGGTCTTCGAGCGCGGCTTTTACCGTCGCGAAGTCCGCGTCGCTATAAATTCCGGAGGGGTCGATGCTGGCTTGGTCGTGGCTAATTGTAATTTTCATGATGATTTTAAGTTGGTTTGAAAGTTGCCCGTAGAGGTGACGGGCGGCACTCGATGAGAATTAAAGGAAGTCTCCCCCGGTGGCTTCCCTTTTGATGTCCGCGCTCTCCAGTTGCTTCGGGGTTCGATATTCAATCGGGAGGGCGAGGAGTTGCGCTAGCCTCTCCTCTGTCCCTGGAGAACCCCCCTTACCCTCTGTCAGTCGTCTCTTGATTATTCGCTCGCAACGCTCGATTGCTAGCAGGCGCGAACCGCTCGCGTCTATGTAATCAATCAGCATCACGGGAACTAACTTGTTGGGGGTCTTGTTGGACATGTGTTGAAATTAACGGATTAACGGATTAACGCAACTCCTATTTTAACCTTTCTCAAAAAAAATAAAACGCCGCCCCCGCAAACCCAAAATGCGGAGACGGCGCGAGTCCTCGACACGAGGAAAATTAAAGGCGATCGAGCGCGCTTCGCATTGCGCGGAGCTCGGCCGCGGCTTCGCGCCGGGCTTTCTTCCCGGCCGCGTCCCGGACGTCCGCGTAGCAGTCGAGGTAGCGGAAGCGGTCGGCGCCCGCGCATCGGAGGACGTGGCGGAGGAATTGAGGGCCGGAGAGGTGCGCCGGCGATTCGACGGGCCACGCGGTGAGGTCCTCGACGAGGGTTTCGAACTCTGCTATTTTCGCGGAGAACTCCTCCTCGGTCGGCGGGACGTTCACCGCGTCGACCGTAAAGTCGGTTACGAAGTTCCAGAGAGTTGCGGCGGTTGTTTCTTTTTTGGCTTTCATGCTTCGAGGGGAGGAGGGATAGGGAGAGGGCGGGGAGCGGGCATCGGTTGCGGAAGCGTTTCTTCGGTCTCGAGCCGGAGGCCGGCGGGGTAGTATTTGTTACCCTGCTTTTTGACCTTCCCGGCATTAACAAGATCCATCTTGAGAGCGTAGTAATGCTTACCGGCGCGGCCCCACGTAGTCTGACAGCTCTCTTTCCAAGCGGCATCCTGGAGGCCCTGCACGGGGAGGAGGTCGAAAAGGTCGATTGCGGCAAAGTCGGCTTTCGATTTTCCTTTGTCGCCTTCCTTGCCGAAAACGTCCTCGGGATCTTTCGATTCGTCCGGCCTCATGATAGGAAAATCCCAAGAGACGACAAACTCGGGAATGTCAGGGAGATAGCGCAATTCCGTCTCGACGACGAAAGAACCTTTTGCCTCGTGCCGCGTCATCGTTGCGATAACGTCGGGATCCCGCGCGAAAACGCCGGAGCCGGCCATTCTGTCGATCGCTTCCTTTCCTGACTGGATCCCTTTTGAGAAATGCGCGCCGAAAATTACGGCCGCGTCGAGGTTCTTCCCGAGCGTCTCGATGTTCTCCATCAGGAGCCCCATATCTCCCGCGTCATTTTCCGAGAGGCCGCCAAGGGCTTTGTAAATAGGGTCGACGATGATGACGTCGATTTTCAGGCCTTGCGCTTTCGCGCGGGTCGTGAGAACGCGAGAAATCACCTCGAGGTCGTAGCAGTGATTGCGGAGCGTCCAGAATAGAAAGCTCTCCGGGAGCTCCATTCCTCGAGCCTTGCAAACACTGTCGAGCCGCTGCTCGAAGAAACCGTTAAGGAGCTCGAAGTTAAGGTAAAGCACGTTGCCCTTTCGCGTTGTCAACCCCCACCAATCAAGGCCGGAAGCGACGGAGAGGCCGAGGTCGATTAGCGACCAAGACTTAAAACTCTTCGAGCCTCCGGCAAGCACCATCTTGCAACCTCGATGAAGGAGACTCTCGATGATAACTTCGGGGAGGACAATGGCGGAGGGGACGACGTCGCTAGCGCGCTTGAATCCGGGGAGCGCGTCGGATGTCGGCGTAAAGTCCGCCGCGAGTAATGCCGCCGCCGGGGACGTAGGGGGCGGCTGGAGTGCTCCGAACATCGGGAGGCCTTCATTTACCGGGAGCGGCGCGGGAGGCGCGGAGAGGGGCGGAGGGACGGCGGAGGAAGGCAAGGCGCGCATGATCCCCGCGGGGGCTTCGCCTTGGGTTTTGGGTCCTTCGTAATTCTCTGCCAGGTGGTTTCGAAAATTTTCTCGGGACATTATCGGAGGAGAGGGATTTTAGGATTTTTCATTGTGTCGAGGAGGGAAGTTAGGGTTTTCCGTTGAGAGTAAATTCTGGGTTATAATAGAGGATTGATTGCGTGCGCCCGGTTTTCGCGTTCGTCATTCCGGGAAACCGCGAGAACTGCGATTTTGACCACGTGACGCGGTCCGCGCCGAGCGCGCAGGCGTCCGCGAAAAAAGCCTTTAGCATTTCATCGGGAGCACGGGGACAATAAAACCAGCCATGGAGACTTTTCCCCCCGGAATAGATGATAAGGCCAAGCGGAAGCTTGGTGGAGAGATACGCGAGAACGGCCGCCTGTTCTTGGATTTGGCCGGTGTCGAATTCGACCGCCAGGTAAACACGCGGGCCGGTGTTGGCTTCGCAATGTTCCGATTCTTTCCCGTCTTTGTTTGTCGCGGAAAAGGAGGACATCGGGGACGGGTTCAAATATTCAAAGTTCAAGCCGTTTTCGATATACTCCAAAATTCCTTTCCTCATTTGGGTAGAAAATTCGAAAGCGGAAAGCCCGCCGCAGACGAGGTTCGACGCGCGGTAAAGAGCTTCGAGATAGAAGGCCGGGTCTTGTGAGAGCGTCGCCTCATTGCTCGCGAGTTTCCGGCCCTTGTCGAGATACGCGTCGACAATTTCGGCGCGGTATTCTTCGGAGAGTGTCGGCCAGCGTTCGGTTTTTCCTCCGCCCTCGGCCTTGCGCTTTGCATAACGGACGGCGCCGAGAATTTCCCGATCGGGGATTGTCCGCTCGTCGACCGTGTCGGCGGCCGCGCGGATAAGGTCGAACGTTTCTTGTTCAGAGTTGCCGTCCTCGATGAGGAAAGCGGCCGCGGCGAAGATTTCTTGATGCAGTCCGCGCGCGCGAATGTCTTTTCGCCGCGCCCATTTTCGGAGCTCGGATTTTATGGATGCCATGAGGGATATGAGGGATATGAGGGATATGAGGGAGGGCCGGTGCTACGGTTGCAGGAGCGCGGCCATTTGTTCCGGGGTGAGGTCAAGCGCGACTTGAAGCGCTTCCGCGTTCGCGAGGAAAAGCGGGTCGTCGGCCTGAATGTTTTGCGCAAGCTCCCATTCGTCCTGCACGTCCTCGGAGAGTTGGGTTAAAACCGTCTTAAGCGTTTTCCATTTTCCGGGGACCTCGAGGGCGTCGAGGCGCCGCTTGATAGCAAGTTTCGTAACGCCGACGACTTCCTCGACGACGGGCTCGGCGAGGAGTGCGTCGAGTTCCGCTTGCACGCGTGCGCGGTCCGCCTTCGCGGCTTCCGCTTCGCTCTTCGACGATGTCGCCTCGGCCTTCGCGGCTTCCGCTTCGCTCTTCGCGGTCTCGGCCTCGGTTTCGAGTTCGAGTATACGGCCGGACAAAAGCGCGTTGACGTCCGCCGCGAGGGCCGGCCAGTCCTCCGCGGAGAGCGCTCGCGGGCTTCCCGGCCTTCCTTCCACGTAGTCGACGGCATGCGCGCCTCTTATCGTTCCGTCAGGATTGCCTCTTATTAATAATTCTTCTAGTGCCATTTTTTCAATTTGTTTTTTTTTTCTTAAGCGATTTTCCAGCTACCCCCGAGGTATATCACGGGGACTTCGTTAGTGCCGCCTCCGGCGACTACTGTCATAAAGGTAGTTGCGATGGCGTCCGTAACAAAGTCGCGGTCCCCTGTGGCCGGAGAGCTCTTTAGTGTTGCGACCGTGGCTCCTCCGGTTTTGATGGTTCCGCTTGCTTCGATGTTACCGACAACATCAAGAGCCTCACTTGGCGCCACCGTGCCGATGCCGACGTTTCCGGCTGAGTCGATGAGCATGGCTTGGGTCGATGCATTCGTTACAAGTCTAAACCCCTTGCCGGAACCCCCTGTTAAAGAGACATTCGCGCCGTCGTATCCGAAGATTGCGCGACCCCCTGCCATACTGATCTGAGTGTTGGAATTGGAGCCATCTCCAACCACTACGGCGGCCCCCGTTCCATTGACATGGAGTAATGCGCCAGGTGTCGTCGTCCCGATGCCGACTTTTCCGGCTGAGTCAACTCTGAGAGCTTCATCAAAAGAATTTGTCATGACTCGGAGCTCCGCTCCTGTTTTATTAGTGCCGACCGTCATGAGGCCCGCGTCATAGTTCCACCGAACTAATGCGCCTGAATTTGATGTAGGGGATCCAAATCTAATGTTTGAATTTGACCCGTCGGGAACTAGGAGGCTCATCCCTCCGTTCCCTGCATTCTCGATAATGAAATTATCCGCCTCTGCCTCTGCCGTTACCACTCCAGCAGTCGCCGTTCGAACGTGTAGTGTTCCATCAGGTGACGCCGTGCCGATGCCGACGTTTCCCCCGTTGAAATAGCTGTTTCCGGTCGCCGCGATATAGGTGGTGTAAGTGTTTGCAGCATCTCTTAGGAGGAGGGATGCCGTCCCGCCCGTGGTGTCAATCCTGACCTTGTTTGTTCCTCCTGAATTCTGGATTTGCCAAACCAGTGCGCCATCTGCAGCAGGGCGTTGCGTGTAGTTGCCTCTAACGTCAAGAGCCTCACCAGGTGACGCCGTGCCGATGCCGACTTTTCCGTCAGCTTGAACTCTCATACGCTCCGTCATCGCAGAACCTTCGGTCGTGGAAAACGCCAGGTCACTGTCTCCAGTTCCGCCAAGATTAGTTCTGATTGAGATGATTTCAGATCCGATCTCTGAGGTTCCAGTAGAGTTTGTGAATTTAATGCTCGACCCCGTGCCAGTAGTTGTCCCGACCCCCCTCACGGTAAGAACTCTATTCACCGATCCCGCCACACCATCGACAACCTCTAGGCTTGTGCTTGGCGACGTCGTCCCGATGCCGACGTTTCCAGTTGAGTCGATGCGCATTCGTTCGGCCGAGTTATTGACGAACGCTATCGGATTTGCGCCAGATCTCCAGATCACTCCAGCGTCCGCCGTTCCGGTATTAAACGCGCTGCCTGTGGAGGTATCGATGGCGATCCAAAATGCGTCGGAGCCTTTCAGGAGCTTATTCCCGACGTAACCTGCCGAATCGCTGGACTCAACTAGACCCGATCCTCCCGCGCCACCTGTGCCAAGCACGTGCAATAAAGCCGCTGGTGACGTCGTTCCGATGCCGAGAAATCCTTCTTTAGTTAGTCGCATCCGCTCGACTGCGGGGGTGTTGTATTCGGCAGAACCAAAAACGAGTTCCCCTGACGGGATGACATTTGTGTCGTCATTAACTACTCGGATGAACCCCCACGCACCTGGGCCATTTCCAGACGTGTCGTCAACGTAAAAGTCGATGGTCCCAATAATGTCGCCAGGTAACCAGCTTAATTGGTTTTCGTTTGATAACCGTATTGTAGGGATAAAAGAGGCGACCTCAAGCCCCGCTATCGGTGTTGATGTGCCTATGCCGAGTGCGGCAAACTCTGGGGTGTCTGCTGTCCCAAGCCCTAGATTTGTCGCGGAGGTCGCGGCGTTTGATACATCACTCAGGTTGTTGGAGTCAATCAATGCGCCGACGGGATTGACGCCGTCCGCGCCGTCCACGCCGTCGACTCCATTCGTTCCATTCGTTCCATTCGTTCCATTCGTTCCCGCGGCGCCGGTTGCGCCAGTCGCCCCGGTTGTTCCGGTTGTTCCGGTCGCGCCGGTCGGTCCTCTCCGGGCGACGACGGTCGCGATTGAAGGTTGCCGGGTCGTTTTTAGGATGATAGTTGCTACACTCATTTTATTATGCGGTTGGGGTGTTTCGGTCGTTAACGGTTAATTTTACGGGGTCGGTCCAGTAATCGAAGCCGGAGGGATCAGTGAGGCGGACGTCGTAAAAATAGATTGAGCCCGCGTCGAAGGCGGCGTCGGTCTCGATGGATGCCGTCGCGACTCCGGCCGCAATGGTGAACGTCGGGTCGATTACGGACGGCTCCCCGATCGCGGAGCGCGAGAAGCGGCTCGCGACAAGCCAAGTGTTATCAATGGCGAGGGGGTCGCCTAGCTCGTCGAGGAGAGCGATTTCGAGGTCGTAAGTCTCGCCGTGAATTGCGGTGTCTTCGGTCATATTTTTAAAGAGTCTCGCACGCTTTTAACGCAGGGAGGGGGAAAGTTCAACTTTGGAAAGGCCGGAGCGATTCAAGGCATTGAGGGCAGAGCGGGGTCGGCCTGTCAAATGACCGGCCGTCCTCGTAAGTTGTCCTCATGAGCTTTCCGCGAAAAAAGTCTTTCTCGCATGCCCGGCAGAATCCGCCCCGGCTTGTTTCGAGGTAGGAGACGCGGGCCGCTTTTCCGGCGCCGGCGGAGGGAATGACGCAGGGCGCGGGGTCGTTTTGGTTTTTGTCGGTCATCGCCCAAAAAGCCCGCGCGGGGCGGGCTTGAAGAGTTGAAGGCCGGGATCGGCTAAACAAACTCTAGGGAGAGTTCGCCGTCTTGCCATCCTTCAACAATATAGCACGGTTGATCCCCTTCGAAGAGGAACGTGCCAGACTCGCACTCATCAGGCTTCACGCTCCGCATGACGCGCCGGACATATCGAAGGTTTTGCGACCGGACGACCCGCTCGACGCGGTGGAACTCGTTAATGATGACGAAGGGCTTAAATGTGGTCTTGCTGGACATGAACGGACGTTAACGGATTAACGGATTAACGGAAGTCTTTTCTTCATTTATTTTTTGAAGCGGTCCGAGAGCTCGACTTTCTCGCAGGCGATCGGGAGGCCGGGCGCCCATGGCGGAGCCTCGTTCATGATGTCCAGTATTTCCGCCGCGCGTTCGTGCGCGACCACTTCCGGGATGACAAGGACGCCTTCATCGTGAACGGTCCAGTTAACGCGGACGTCCGGGAGTTTAAGAATTTCAATCAAGCGACTCGCGAATACTTCCCGCGCGGTGAACTGAACGACGTTTTCCGCGAGGAGACCGCCGTAGAGGTTTTTGTGGTCGTCCGGATTGCGGGAATTTTTATTGAGCCAAGCCTCAATTTTCCGCTTCTTATAAACCCGGCCGGTCCTCTCGTTCGTCTCTTCCCATCTATAAACTTCAACGTCGAAATATCTCATTTGCGCGCCGCTCGGGGACGTGTAAAAAAAATCACCTCCTTCGCACGCGTCCGCCGCGTCCTCGAGGGAGTTCCAGAAATTAGCGACGAGGGGGTTTGACCCGCGATAGTCTTTAACAGTCGAGAGCGCGGAGGGGAGTTCTTGGATCAATCCGGCCACGAAAGCGGCTTGAATTTCGGGATTGCGAAGCGGGTCCTCGAGCGCTTTGAAGAGCTGCTTTTCACTGAGGGAAACGTCGCCGTAAATATAAGTCTTGTGGTCTCGATCAATGCGGAGGCCGGCCATAGACCACGCGGACGTTACGAAGGTGTCCGCCCACGCGCCGTATCCGAGCGCGAGTACGCGCGCCTTCGCTAGCGAGTATTGGAGCGGATTCACCTTTTTAAGAGGCCGGGGGTCGCTATACCCCATCGACGCGCGAGCGTGTGATTCGTAGGGGGAGATGCCTTCGCGGCATGATTGTAAAAAGGGTTGATCGCCAATTAGCCAGTGCATAACGCGCGGTTCGATTTGACTAAGGTCCGCGATCGCGAAAACGTGGCCAGGCGGCGGGAGGAGGTGACCGCGGAGCGAGACGCCCTCGACCTCGCCCCGGTTAAGATTAAGGAGCCGGAGCCCTTTCTGTGATTGCCAGCGTTTCGTGTGAGGGCTTCCGCAATACTTCATTTCGAACGGGACGCGCCCGTCGCGTTTCCGCCGGCGTTCCGAGAGCACGCCAAGCGCTTGCGTTATTTGGTTCGCTTGCGTGTATCTCCTCACGAGCGATATCCACGGGTATTTGTCCCCGTGTTTCAGGTGCCATATGTCGGCGTCTTCCGAGGCTTTCGCGAGCGACTCCGGCGGGATTATCCCGACCTCGTAACACGCGAGGCTAAAGGCCTTAGGGGAGGCCGGGGGATATTTCGACGCCCAAGGAATTTCTTTTTGAATCGCGGCTTTGTGGCGTTCGAGAATTTCGAGGCTCTCGGCGATTTGGTCGTCGTCCACGTAGATTCCTTCCCATCCTTGATACCGGGTCATACGGGAAAGCGTCCGTTCTTGCGCGCTCCATTGATTCGAAACTTTTTGCCATAACCACATGCAAGCGCGGGAGTCCTCGGCCGCGTAATCGCGCGATTCTTCCGCCCCGGCGTTCCCGCCTTTCATCTTATCGCGGACCGTCTTATCGAGCTTCTCACCGAGGATGGCGAGCGCGGCGCGCTCTAGTGATCTTCCGGCCTGTAAGAATGCGCTCATATCGGCCGTGCATTCCCACGTTGACGCGAGGGCCGCGGTGACGACGCGCTCGAGTTTCCGGAGCCGGAGGAAAACGAGCTCGTCGAAAGTCGCGTTATGAGAGAGCCAGATAATCCCGCCGATGTCATGCCACGGCGCCGCGCTCGGCGCTCCTACCCATCGCCGGTATGTTTCGCCGTCGAACCATTCGAGCGCGACGAGGAACGCGTCGAAAGCGATGTTCTCGACGTAAGACCAAAGAGGCATTTTCCGGAGGGAGTAGCTCGAGGAATAGTAAGTCTCGAAATCGACCGCGACGCAGGGCGCGAGGTCGACGGGAGGAAACGGAGGGCCGGGAACGACCCGCCAGTCTTTGTCATTTTCGATTTTCTCGCCGCTCGTTTCGTGCGCGGGAAAGAGGAGATTTTGCCCGGTCTCGTCGCACGGGGCGAAGGGGATTGCTTCCATCATGAGAGGGCCGTTTCTACTACGTGCTCCATGTAAAATTCTTTTAAGTCCCGGAACCTGGAGACGCGGTAAGCTTTGTCTTTCTCGAGGCGGCCGCAGGGTTTCACATTGTGCATGCGCGCTAGCGTCCCTTGTGCGAAAAGGTAGGAGTCACGGACGTCGTCGCTTTTAAAAATCAGAAAATCACGGAGTCCGCTTTTTATATTCATGAAGGCTTTTTCGTAAGGTTGCCCCCCGTGCGTATGGTTTGATTCCAGCCATCCCTTCATCTCTTGCGGGAGGGAATTAAAGTCGACGACGTAGTCCTCGTCCGCTCCCTTGCCGAAAAGGGCAGAGGAGCCGATCCTGGGGTAGGAGGTCACGTTTTGAAGGAGGTGCTCTATTATTTTTTCTTTCATGGGTTAAAGTAAGTTATCGGTGTGAAGCCCGAGGTCGAGGACGTGGAGCGCGTCGGCCTGGTTGTCGTCGAGAGTCCACGGGGCTTTTTTCGTCGGCTTGTGCGCGTTCCAGTTTTGCCCCGGAAACTTCTCGAGCGCGGCGGAGATCATCGGTTGTTTATCCTTCGAGGCTTTCCCCGATCCGGTCGCGTGTTTCTTGATCGAGTTGACGTGAAACCCGGCCACGGGCAGGCCGTAGACGCTCGCGACTTCGAGAGTGATAATCTCGAGGCCGACCGCAACGCGCGCCCGCGCTCCTCCCATATTCGCGCCGCCGACGGGCGTCTCGTAATAGAGGGCGCGGACGCCGTGCCGCTCGATCGTGTCGACCAAGAAGACGCGGTACATATTGAAGCGAAGGCCGGGGTGACTCGCGGGTTTTTTCGCCGTCGCGGCGGAGGGGGTCACGACGGAGAGGTCGAGGACGCCCGAAATCAGATTCGTATCAAGGCCGGAGGCGTTGAGGCAGGCGCCACGGCGGACGCGTAACGCGAAGCCCGCGCGCGTTGCGAGGTCGAGGCCGAGGGCGGGAAAGCTAGGAGTGTTCATGCTATTTTCTACTCGGTTACTCCGGCCTCTTTCAAAAGTTTCCGCTCTCTTTGGCGGTAGGAATTCCCGCTTCTAATTTCGGCCCCCTCGTGGAGCTTGTCGTTAATTACGTTCGCTTTTACCGGATACGTTACAGAGTTCTCCGCGCGGTCGAGGATAAAGGCGTCTTCCGCCTCGGTCCATTTTCGGCGCTTGGGGGCGGGGGCCGGGGTCGCGTTCTCGGCGGCTTCGATTTCCTCCGCGAGCTCGGCGACGACTTCCGCCTTGCTCTCGACGAGCTCGAGCTTTTCGACGGGGGCTTCCTCCTCGATTATTTCCTCGAGGACTTCGATTACCGCGTCGACCGTGGCCGCGTCGGCCGCTTTTTTCTTCTCCGCCGCTTTCGCCTTCCGCTTTGCCGCGGCCGCTTCTTTTTTCTCATTCGCTTTCGAGGCGAAAATCCTTTCGACGTCGACCGCGCTCGTGTCCCCTTTCGGCGCCGTGACGTCATACGCGAGCTTTAGGGGATCAGCCGAAGCGATATCAGTTATCCCGCGAACGAGCGCGCGCGTCGGTTGGCGATCCTGGAGGAGGAGGGGAGATGCGTTATCGTGCGGCGCGTGTCCGTTCTGGAGTCGCCAGATTGCAGAGACGAATATTAGTTTTAGCCATTCGAGGTCGAACGCGACCGGCGTATATGGTGCGACGTGATAGCGGCCGGGCTCGGTTGACGAGATAAAGATGTTGGCGCCGTAAAGTCGCTTTACGACGTCGGCCTCGGGGACGCCGAACAGCGTCGCGAAATAGGTCGCGCCGTAGGCAACGATTTGAGTCGCCTGGTTGTCGTAAGCCGTTACCTCGACGCCGGCGGAGGTCTTGCGCGTCTTGTAGTCAAGAATCCCGATCCCGACTCCGCCTTTCCAAAGCTTCTCAAGGCCGGAGTAATCGCGCCGCTTCGCAAGGTCCGGCATGAGCTCCGCGCCGGGGCCGTAGCAAAAAGCGACGTCAAGCGTCCCGGCAAACCCGAAACGCTGGTTAACGATAATCGTTTCCATTTCGATAAAAACGAAGCCCTTCTTTTCGATCCACTCGATGACCGGGTTACAGTAAACCGCGAGGTCGAGAGGGATTTGAGGCCGGGGCTCACCTTGATTGCGCGGCTTAAAAAACTGCTCCATTGCATCATGTAACCGCGTCCCGAAATCCGCCGCGGCTTTCACCTCGGCATTCGCTTCCTCGAGGATTCGATTAATGAAATACGTTTCCGACTCTCCGGCCTTTTGGGTGAGGGAGAGGGCCGCTTTAATTGCCTTTTTTATCTGCCATTTAATCAAGCCGGGTTTGGCGAATCCGCCGAGGAGTTCCGAAACTGAGCAGTAGAGACCGAGCCTCCGCGCGTCGGCTAACGTCGTCGTCCGCGCGCCGCTTCCGTCGGCTTTCGCGATTTGATGAAACGGCACTCCGTCGGCGGTATACCAGTGTTGCGAGTTGTTTTGAGGTAGGGTTAAAATGGCCATAGTTTAAAAATTGCACCTAAAAACCCGACCCCCTCAAGAAAGGGCCGGGTGCGTGTTTAGGGGGTGCGCGTGTCGCTAGCCGAACGGATTCGCGGCAGGAGCCCCCGCGGCGAGCGGAGGCGCGCCGAGAGCGGGCGGACTAGAAAGGGATGGAGCAGTCAACGCACTCGCCGCCGTGGTCCCGGTAGGGAGCAAAGGACCCCCCGCACCTGGAGCAGGTGAGGGGGCTTGGAAGTTTCCCAACGGAGGCGCCGGAGCCGCGATCGGGGCCGCAATGGGAGCCGGTTCGAAGCGCGCGCGCAAGTCGGCCTCGGCGAGGACCTCTTGCCCTTGATAGTATTGACCCGGCGCTTGCGGGTGCGCGGTCCATCCATACGGGAACGCGGGGGCCGCTTGAGCGATCGGAGCCGCTACCGGGGGAGCTTGTGCGATTTGAGGCGCGGGAGCCGCTACCGGTGGAGGAGAGACCGCGGGGAACGCCTGAGGCGGCGCACCTCCGGAAGTATCGGCGGCGGCGACGAGCGCGGCGAACTCCGACGGGTGCGGAACTTGGCCAGCCATTTGAGGCATTACCGGGGCTTGTGAAACGATCTTAGCATAGAATTTTCCGGGGGTGTTCCCGGACTCTTTCGGCGCGATCGTGAACATTCCGCCGGAGTTTTCGAGCTCGCAATAATCCCAACCAATCTGCGGAGGAGTTCCAAGCCATTGCGTGAGGAACTTCATAAGGTTTGAGGAGGGGAGCGCGGTAATCGTGAACTCGAAAGTTTGGACGAGGTAGCAACGCCCTGATTGCAAATCCTTGAGGCCGAACAGGAAGCGCGTCACGTCTTTAACTTCCTCTTCCGAAGAGTTGAACTTTGTCCGGGTGACCCCGAAAGAGTCTTCGATTTTGAGGCAGACGCCGAGGTATTGACCGGCCGGCGCGATGTCCTCGATCGAGAAGCCAGTCCTTTGTGTAATTTTGAGTAGTGCCATAATATTTTTGTTTTTGTAGTTTAGTTAGGAAGGGTTTTTGAGGTCGACGGCCGTCTCGAGGGCGGCACCGATCAGGGCGTAGTTTGCCGCGTCGAGCCAGGAGTCGAGGCGGCTTTCATAGTTAGGGGAAACGAGCTTCGACGTGCCGAGCTCGAGGGATTGCGTTGACTCGAGAGAGGCGTCCCGTTTAAGGAGCGTTCCGAGCCGGGATGCTTTATCGTCGAGCCGGACGAGGATGCCAAGACGGCCGTGCCGGGTGAGATTGTCCGGACCATAGTCGACTTGTTTCGCGTCCAGCGTCCGGATATTTCCGATTGCGAGCGCGAGGCAGTGGCGAGCGAGGGGCGTCTCAAGTTGGAGCGCGTCCGCGAGCTCCTCGGCAAGCTCTCGATTGCTCGGGTTAGTCGATGTGGTCGCGCGGGGTGGCCGAGGTTGCCAAGCCCCTTTAGGTCTCGCGGTTTCGATGGGGGCTCCGATGTCAGAGAGTTCGCTCATTGTGCTTTCGCGATCGGTCCGCGCTTTGAGGGTTTCCAGAGGATTGCGTTTTCGCCGTCCGCATGGCGTGCGCCGTGCGAGACTACCCAGCACACTCGAGAGAGTTGAGCCGGGGTCGAGTCGGGGTAAGACTCCGCGAGGATGTCGACGGCGGCGCGCACGGAATATTTTCCGAGGGCCATAAGGCGGCGCGCGTCGGCGCACACTCCGGTTTTTGACTGTTTCGACTTGGCCGGGAGGCCATTGATCTTTTTAGGCTTCACCGCTTTTTTCGCGGCTTTCTTTGCCGCTTTTTTCGCGGCCTTCTTCACCGCTTTTTTCGCGGCCTTCTTTGCTGATTTTCTCGCGGGGGTCGGCTTAACGGCCTTCGCGGTTTTCGTGGTTTTCATATCTTTTTTATGGGAGAGGATTAATGCGTGGAATCGCTAGGACTGCTCGGCGGTAGCGGCCGCCCGCGGGAGGGGGAAGGGGTAGGGGTAGTTCGTTCAAGGTGGAGCCCCATTGCAACCGCGAGGTTCGGAAGCGCCGCCTCTCGAATGGACGCGCCTTGAAGGTCCGCGCCTTGAAGGGCCGCGTCTTGAAGGTCCGCGTCTCGAAGGTTCGCGTCTTCAAGGTGCGCATCTCGAAGGTGCGCATCTCGAAGGTTCGCGAATCGAAGGTCCGCGTTTCGAAGGTTCGCGTCTTGAAGGTTCGCGCCTTCGAGGTTCGCGCCTCGAAGGTTCGCGTCTCGAAGGCCCGCGAATTGAAGGCTCGCGAATCGAAGGTTCGCGTCTTGAAGGTTCGCGTGTCGAAGGTTCGCGCGCTCCCCGGTGCTATCACCCTCCAGCCATTTTACATGAGAGGTTTCAATTTCTTCGAGTTCTTGGGGGGACGGGGCGAAAGGGCTTGATGGTTTCATGTCTTTTTATGGGAGAGGTTTTACTGGCAACGCTCGAAGGAGCCATCAGGCATGCGGATGTGACGCGCCTCGTCGCTGACGCCGTTCCGGAGTTGGTAGCCGGCCGCGCCCCTCATTTGCCGAATCCGCGCCTCGAGGCTTTTCCGCGAGCCCTCTGGAAGGGGAAATTCTTTGATCGTCATTTGATGGACGGAAAGAACGTGAACCGTGAAGATGGGCGTCGGGGGGAAGCGTGGTTTCTTTTTAACGATTACCTCCTCGAGGACGTAATCCTCGAGTGCGACGGTATGACGGTAGGGCCCATACGTGAGGGTAGCCCGGCCGCCCCGAACGTCCTTCACTGTCCAAAGCCCTTTTTGGCGAAGGACGCCGGTCGAGACACGCTTGACGCGCGCCCCGACAGGGACTTCAGAGAGAGGCTTCTTTTCGAAAGAGACGCGGTGATCTTGCGGGAGGGACATGGGCGGACGTTAACGGAATAACGGATTAACGAAAAGGCTTTTCTTCATTTATTTTTTAACCGATGGAATTCTAAGCCGGAGGCCTGCTTTAACGTGGGCGCCGGTATTACCCGCGAAGCCGGCCTCGACCTCCTCGAGGTGATCCGCGAGCAGGTGCCAGGACCCGCCGTCCTCGAGGTCGCGGAATTCCGTTTCAATCGGAAGCGAGGACAATATCAAGCGCGCCTCGGGGTCGCCCTCCTCGAGCTCTCTCCATTCAAGAGGGCCGGAAGCTTCCGAGGGCTCCGGCTCGATGAACTCCCCGCACCATGCGGTGCCGAGCGTGCGGATCGCGGTAGGGTAGCGCCTGCAATGTAACTTACTATTGATGAAATCGGAGAAGACGCATTCTAGGCAAGAGGGTGTTTCCATACCCTCTAATCTCTATCCGGCCTTCCCCTCCTCTGTCAAATAAAGTTTTCTAAGCTTGACAACCCCTTCGGGAGCTCTCAATTAAGAGCGTCCGAGTTAAACCCGCTTTAACGCGCAACGCGTCATTCCTCCCGCGCCACGCCCCCTTAAATCAAAGGGCTCACAGCGGTGGGATCCCCGGAGGGGGAGGGTTCCCACCGCGTCGGTGAGTTGGATCCCTAAAAGCTTAAACGCTTAAACGCTTAAACGCTTAAACGCTTAAACGCTTCAAAGCGACGAGCGCTTAAGCTTAAGCTCTCAAGTTTCTTAAGCTCAAGCTCAAGCTTAAGCTCTTCTTCGCGACAGAGAAATTTTGACCGGCTTTTAATTGTGCGACTAACCGACGCGATGGGATCCCTCCCCCTATCGGGGGATTCCCATCACTGTTAGCTCTCGCCCTTATGAAGGGAAGGAAGCTTTACGTGAGGAGGGAACCGCGCTTAAGCTCGACGCATGAAAGCGCGAGGACATCATTCGAATCAATTCGAAGGCGGGAGAAATCATACGAAGAGAAATTACCAAGCGACGTCTGAAGATCAGGTTAACGCGCGACGCTTCCGAAGCTCGGCCGCGTGGCAGCGTCGAACGCGATCGTTTTTAATTCGCTATCCTATTTGTTTTGACCCGTTGAGAAGACACGCGGAAGCGGGACGCTTCGAGCATGCAGTCGCGACGCATCACATTGAGAGCGTCGCAACTCATTACGATAAACGCTTGCAAGCGTCGAACCTGGTAACGCTTTGCCGCGAGTGCCATGATTCAATCGAGCAACTGATAAGAAGGGGAGAGAATACGCTACCCCTATTCCAAGCCTGCGCGCATGACTGGAACGGTTGAACAATGGAGAGAGCGAGGGGCGACACACGCGAGCACGCGAGCACGCGAGAGGAGGACGAAAGGAGAGAAGAGGACATGACGCACGCGACCACGCGAGCACGCGGAAACTCCTTAGAGCTTGACGCCAAGCGCTTCCTGCGGTTACGTGAAAGCGCGACCACGCGAAGTATTAAAGCCAAGAGAGGTAGGGGGGAGGGGAAACAAAAATGTTCTTTTTCACTA
>TARA_R110000796_G_scaffold14011_1_pt1 | contig 38435 bp, 35 predicted proteins | sample TARA_R110000796 | Tara Oceans TARA_R110000796 (sample SAMEA4397815) | marine metagenome | biome: Polar Biome; feature: [SRF] surface water layer (ENVO:00010504); material: water (ENVO:00002006), including particulate matter (ENVO:01000060) such as... | depth 5 m
TTCAACCGCATCGGTCGATTGCGCCCAGACCGGGGTTGCAAACATTGTCAACGCGGTGCCAGTCAAAAGCGCTGCTACAAAACGCCGCGAATCGATCTCACGCACCAAGGCGCCAGACGTGGCTATTCCTTTCAGTTTCATCCTAATTTCTCCCAAATATTGTTTTTTTTTTACGTGATTCAAAACTGATGATGTCTGACCATATTGTCAACCTGTTTTATCTACCAATACCATAAAGTTAAAAGCCAATATGCCAAGCCAATGTATTGATTGCGAATATACCAATTGAACATACCAATAAATTTGTCCTCAGTACGATGTCAGGTTTTACGTTGTTCACCAATGAAATAAGGTCGTCTCCCTAGGTCAACTAGATGGGTAAAGCTGGGGCAGGGTAATAGTGATTTTAAAAGCAAAGGATTCTGTTTTAAAATCTATACTGACCACTTTCTGGCTATCGCAGGCGCTGGCGACAAACATCGCAGAGGCTATGAAGGGGCGTGGACGGAGCCCAAGTAGTATCGCAACCTGGATGGCGATTGCGGCGCTCTCGCCTAATTCGACAACCATTTTTGAATTGCAGAACTAGCTCGTTACATTTCCAAACGCTCAGCCAAATTTAGCTCAATGCCGGTATTATCCAGACTAGCGACATTACAATAACTGCAAGCATCAATGAGGCTGCCAGAACAATCCTGACATTGTGAGGCGCTCGCGGTATGTTACTCGCCTCGCGTTCGGTAACTTCGATCTGATCGCCATGTCTTTCCATGATATGCTCCTTCACTGTCCGCAAAATAGCAAAGGTCATGATAGCATAAATATTCGGCTTTGGGCAGGTCTACGGCTGCTTCGGTCGAAAGGGCCAGGTGATGACGCCGCCAGCGATTAATGCCCACCAGATAAATATCGGTTGAAACGCCAAGCGTGGGGTGTGGTAGAGCCAACTCGCTGCCTCCCCGCCGATCGCGATATTGTTCACCGCATGGTTGATATTTGCCGGATAGACGCACAGCGCATAGAGCGCGAGGCCGATGCCAGCTGCATAGCGGATATGTTGGATCGTCCTGGGCGGGGTCATTAACCCTACCGCACCTGCGATTTCCGCGACCCCGGTCAAGAAGATGACTTGTTCGGGGAATGGTACCCAGTCGGGCGTGATTTGAAGAAAACCTACGGGAGACCGGATATGGACAATGCCCGCGACCAGATAGAGCAGTGCGAGCAAAATTCGGAAAAATCGCTTCGCCATTCCATCTTGCGGGTTGATATGCTCCACTACCGACGACCCATGCGAGCGACAACGGTAACAAAGAAGGCGGTCGACCAACCTAGTAGAATGAAGCCATTGAGGCCTTCTATAGCCGCAATCATCTGCCATTTCATGTCCAGGCCGTCACTGTTATAGCCGGTGGTGGAATAGGTGATGGTGGAAAAATAGATTGCCTGTTCGAAATTGGGTATGGCATCCACAAGGCGGTAGACGATCGCATAAGCCCAGATTTCTATACCATGCAGTACGAAAAGACCGAACACCAGGGCAAGGGTCACGACAATCCCGTGCGGTGACATTGGGTGAATATGTTCTGCTGCCTCTTCGCGCGCCTCTATCCGTAGAAAACGACCAAGACCAAAGACGCCGATACCGTGGATGAGCACGGTCAACAAGACCATGAAACCGCCCACGGCCAGTTCAGCGAACATGTGGTTCTAGCTTCCCCATGGTGCCGGTGGCACGGGAACAGGGGTAGACAAGTCGAATTCGACTCGGAAATGACGCCCGTCTGCCGATTCCGGACGGCGTAGCTCATATGCGAATTTGGCATCGGACTGACCGGGCGGGCTAATCTCGACGGCCCATATATTGGTAACAGACTGGTCGAGTCCGTTGGCCTTGAAGGATGCGATGGATTCTGCATCCACGGGGAACTCCTGCCGGTCTGCAGTACCTTCATCGGCCGTATCTCCGCCATAGTTGGTAACATCGTCGAGACTGCCATCTTCATGCCGGTGACGGTGCTTCAAGCGAAGTCCTTGATCGTTGCGGGTAATGAACCAAGTCCGCGACCGGTCCCATGTGTTCGAGCTCTCGGCAATATGGAAGGGGATCTGGATCTCGTTCAGATCGCAGGACGCTGCATGCATGATCATCGGCTTGCCCACCATGTCGGCGTCCGCTTCTTGCCCGGATACCAATATTCCGGCATATGCCTTGCCACAGAGTAGACTCATCCGCTCGAAAAAGAGGTCCTGTGCAGACGGTTCCGGTGTCGTGTCAGGCGACGAATCGCACGCAATGAGCGGGATACAGAGGAAAAGCGCTGCCGAGCAGGCGAATGAAGATTTGGTCATAAGTTTTATAGCTACACAATTTCTGCGGTCCGGGAAACCATCGAAATACATCTGATTGCTTATTATGTAATAGGGTGCTATAGGCACGAAAGCTAATAAATCGCGTTACGACGAAATCATGGTTTCGCAACCCCTAAGGTCGCATACTCTTTTTCCCATTTCTCGAAGTTGGCCAATCCCGTCCGGTTCTGCATTTTGCTAGATCGGGCATAATTAAGTTATGAATAGGAATAAGACTATGCCTACAGGCACCGTAAAATTTTTCAACACCGACAAGGGCTATGGTTTCATCGCTCCTGAAGACGGTGGCGATGACAGCTTCGTGCACATCACAGCAGTTCAGGCTGCCGGAATGCAGTCGCTCGAAAAAGAACAGCGTTTGACATATGATGTCGAAACCGGAAATAACGGCAAGAAAGCCGCTGTAAACTTGCAGCAGGCTTAAGCCTAAAACCGAATACGGAAAAGGGCGGGAGTGCACGGCACTCCCGCCCTTTTTTTGTTTTAAGTGGCTTGCTTGGCTAGCCCCAGTCGAATGCGAGACTGCCGCGATTATACAGTCCGGCGATCAGCGCCACGACCTCGTCCGATTTTCGCCATTCGGGATCGATGACAAATTGGTCTTGCGCGCAAAGCATCTCGGCCAACGGGATTTCATCCCCGGTGCATGGAAAGCATTCCCCGTCGACAAACAGCATTAACTGGTCCGCACTTTCGCGGATGAAGGAAAAACGGCTTGCCGGATTGCGGAGCAGGGGATGGTCGGCGGTCAGCAGGGCGTGCAGATGGTCTGTCTCGATCGGTTCCTCGGGACGCCAGTCGGTTTCCGGATATCTCGGCGTGCTGCTATATTCGCCAAACCATTTTGCAAAGTCGTTACGATCGGCCAATTTCTCGGTGACCATGGCGTGCAGCCGGTCGATAGCGGTGGCGGGTATTTCTCCAGGATTTGACTGGGTCGCCAAATCCGGATCGCAGTAGCGGTCATCATCGGTCATTTGCGGCAACAGGTCGTCGCACCAGCTGCCGATCAGTTCCTTTCGCGACGGCGATCGAAAGCCTATGCTGTAAGTCATGCAATCCTTGCCGACCGCGACGCCATTGTGGGCGATCCCTGGCGGGATGTAGAGCATGTCGCCCGGCTCCAATATCCATTCCTCCACGACGTTAAAATCGGCGAGCAACAACAAGTCATCGTGAGAACGGAGGGCAGTCTGATCGTCGCACATGCCGCCGATTTGCCATCGGCGCTGGCCGAGGCCCTGAACCAGAAACACATCATAATGATCAAAATGCGGGCCCACTCCGCCGCCATCGCTGGCAAAGCTGACCATCACATCGTCGATCCGCCAGTTCGGGATGAAGCGAAACGGCTCAATCAGCGCGGCAACATCGGCGACATGTTGATCGACCGCCTGAACCAGCAGGGTCCAGGGGGATTTACCCAATTCGCCAAAGCGGGCCTCGGGCAAGGGGCCATGTTCGGCGTTCCAGTCATCGCTCGATTGCGTGATCAGGCGTGATTCTACATGCTCCTCGCATGCCAGGCCGGCAAGCTCGTCGGGCGAAAGCGGATTGCGCCATGATTGCCAGGGATTTCTGATCAGTAGCGGTCGCTTCTGCCAGTAATCACGCAGGAAGGCAGCGGTATCGAAATTGTTGAATTGCATCCCCATCCGCTACACAATCTCCATCGGGAACGGTAGTGATACCGTTCAGATATATCAGCAGGCGTGTATCTTTGTCGGCTCCGGCTTTGTTGCGTTGCTCATTCTGCTCCACGCTGCCAAAGAGGGATATGACAAAACTGATCCTCTTCAACAAACCTTTCGGTGTGCTGCCGCAATTCACCGATCGCGGGAGCGAAACCAAGCGTGCGACTCTGTCGGACTATATCGATATGCCAGGCGTATATCCGGCGGGCCGGCTCGATCGGGACAGCGAAGGACTGATGATGCTAACCGGCGATGGTAAATTGCAGGCGCGGATTTCCGACCCCAAATATAAGATGCCGAAAGCCTATCTTGTGCAGGTCGAGGGGGAGGTCAGCGATGAAAGTCTCGCTATGCTGCAACAAGGCGTTGAGTTGAAAGATGGTTTGACCCGGCCTGCCGAAGTCGAACATATAGAAGAACCAGACCTTTGGCCGCGCGATCCCCCGATCCGGGTGCGCAAGAGCATACCCGATTGCTGGCTCAAACTGGCCATCAGCGAAGGCAGGAACCGGCAGGTACGCCGGATGACCGCCGCGGTGGGGCATCCGACCTTGCGACTGGTGCGCTGGAGCATTGGTGACTGGTCGCTAGAGGGATTGCAGCCCGGTGAATGGAGGGCCGACGAATAGGCGGTTTGCGCTTGCCCGAATTTTCGATAAAAAACAGGGATCGAGAGAGGGGCTGAAACATGAAAAAGACGATCCGTATCATTCTGCTGCTACTGGCTTTGCTGCTTGCGGCTTTCTTCATTTTCCGGACCCCCGACACCGATCGCGCAGAGATGATCGCTAAATATGGCAGCGAAGCGTCGCGCTTTGTCGACGACGGCCATGGCGCCAAAATTCACTATCGTGACGAGGGCAACAAAGACGGTCCAGCGCTTCTTCTGATCCACGGGTCGAACAGCTTGCTGCAGACTTGGGAGCCGCTGGTGGCTCTGCTTGGTGACAAATATCGTCTCATTTCGCTCGATCTCTACGGCCATGGATTGACCGGTCCCAATTCAGATGGTGCTTATGATGCCGATACCAATATAGAGGCGGCCCGCCTAGTGCTCGACAACGTGGGTGTCGACAAAGCCTATTGGGTAGGGAACAGCATGGGCGGCTGGGTGACGTGGCGTGCCGGTTTGTCGGTACCGGAGCGTATCTTGGGACTTGTCCTGATTGACGCTGCGGGAGCGCAGGTCGAGCAAAAGGGGCAGCCTTATCTGGGGGCGAGACTGGCCCGCTCATCGGTAGGACAGATGCTGCTGCCGGAAATTACGCCACGCTTTCTGGTCAAATCCTCGCTGGAAGAAAATTTTGCACAGCCTGAGCGGCTGACCGAAGAACTCGTCGACCGCTATTGGGAATTGCTGCGCTTTCCCGGCAATCGCAAAGCGGCAGTGGATCGGACGAAAACGCCGCGCCAACCGGAAAAATGGGCAGAAATAGGCACGTTGAAAATGCCGGTGCTGTTACTCTGGGGAGAGCAGGACAAAGTCATTCCTCTGGCCCACGGGCGTGCCTTCGCAGAAGCGATCCCTGGCAGCAAGTTGATCACTTATGCCGATGCCGGCCACCTCCCGATGGAGGAAACGCCGGAACAGGTTGCTCGCGATATCGACGGATGGATTGAAGGATTAGCCATAGAAGCAGTCGCTCCGAACGAGGAATGACGCCGGTTTCTTGCTATTCATTCCAATAAGCGTTCATCGGCAGGTTGATATCTGGTAGGCTCCAGTCGATCGGCGCCTGTCCATTCTGCTCGAGAAAAGCATTGGTCTTGCTGAAATGCTTGCATCCGAAAAACCCGTGATAGGCCGACAGCGGTGATGGGTGAGGAGCTTTTAGCACCAGATGTCGGCCACCTTGTTCAATGCTCTCCACAAAGGCCGCCTTTTTCTGCGCATAGCTTCCCCACAACAGAAACACGACAGGTTCAGGCTTCGCGGCAATCAGGCGTATGACCGCGTCGGTAAACTGCTCCCACCCTTTGCCGCGATGGGAGGCCGCATTGGCCATTTCGACGGTTAGAACGCTGTTGAGGAGCAGCACGCCTTGCTGCGCCCAATGTTCGAGAAAACCAAGGGCAGGGCGGGGCAGGCCCAGATCGTTTTCGAGCTCTTTGTAGATGTTAACCAGTGACGGCGGCGGTCGAACGCCGGGTTGGACACTGAAACACAGGCCGTGGGCCTGTCCAGGACCGTGATAGGGGTCCTGCCCCAATATTACGACGCGGACCTTGTCGAGGGGAGTGAGGTCAAGCGCGCGAAAATATTCCTCGCTCTCTGGGTAAATTTCTTTGCCTGCGGCTTTTTCCTGCAGGAGAAATTTCCTCAAGGCAGCCATATAGTCGCTGGCAAATTCTTCGGCGAGAGGTTCTTTCCAGCTGTCGTCCAGTTTTACGCGGTCATCCATATCCTGCTGATAGCAAGACGTTATGGATAGGCAAAGCGGGATCAACCTCGCTTGCCAGTTTCGTCCGGGGAGATTACCATCGCATCCAAGCGCCATAAAAAGGCGCAAACGCAGAAGGAAAAGCATCTTCCCATGACCAACCAAAATATTCCCGTAATCTCAGCCACTGGTCTTTTTACGCCGACAGATAGCATCAGCAATGAAGAACTGGTCGCCAGCTTCAACGCTTATGTCGATATGACCAATAATGAAAATGCAGAAGCTATCGCTGCGGGTGAGATGGAGGAGTTACCGCACAGTTCGGTGGAGTTTATCGAGAAGGCGTCGGGCATCAAGTCGCGCTTCGTGCTTTCCAAGGATCCGATCCTCGATCCGGAGGTGATGTGTCCCCGCTTTCCTGAACGACCCAATGAGGAAATCTCGGTTCTTGCCGAAATTGGTGTGAAAGCCGCACTGCAAGCGCTGGAACGGGCAGGGCGGAAACCGGAGGATGTCGATGCCGTGCTTTGTGCCTGTTCGAACATGCAGCGGGCCTATCCTGCGATTGCTGTGGAAATCCAGGCCGCACTGGGAATGGAGGATGGCTTTGGCTTCGATATGAATGTTGCCTGCTCCTCCGCGACCTTCGGTATTCAGACGGCGGCTGACTATATCCGCTCGGGTAGCGCCAAATCGGTGCTGGTGATCAATCCCGAAATCTGTTCCGGCCATCTCAACTGGCGGGATCGGGACAGCCATTTCATCTTTGGCGATGTTGCTACTGCAATCCTCATCGAATCCAAAGATATTGCTCCGGCGCAGCATTGGGAAATCGTCGGCACGAAACTCAAAACCCAGTTTTCGAATAATATCCGCAACAACTTCGGCTTCCTCAATCGCACCAATCCCGAAAGTCGCGATGACAAGGACAAGCTGTTCGTCCAGGAAGGGCGAAAGGTTTTCAAGGAAGTGGTGCCGATGGTCGCCAGGATGATCAACGAGCAGACGGATCGCCTCGGTATCGAAACGAGCGCGCTGCGCCGTCTCTGGCTGCATCAGGCCAATGCCGGTATGAACCGCCTGATCGCCCAGCGGGTGCTCGGTCATGAGGCCAGCGATGACGAAAGTCCGACGGTCCTCGACACATATGCCAATACATCGTCGGCCGGATCGATCATCGCCTTTCACAAGCACAGTGAAGATCTGGCTGCTGGCGACATCGGCCTGATCTGTTCGTTCGGCGCAGGCTATTCAGCGGGAACGGTTTTTGTGCGCAAGGTTGCGTGATCAGGGAGATTTGACATGACGATGACAGGCCAGTGCCTATGCGGCGCGGTAAGCTACTCGATTGAGGGAGACCTCCAGATGTGCGGCGTCTGTCATTGCAAAAATTGCCAGCGACAGGCCGGCAGTTCCTATTCCGTGCTTTTCGCGGTCGCGGATGACCAGATCGAGATTATCGGCGACCTCACCACTTATGACGATCATGCCGAGAGCGGCAATGTCGTCCATCGCCATTTCTGCGGTACCTGCGGCTCACCAGTGAAGACTTCGCTTCCGACCCAGCCTGGCATGACTTACATCAAAGCGGGAACGCTGGATGATACAAGCGTGCTGCATCCGCAAATCCATTTCTGGACGGGTAGCAAACAACCATGGGTAGAGATTGATCCGAAAGTCCCGCAGATGGAAGGGAATCCCGGATGATGATGAAACAGAAAATAGCTGCGGCGGTCATAACCTTTACCGTGCTCGCCGGCTGTGTTGATTCCGCAGGGCAGGGAGGTTCGGATGAAGCGGACGCCAGCTCACAGCTTTCGCCGGTCATCCTTCAGGCAGATGGCATCGCTCAGGGAGAGGGCTTTAACCTTCCCTACGGCACAAAAAAGTCAGAAGTGATCGCTATGCTGGAACTTTTCGGTCCGGTTGATCAGAGTAGCAATGAGGAATGCGGCGCCGGACCGATGGATTTTGTATCTTCTCCCGCGACAGGCCTGACTACCAATTTTCAGGATGGTAAGCTGGTTGGCTGGTCCTTCGACGGTGATGGGAAATTGGCGCGCACGGATCAAGATATCACTGTCGGGTCGGCCCGCTCTGATCTCGAAGCCGCTCTTCCGATAGAGATGCAAACCGACAGCACGCTCGGTATCGAGTTTTTCTCCGGCTCGGGAGAAAACGGATTTATCGCTGGTTTTCTATCGGATGAAAGCAAGAATGCGACTGTCGAGAGCCTTTATTCGGGCACCAATTGCTTTTTTCGCTGACCATTTGAGGTTGCGATTTCGGGGGACAATATGATCAGTTTACGGGCGCGCTTCCTGTTTTTCATCATCCGCATTTCGGGGTTGAAAAACTATCTACTCAAACCCGGCAATGCGGAGAAATATGTTGCGCGAGACCATGCGCGCGGTCCGGCTTCGCCCGTTCGCTGGTTGCGCAAACATTGTGACATAGAGAAATCCGAGATTAATGGGCAGCCGTTATATCATCTGGGCCCGAAGAAAAACGGCAGTTCGCTGCATATATTCTACCTGCATGGCGGCGGCTACGCGTTCAACATCGTTTCGCTTCACTGGCATTTCATCAAGAAATTGATCCGGAAAACCGGAGCAAGCGTCACGGTGCCGATCTATCCGCTATCGCCCGAGAACAAGTGGGACAGAAGCTATGCCATGGTGATGGAGGCCTTTGAACAGGCTGTTTCCCGACACGGCGCAGAGAATATCGTGGTGATGGGTGACAGCGCGGGCGGCGGCTTTGCGCTTGGCCTGTCGCAGATGCTTCGTAACGCGAACAAGCTTTTGCCCGGCAAACTGGTGCTGCTCAGTCCCTATCTGGATCAAACTGCTGCTGACCAGACGCAGGAAGAACTGGAAAAGACCGATGTTCTGATTTCGATTGACGGTATCCGTCGCCTCGGTAGCTGGTGGATGCGCGAGGGCGAGGATCCGGCAATGTTTCCCGGTAGCCCGTTGTTCGAGACGGTTGATCGATTGCCACCGATGCTGGTGTTTGCCGGAAGCGATGAAATGTTGCTTGCGGACTCCCTGCGGCTGAAACGAAAAGCTGATGAAATCGGCGCGGAGATCGAACTGAAAATCTATGATCGCATGCAACATGTCTGGATGCTGTTGCCGATTCCGGAAGCGAAAACGGCTTTGAGCGAGATTGTCGAATTCCTACTCGCCCCGAAAGTTTAGTTCCAGAAGGACACCATTGGGTTCCGTGAAAAACAGCTGTTTCAGCTGGATCGACGGGATGTCGTTAAGCCGATAATCGATTCCATGAGCCTCTAGTCGAGCGCTGAACGCCTGATGGTCGCTGCAATCCAGTGCCACATGATGGATTGCACCGGTGGTCGGTCCGGTCTCTGTTTCACGGCGATAGGCCTGCTGCATCTCTTTGGAATTTATGTGAAAAATCGCGCGACCGCTGTTATCATAAAGCCACTGGACATGCTCGGGTGGCAGCGGTTCAGGCCCATCTCGCACATCAAGATCGAATAACTCGACAAAGAAGCGCACGGTCCCTTCAAGATCGTCGGTGATGATATTCACATGATCGAGTGCGTTGAGTTTCATTCTAGCCCTTCAACTTGCGGCCACGTTCGATGATGGCGAGCCGCCGGTTCTCGACTTCGTCCATCGAGACACCAGCGTTATAAGGTACCGATATCTCGTGCTCATAGGCCATGCCGTCCTTGAGGTTGCGGTCAAAGCCGGCCATGATCAGATCCTTGTAAACCTTCAGAAAGTCGCGGTCGATAGTCGTCATGTCCCGCGCCAGTGCCAAAGCTGCCGGCATAAGTTCGCCGGGTTCATAGACATGGTTGACGAGGCCCCAATCACAAGCGGTCCGGGCATCCAGAAACTGCCCGGTGAAGCTGAGTTCGCAAGCGCGGGACAGGCCAATGAAACGGGAGAGTTTTTGCGACAATCCCCAGCCGGGCGTTATCCCGACCCGCGCGTGGGTGTCGGCGAACCGCGCGTTGGTCGACGCGATCCGGATATCGCAAGCCAGTGCCAGTTCAAAACCGCCGGTAATGGCGACGCCGTTGATGGCGCCGATCACCGGTATCGGCATTTCACTCAAAGCGAAGATCGGGTTTGTGCCTGCATCGCGGTCATTGGCCGGGCCAAGGCCGGACTCGCCCAGTTCCTTGAGATCAAGGCCGGCGGTAAATGCGCGCTCTCCCGCACCGGTAACGATCAGGGCATGGATATTTTTGTCATCGCGAACATCCTGACAGGCACTACAAAATTCCGCTCGCAACGCCGTGGACAGCGCGTTCATCGCCTCCGGTCGGTTGAGGGTGAGGGTGGCTACACCGTCCGATTTGTCCAGCAGTACAAGGGCCATCAGTCGTCATCTCCCGCTTCATATTTCTCGGCGATCTGTGCGCCCATCGCGGCGGTCATCGCGAAAGCCTGTTCAGGTTCGCTCTGTCGCAACAGTGCGATCTGTTGTTCCATACCTTCGGCGATAATAAGCTCGGGGACATTATTGGCGACAGCATCCAGAATCTGACGCGCGCATTCATCCGGTTCCATGCCATTGTCGATAGCGGCATCGGACTTCCCGCGACGTTCGCCCCCTCTGGTCAGCGCATTGCGCGATACATTTGTGCGGATTGATCCCGGCAGGATATTGGTAACGTGGATATTGTGCAGTTTTTCGACCTCGGCCCGCAGAGCATCCATATAGCCGATCAGTCCGTGTTTGGCGGCGCAATAGGCGGTGCGGAGCGGTACGCCAACGCGGCCCGCGACAGAGCTGATGCCGACGATATGGCCGCTTCCGGCGGCAATCATGTGCGGCAGCAACAGCTGGGTCAGCCAGATCGGCGCCAGCAGGTCAACGTTGATGATTGTGCTGTGGATCTCGGGATGGGTGTCGAGCGCTAGACTGCGCTGGCTGATGCCGGCGTTGTTGACCAGAATGTCGATCTGACCTTTCCAGTTGCGCGCCTGTTCGACCTTTACCGGCAGGGCCTCATAGTCGGTCGTTTCAAACGGCAGGACCAATGTATCGGTAGCGATACCGGCAGCCACTTGCTCGAGCGCATCCGTGCGACGGCCCGACAGGATGATATGCGCGCCTTGTGCAGCAAAGGCTTTTGCCAATGCCTCACCGATGCCGGAGGATGCTCCGGTGATCCAGACAATCTTACCATCAAATGTCATAAGTCCATTCCCTGTTCTGAAACGTTGGATTTCTTCCAGCCGACCCGACATAGGAAAGTGGCAGCATGATCACATGTTGCTGGGAAAAGAAGCCCAGCCGCCAAGGACGACGAACAGCAGCACAACGAAAAATTGAATGCGCCGGGCTGTCATGCCCATCCCGTCGGTTAAGCGTTTTTGCTCAATTTCGGTGCGTCATCGCCAAGATCTTCGAACCAGGCCTCGACCTCGCCGTTGAGCTTGATCAGCAGGGGATTGCCTTTGCGATCCATGGTCTTGCCGGCCTGAACTTTTACCCATCCCTCGGATACCGAATATTCTTCGATATTGTGCTTGCGGTCACCGCGGAAATTGATGCCAATACCGCGGGAAAGCAAGTCGCCGCCATAATGTGGGCTGCGCGGGTTGATGGCCAGATGGTCCGGCGGAACGTCGTTGCCGGATGCTTCGCTCTTGGCGGGTTCGGATTGCTGGTTGTCGGTCATTTTCTTTAAATACTCCAATTTGTTTGCAGCGCTTTGCCACAAACAGGCGGATAATCAAGTGTTCCCGGATCACAGACCGGAGGGCATCTTGTCAGTTAAAAACATCCTTGATATTTTCATCGGATTTTGGATCGGGGCCGAACCGGTTTTCTCCACGCGTCCCTTCAAGGCACATGAATACCAGTACGATCAGTCCACCGATGAATGGAATGAAATTCAATAGAACAAGCCAACCGGTCTTATCCTGATCATGGAAGCGTCGAACCTGTACCGCGAGAGCAGGGATTAAAATCGCCAGGTAAAACAGGCCGAGCAGGATTGAACTCGAGCTCCAGGTGGCCGCCTGAAAGGCATTTTCTGGATCCGATGTCGTGGTAAAGCTGCCGGTTATCAGTCCTAACGTCACGCCGACGATCACGATCAGTAGGACAAACATCCAATATTCTTTGCGCCGGGAGCGTCCGCTAAAATCTGCATAGCGTCGCAATGGCATCAACATCCATTCCATGGTCTTTCTCCTCGCAAGCCTCAATGGCATGAAGGTTACGGGAAAAAGATAGATAATCAAGTGATCTCGGCGTGAGGAAGTAATTTCTTGAGCTGGATTTTATATCACTAAGCTTGTTATCGAGTAGGTGCCTCGTCGGTTCGGTTAGACCGCTTTTGCGCGCGGTAATTTCAGTCTGGAACATCATAGAATGCGGAGTTTTCGACGTCGGATCACGCGTACCTCGAATTTCTGTCCCTTAAATGTCACACCCGCGCATATTCCTATTTGCGATGGAACCTTATCAGCACCGACGCGCTTGATGTGTCTCTTAATTGTTAGAGTAAAAAGAGGAGTTCACTATGTCCCCCACCAAACGCGCACTTAGCGCGGCCACAGTGCTGACAGCGATGATTGCTGTTCCTGCGCAAGCTCAGGAAGTTGATAACAAGGAATTCGACGGCTTCTATGTCGGCGGCTCATTCGGATTGGGCGCACAGTCCAATGACAGGGATGAAGGCGTCGCATTCGATACCGACCGCGACGGCAGTTTTAACAACGTTGTCCAGACGGTATCGGGCGCAAATGCCTTCTCGCCCGGTTTCTGTAACGGAGCTGCAAACGGAAATGCGCCAACTGCGGGCTGCCGGAATGATAAAGATGACATGGATTATTACATCCGTGCCGGAGCGGACAAACAATATGGCAATATTGTCGTCGGTTTTCTGGTCGATGCCGGTCGGAGTGAATCGACCGACAGCGTGACAGCGTTCAGCACAACGCCTGCGTCATACACGTTCACTCGCGAACTTGACTATGCGATCGGCGCTCGTGGCCGTGTCGGCTATACCCCGGGCGGCGTATTATTTTACGCAACTGGCGGTGTTTCTTATGCCAAGATCGACAATAATTTCACCACAACCAACGGTGCCAACAGCTTTACCGATAACGGAAAGACTGAAAGCTGGGGCTGGAGTGCCGGTGGAGGTGCAGAGGCGAAGATCACCAACAATATCTCCATGGGTCTCGAATATCTCTACACTCAATATACCGACGATGATTATGTTGTGAATGTCGGGCCGGGAACTGCGGGTGCGACAAACCCGTTTCTGCTGGCATCCGGTGGAACCGATATGAAGCGCAGTGACTCGAATTTCGATCAGCACAGCATCAGACTGACTGCAGCGCTCCGCTTCTAGCGGTTGTTGCAAATGGACAAGAAAAAGGCGGCCTCACCGGCCGCCTTTTTTTGTAACTGACGTTGTCTTAAGCTGCCGCTGCCTGACGGGAGGCTTTTTTGCGATCATTCGGATCGAGATAGCGCTTGCGCAGACGGATGTTTTTGGGAGTAACCTCGACCAGTTCGTCATCGTCGATATAGGCAATTGCCTGTTCCAGCGTCATCACTTTCGGTGTGGTCAGACGAATGGCGTCTTCCTTGCCCGAAACGCGGAAGTTGGTCAGCGCCTTTGATTTCATCGGATTGACATCCAGATCGCCCGGCTTGGCATTTTCGCCAATGATCATGCCTTCGTAAACCGGCGTTTGTGCGCCGATGAAGAGAATGCCGCGTTCTTCAAGCATGTTCAATGCATAAGCCGCGGTATTGCCGGTGCCATTTGAAACCAGTACACCAACCGGGCGGCCTTCGATAACGCCTTTATATTCGCCATATTTTTCGAACAGGCGGTTCATCAGGCCGGTACCGCGCGTGTCGGACAGAAACTCGCCGTGATAGCCGATCAGTCCGCGGGAGGGTGCGGAGAAGGTCAGGCGGGTCTTGCCTGCGCCGGAAGGGCGCTGCTCGGTCAGTTCCGCTTTGCGGCGCTGCATTTTTGAAACAACGGTGCTGGCATAGTCGTCGTCGACGTCAATGACGACGGTTTCATAAGGTTCCTGACGTTTGCCACCTTCTTCCCGATAGAGCACGCGGGGACGGGAAATGCCAAGTTCAAAGCCTTCGCGACGCATCGTTTCGATGAGCACGCCCAATTGCAATTCACCACGACCGGCAACTTCAAAGCTGTCCTTGTCGTCGCTCTCGGTCACTTTAATCGCGACATTGGATTCTGCTTCGCGCGCCAGACGGTCACGGATCACACGGCTGGTGACCTTGTCGCCTTCACGACCGGCAACCGGGCTGTCGTTTACGGCAAAGCGCATCGAAAGCGTCGGCGGATCAATCGGCTGTGCTGCAATAGGTTCTGTAACAGAAATATCGCAGATAGTGTTGGAAACGGTCGCCTTTGTCAGACCTGCCAGCGAGATAATATCACCCGCCTTCGCGCTTTCCACGGGAACGCGTTCCAGGCCATTAAACGCCATGATCTTGGTGGCGCGGCCAGTTTCGACGACCTTGCCGTCCATATCGATCGCGTGGATCGGCATGTTGATGTCGATTTTTCCGCTTTGGACCTTGCCGGTAAGGATGCGGCCAACGAAATTGTCGCGGTCGAGCAAAGTGACAAGAAATTTGAATTCAGCGTCCGGATCGACGTCTGGTTCAGGCACATGTTCGATAATCTTGTCGAAAAGACAGGACAGGTCGCCCTCGCGCACGTCCAGCGATTCACCGGCATAGCCGTTACGACCACTGGCATAGAGCGTCGGGAAATCGAGCTGCTCGTCATTGGCGTCGAGATTGACGAACAGGTCGAACACTTCGTCGAGGACTTCTTCCGCGCGGCCATCGGGACGATCGATCTTGTTGACAACGACGATTGGTTTCAGGCCAAGAGCCAGAGCCTTGCCGGTCACGAATTTTGTTTGTGGCATGGCGCCTTCGGCGCTGTCCACCAGAAGAATCACACCATCGACCATCGACAGGATGCGTTCGACTTCACCGCCAAAGTCGGCATGGCCCGGGGTATCAACAATATTGATCCGCGTGCCTTTCCATTCGACGCTGGTGCATTTTGCGAGAATCGTGATGCCGCGTTCTTTTTCAAGATCGTTCGAATCCATCGCCCGTTCTTCGACTCGTTCATTGTCGCGGAAGGTGCCGGATTGGCGGAAAAGCTGGTCAACCAGAGTTGTTTTGCCGTGATCAACGTGCGCAATGATTGCGATATTGCGAAGGGACATATATAGATTCTACCGTATGATTGAGGAAGGGGCGGCCATAAGCACAGCCCCGCTATCGTCGCGCCCTTAGCCTGTTTGGTGCTGCACCGCAACATTAGAAAGCTTGCTAAATCATTCTTAGCCATCCATTTGGCGCTACGACCATGCAAACCCTTCGTCTGATCCTCACCGATAAATTCATCTGGCTGCTCAGCGGAGCGGTGCTGTTGGCGACTTTGCTGCCGGTGCAGGGTCTGGCAAAAGATATTGCAGGAATTTTATTCAACGCCGGGATTTTCGCGGTTTTTCTGCTTCACGGTATCCGGCTCGAACGGCATGAAGTGAAGGCCGGACTGGGCAATATCCGCCTGCAAGGGACGATATTCGTCTGGGTATTTGGCGTGATGCTCGGGATCGGCCTGTTGCTTTCCAAGGCGCTCGATCAGATTCTCCCTGCCGATGTCGCTCTGGGTTTTCTGTTCTTAGGTGTGCTTCCGTCCACCGTGCAGTCGGCAACCAGCTATTGTGCCATCGCCAAGGGCAATGTTGCCGCCTCTGTCGTCGCCAGCGCCTTCATTAATCTGGTCGGCGTATTTTTGTCGCCGCTACTGTTTGCGTTGCTTGCCAGCGCGGCTGGCGTGGACATCACGACCGAAACCATCGTCAAACTAGCGGCAATATTGGTGCTGCCATTCGTTCTCGGGCAGACCTTCCAGAAATGGCTGCGGCCCTGGATCATGCAGCATAAGGATTTGACCGGCTGGATCGATCGCGGTGCGATTGCGCTGGCGGTCTATGTATCCTTTTCCGCTGCGATCATTGCCGGAATGTGGAGCCGGGTGAGCGGTACCGAATTCATCTGGCTGGCTGCCGCGCTGTTGCTTTGGCTGGGACTGGCCTTTGGCGGCGCGTGGCTGCTTGGCGGCTGGATGGGTTTCGCGCGGGCAGACCGCAAGAGCTTGCTCTTTTCCGGCGCGCAGAAGAGCGTTGCCATTGGCGCTCCCATCGCCGCGATCATCTTTGTGCCCGAACGTGCGGGACTGGTGATATTGCCGCTGATTTTCTATCATCTGGCGCAATTGTTCCTGTCGGCACCGGTCGCGGTGCGACTGGCCGGCGACGAGGATTAACGGATATTATCCGTTCGTCCTGAGCCTGTCGAAGGACCGCGCGCGCTCGAGAGAGGCACTTCGACAAGCTCAGTGCGAACGGTGAAATCTAAAGTTCTCGAAGCGCCCGAGCCGGTTTGGCTGACAGCACAGGAATGGAACCCAGCAAACCAATCCCCAGAGTGGCAATCGCGCCGATGCCCAGTGTCAGCAGGACGATTCCCCAATCGGGTTGCCAGGTGAACTCGAAAATCTGGGTGATCACGAACCAGCCTGCGAACAGGCCCAGCCCCAAAGCCACAGCCGACAACAGAAACGCCAATAGCGCATATTCAATCGCCTGAACCGTCAATATCTGGGCGCGCGTGGCGCCGAGCAGTTTCAGGATCACGCTGTCATAGACGCGGGCCTGACGCGACGCGGCGATCGCGCCGATCAGCACTGCGATGCCGGAGAAGATCGCAATCGAGGCGGCAGCGGCAATGGCGGTCGCCATTTGGTCCAAAATGTCGCCGATCTGGGACGCAATTTCCTTGACCTTGACCATCGAGATAGACGGGAATTCTTTCGGCAAGATGGAGAGCAGACTGTCTTCCTTTGCCGTTTCCATCTGGATCGTGGCGGCGACATTATGCGGTACATTGGCGAGCACGCTGGGCGGGAATACCAGCACATAGTTAAACCCGAAATTGCGCCAGTTAACCTTGCGGAACGAGGCAACCTTGGCCGGTATTTCGACGCCGAGCAGGCTGACGGTCAGGCTGTCGCCGATCTTGAGGCCTAGTGCGGCGCCTTGCTCTTCGTCGACCGAGACCAGAGGCGGCCCGTCATAATCTTGCGGCCACCATTCGCCATCGACAATCTCGCTGCCTTCGGGAATGGTCGCGCTATAGGTGAGGCCGCGGTCGCCGCGCAGCACCCACGCGCCTTCGGGGAGGGTTTCCAGTTCAGACACCCGCTGCCCACGAAATTCAGTGATCGTCCCGCGTAGCGTCGGCACGATATTCACTTCCGCGGCTCTCGATGTTTCTGCAACCTTGGCGCGAAACTCGTCCGCGCGTTCGACCGGGATGTCGAGCACGAAGAAACTCGGGGCGTCGCGGGGAACGGTGGAGCGTATTTCATTGGTCAGGCTGGTCTGGATCGCGGCCAGCGTAGCGAACAGGGTAAGCCCCAGTCCCAATGCCACAACCAGTTGTCCGGTCTGGGCACCGGGGCGATGAAGGCTGGTCAGGGCGAGACGCAGCAGCGGTTGTTTCGGCCGTGGTGCCTTGCTCGCCAGCCAGCGGATCAGCGCGCCCAAGCACGTAAGCAGCAGCAATATCGCGGCTGCGGCACCAATGAAGGAGGCCGAAAATAATGGCTCATTGGCTGTGCCGAGCGCTAGCGCGATGATCGCGCCAATCGCCAATCCCACGCCAATCCAGCTTTGCCGGTCGATCTGACGCCAGGACTTGCCCTCTCCGCGGATAATGCCCGCTGCCGGGATTGTTTTTGCCCGCGACAAGGGGGGCAGCGCGAAGATCACCGCTATAAGCAACCCGTATAACGCGCTGACCAGCAGCGGAAGCGGGTAGATGGCAAATTCCGGCTTGATCGGCAGAACGTCACCGGCGATCTGGATGATCGCCAGCGGGGCCAGGGCGCCGATCACGAGACCCAGCGCAATCGCGCCCAGCGCCACCGCCATGATCTGGAACAGATAGATGCGGAAGATCATAGCGCTGTCCGCGCCGAGTATCTTCAGCGTAGCAATCGCGCCCTGCTTGCCGCGCAAATAAGAAGCGACGCCATTGCCGACACCGATTCCGGCGATGACCAGCGAGGCCAGACCGACCAAAGTCAGAAACTGGCCCATCCGCTCGATAAAGCGGCGGGTGCTCGGCGCGCCATCGTCGCGGGTCTTGACCTCCCACGCAGCATTGGGAAATTGCTCTGCAAGACCGTCACCGACGTCGCGAGGAAGCGCGGTGGCAGGGAGTTTGAGACGATATTTGCTCTCGAACAGGCTGCCCGGCTGAATCAATTTTGTAGCGCGCAAGCCCTCGATCGAGGTGATCGCCACGGGACCGAGGGAAAGGCCTTCGCTAAGCCGGTCCGGTTCCTCGGCAATGATGCCGGAAATGGTGAAGCTGGCCTCGCCAAAGGCAATTTTGTCGCCGGTTTCCAGCGACAGGCGCTGCATCAGGGCAGGGGTGACGTAAATTTCCTGTGGCGCGGGAGCAGAGACGGTCTTGCCACTTTCGAGCTTGAACTTGCCGTATAAAGGATAGGCCGCGTCGACGCCTTTGAGTTCTACAAGCTGCGTGTCGCTACCGTCCGGTAGCCGGGCCATCGCCTGCATCCGCAGCGTTTCGGACAGCGTACCCGCTTCCCTCAGCGCAACAAGTTCTTCGTTGGTGGCTTCGCGCTGCGCAACCGCTATTTCCAGATCGCCGCCCAATATCGCCTGGCCGCGATTGGCCAGTTCGTCGGTGATCGCGTCGGTCAGGCTGCCGATGGCGGCAAGAGTGGCGACACCAAGAAACAGGCAGATGATCAGTAGCCGGAGTCCGACAAACCGTCCGCGCAGATCGCGGCGGGCAATCGTCCATGCTTTGCCCAGTTCAGCGCTCACGCGGCGCTGTCCCGTTCGATCAAACCGTCGCGAAGCTCAATGATCCGGTCGCAGCGTTTGGCCAGTTCGGGGTCATGGGTAATGATCAATAGGGTCGCCGCCGTGGCTTTCTGGCGATCGAACAGCAGGGCGATGACTTTCTCGCCGGTGGTGCCGTCGAGATTGCCGGTTGGTTCGTCTGCAAAAATGATCGTCGGCCGCGATGCCATGGCGCGGGCAATGGCCACGCGTTGCTGTTCGCCGCCGGAAAGCTGGGTCGGATAATGGCCGAGACGGTCGCCCAGGCCAACTGAGGTCAATTCCTTTGCCGCGATTTCAAAAGGATCGGGCTGGCCGTCCAGTTCGAGTGGCACCGCGACATTTTCCAGAGCGGTCATTGTCGGGAGCAGGTGGAAGGCCTGCAATACAATGCCGACCCGGCCGCGCCGAGCCACCGCCAGTTGGTCCTCGTTCATCGTGCCGAAGTCGGCTCCGGCAATATTCACTTCGCCGCCGCTTGCCCGTTCCAGACCGGACAGGATCGCCATCAGCGATGATTTGCCCGAACCCGACGGTCCGAGCAACGCAACGGTCGTTCCCTCTTCGATCTGCAGATCAATACCGCGCAAAATATCGACCCGTGCTTTCCCTTCCCCCAAAGACAGGGTGACATTCCGGGCTGCAATCGCGATATGGGGTTCAACTGAGGCGGCGTCGCTCGATGCGGCGTTTTTCTGGATCATGTGGGTAAGGATATCCGATGTTGAAGAATTTTTTCTTATATGGGTTCACACTGGCATTTCTGCAACTTTTGATCGCTTGTGGGCCTGCGCCGGAAGACGAACAAGCTGTTCTCAAGGACGTAGAAACGGCCGCGCCGAAAGCTGACGGCGATCGGGCGGCGGAAGCCAAAGAGGCCGAAATCCTGATAGTCGCTTTCGGTGACAGTCTCTACGCCGGCTATGGTCTGGACCAGAAAGAGGGCTTTGCGCCGGAACTGCAGGCCGCCCTCACGGCAGCGGGCAAGGACGTCCGGGTCCACAATGCCGGCGTGTCGGGCGACACCACTGCTGCCGGATTGCGGCGGATGGATTTCGTTCTGGATAGCTTGTCGCGCAAGCCGGATCTGGTAATATTGGGGCTAGGCGGTAATGATCTGCTCCGGGGCCTGAAACCGGCAGATACGCGCGCCAATATGGAAGCGATGGTCAAGAAGCTGCAGGATCGCGATATCCCGGTGATGCTGACGGGGATGCTCGCCCCGCCCAATCTGGGAGCCGCCTTTAGCGATGAGTTCAACATCATCTATCCGGCATTGGCCAAGAAATATGATGTCGCGCTTTATCCGTTTTTCATGGACGGGGTTGTCGGGCATCCCGATCTGTTCCTGCCAGACGGCCTGCATCCTACCGCAGAAGGCATTGATATCATCGTCGGCAAGATCGCGCCGCAGGTGGCGGAATTGCTGGAAGGCTGAGCCTTGTTGGAAATTGGAAGATTTGGAAGCATGTTGCACAGTTCTACAAAAACTGTATTATTTTGCTAATACAGCAGTTGAAACGCTTGAAAAGCGGGGCATTTGCATCCATTTATAGAGAAAGCCCCGCACTGGTGCCGGGGCAGGGAGGCTGAACAGCATGGCGACCGAAACAATCACCGCGACCGACGACCTGAAACTGACCCCGCCAGATCCGGTGGTTGCCGTTGCGCCCGAAAAGGCCGGAGGCCTTGTGTCCATTGGCGACGAGGTAAAGACCAAGCTGGAAGATAAAGTTGACACTTTTATCGACGATTTGATCGCTCAGGATCAAAATAGTCCCGAATTCGGGAAAAAAGTGGACCAGATTACCAATATGGGCCGCAAGGAAATTGCCGAAGCGGCGGGCCAGTCCAATCGCTTTCTCGATCGCCCGATCCGGTCGATGGATGAAGAAAGTGGCATCGGTTCCGATCTCGCGGAACTGCGCCGCACGGTCGAAGATCTTGATCCGGGCAAGCGCGGTAATTTGACCGCCAAGAGGAAGATTTTCGGAATCATTCCGTTCGGTAACAAGATGCGCAATTATTTTGACGGCTATAAAAGCGCGCAGGGCCATATCAGCTCGATCCTCGACCGGCTTCGTTCCGGCAAGGACGAATTGCTGATGGACAATGCGGCGATTGATGTCGAACGCAAGAATCTCTGGGCGGCGATGGGCCGGCTGGAGCAGATGATCCACGTTTCGAAGGTCATGGACCAAAGGCTCGAGGACAAAGCGGCCGAGCTGGACGCCACCGATCCGGGCAAGGCGAAGGCGATCCGCGAAAGCGCGCTTTTCTATGTTCGTCAGCGGACCCAGGATTTGCTCACCCAGATGGCGGTTACCGTGCAGGGCTATCTCGCTCTCGATCTGGTCAAACGCAACAATGTCGAACTGGTCAAGGGTGTGGACCGCGCCAGCACAACGACGGTGGGCGCGCTGCGCACCGGTGTGACCGTGGCTCAGGCGCTGACCAACCAGAAGCTGGTTCTTGACCAGATTACGGCGCTGAACACCACGACGGCTGGCGTGATCGACAGCACCAGCGAGATGCTCAAAAACCAGACCGGCCAGATTCACGAACAGGCCGCTTCGTCGACGATTCCGCTGGAAACGCTGCAACGGGCTTTCCAGAATGTCTATGACACGATGGACAATATCGACACGTTCAAGCTGAAAGCGCTGGAAAATATGAAAGCGACCGTAAATTCGCTGTCCGGCGAGATCGAAAAGTCGAAAGGCTATATTGCGCGGTCGGAAGGGCAGGCGAAGGCGCAACTGGAAGCGCCGTCGGAAAACCCCTTGTCGGCGCTGGAGGAATAGAGCCTGGTGTCCGAATCCAACCAGCAAGTCTTTGACAGCGCGGCTCGAGCGCTTCGCGACTCCCAGTTCCGTCGCTCGATCGGCAATCGCTCCCATCAATTGAAGCGGGGCCATTTCGTCAAGAAACTGGGCCGCGCCGCTATGTGGACGGTCGGCGTGCTGGTCGGCGCCAGTATTGTCGGCGGCATATTGAGCGGTATCGGTTTCTGGGGCGTGATGATTTCTGCCGGATTGATCGGCGGCGGTATCTGGGCGTCGATGAAATTTCCAAAGATGAAAATGCCAACGCCCGAAACGATCCTGAAGTCCGATCTGAAATCATTGGCGGGAAAAACCGAAATCTGGCTGGAAAACCAGCGTCCGGCGCTGCCGGCGCCAGCGGTCCAGATCGTCAACGGCATCGGCGTCCAGCTGGATATGCTGTCACCGCAGCTGAACAAGCTCAACGAAGGCGATGCCGCTGCCTATGAGGTGCGCAAGCTGGTCGGCGAGCATCTGCCCGAGCTTATCAACGGCTATCGAGCAATCCCTGTGTCGATGCGCAGCAAAGCCACCGACAGCGGCAAATCGCCCGACGAACAGCTGATTGGCGGACTGTCACTGATCGAGAAGGAAATTGCCGGGGTCACCCAGCAGATTGCCAAGGGCGATATCGACAATCTGTCGATCCGCGGCCGTTATCTCGAACTTAAATATGACCAGAATGCCGAAGCGGAATAAGGTCTGACGGCCAGATAAATTTTGTCCGGGACGGCAGCGTCCCGCTCGTAGCGGCGAGAGTCTCCATGGTCGCGCAAAGCATTGACGCTGGATGATTTTTGCCGGAAGAGACTGAAATTCAACTCGGTCTCCTGCCGGTTACATGTCATGGCCACAGGCCCTAAATTTCTCCCCGTTTTCGCCAAATCAGAGTAACTGTTTGCGAGCGGCATTGGGCAGCGGCGCAATAATACTTTTCGCACTTGCGCAATTCTTGACTTCAAAATACGTCGAATTCCATCTAGAAGCACATTAATTACAAAAATCTTATCGAAATGTAAGGACGGAATATGAGTTTCCCGCCACGGCAAGGCCTGTACGATTCAAACAACGAACATGACGCATGTGGCGTCGGTTTTGTCGCGAATATTGAAGGTGAAAAATCGCATCTCACGGTCAAACGCGGCCTCGAGATTCTGGTTAATATCGATCACCGAGGTGCCGTTGGTGCCGACCCTCTACTGGGTGACGGCGCCGGGATATTATTGCAGATTCCCGACGCTCTCCTGCGGGATTGGGCGAAATCGGAGGGTCTGACCCTTCCGGCTGTCGGTGACTATGCCGTTGCTATGTGTTTCATTCCGTCCGATCCGGCAGAAGCGGAATTTGCGACGACGCATTTTGAACGGTTCATTGCCAAGGAAGGGCAGAGCCTGATCGGCTGGCGCGACGTGCCGATCGATACAACAGGCATCGGCAAGGCGGTGCTCGACCAGATGCCACTGATTCGCCAGATGATCGTCGGCAAAGGCGAATCGATCGCCGATCAGGATGCATTCGAACGCAAAATCCTCGCGATCCGCAAGCAGGCCCATAATCCACTCGATGGCCTTGCCGAAAAAATGGGCATGCCGGGGCTGTCCGAATTTTATATGCCGTCTTTCTCGACCAGAACGATTGTCTACAAGGGGCTGTTGCTCGCCGATCAGGTCGGATCCTTCTACAAGGATCTCAACAACCCGCTGACCACATCGGCCGTGGCGATGGTCCATCAGCGCTTTTCGACCAATACATTCCCGTCTTGGAAACTGGCGCATCCCTATCGCTTCATCGCGCATAATGGCGAGATCAATACGGTCCGGGGCAATGTCAACTGGATGAACGCCCGTCGCCGGACGATGGAATCCGATCTGTTGGGAGCCGATCTTGACAAGATGTGGCCGCTGATCCCGCACGGCCAATCCGATACCGCCTGTCTCGACAATGCGCTGGAACTGCTGATTGCTGGCGGCTATTCGCTGCCGCACGCGGTGATGATGCTGATTCCGGAAGCATGGGCCGGCGATCCGACGATGGATGCCGACCGCAGAGCCTTTTACGAATATCACGCAGCCCTGATGGAGCCATGGGATGGCCCGGCAGCGGTTGCCTTTACCGACGGACGGCAAGTCGGTGCTACGCTGGACCGCAACGGTCTGCGTCCGGCGCGTTTCTGCGTCACAGATGACGGCCATGTGATCATGGCGTCGGAATCCGGCGTGCTTCCGGTCAAGGAAGATAATATCGTCCGCAAATGGCGGTTGCAGCCGGGCAAAATGCTGCTCATCGACATGGAGCAGGGCCGGATTATCGAGGATGAAGAGATCAAGGCCGATCTCGCCAAAGCCAAACCTTATGCGAAATGGCTGGAATCCACGCAATATAATCTGAAAGATCTCGATCTCGACGATCTCGACGATGTCGATGCACCTAAGGCGAACGGGCTGGACAGTCCTGCGGCACTGCTGGACCGCCAGCAGGCATTCGGCTTCACCCAGGAAGATATCACAAAATTCCTCGAACCGATGGCCAGTGACGGCCTCGATCCGATCGGATCGATGGGCACCGACACACCGATCGCGGTTCTGTCCGGCAAACCGCGCTTGCTGTACGATTATTTCAAGCAGAATTTCGCTCAGGTGACCAACCCGCCGATCGACCCGATCCGCGAGGAACTGGTGATGTCTCTGGTCTCGATGATCGGGCCGCGGCCCAATCTTCTCGGCCATGATGCCGGTACCCACAAACGGCTCGAGGTGGACCAGCCGGTTCTGACCAACGCGGATCTGCTGAAAATCCGTTCGGTTGAAGATGCTCTGGATGGCGCCTTCCGGACCGAAACCATCGATATTACCTGGGATGCCGAGACTGGCGCAGCCGGTCTGGAAATGGCGCTCAAGGAAATGTGCTGGGCGGCAACCGAAGCGGTGCTTGCCGACCGCAATATTCTCATTCTTTCCGACCGCGCCAAGGGCCCGGACCGGATCGCGATGCCCGCCTTGCTGGCAACCGCAGCCGTCCATCATCATCTGGTCCGTCAGGGCCTGCGGATGCAGACCGGTCTGGTCGTCGAAACCGGAGAAGCCCGCGAAGTGCACCATTTCTGCGTGCTCGCAGGCTATGGCGCGGAAGCGGTCAATCCCTATCTGGCCTTTGAGACGCTCGAGGATATCCGCGTTCGCCGCGAATTGCCGCTGACCACTCAGCAGGTCGAACAAAATTATATCAAGGCCATCGGCAAGGGCATTTTGAAAGTCATGTCGAAGATGGGCATCTCGACCTATCAAAGCTATTGCGGCGCGCAGATTTTTGATGCGGTCGGTCTATCCAGCGAATTTATTGAAAAATATTTCACAGGAACGGCTACGATGATCGAAGGCGTCGGGCTGACCGAGGTCGCGGAAGAAACCGTGAAACGGCATTCCGAAGCTTATGGCAACAATCCGATTTACCGGAATATGCTCGATGCCGGCGGTATCTACGGCTACCGGATTCGTGGTGAGGAACATGCCTGGACCCCCGCCAATATTGCGAACCTGCAGCATGCTGTGCGCGGCAATGACCCGAAAAATTACGCAGAATTTGCGGACTCGATCAACGAACAGAGCGAGCGTCTGCTGACCATTCGCGGGTTGATGGAGCTGACCAAGGCTAATGAACCGCTCGATATCAGCGAAGTAGAGCCTGCGACCGAGATCGTGAAACGTTTTGCCACCGGCGCGATGAGCTTTGGCTCGATCAGCCGCGAAGCGCATACGACGCTGGCGATTGCAATGAACCGTATTGGCGGAAAGTCCAATACCGGTGAAGGCGGCGAGGAACCGGATCGTTTCGTCCCGATGGATAATGGCGACAGCATGCGCTCTGCGATCAAGCAGGTCGCCAGTGGCCGTTTCGGGGTGACCGCCGAATATCTGGTCAATGCCGACGATATCCAGATCAAGATGGCGCAGGGTGCCAAGCCCGGCGAAGGCGGGCAGTTGCCTGGCAGCAAGGTCGACAAGAATATCGGCAAGGTGCGCCATTCGACCCCTGGCGTCGGTCTGATTTCACCGCCACCGCATCATGACATTTACTCGATCGAGGATCTGGCTCAGCTAATCCACGATCTGAAAAATGTGAACACCGGTGCGCGTATCTCGGTGAAGCTGGTGTCCGAAGTCGGCGTCGGCACGGTAGCCGCTGGTGTGTCGAAAGCACGCGCCGATCATCTGACGATTTCCGGCTATGACGGCGGCACGGGCGCTTCGCCTCTGACCTCGCTGACCCATGCCGGTTCGCCGTGGGAAATCGGTCTGGCGGAAACGCAGCAAACCCTGTTGCTCAACGGATTACGCTCGAGAATATCGGTGCAGGTCGATGGCGGGCTTCGTACTGGTCGCGATGTTGCGATTGGCGCTCTATTGGGTGCCGACGAATTCGGCTTTGCCACAGCGCCGCTGATTGCTGCCGGTTGTATCATGATGCGCAAATGTCATCTCAACACTTGCCCGGTCGGCGTTGCCACGCAAAATCCGGAACTGCGCAAGAAGTTTACCGGTCAGCCGGAATATGTGATCAACTATTTCTTCTTTGTCGCCGAAGAACTGCGCCAGATCATGGCCGATATGGGCTTCCGTACGATCGAGGAAATGGTCGGACGGGTTGACCGGATCAACATGAGCAAGGCGCTGCACCACTGGAAAGCGGAAGGCGTCGACCTGTCGCGTATATTGCATCAGGTTGTTCTCGCCGAAGGGGAGTCGCTCCACCAGACGATAACGCAGGATCACGGACTTGAAGCAGCACTCGACCAGGAATTGATCGCGGCTGCCGGACCGGCGCTGGACAATGGCCAGACCGTCAAGATCGAACGCAAGGTGAAGAACGTCAACCGGACCGTCGGCGCGATGCTCTCGGGCGAAGTTGCAAAAAAATATGGCCACGCGGGCCTGCCGAACAACACCATCCAGCTATCGTTTGAAGGCGTTGCCGGGCAGAGCTTCGGCGCGTTTCTGGCACACGGTATCTCGGCTGAATTGGTCGGCGATGCCAATGACTATGTCGGCAAGGGGCTTTCGGGCGGCCGTGTGGTCGTCAAACAGCCAGGCCATGTCGATCGCAATCCGACCGAGAATATCATCGTGGGCAATACCGTGCTTTATGGTGCGGTTGCCGGTGAAGCCTATTTCAACGGTGTCGCGGGCGAGCGCTTTGCGGTTCGCAACTCCGGCGCGGTGGCGGTCGTCGAAGGCACGGGCGATCATGGCTGCGAATATATGACCGGTGGCGTGATTGCCGTGCTGGGCAAGACCGGACGCAATTTCGCGGCCGGCATGTCCGGTGGTGTCGCCTATGTCTATGACGAGGACGGACTGTTCCGTCAGCGCTGCAACATGGCGATGGTCGATATCGAGACAATCAACGACGAAGAGGATGGCGAAGGCACCACGCCGCCGCAGCAGCTTCCGGTCGATGTGAATGATTTCGGCATGGGTGACATGCTCTATCATGACGCGGCCCGGCTGCGGATATTGCTGGAACGTCACAAACTTTATACCGGCAGCAAGCGAGCCAGCGAAATTCTCGACAATTGGGAAGAGGCCCTTGGTCGTTTCGTGAAAGTCATGCCGCGCGATTATTCGTCGGCGCTTAAACAACTCGAAGCCGAGCGTCTCGACGCTATCGTTGCTGCAGAATAATTGAAGATATTGGAGTAGAACGTGGGTAAAGTAACAGGCTTTCTCGAGATTGATCGCAAAGAAGCGACCTATGCCGATCCAAAGGAACGGCTGACCAACTATCGGGAATTCACGATCCCGCTGCCGGAAAAGGACCTCAAGGACCAGGCGGCGCGCTGCATGGATTGTGGTATTCCATACTGCCACAACGGCTGCCCGGTGAACAATATCATCCCGGACTGGAATAATCTGGTCTATGAAGGTGACTGGAAGAACGCGCTGGAATCGCTGCAGTCGACCAATAATTTTCCCGAATTTACCGGCCGCATCTGTCCAGCGCCTTGCGAAGCCGCCTGCACCTTGAATATTGACGATGTGCCGGTGAACATCAAATCCATCGAATGCGCGATTGTTGATCGTGGATGGGAAGAAGGCTGGATAACACCCCAGATTGCCGAAGAAAAAACCGGAAAATCGGTTGCGGTTGTCGGCTCCGGCCCTGCTGGCATGGCGTGCGCCCAGCAGCTCGCCCGCGCCGGTCATAACGTCACCCTGTTTGAAAAGAACGACCGGATGGGTGGCCTGCTTCGCTATGGCATCCCCGACTTCAAGATGGAAAAACATCTGATCAACCGCCGCCTCGTGCAGATGGAAGCGGAAGGCGTCGAATTCCGTACCAGCGCCGAAGTCGGTGTGACCGTTTCGGTGGAGTCGCTGCAGGAAAATTTTGATGCGGTTGTGATGTCCGGCGGCGCGGAAAAACCGCGCACGCTCGATATCCCCGGCTATGAAATGTCCGGCGTTCGTCTGGCGATGGAATTCCTGGCGCAGCAGAACAAGCGCAACGCCGGCGACGACGAGATGCGCGCTGCCCCGCGCGGCACGATTACCGCGACCGGCAAGCATGTCATCGTCATCGGCGGCGGCGACACCGGGTCGGATTGTGTCGGCACCTCCAATCGTCAGGGTGCCGCTTCGGTGACCCAGATCGAAATCATGCCCAAGCCGCCCGAGAAGGAAGACAAGACCTTCTCATGGCCGGACTGGCCGCTGAAGCTGCGCACCTCGTCCAGCCATCTCGAAGGTTGCGAACGCGACTGGTCGATCCTCGCCAAGCGGGTCGTCGGCACCAACGGTGAGGTCGAAGGCCTCGAATGTATCCGCCTCGAATGGGTGGACGGCCAGATGCAGGAAGTCGCCGGCAGCGAGTTCATCATCAAAGCCGACTTGATCCTGCTCGCGATGGGCTTTGTCGGCCCCCGCAAAATGGGGCTGGTCGATCAATCCGATGTGGACCTCGACGCCCGCGGCAATGTCGCGGCCAATGTTGTGAGCTATGCGACCAGCAAACCGGGCATCTTTGCCTGCGGCGACATGCGCCGCGGCCAGAGCCTGGTCGTCTGGGCGATCCGCGAAGGCCGCCAGTGCGCCCGCGCCGTGGACCTGCAACTGATGGGAAAAAGCCTGCTGCCGCGCTGAAAGAAGTGTAGCGGCGACTGCCTTGGCGATCTGGTTTTACGGAGCCATCTGCATAGCCGCTCTGCCGGTGCCTATTCAGCGAAGCCTGACGGTGCTCGGTCTCGGCATCCCGCTGATTCTGGTCGCCGTACCGCTGCATTTCCTGATCACCGGACGGACGCGCGCACGCGGGACCGTTCCTGCCGCCTAGTATCAGTTATGTCTCCAGCGCTTGTTCTTCGAACCGGTGAGGGAAGAAATCAAAACAGCCGGTCAGCTTCCGCCCCAATAGTTGTCATTCCGCCTTCGCCTCTTTAAGCCTATAAGCTGCCGCAAGCTAATGTTCAGTGCTGGGAGATGCTTGATTGCCAGCGCGCTGTGGCAGGAAATATATCAGCGCGACGATTGCAATAATCAATGCAAGCGACGCCAATGGACGACTAAACGCCAGTCCGCCATGGTCCAGAGGCTTATCAAGAAAATCTCCAACGGTCGCACCGAGCGGACGAGTGAGAATGAAGGCGGCCCAGAACAGAGCAACATGGCTGATAGAGGAGCGGTAGTAGAGCAAAGCGAGTAGGACAAGCATAGAGCCGAAAATCGCTGCCGCACCCAGATACCCCAAAGGTCCATCGGCGACCCAATCGCCAAGGGCGGTTCCCAGCGTTTGTGAGAATGTAATTGTGAGCCAGTAAAATACTTCCGCATGTGGTTCGTGGATGGTTTCTACTGACACGCTGCCGAGCGACCTGTGCCAAACAATAAGCGATGCTATCACAAGCCCTAGCAGCAACAGCGACCCGCCAGGATAGCCGATGCCAAGCGAACGGGTGGCAAAATCGGCCATCGTTGTTCCGACTGTGGTTGAGGCTATGATCGTGGCCCAGTAAAGAAATGGGTGAAACTTGTTCGAACGTATCTGAAACACAGCAAGCACGATAAAGATAACTGCAAAAATCGCTGTGCCGACAAGATAGCCCAGATCAAGCGACATACTGACGGTGTCGCCAGCCGTTTCGCCGAAGGTCGTGGCGAGTATTTTGATGATCCAGAAACCGAGCGTAACTGCCGGGACTTTTATCAAGGTGGTCATTTGGGTAGGTGTCATTGTGCGTCTCCAGTTATCTGGAGCAGCAGCTAGTATGAACTTAGATTCTACTCCATAAGCAGGCGCTCAAATAGGATGCTTTAAGCGAAAGTGCTATCAGTCCCGATGATCGTGAATACAGAACCAAAGGCACGCGCCACACCTAGTAGGAAGATCACGTTTGCTGTTGCAATTATAGTGCTTCAAGCGTTTGCGGCGACCTTCTTCGTTATCGACAGCATTGACGAGGTGGTTTTGAAAACCCGCGAAGGCATCACGACTGAAGTGATACTGGAATGCCTGATTGCTCTCGCTCTTTTGGCAGGGGTGGGAATAAGCGCATGGCTTACACGCAAATTGATTGTGGAAGCCCAACGCCGTGACGAAGCACTAGCCACGGCCAAAGGCGCGCTTGCCGATGTAATCAATCTTCGCTTTCAGGAATGGAACTTGTCGTCAGGGGAATCCGAAGTTGCCCTGTTTGCTATCAAAGGATGTAGTGTGGCTGAAATTGCGCAATTGCGAGGCGCTGCAACAGGAACGGTCCGGTCTCAACTCAGTCAAATATATGCCAAAGCGAAGGTGACAAGCCAATCGATGCTTGTTTCGCTTTTTATCGAGGAGCTACTGTAGTGCAATTTGTTGCAACTGCAAAAAGCGATGCCTTATCCTGACGCTTTCCATAAGCGGATACCGCTGGCCGGATCGAGACGGCGCAGTTACAAGCTTGGCATGGATGACCTTTCCACTGACAAATCGATCTGCAACAAGACAGTGACCCGTGATGAAATGCAGGCTCTGACCGAGCCAGGGACGTTGACCAATTGTAACCTCGAAGATGAAGACCTGTCTAAAATAGACCTTTCTGGGTGGAAGTTCGAGCTATGCAATTTGCGGCGGACGAATCTTGCTGGAGCAAATCTTGAAGACACTACATGGAAGTCCTGCCGTGGAGGTTTTGCGAATTTTACAGGCAGCAATCTATCCGACGCCGTCTTTACCGCTAGCGATTTTAATAACGCTTCGATGAAGCGTAGCACTCTTGAGGGCGCGAGCTTCGAGCGATGCAAACTCACTGGCGTCGATTTTTCTGATGTGAAAGCCATCGACATTAGCTTTAAGGAGACATTGCTAATCAACGTAAAGATGATAGGCATTTCGTTCAGGAAAGCCAATCTCGAGCGGCTCGACTTTTCACAGAGCGACCTTCGAAAATGCGACTTCCGGATGGCATCATTTGAGAACTGTAGTTTGCGCGAAACCATAGTGGACGATGCGCGCTTTGAAGGAGCAGACCTTCGCGGTGCGGACCTAGGTGGTATCCGTCTAGGTGACGCATCTCGATTTCGAGGCGCTACGATTTCTCGGGAACAGGCAGCGCAACTTCTAAGCGAAGTCGGTCTAATGGTCCGCTAATAGCGCATTGAAGCTCGAAAGGGTCTTTCTGCTTCCCACCCATTTGCGCTCATTCACATTATCGGACTTTCACTTTCGGCAGGTGCGAAGGGAGAGGTGGCTTTGCTCAACGGAGGGGGTGTTGCGCGCTTCGGTGCTTGTCGACGGGGAAACCATCGTCAATCCAATGTGTCATCGCTAATATGGCTTCCCGCCGCAGTGCGAGGCCAATCGGAAATGCCCTGAGTCCAAAAACATCGGGTGCGCGAATTGGGAGCGCACCAAATCGCATTGATATAAATTTATCAAATCTAACGATGTATATGAGAAAAAACTGGATCCCCCGTGAGGATTCGAACCTCAATTAACGGAGTCAGAGTCCGTGGTATTACCATTATACGACAGGGGAGTGCCGGTGCGGGGCAATAGGCAGCGAGCGGCTTTTGGTCAAGCCTTTTGGTGGTAAATGAACCGGGAAGGGGCAAACAATTTTACCATCGCTACAGTCGTGGCTGTCCCCGCTGGAAATCGGGAGGGGACGGGGGCAGGACTATTGCCGATATGTCGCGATATTCTGGCCGAGACAGCTTTTTACGGCCCGATTTGCGATCACGGTTAATGTTTTACCTGGAACAAGGTTACCGGCCCTTGCGTCATAGACCGCGCATCGTTATCTTCGAGGGCAAGTACCGGCGGTATTATCCGATCCGGAGAACATAAGAGTACGGTTATGGCGGATCAAGCGTCCCCATCGCCGCAAGATGCAAACGGCGGGTCATCCGCAAGGAAATCCCGCCCGAACCCTGCGGCGACATATAATGCACAGAGTCAAGCTGCGCCTGCCGTCCCTAACGGCGCGGCGCGTTGGCCGAAATTGCGATCCTATGCGGCGATAGATCTCGGCACCAACAACTGCCGGTTGCTGGTAGCCAAACCTTCGTCAGACGGTTTCATCGTTACCGACGCTTTTTCGCGCGTCGTGCGCCTGGGCGAGGGGTTGGTCGAAACCGGCCGGATCAGCAGCCGGGCGATGGACAGAGCGGTCGCCGCCCTGTCGATTTGTGCCGACAAATTGCGCCGTCGCAATGTGACGCTTGCGCGGTCGGTCGCCACAGAGGCCTGCCGGCGTGCAACCAATGGTGACAAATTTATCGAGCGGGTCCGCCGGGAAACCGGCATCGCGCTGGATGTAATCACCGCTGAAGAAGAAGCGCGTCTGGCGGTACTGGGCTGCCAGATATTGCTCGAACCCGGTGAAGGTCCTGCGCTTATTTTCGATATTGGCGGTGGATCGACCGAGCTCGTACTGGTCGACACGACCGGTTCCGCTCCCGAAATCATCGACTGGCTGAGCGTGCCCTGGGGCGTTGTTTCGCTAACCGAAAGCGAGAAATTCGATGGTGATGATCCGGTCGCGCGGGCGGAGGCCTTTGCCTCGATGCGGGCAAAGGTTGCGGACAGTTTTGCCGTTTTTGCCGAACGATTGCCGCGGCTCGAGCAGTGCGATTACCGTCTGCTCGGAACCAGCGGTACGGTGACGACCTTGGCCAGCCTGCATCTGAAACTGCCGCAATATGACCGCAAGGTGATCGACGGCCTGATTGTTCCGACCGAATCGATGCGCGAAATCAGCCATATGCTGGCGCATGTTTCGCCCGACGAGCGAGCCGATATTCCCTGCATAGGCCGCGAACGCGCCGATCTGGTGGTCGGCGGCTGCGCGATTCTGGAATCGATACTGGATATCTGGCCGGCGCCGCGTGTCGGTGTCGCGGATCGCGGCATCCGCGAAGGCATATTGCGCTCGCTGATGTCGGCCAACGAACGGAGGGCATTGCGATGAGCCGGGGCAGATCAGGAACCAGACAGAAGGTCAAAACCGCCAAGGGCCGTAAGATCGGCTCGACGCGCTGGCTCGAACGGCAACTCAACGACCCCTATGTCAAGCAGGCGAGGGCCGAGGGCTATCGCTCGCGCGCTGCCTATAAATTGCTGGAACTGGATGAACGGTTCAAGCTGGTGCGCAGCGCCAAGGCCGTGGTCGATCTCGGGATCGCGCCGGGTGGCTGGGCCCAGGTGATGCGCAAATATGCGCCCAAGGCCGCGGTTGTCGGTATCGATTTGCTGGATGTCGATGCCATCGAAGGTGTCACCATTTTCAAGATGGATTTCATGGATGACGCCGCGCCCGATATGTTGATCGAAGCGCTGGGCGGCAAACCGGATCTGATATTATCCGATATGGCGGCCAATACCGTCGGCCACCAGCAGACCGACCATTTGCGGACGATGGGACTGGTCGAGGCCGCTGCCTATTTCGCGGTCGAGAACCTGCAAAAAGGCGGGAATTTTGTCGCCAAGGTATTGGCCGGCGGAACCGACAATGATCTGCTGACCTTGCTCAAAAAGCATTTCGACGTGGTGAAGCACGCCAAACCGCCAGCGAGCCGCAAAGGCTCGTCCGAATGGTATGTGATTGCCCAGGGGTTCAAAGGCGGGTCAGAAGAAGACCCTGCAAAGGACGCCTAATTGGTGGCTCGCGCGTTCGCGACCATTTCCTTCAGGCCATCATAACCGACGGCGCCGACTTCAGACTGATTGCCGACGACCCAGGCCGGGGTGCCGGTGAACCGCATTTGCTGGGCGATTGCGATATTATTCTCGATTTCCTTCTTGGCTTCTGGCGAAGCGATAAAGGCGCGCGCAGCAGCCATATCGAGACCGATTTCATTCGCGGCAGCCTCTATGGTTGAAGGAGTTGGCCGGCCGGTGGCGAACATGGTTTTGTGGAAGGCATAATATTTGCCCTGTTTCGCAGCCGCCAGGGCCATCAACGCCGCGTCATTGCTCGCCTCGCTGAGGATCGGCAGTTCGCGGAACACGACCTTCACATTCTTGTCTTCCGCGATCAGCTTGGCGATATCGCGCTCGGTCTGCTTGCAGTAAGGGCAGTTGAAGTCGGAATATTCGACGATGATCACATCACCATCCGGATTGCCGGCAAAGGCGTTACCCGCGAACGGCTTTTCGATTTGCCCGCGCACGGCGTCAATTGCCGAGGATTTCTGGCGGTTTTGCAATATCTCGACCGCTTCGGGAATGATCTCCGGATTCTTCAGGATATAGTCGCGTATAATAGCCTCGATGGCCGACTGTTCCTTGGCATTGATGCCCGCTGCTAAAACGGCTGCGTTGACGTCCTCGGTCGAGGAGACGCTGCTCGTCTGCCAGAACCAAACGCCTACTGCCGCCGCTATGGCCAATCCGCCACCCGCCATAATCATCAACTTTCTCTTCAAATCTTTATCCACAATCGGGTTCTTTCGTTGCAGGATGGCATTGGCCATGGCTGCACGGCTTGTCCAGCCCAAATGGGGTCTGCGGAGGAGGAGCGCAGCCTAGCGCCGTTTGCTATTTCTTTCGAATTCGGCCTTGGCGATGAAGGAAATATCCTGCGCCCGGATCCAGTCCGGCGTATTTTCCTTGATGCCGGACATGGCTATTTGCGAGCTGCGGATGGCGCTGGCATAATTGCCTCCGAGCAGGGAGCTTTCTGCGGTGGCCAGCTGTGCCCGCGGCATATCGCCCTGTTGCGAGTAGACCACGCCCAGCTGATACCAAGCAAACGGATTGCGATTGTCCTTGTTGACGGCAGCTTTCAGCACTTGCGTTGCCTCGTCAAAATATTGCGGATCCTCGGTGGCGATCAGCGCATGACCAAAGAGGCTTGCGATCAGGGGCTGGTTATTGGTTAGCTGTACGGCCCGGCGCAGCGATTTCAGCGCTTCGTCCGGTTTGCCGGACTCGAGCAGGATCTGGCCCTGCAGTTCAAGAAAGTAGGGATCATCCGGAGCAGACAAGAGCAGATTGTTGACCTCGTGGAGTGCCCGGTCCGGATAGGCGCTCTTGTGCCAGGCATAAGCGCGGGCATAGCGGGCAGGGACCGTTTGGTCGCTTTCCGGATATTCGCGCAAGGTTACCACCGGGTCGGCGGTAAAGCCGAGCAGCTTGGCCTTGACCCGCTGGAACCGGGCTTCGATCGCCGGATCGGACGGTTTGTCCCAGGCGGGGTCTTTTTCATAAACGTCCCTCAGCAGGCTGACCCGCTCTCCGGAGAGCGGATGGGTTCGGCCGTAGCTGTCCTCCTGCGGGATGCCGAGGCGGAATTCATAATTTTGCAGCTTCTTGAAAAAATCGATCGAGCCTCTGCCGGATATGCCTGCTTCGGAAAGATAGCGTGCACCGGCGGAATCGGCGGACCGTTCCTGCACCCGACTAAAGGCCAGAAACTTGCCCATGGCGGCTTGCTGGCCCGCGGCCAATATCCCCATGCCGGCGTCACCGGCTCCGGCAGCAATAGCTGCGGCGCCCAGCACCAGACTGAGAATGGTGATGCCGGTGGCTGTCTTTACGCCTTCGTTGAAGCGGATGATGTGGCCGCCGGTGATGTGACCCAGTTCATGGGCCATGACGCCTTGCACTTCGTTGGCGCTATCTGCTGTTTCGATGAGACCGGAATAGAAATATATCCGCTGGCCGCCGGCGACAAAGGCGTTGATCTGGTTGTCGTTGATCAAAACGACTTCGACCTCGTTGGCGTCCAGTTCCGATACGGCCACCAGTGGCGAGACCATGTCGGTAAACAACGCCTCGGTTTCGGCATCGCGCAGGATGGACTGGGCGGCAACCGGTTGCACGATGATCGAGATCATCGCCAGAAATACCATCATGAATCGGGTCAGGCCGCCGAAGACGGGCCGACGGGTGCGGGGGAGTGAAACAGCAAGCTTGTTGCGCATGTTAAGTCCTCAGCGTGAAAGTCCGGTTGAAGCTTTCTCTCCTGACAGCTTGTGCCTGAACCGCGGATGAAAATCGCATCGCCCCCGTCCGGCAACCGGACGGGGGCGATAATCTTTCCCTTATCCGAACGTGCGCTGCCACCAGCCCTGCCGGGATGATCCATCGCTCGACGTTGTAGCGTCGCTGTCGGAAGTTTTGGCTACCGCTTCGTCTTTAGGCTTGGCGGTCGTATCGTCTTTAGGCTTAGCAGCTGTGTCTTCTTTAGGTTTCGCAGCCGCACGGGGTTTGCGCGGTTTGGCAGGCGCTTTTTCCTTTGCAGCTTCCGGAGCGGTTTTGTCAGACACCTCGACGCTATCCGCCTTTTTGGCGCGGGCTCGTGGTGCCCGTTTTGCCGCCGGCTTTTTCTCGACGGTTGCGTCAGCAGCTGCTTCGGCAGTCCCGCCAGTGGTGGCATCAGCCGCAGGTGCTGCCGCTGTCGGCTTGGCTTTGCGCGGTGCGCGGCGCCGCTTCGGCTTTTCTTCTGCCGCTTCGGCTTCCGGTTGCGTGCTTACCGCTGGCTGTTCAGCAGGGGCATCGCTCTTCGCCGAACGGCGTCTGCTGCGTGGCTTTGCTTCTGCCTGCGGTTGCTCGTCGCCGCCGTTTTCGGCTGCGGCAACAGGTGCAGCATCCGCTTTGCGAGGATTGTTGCGACGTGAGCGGGGCTTCGGCTTCTCGGCCTGTTCGCCAGCGTCCGTGTCGTTCGCGTTCGGCTGCGCAGCAGTTTCGCTGTTGTTATCCGCATTGTTGCCGGAGTTATTGTCGCCGGAACCATTCTCGCCGCCATTTTCGGCACCACCGGATTCCGGACGATCACCACCACGGTTGCGTCTGCCGCGCCGACGCCGTTTGCGTTTCGGCCGTTCTTCGCCGTCGTTCCGGTCACTACGTTCGGAACGTTCAGAACGATCGCCACGTGCTTCCCGTTCTTCCGTTTCCTCGATTTCCGCTTCTTCGACATGATCATCATCGTCGTCATCGTCGATGATGGGCTCGAACTTGGGCATGTTCTTTGGCGGGCTGCCGGAGGTCTGGATTTCCATCCGTGCGCCTTCGGTTTCGCCATCGGGCACGATTTCGATCGAGACACCGTAGCGTTGCTCGATATCCTCGATTTCGTGACGCTTGCTGTTCAGGACGTAAATGCACGCTTCCTGACTGGTGCGCAGACTGATCACGCTGGCTTTGCCCTTGGCTGCTTCTTCTTCGAGCAGACGGAGCGCGGACAGGGCAGAGGACGATGCCGTCCGTACCAGTCCGGTGCCTTCGCAATGCGGGCAGACTTTGGTCGAGGCTTCAAGCACGCCGGTGCGCAGACGCTGGCGGCTCATTTCCATCAGGCCAAAGCTTGAAATCCGTCCGACCTGGATCCGTGCACGGTCGTTCTTCAGCGCATCGCGCATCGCCCGTTCGACTTTGCGGACGTTGCCGCTGCGGTCCATGTCGATGAAATCGATGACGACAAGGCCGGCCATATCGCGCAAGCGCAACTGGCGGGCGATTTCGGCGGCGGCTTCCATATTGGTTTTGACCGCAGTCGCCTCGATCCCGTGTTCGCGGGTCGAGCGTCCGGAGTTGATGTCGATCGACACCAGAGCTTCGGTCGGGTTGATCACCAGATAGCCTCCGGATTTCAGCTGCACTTCCGGCGAATACATCGCCGACAGCTGATCTTCGACGCCATAGCGCTGGAACAGAGAGACCGGATCGGCGTAGCTCTTCACCCGCTTGCTGTGGCTTGGCATCAGCAGCTTCATGAAATTC
>TARA_R110000796_G_scaffold56892_1_pt1 | contig 38381 bp, 36 predicted proteins | sample TARA_R110000796 | Tara Oceans TARA_R110000796 (sample SAMEA4397815) | marine metagenome | biome: Polar Biome; feature: [SRF] surface water layer (ENVO:00010504); material: water (ENVO:00002006), including particulate matter (ENVO:01000060) such as... | depth 5 m
TCTTATTCTATTTTCAATTCACACACAACTTTTGAGCTTGATCCATCTAATGATTTTATCCCCATGGCAATTCCAGAAAAGCAAAAAAAATCATCAAATATAAAACCAGGTCTAATTGGTTCAAAGATGAATAAAGATATGTGATTTGATGTTTTATATTAAACTACTTAAGAAGGAGTGAGGGAGTTAATTAAACACACTTATCCCCTAGAAGATCAGTGTGCCTTTTGTAAGATCAAACTACTTCGTCAGTCGTTCGGTCGTTAGCAAAACAGATAGTTACAACTTTAAAACAATACTATCATCTTAGGATTTGTTACGACGTTTAAAGTTTGTCGCCCCTGCAAGGTGTCCTATTGCACTCACCTTCGATGCCTTGCTTTTTCTTGCATCATCAATATAAGGGTTTCGAAAAGTATTTAGCCAAAAAAACCCCTTTTCAGAACAACCTGGCTCCAAGGGGTTTTGCGTTTTATAAGTCACCATCAATACCTTCTTGTTGCGAAAAGTCATTCAACAAGGCAAAGATATAATAAAATTTATATTAAAAATACATAATTTTATATTAAGTATAAAATAATTTATCTTTAAATTATCTATTGATTCCAAGAATTTTGTCAAGTTTTCGCTCTATCCTATCTAATTGCTCCGGTACCTCCATCATTCTTTTTATTTTATAGAATTCATTAGTACTTTTTGGAGCAATGTTCAATAGGTCCATTTGAGCCTGAATTTCATTGGAAGTAAGCAGTATCGGTAATTCCCCCTTCTTTAAAAAATTGTAGCTTACATTGGGAAAGGTTTTTACTATTCGGTCCATCATCCCTTCCGATAGACTATTTCTTCCTTTAATCACATGATCTACGGAACTATGGCTCTTGTATTTCATTTTAATTGCAAATGCGTGGGCCGAAGTGCCCAGCGCATGGATTACATCCAGTATTTTCTGTGAATCTGTCAAATTTGTTTCCATTCTATTTTTATGGTTATTGTTAATTTTATTTCCCTATTTTTAATTTCACTGTTCTAATCTTCCATTAGTCGTTTATTAAACAATCCTATAATTTTTCCCTATGCAATGATATTGGAATTTGCTTCAATAATAACGAATCGTGCAAATCACTGACAACAAAGAAATACCTCTCTCCTTTTGGTCTTCCAAACTCTTCGACAAATAAATTTTCTCATAATTTGTAATTGCTATTTGTCCGACGCGTGCCCGACCGTTTCTTTTATTAATTTGTACTAAAGTATATCAATTATAGTTATTATACAAATAAAATTACATTTTCTTACGTACTATTTATATATTAAGTGTAAAAATCGAATCTAGTCGTGGGCACCAAAAACCGCTGACTTCTTAAATGAGGTTGGCGGTTTTTTTATTCCTTTATCTTATCTCCAACTTAGTCAATAGATAACAGACGACAAAGAAATTGAATAAGTGATCAATTTGAAAAATTGACTTACATATCTAGAAAATAAGCCTTATTTTCATAAACGGGCATTTAGCAAAATTGACGTGCCATAAATTATATATAAATACCTATGGGCAAAAGAGTTATTGTCATCGGATCTGGGTTTGCATCCCTTTCTGCTTCCTGCTATTTGGCAAAACAGGGATACGATGTGTCTATTTACGAGAAAAACAAGACCGTTGGGGGCCGAGCAAGGCAATTTGTACGGGATGGTTTTACTTTTGATATGGGGCCAAGTTGGTATTGGATGCCAGATATATTTCAAAGTTTTTTCAATGATTTTGGAAAACAAACATCAGACTACTATCAATTGGACAAGTTGGATCCTGCCTATAACATTTTCTTTTCGGACGATGTTATTACCATAGGGGATAGTATGGACAAAATTTGCGAAGAATTTGAACGAATTGAAAAGGGCAGTGCAGAACCTTTGCGCAAATTCATTAAAAAAGCACAGGACAATTATGAAATCGCCATTCACAAGATAGTACTTCGCCCAGGCCTTTCCCCTTTGGAATTGGTAAGCAAAGATACCATAGTGCGTCTGGACCAATTCTTTAAATCTATAAGTGATGAGGTCCGCAAACGTTTTAAAAACGCAAAACTAATTTCTACCCTAGAATTTCCTGTACTTTTCTTAGGGGCCAAACCGAACAAAACTCCCTCCTTTTACAGCTTTATGAATTTTGCCGATTTCGGACTGGGCACTTGGCACCCCAAAGGCGGTATGTACCAAGTGATTAGGGCCATGGAGCTTTTGGCCTTGGAATTGGGAGTCAAAATTTACACCGATAAGGCGGTAACAAAGATTGAAGTAGCCCAGGGTAAGGCCACGGGCATAAAAGTTAATGGAAATACCATTAAAGCAGATGTTGTCCTAAGTGGCGCCGATTATCACCATTCAGAAACATTGTTGGACCCAAAATTTCGCCAATATTCCGAGGCATATTGGGCCAAAAAAACCTTTGCCCCTTCGTCCTTATTATTTTATGTGGGGTTTGATAAAAAATTAAAGAACGTATCCCACCATAACTTATTTTTCGATACCAGCTTTGAGCAACACGCCAAAGAGATATATGATGACCCCAAATGGCCCGAAGCACCGCTCTTCTATGCCAACTTTCCGTCTCTTACAGATTCCAGTATGGCCCCCGAAGGTTGTGAAACGGGATTTTTCTTAATTCCCATTGCCCCAGATTTAGAAGATACCCAACATCTGAGAAATAAGTATTTTGATATTATTTTAGACAGGTTTCAAAAACTAACTGATCAAAAAGTAGAAAAAAGCATTCTTTTTAAGGAGGACTTCTGTGTAAATGATTTTATTGACCAATACAATTCCTATAAGGGAAATGCCTATGGTATGGCCAACACCCTATTACAAACAGCCTTTCTTAGACCCAAATTACACAGTAAAAAAGTAGGTAATCTGTTTTTTACCGGGCAGCTTACCGTTCCTGGTCCCGGGGTACCACCGGCCCTAATTTCCGGAAAATTGGTTTCAGAACTTATTGTAAAACATCAAAAAACCTAATCATGAAGTCAATTTTTGATGCTGTATCACAAGCTTGCAGTAAGCTGGTTACACAACATTACAGCACCTCCTTTTCCTTGGCTACCAAAATGTTGGCTCCTTCAATAAGAGGGGATATATATAATATTTATGGCTTTGTTAGGTTTGCCGATGAAATTGTGGACAGTTTTCACGATTATGATAAGTTGTTTTTATTGAATAAATTTGAGGAGGATTTGCAGGACGCCCTTGAACAGAAAATAAGTCTTAACCCCATTCTGAATTCTTTTCAACATACCTTCCACAAATATGGTATTCCACTGCATTTGGTAACCTCATTCTTGAAGAGTATGCGGATGGACTTGGAGAAAAGGATCCGTCTTACGGAGAGCCAGTATCAGGAGTATATTTTTGGCTCCGCTGATGTAGTTGGTTTAATGTGCCTAATGGTATTTGTAAAGGGAGACGAAATAGCCTACGAAAAACTTAAAACCTCCGCTATGGCCTTGGGATCTGCTTTTCAAAAAGTGAATTTTTTAAGGGACTTAAAAAACGATTTTGAAGATTTAAATAGAACTTATTTCCCGAACACCAATCTCCAGAATCTGACAGAGGAAGCCAAAAACAAAATTGTTGATGAAATAAAGGCCAATTTTAAATTGGGATATTCCGGAATAATCCAATTACCGCGTGAAGCTAAATTTGGGGTTTATACTGCATATAGATATTATTTTAAGTTGCTTAAAAAATTGCAGGACACTCCTTCATCGAAGATCATGTGTAGTAGAATACGGGTTTCCAATCCACAAAAATTTAGATTATTGGTTAAATCGTATATTAATTATAAATTAAAACTGGTTTAGAATGAAAATGTTGATTTGGATTTTAATTATCTTAGCCACTTTTTCCTTTATGGAGTTTATGGCCTGGTTTACCCATAAATATATTATGCATGGTTTCTTGTGGTCACTGCACAAGGATCACCATAAAAAGGACCACGATTCATGGTTTGAAAGAAACGATGCATTTTTTTTGTTCTACGCTGCCGTCAGCATGACTTTCTTTTGGCTGGGTTCCCAAACCGACTTTTGGTACGGGTGGCCCTTAGGGTTTGGCATATTGGCTTATGGAGCCGCTTATTTCCTTGTTCATGATATTTTTATACACCAAAGGTTTAAATTGTTCAGAAATGCAAATAATTGGTATGCCAAAGGAGTAAGGAGAGCGCACAAAATGCATCATAAACATTTGGGAAAAGAGGACGGAGAATGCTTTGGCATGTTAATGGTCCCCTTTAAGTATTTTCAAAAAAAGGAAAAATAGAATTAGGGCTTTCTTATACTACTGACTCAACAGGCCATCTATGAGCTCCCTTGTTTCACTACTGTTCCAATCTGCAGCACCAGTCTCCGCCACAACAATTTTACCTTCTTTGTCAATAATATATGTAGTTGGAAGGAGTTTGGACTTAAGGGTTTTAGGTGTTTCGGAAGCAGGATAGTAAACGGGGAGATCCAAATTCTTTCTTTTCAAAAAGTTCAACACTTTTTGACGGTCGTCGGAGGTAACGAACATAAACGTAACCTTATCGCCATAATCATTATACAGATCCTGCATACTTGGCATTTCAGCTACACAGGGAGGACACCAAGTAGCCCAAAAATTCACAAGGACTATCCTTCCTCTTTGATCTTCCAAATTGAAGGATCTATTTTCCAAATCGGTCAATTTCCATTGATAAGAATCCAAGGGAACCTTCATCCCCTCCTTTACCATAGCTGCGCTACTGGATAACAATTTACTGGCAAAAACCTTTACTTTAAATCCTACAGGAGTAAATAGCAATACCAGGGCAGCCAGAATAAAAACACCGTTAAGAATCCACTTTTTGTTAGGCACCATCATTTTGTATCTATTTGGCAATAAGATCGTCCAAAATGGCCTTTACCTTGTCATTGTCCCAATCGGCAACCCCTTCCTTACTAATCACTATCCTTCCCTCCTTATCCAACAAATAGGATCTGGGTGGTTTAGACCCGTCCACAGGCATGGGATCACCTACTATGGAATAAGTTACCGGAAAGGTAAAACCATGATCCGCCATAAATTTCTCTACAGGTTCCCTTTCCTCATTGGTTATGATATAAAAATCTATCTTATCCTTATAATCGTCATATAATTTTTGGATACTTTCCACTTCAGCCTCACTTGGAATATTCCAAGACCTCCAAAAATTAATAAAGACAACACGACCTTTGGACTTCTCAAAATTGAAAAAATTCCAATTGGCATCTTTTAGCTTCCAATCGTAGTCCTTAATCTGTCCCCTGTTGATTTCTTTGGTAACTTCTGGAGAAAAGGAGAACCATTTATTTAACAAAACCTTACTATAATCGCCCAAAGGCGTCACAAAAAAAGATAAAATTAAAGCCATTAAGGCGATGTTCAAAACAGTTTTTCTACGAATTTTCATTTAATTTATCCTTTTGTCAAAACTAAAAAACTCCTGATGAATATCAGGAGTTTTTGCAAAGTATTTACAGCACAAAATTAAGCCGCGTTCTCCCTTTTTATAACGTTAAGGGCAGAGCCTTCATTAAACCATTCAATCTGCGATTGGTTATACGTATGGTTCAATTTAATAGTGTCCTTAGTACCATCTTTATGTACCAATTCCAAGGTAATTTGTTTATCTGGTGCAAAATCCTTTATATCAATAAAGTTGAAGGTATCATCCTCTTGAATCAAGTCATAATCACTTTCATTGGCGAAGGTTAGCCCCAACATACCTTGTTTTTTAAGGTTGGTTTCATGGATACGCGCAAAAGACTTAACGATTACCACTGCAACACCCAAATGTCTTGGCTGCATAGCCGCGTGTTCACGAGACGATCCTTCCCCGTAGTTATGATCTCCCACAACTACTGTTTTAATTCCTGCAGCCTTGTAAGCTCTTTGTGCATCAGGAACACCACCATACTCTCCTGTAAGCTGATTCTTTACAAAATTTGTCTTTTTATTGAAGGCATTTACCGCTCCGATCAAGGTGTTATTGGCAATATTATCCAAATGCCCCCTAAAACGCAACCAAGGACCAGCCATTGAAATGTGGTCTGTAGTACATTTTCCAAAGGCTTTGATCAATAATTTAGCTCCTTGAAGACTTTCCGCTTTTATTGGAGTAAAAGGTTCCAACAATTGCAAACGCTCGGATTTGGGGTCTACCTTCACCTGAACACCCGAACCATCTTCCATTGGCGCCAAATAACCTGCATCTTCCACTTCAAATCCCTTTGGTGGCAATTCAATTCCCATCGGCTCATCCAATTTAACTTCCTGTCCGTCCTCATTGATCAAGGTATCGTTCATTGGATCAAAATCCAATTTACCAGAAATTGCTATGGCTGCCACCATTTCTGGGGAACCTACGAAAGCGTGGGTATTTGGATTTCCATCCGCCCTTTTGGAAAAGTTACGGTTAAAGGAATGTACTATTGTATTTTTCTCATCGCCTTTTAGATCACTACGATCCCATTGCCCTATACAAGGACCACAGGCATTGGTAAATATTGTTGCCCCCAAATTTTCGAATATCTGCAACAAACCATCACGTTCCGCCGTAAATCTGATCTGTTCAGACCCAGGGTTGATACCAAAATCTGATTTTGGTTTGATCTTTTTATCAACGGCCTGTTGAGCAATAGAGGCTGCCCTGGTCAAATCCTCATAAGAAGAATTGGTACAGGATCCTATTAGACCCCAATCTACTTTTAAAGGCCATCCATTAGCTTTCGCCTTTTCTCCCAACTGTCCTACCGGAGTAGCTAAATCAGGGGTAAACGGACCATTAAGGTGTGGCCTAAGTGTATCCAAATCGATTTCTATCAATTCATCAAAATATTTCTCAGGATTGGCATATACCTCAGGATCTGCCGTAAGGTAATCCTTAACCGCATTTGCTGCATCTGCAACATCATTCCTGTCCGTAGCCCTTAAATATCTTTCCATAGACGCATCATAACCGAAGGTAGAAGTGGTAGCCCCAACTTCAGCACCCATGTTACATATGGTTCCTTTACCCGTACAGGAAAGATTTTTAGCCCCTTCACCAAAATATTCTATTATGGCTCCAGTACCACCTTTTACGGTCAAAATACCAGCCACTTTAAGAATAACATCCTTGGCAGATGTCCAGCCAGAGATATTACCCGTTAATTTTACTCCTATCAATTTTGGAAACTTAAGTTCCCAGGCCATTCCGGCCATAACATCCACAGCATCGGCACCACCAACACCAATGGCAACCATTCCAAGACCCCCGGCATTTACCGTATGGGAATCGGTTCCTATCATCATTCCTCCAGGAAAGGCATAGTTTTCAAGAACTACTTGGTGAATAATACCAGCACCTGGCTTCCAAAAACCAATTCCGTACTTATTGGAAACGGATTCCAAAAAATTAAAGACTTCGGCACTGGAAGTGTTGGCCACTTTCAAATCTGCAACAGCTCCGCTTTTTGCCTGTATCAGGTGATCACAATGAACTGTAGTTGGTACGGCTACTTTGGGTTTTCCAGCCTGCATAAATTGCAGCAATGCCATTTGCGCAGTAGCATCTTGACAAGCGATTCGATCGGGTGCAAAATCAACATAGTCCTTACCTCTTTTAAATGCTTGGGTAGGCGTACCGTCCCACAAGTGGGAATACAAAATTTTCTCTGAAAGGGTTAAAGGTTTTCCAACAATTTCACGTGCCTTATCAACACGTTCGGACATGTTGGCATACACCTTTTTAATCATATCAATATCGAATGCCATTATCTATAAAATTTTAGTTTAAGTTATTCTCCAAAATTAAGAAAATACCTTACGTTTATAAAACTTTTAAACTAAGAATACGGCAAGAATACGCCAATTTTACGTAATTATAAAAAAGATTGCCAATATAGGAATGTAAATGCAATAAATTTCAGCTTTTTGGGCCTATCAAAATCAAACGTTTCCAAGCTGATTTCCCCAACTACAAAAGCTTTCGAATAATATCCTCAACGGAAATTCCTTCGGCTTCCGCCTTATAATTTTTAATAATCCGATGTCTCAGTATTCCCAAGGAAACCGCTTTGACATCTTCAATATCCGGAGAAAATTTGCCGTTCACAGCGGCATGGGCTTTGGCACCCAATATTAAATTCTGGGAAGCTCGTGGTCCCGCCCCCCAATCTATGAACTGCTTTACAAATTCTGAGGCATTGTCTTGATTAGGTCTTGTGCTATTCACTAATTTCACAGCATATTCCACCACATTGTCTGGAACCGGAATTCTACGGACCAAATGTTGAATATTCATTATTTCCCCAGGGGTAAACAAGGGAACAATTTCATGCTTAAAATCGGAGGTGGTTTCCTTTACTACCTTAATTTCCTCCGCTATAGATGGATATTTCAATTCTATGGCGAACATAAAACGATCCAACTGCGCTTCGGGCAACGGGTAAGTACCTTCTTGCTCTATTGGGTTCTGGGTTGCCAAAACATAGTAGGGAAGATCCAATTTATATTGATTACCAGCTATGGTCACCGCCCGTTCCTGCATGGCCTCCAACAGTGCCGCTTGGGTTTTGGGAGGAGTACGGTTTATTTCGTCAGCCAATATTATATTGGAAAAAATGGGCCCTTTTATAAACTTGAAGTTCCTATTTTGATCCAACACTTCACTACCTAATATATCACTGGGCATTAGATCTGGCGTAAATTGAATCCTTTTGAAGCCCAATCCCAAGGCAGAGGCAATTGTATTTACCATGAGGGTCTTGGCCAAACCGGGAACTCCTATAAGCAAAGAGTGTCCACCAGTATAAATGGAGAGCAGTATTTGGTCTACCACTTCCTCCTGCCCAATAATAATTTTGGCTATTTCCTGTTTAAGAACTTTATTTTTTTCTACTAGAGCCTTAATTGCAGCTACGTCCGACATGCATTTATTCCTTTACCCAATTATTTGCAAAATCACAATCTTTATTCTCGGAATTAACACTCACATAGGTATCTTCAATATGCTCGTCCATCCATTTTTTTATGGCATTATACTGCTTTTCCCTAAGTGCCAATTCCTGAATCTTTATGTAATCTTTTGCAAAATCGGCAACATGTTCATCATACCGATTGGTGATTTTCATGATTTTGTATTTGGGAGCACCTCCCCTGGGATCATTCTCTAGTATAGGCATGGAAATTTCATTGTCCTTTATGTCCCTCACTTGATTATAAAGCGATGGTTCCATTTTGGTAAGCTCAAATCGGGAGCTATAATCCTGTGGATTTCTTAACAAACCTCCATCAAATTTGGTTTCCTTTTCATCGGAAAAATTTAAGGCTGCAGCGGCAAAGGTAAATTTACCATCCAACACCCCTTTCCTAATGCTATCCAATTCCTTCTTTGCATCATCCAATTCCTTTTGGGATATCTCCGGAGAAATAAGAATATGTCTTAGATCCAGCTCACGGCCCCTAATTTTTTCGACGTATATAATGTGGTAACCAAAATCGGTTTCGAAGGGGTCAGAAATCTCACCTTCCCTTAAACTAAAAGCCACATCCTTAAACTCCTTAACAAATGGGGTCTCTCTGGTCATACTGTAAAATCCACCCTTGGATTTGGATCCAGGATCTTGGGAATACAAAATAGCCTTCACACTAAAGCTAGCATCATTTTCCTCAATATCTGCCTTGATTTCATTTAGTTTATCTATTACCTTTTGCTTTTCTTCATCGGAAGCCTTGGGTTGCTTTACTATTTGGGCAATTTCCAACTCCGCACCAAAAACAGGTCTTTCATCTTCCGGAATCTTATTAAAGAACTGCCTAACTTCCTCTGGGGTAATCTCTATTTCCGAAACAATTTTGTTCTGCATTTTTTCGGAAAGCATTCTTAGCTTGTTGATCTTGTACAGTTCTTCACGAAAACTGGCCTCATCATCCTTTTTATAATAATTCAAGACCTTTTCCATAGAACCTATCTGGGAGACGAGTTGTTGTAACTGCCGATCCCCTTGGGCATTTACCTCATCATCTGAAACCAAAATACTGTCTTGAACAGCCTGATGCGCATACAAACGATCTTCCATTAACTTGCCCAAAAGACCGCATCTTGTAACGTCGGCAGTGGAGGCCCCTTGGCTTTTAAGATCTATCAAAGTTTTTTCTATATCTGATTCCAAGATTACATAGTCGCCCACTACGGCAGCTATCCCGTCCAGTTTTATCCTTTTAAAATTGTTTACGGAATCGTTCTTGGAGATCATAGATTCCTCTACAATTACCTCTTGCGGTTCTACCTGGGTATCTGGAAGATTTTCGGATTCCTGTGCACTCATTATCCCTGTCAACAATAAAATAGAAAGGGAAAAACCTGTTTTAATTACCTTGTTCATAAACTTCAAATTCTTTTTCTTTAATAGCTTCATCCATTACCTCTACTTCCAGTTTTTTCATATAATCCAACTTTCTTCTATTTAAAAGCAGCTGTTTAATGGTAGGTTCAATATAAGTTAGGGGAGCAATATCGTTGATTTCCAACATATCGTTTACCCTTGCCAAATATACCCCTAAAGAGTCCTGTAATTCAAAAAATTGTGATTTTTTTAAGTACTTGTCCTGATTTTCAGTAGTTAACGGAGTAATTTCTTCCATGACCCGGTAAACATTTACCCATATGGAATCGTTAAAATTGACCTTTCTAAATTGCACACTTATAGAATCTAAATAGCGCTTATCCGCCTCCTTAAAATCCCTTAATTTCTTGGCAACCAAATCCTTGTCCAAATACTGTATGGGCAACTCCACAAACCTTAACTGTATTATCCGCTCCTTAAGCTTAAAATTTTCTTTTTCGCGCTCGTAGAACTCAGTTAACTGGGAATGGGTTATAGTAGTATCATGTGATTGTAGGACCAATGCCTCCTTATAGGCCCCTGTGTACAAATCTGTTCTGTAATCGGAAACCAATTGCTCGAAATGCTCCAGCTTCTCCTGGGGTAGATTTATTTTGGACTTGGAAAGCAACAGTTGTTTATAAGCCCAATTATTAATATAATTATTAACCAAAGAGGTACTATCCTCCTTGGACATATTGTTCAAAAGTAGCTCCTTCAGGTCCTCTTTGTACAAATAAGTTTCCCCAACTCTAGCCACCGGGATTTTGTCTTCCTTCTTCTTAAAAAGTGAATCACAGGATATAAAAGTGCACAACAATACTACACTCACCAAAAATAATGAGATTTTTTCCAGCTTTATTTCACAAAAATCCATTCAGCAAATTTAGCAATTAAGCAGCATTATGCAAGTCCTCATTTCCCAATAAAATTCCAGAGCATTAAACGGAAGGTTTACTGCCTATGTTATTCCTTTTATTATTAATTTTATTCCATGGCGGACAGACAAATAAAACTAATTTGGGATTTTAGGGGTGAATCGGCCCAGAATACGGCAAAGCACCATAAAATACATCTGGAAGAATATGTATTGGCCCAAAATTTAACCTTTAACATTACAGGAAATAAGGACCTAAATAATATGCACTCCATTGCATATCTAGTGGTAAGCGAATCCGAGATGATTGCCGTTAGGGACGCATTAAAACCGCATAGAGGTGAAGTCTACACCCCAATAGACTAACCAAAATATAAGAAACAAACCCATGGGCAGAAGAATCTTTTTTTTCATTATCGCCATAACCACCCTATTTTTTTCATGCGCCAAACATATTGAAGATCCTGATTTATTGAAAATGGCACTAAGCTCCGACAATTCCAAAATACGGAAAGTCATGGATAGCTTGGCCCAACATGAGCTACAAATAAGGTATACCCAAATAGACAGGATAAAAGACAGCATAATTTTTACGGACTACAACTTTCAGGTCAACGATAGCAACTACTTCTACCCAGCCAGCACGGTTAAAATATTAACTGCCGTTCTTGCCATAGAAAAATTGAACGAAATGGATTCCTTGGACCTATACACCCAATTTTATGTAGAAGGTGATTCTTTGGAAACAACATTTGCCAACGAAATCTCCAAGATTTTCGCGGTAAGTGACAATGAGGCCAATAATCGACTTCTGGAATTTTTAGGGCAAGACCGAATAAACCAAAGTTTGAAGGAGAAGGACATAGCACCCGTACGAATCTCCCATCGACTTTCAACGAAAAATGCTTTTGAGGTCACTACAAGGCCACTTATTGTTTACTTAAACGACACTACTACAGCCTGGCTAAAACCAAGTGTGAACAAACCCCCAGCACCCTTGGCTCTGAAAAGGGTAAAAAAAGGAACGGCCTATTATGAGGACAACACTCTAATTAATGAACCATTCGATTTTAGCCTAAAAAATTATTTTCCCATCAGCGCCCAGAACGAGGTCCTAAAAAGAATAGTTTTTCCGGAACAGTTTCCAAAAAATGAACGATTCCGTCTTAGTCCAGACCAACAAAGTTTTCTTTTGAAGGCCATGAGTGACCTTCCCAAAAACACAGGGTTCGATGAAATGGAGTATTACGATGGTTATTGTAAGTTTTTTATGTACGGAGATACCAGGGATACCATTCCAGAATATATCAAAATATACAATAAGGTGGGGAATGCCTATGGCACAATTACGGATTGTGCCTACATTATAGACCATAAAAATGATGTGGAATTTATGCTTACCGCAACGCTCATAGCCAATAATAATGGGGTTTTCAACGATGACAGCTATGAGTACAAAGAAACCGGACTTCCCTTTTTAGCGCAATTGGGAAGAGAGATCTACAATCTGGAAATAGTAAAAAAACAAAGGAAATGACAGCATTAAGTTTTGATAGCTTTACCAAAAAAATATACATCAAAACCAATATGGAAAAAATTTATTGGGCCTGGTGTACGACTGAAGGAATTACTTCTTGGTTTTTAAGTAAAGCCACTTATATAACACCTGATGGGCAATCCAAGGCATCACAGGAAATGATTGCCGAAGGGGATACCTATATCTGGGAATGGCACAACTGGGACGGTCAGGAAAAAGGAACCATAACCAAGGCGAACGGGAAGAATTCTTTTGAAATCACCTTTGCCAATGTTTGTAAGGTTGCAGTTTCATTAAAGGAATGTGGCGATGACGTATTATTAACTTTAAAACAATACGATATACCTACGGACGACAGCAGCAAATTAAACATACATTATGGTTGCAGTAATGGATGGACCTTCTGGTTGGCAAATCTCAAGGCCTTTTTGGAACATGGGATTTTATTGAACGAAACAAAAAATGACCTGCGAAACCTACCTCTAGCAGGATTTGAATTCGTTAATATTTAAAAGGATAACAATATTTAAGACATTAACTTGTAACATTAAAAACGACAAGTCTACTAATTCTTTATTTTTGTCCATTTTTAAAAATGATAACAAAACCTCGAATCGCCCTAATTATTGGAATAATCTGTATTTCCATATTTCCGATATTGGTGAAACTAAATTATACTCCCGGTCTAATTTCGGCCTTCTATCGAATGACCATTGCCATGGGCATTATCTTGCCCTATGCCCTATTTACAAAGCAATTAAAAACTCCGGAACTTAAAACATTTCTTCTTGCCGTTCTTTGTGGAATATGTTTTGGATCTGATGTGGCGGTATGGAATATTGCAATTCAAGAATCCACGGCAACGCAAGCATCATTCTTGACGAACCTGTCCCCTGTTTGGGTAGGGATAGGTACCTTTTTCTTTTTAAAACCCAAACCCTCAATTAATTTTTGGATAGGTACCGTTATTGCCCTCCTAGGAATGATCACCTTGGTAGGATTTAAATTCTTTGCACAACTTTCTTTTGATATTGGTTTTAGTTTTGGACTTCTGTCCGGGGTATTCTATGCCATCTATATTCTAATAAGCAAAGAAGTACTCGCCAAGATATCCATAGTAAACTTTATGACCATAAGCCTAATCTCTTCTTCGATCTTTCTAGGGATCCTATCCTATGCATTGGGAGAACCTTTTAACGGCTTCTCGAATATTGGATGGTTTGTACTTTTTATCCAAGGATTGGTGTGCCAATTACTGGCCTGGTTGTCCATCAGCTATTCCACCCAACATATGCGGGCTACAAGAGTTTCCTTAAGCCTTTTGGCACAGGCCATCTTGGCCACAATATTGGCTTGGGTATTTCTCAACGAGATAATTACCCCACAAATGATATTTGGTGGTATTGTCCTACTCTTGGGAATACGACTTACGTTTTACGACAAGCCCCTTGCCATACCGGTTAGGACAAAGGCTAAACTCCCGCCTCTTTAATTACCTTCAGGGTCTTTTGCAATCCGGTCTTGGCTACCTCCAGCAAATCCCTACTGTGGTACTCCGGATTGTACAATTCCAAGGAAATACAGCCGTTGAAACCTGTGCCTTTAAGGTCTTTTAGAATCTGTGGCAGCGGCAAAATTCCGTCACCTGGAAAAACCCTATGCTTGTCCTCCATATCCCCTATTTCCATGCCTTTGGGCGCATCGTTGAATTGAAAAATAGCAAAGATATCGCCGTTCAAAAGTCTTAAACCCTCAAAACCTCCTTCCGAAATATACATATGATATACATCCGGTATTATCTTGGCTTTAGGGTGATTGGCATCCAAGGCCACAGCTGTTGCCTGGCCCATAGTCTTGAGCGGGAACATCTTGACAAACACCAGTGCAGGAATTACATTATACTCTTTAATACCAATTTCCAATAATCTTCGGTAGCATGAAGCAACAAAGGCCACATCGTAATTTTCCCCAACTTGATTGGGTATGGCCTGTACATAGGTGCAACCTATTTCCGATGCCATCCTCATTCTATTTTTGGTGGCTGGCAAGGAATTTTGAAATTCTTCCTCATTTCCGGGAATGCAACCCCATAGCCCTATCATACTTGGCACAAACAATCCGGCTTCCTTTATTTTTGCGCCTAATTTCTTGAGATCGCCACCGCTTTTCTCGTATTCTGCCAAATCGCTGTCCCAAGGCTCAATGGCATCATAACCTGCCTCTATGGCAATCTCTACCTTTTTTTCCAAGCCCTTTGCAGGCCTTATGGTCGCCGTATCCAAACAGATTGGCCAAGGACTTTGTCCGTTTTGATATCTTTTTTCTTTCTTTGGATTTTCCATCGGCAAGGTGTTGGCCAATGAGATTGTTGCAACACTAGCTGTGGCTGCACCTGCAATAAAGGATCTGCGATTCATATTTTGGTCTGTTATTCGACTAAAATATAAAAAAAAGTGAAGTATATCCCACTTCCCGGTAAGAACCGACAATTCTAATTTGAATAATATACCCCATTAGTTTCCATATGGGCCAAAGATCTATTACCCACTGGCCTTTGCCATGAATTGAAACTAAAATTTAATAGATTAACCTTGAATAGGCTCCCCATAAAGATCAAAATCCGCAGCTTCAAAAATATGAAGATCAACAAATTCCCCTACTTTCAGATAATGCTTTGCTGCATCCACCAAGACTTCATTATCCACATCGGGAGAATCGAACTCTGATCGACCTACAAAATACTTACCTTCCTTACGATCTATAATACAGCGCAAAGTTTTACCCACTTTTTCTTGGTTCAATTCCCAGGAAATTTGTGACTGAAGTTCCATGATCTCCGAAGCCCTTTGCTGCTTTACCTCCTCGGGAACATCGTCTACCAAATTATAGGCGTGCGTATTTTCTTCATGACTATAGGTAAAACATCCCAATCTTTCAAAACGCATATCCTCCACCCAACTTTTCAATGTTTGAAAATCTTCCTCCGTCTCCCCGGGATATCCAACAATCAATGTGGTCCTAATGGTCATTTCGGGGACCGCAGCCCTAAAGTCCTGCAACAGTTTTGTTGTTTTGGCCTGGGTTGTTCCCCTCCGCATGCTTTTTAGAATGGCATCCGAAATGTGCTGCAAGGGAATATCCAAGTAATTACACACTTTAGGCTCCCGTTTCATCACTTCCAGGACATCCATCGGAAACCCGGTGGGGAAAGCATAATGCAATCGTATCCATTCAATGCCGTCTACCTTCACCAATTCGTTCAGCAACTCTGCCAAATTCCTTTTCTTATAAAGATCCAATCCATAATAGGTAAGATCTTGGGCTATAAGGATCAATTCTTTGACGCCTTTGGCTGCCAATTTATTGGCTTCGGTCACCAAATCCTCTATAGGAGTACTCTTATGTTTACCGCGCATGATAGGTATGGCACAAAAAGAACAAGGTCTATCACAACCCTCAGCAATTTTTAGGTAGGCGTAATTTTTTGGAGTGGTTGTTAACCGCTCCCCAATAAGTTCGTGCTTATAATCGGCACCTAGGGCCTTTAATAAATTAGGCAATTCACTGGTACCGAAATACTCATCCACATTGGGGATCTCTTTCTGTAGGTCTGGCTTATATCTCTCACTTAAGCAACCTGTAACAAATACCTTGTCCACATCCCCTGCCTCCTTTTTCTGAACGTATTCCAAAATGGTATTGACACTCTCTTCCTTGGCATTGGCGATAAAACCGCAAGTGTTTATCACTACAACATTCCCTTCCTCCTCATGCACGACTTCCTTGTTGTTGGCCCTTAACTGACCCATCAAAACCTCCGAATCGTAAACATTCTTGGAACAACCCAAGGTTACTACATTGATCCTATTCTTCTTAAGTGACTTAGTTCGCATATTTTCAAATAAAGTGCAAAAGTACAACTTGAAAAAAGATTGTAGTCCCAATATATCTTTTTTTATTTTTTTAACATTAAACCTTTATAACCAATTGAACTCTAATTCATAAAGCCCTATGAAAACCCAATTTCTTATTTCTGGTTTATTCCTTTTTTGTTGTATAATGGGATGCTCTAAAGGGAATGATGATCAAGTACCAATTCCACCTGAGGAAACCCTGTATTTTCCACCATTGACTTCAGAAGAATGGGAAACTATGTCCATTGAGGAGCTAGAGTGGAACTCAAGTGCCGAGCAACCACTTTATGACTTTCTGGAAACAAATAAAACGGAGGCTTTTATCCTTTTAAAGAATGGAAAAATTGTTTTGGAAAAATATTTTGGCAGTTTCAACGCCACAAAAAATCATTCTTGGAACTCGGCTGCCAAAACTCTGACCGCCTTTACCGTAGGAATTGCCCAAAAGGAAGGATTTCTAACCATAGACAATTCCTCGTCCGACTATATGGGAACAGCTTGGTCCTCCCTTAGCCCGGAACAAGAAGCTCAGATTACCGTAAGAAATCATCTTACCATGACAACGGGCCTGGATTTCACTGGTGAAAATAGTTTTTGCACCGATGTGGAATGTTTGATATATAAAGACGAGCCCAATAGCTTTTGGTACTATCATAATGCGGCCTATACCTTATTGGACAATATTATAAGCGGTGCCGTTGGCCAAGAATATAAAGAATACTTTAATGAAAAGATACGTGACAAAATTGGGATGCAGGGATCTTGGATAAAAACAGGGTATCTTAATCTTTATTTTAGCAATGCCCGAAGTATGGCCCGGTTTGGACTGTTGAACCTCAACAAAGGCATTTGGGACGAGACCCCTATTCTGAACGACCCCAGCTATTTTACCGACATGACGACGACTTCCCAAGAACTGAACAAGTCCTACGGTTATCTCTGGTGGCTAAATGGAAAAAGTAGTTTTAGAATACCTGGTTCCGAAGAACTGTTCCCCGGCAAACTAATACCCAATGCCCCGGACGACCTAATAGCCGGACTCGGTGCATTTGACCAAAAACTATATGTGGTACCAAGTAAAGGATTGGTAATTATACGCATGGGCGATTCCGCAAATGAAGATGAATTGGGACCAACTAGCTTTGACAACGATTTGTGGGAAAAAATAAATGACTTAATCAACTAAAATCCCAAGGTATCAAAAATCACTAATTCACAGGTCGAAGATGAACCACTTCTTCCAAGAACCCTATGGTTTCCTTTTTAACAGATTCCAAATCCTTTGAAGTAATATAGGAGGTCATTACATGGTTGCCTACTTCAGGAAATGCAACTTTACGTTTTAAGTTGCTCTTTACACCCAGTTGATCGAACATTTCCAACAGGGCAGGAACCGAGACCACCTTATCCTGTTCTTCCTTATTTTTATAGTAATATCCTAAAAAGGTGGGTTGCTCTATTTGCTGAAAGACTTCCGGTTTCATTGTTACATCCAACAAGGCCTGCAGCTGCGTCAATGCCTCTACCCTATATTTTGTAGTCCAATAACTTTGTTTTAAGGAATCAGCTTCAGATTCGTAAAAATCGCTATCCATAATGGTCTTGGCAATCTCCAATCCCCATGGACCCGACAATATTACTGCAGTGGGGTCGTAGATTTTTACATTAGGGGAATACAAAAGTAGGCCTGCAATATCCTCATCGCCTTGGGCCAAATAAAGAGCTAAGGTACCTCCTGTGGAAGTACCCATTACAATAACCTTTTTTCCAATCTGTTTTGCTATTGCCAAAGCTTCTTTGGCCGATTCAAAATAGTCGGTTGCGGTTAATTGGAGCATTGGCTGTTCTTCCTGTAAACCGTGACCTTTCAGACGGGGCAAGTACACATTGGCACCATATCTTTGCCCCAGTTCCCTGTGCAGTGGTGCACCTTCCTCATGACTGGCGGACCAACCGTGAAGATAAAGAATAGAATATTCGGTTATGCGAGGGATAGAATCGTACCAAAGAATTTGAGATTCGTTATTGGCCTTGATTTTGATATTTGACCTTTCCTTTTCGGAAATACTATTTTGAAGTTTATTCAAATCGGTTTCCATAGCCGGAAGCTCCATGGTCAAAAGGGGCTTATCTACTTTGGGGCCCAAAAAATAAACAATAAGCAATAGGAGCAGTAAAAAAAATACAGCTTTAAATAATCGACGGATTATCTTCATTCTTTTCCACTAAAAAATGAATCCACAAATTCAATCTTATTAAAGACTTGCAAATCGTCCATTCCTTCCCCTACACCTATATACTTTACAGGAATCTGGAATTGATCTGAAATACCAATAACAACACCACCTTTAGCAGTGCCATCCAATTTTGTAACTGCCAAGGAGGTTACTTCTGTAGCTTTGGTAAACTGTTTTGCCTGCTCAAAGGCATTCTGGCCTGTAGAACCATCCAAAACCAGGAGAACTTCATCCGGAGTACCCTCTACCACCTTTTGCATAACCCGCTTAACCTTGGTCAATTCGTTCATCAAATTAACCTTATTGTGCAGTCTTCCGGCAGTGTCGATAATTACCACATCAGCATTCTGCTTCAGGGCCGAACTGAGGGTATCAAAGGCCACTGAGGCCGGATCACTCCCCATACTTTGTTTTACTATAGGCACGTCTACCCGATCTGCCCATACTTGAAGCTGGTCTATTGCAGCTGCCCTAAAGGTATCGGCCGCTCCGAGCACTACCTTTAAACCTTGTTTTTTAAATTGATATGCCAATTTACCAATTGTGGTTGTCTTACCTACACCGTTCACCCCGACCACCATGATAACGTAAGGTTTTCTCACCAATGGTACCGTAAATTCGGTTTCACTGCCAAAATTGGTTTCGGAAAGCAATCCTGCAATTTCCTCCCTCAATATTGCATTAAGTTCGTCTACCCCCAAGTACTTATCCTTGGATACACGGGCCTCTATCCGGTCTATAATCTTTAAGGTGGTATTTACACCCACATCCGAGGAAACCAATATTTCCTCCAAATTATCCAAAACATCATCATCTACCTTAGATTTTCCAACTACCGCCTTACTAAGTTTGGATAAAAAATTGGTCTTGGTCTTTTCCAGACCCTTGTCCAAAGATTCCTTTTTTTGCGTGGAAAATATTTTCTTAAATAAACTCATATTTTTGGCATGTTCCTTTTCATCAAAGATATAAAAATAAAAAAGCTACTTTCATCAGAAAGTAGCTTTATAACCAATAAATTTAGGTTATTAATTTTTTTTCAACCAGTCGTTTACCATTTCTGGGCTCATTACAGACTCCATAAAAGTGTAAGCCCCTGTTTTAGGAGACTTTACCATTTTAATGGCCTTGGTCAATCTTTTTGAACTTGTTTGTAAACTCGCTACCGTTTTCTTTGCCATGACGTATTATTTAATTTCTTTATGAACTGTCATTCTCTTTAGAATAGGATTGAATTTTTTAATTTCCATCCTATCTGGAGTGTTCTTTTTGTTCTTAGTGGTTATGTACCTTGAAGTACCTGGCATGCCAGATTCCTTATGCTCTGTACATTCCAAAATAACCTGAATTCTGTTACCTTTCTTTGCCATTATTATCTTAGTATTTCAGGATTATTTAATTAACCCTTTTTCCTTTGCTTCCTTTAAAACAACGGAAATTCCTTTTTTATTAATACTCTTTAGAGCCTTAGCGGAAACCTTTAAGGTTACCCAACGATCTTCTTCTGGAATATAGAAACGCTTTTTAGAAAGATTTACATCAAATCTTCTTCTGGTTTTATTAATCGAGAAGGACACATTGTTCCCAAACATGGCTCTCTTTCCAGTAACATCACAAACTTTTGACATCTCTCTACTTTTATTTTGTTATAAACAGGGTGCAAATTTAAATTAATTTTATGGGACGGACAAAATTCTTTGTCAGAATTTTAAAATTTCTTTTTGAAGCATTTCAAAAGCCTTATTTACAGACTTTTGCACAATTCTTTCGCGCTGACTTCCCATACGATATTTTTCTACCACCGTAGCATTAGGGGAAACAATGGCTATAAACACGGTCCCCACCTCTGCATCCGAGTCACCTTTTGTAGGACCTGCGTTACCTGTGGTGGCTATGGCAAAATCCGTCTTTAATATTTTTCGCAAATTGGTAGCCATTTCAACGGCCACCTCCGCACTAACTACAGAAAACTCATCAATTATCGTCTTCGACACTTTAAGCACCTCTATTTTGGTTTCGGTAGCATAACTCACTATACTCCCCTTAAAATAAGCCGATGCACCCGGTATACTAGTTATCTGTTCGGCTATCTTACCACCTGTACAACTCTCGGCCGTACCCAAGGTCATTCCCTTTTTGGTCAATAATTGGGCAATTACAGATTCTACAGGCTCATCCCCTGCCTCACCAAGGACAAGGTCGCCCAAGAGATTTCTAATTTTTTCAGCTTCTAAATCGACCAAGGCATTTAACTGCTCACTGTCGTTTCCTTTTGCCGAAAGCCTTAGCCTAACGGAGCCAAGACTTGGCAGATAGGCCAATTTCACCATACCGGGAAGGTTGTCCTCTACAGAGGATATCCTATCCGCCAGTGAACTTTCGCCTATACCATAGGTAATGATGGTCTTATGTACAATATATGGACGCTTAAACTCTTGTATAATTCTTGGAAGTACCTTGGTATTTATTAGATTCTTCATCTCGAAAGGCACACCAGGCAATGAAACAAATACCTTTCCTTCTCTTTTTATCCACATACCAGGTGCCGTACCATATTCATTATGGAGCACATCTGCTTTGGACGGTACCAAAGCCTGATTTTTATTGACCTCCAACAAAGGTATTCCAAGATGTTTTTTAAAGATAGCCTCTACATGGGCCAAGACTTCCTTGTTTTCCACCAAAGTATCATTGAAATACTCGCATAGTGTATGTTTGGTGATATCATCTTTGGTTGGTCCCAGTCCGCCCGTCATTATAATAACGTCCGCCCTAGCCTCCGCTTCCTGCAGAGCTTCCAGAATATGCAGCCTTTCATCCTGTACCGAAGATATCTGGTACACGGAAACCCCAATCTTATTTAGTTCTTGGGCAATGAAGGCAGAATTTGTATCTATAATTTGACCAATGAGAATCTCATCGCCAATAGTTATGATTTCGGCAAACATTAAATCTTAAAGTCATTTTTCAATTCTGAAACCACTTGATCTACGTCCTTTTTAAGTAATGGCACCAATCGCTCGATTTCTTCCGTGTTTTCTTCCTTTTTTCCCAAAGTTTCTATCTGAAGTGCTATTGCGCGGGTTTGCTCCATGCCCAGCAAGTCTACATTAGGTTTAATTTTATGCGCCAATTTATATACACTATCATAATTTTTAACCCCTAATGCTTTCTCAAGTTCATCCAAATCCTGGGGAACTTCTTCCAAAAAAACGGCAACGACAGATTTAATGAATTCATCATCACCATCTGCCATTTCATTTATCTTGTCCAGACTATAAATCATCTATTTTATATTTAATGAGAACATTTGTTCATTCTCCAAAGTACCCGAAAGATAATCATTTGCACTTATTCTACCAACACCGGCTGGGGTACCTGTAAAAATAATGTCTCCTTTTTTCAACGTAAAAAAACGGGATACATAGGAAATTATTTCATCTATCTTCCAAAGCATTAAACTCGTATTCCCTTGCTGAACAACCTCATTGTTCTTTTTAAGTTGAAAGTTTAAATCATTTACATCATTAAAACGGGATTTTGGCAACCATTTGCCTATTACCGCGGACCCATCAAAACCCTTGGCCTTTTCCCAAGGCAGTCCTTTTTCCTTCAATTGGGATTGAAGATCCCTGGCCGTAAAGTCGATTCCCAAACCAATTTCATCATAATAGGTATGAGAAAACTGGGGATCTATATGCTTACCTACTTTTTTTATTTTCACCAACACTTCCACTTCAAAGTGTAGATCATTGGAAAACTCAGGTATATAGAAATCCTGTTCTTTTGGCAAAACAGCAGAGTCCGGCTTAATAAACAAAACCGGATCTGTAGGCCTCTCGTTATTCAATTCCTTTATGTGATCCACATAGTTGCGACCAATACAAATAATCTTCATAATCCATAGAAATGTTTAGCAAGTAGCTTTGAAATTTAAATCTAGCAAGTATCTTAAATAAAATAACTCTTTCAACAAGAAATAATCACATTCTTCAAGAGCCCTTAGCCCAGTTTGTTGTTCAACTTGCTCAATTTTATTTGGGTCAAAACCTTTTTTGTATACAACGGAAAATCGGCGTTCAATATCCAGCCAAAATAACCAGGTTCATTTTCCAAAACTGCATGTACTTTTTTGCCCTTATGCTTTCCAAAGGAGAAAATCTCCTCCCCTTCTTCATCCAAAACAATAAAACCAGCAAAATCAACCGATTGCTTTCTGGTTGTGAATTCCGAAAGCTTCTTAATATTGTTTTCCAATTCGGGATAACGGTCCAATTGTGATAATAGCACTTCATAGGTTGCCAAGGTATCCGCCTCTGCACTATGGGCATCAATGAGATTTTTATCGCAATAAAATTTATAGGCCGCCTCCAAAGTTCTTTTCTCCATTTTATGAAAAATGGTCTGCACGTCCACAGAAACGGTATTTTTCATATCAAAATCTATTTCGGCCCTGAGCATCTCTTCCGCCAAAAGTGGAATGTCAAATCGATCAGAATTGTAGCCTCCCAAATCACTATCCTTGATCATTTTGTAAATTTCCTTGGAAAGCTGTTTAAATGTAGGTTCGTTGGCCACTTTCTCATTAGAAATGCCATGAATAGCGACAACTTGTGCAGGGATTTCCATTTCTGGATTAACCAACCATGTCCTGCTCTCCTTATTTCCATTTGGAAACACTTTTAAAATAGCTATTTCCACTATTCTGTCTTTGGCAACATTAGTTCCTGTGGTCTCCAAATCGAAAAAACAAATTGGCCTTGTAAGCTTTAATTGCATGTTGTAGGTTCTTTATGCAAATATAGTTTTACTGAATGTATGGAAAAAGAATTACCATTATTATTCGTCAAAACTATTGTTTTTATAACAACGAACCAGCCTCCAGTTGCTAACGGACCAATCTTTAAAAAGCCGCACCACTACAACCGGGTATTTATTACGTTGTTAAAGGCCGAACCGAAGGTATAGCTTAATCCAACCCCAAATCCCATTTCATAATTGGTGGCAATCTGCTTTTGCTGAAGAAGCACATCTTCAATAGATGCCGAACCTGCAGGCAAATTGACTTGGTCCTTAATAAATTTAAGGTCTCCGGAAAATCTGACGGCCAAACCTTTTAGAATCCTTACCGATAACCAACTGTTCATTCGGAGTCGATTCCTATTCCAATCGTTCAAAAAACTGGAAGCAGAAAAAACAGAAGAAATATTTCCCCAAGGTTGCCTGAACCTTACTTGGACATTCATAGAATGATTAAAAAAAGATTCCTGATCCTTCCCGAAAATAGTCTTTTCAATATAATTATTGTAGAGATATCCAATTTTATAGGCAAATACAATTTCGCGGCGCAAAACTTCACGATATGGGAAAATATTATACTCTATGGCCGGCCGAAGATCCAAAGTTAGATCTATATTGGTGTAAGTATTGTGCTGGACACCCCCAAATATACCCGTAGACCAATGATCGGATAAACTGCGCACTACACTGCCATAACCACTGTACTCCTCCTTACTACTTGTAAATTCCTCCCCATCATTTTCAAATCGACTTCTATATTGATTCATCTGCACGTCTGCCCTAATTCTCCATTTTTCGGTAACGCGATCACTTTCGAAACCTATTTCATACTCAAACTCATTCCTGCTTGATTCTTTATCCAAATTCAATGAACCCCTAATCTCAAAAATCCAATTGTTCCAGGGGTCGTCAAAATCTATATCCAATCGCTCTGCAAGACCTTTTGGGGAAATGTAATAATCAATTTTGTCGGCTAGATCCGACACCATTACATACTTTAGTAGCCCAGACTTTATTTTTGACAATAGCCCTTTTCTAACATCGTCCGGGGTCATATTAGCCGTTGTTTCATAAGTCATCTTATTGGTAATACCTTCATAATCCCCAAAACCTTGAAATTCCAGATTATAATTACGACCCCCGCTTCCATTAACTATATCATAGATAAACAGGGTAACATTGGCCAAAGCCCTATCCCGAACATGACTGGTAAAATCCAACTCTTGCCTTATATAATTCCTATCACAATTACAGCTGGTAAACAATTTCAAGGATTCCTTTTGCGCCACTGAGCAAATGGGAAGTAACAGTGCCATGTAAAAACCAATTTTTTTAAACATCCCGAGAGGATTCTCTTTTAATTTCATGTAATTAGTTTATAAAACCAAATATATCGGAAGGACCATTTAAAAACGAAAGAATCCTATAATATAACCAAAACCTATTGTATTGTGTCATATGAACACAGTACAATAGGTTTCCATTATCTAATTAAAATTTGGGTACGGCACTACCTTTCCACCTAAACCTCCCTATTCACATCCCAAGCCTCCAGGTAATCGGCAACGGCCTTTACAAACATTCCGCCCAAGGCCCCGTTCACTACCCTATGATCATAACTATGGGACAAGTACATCTTACTCCTGATAGCAATAAAGTCGCCTTCCTTGGTTTCTACTACGGCCGGCATTTTACGTATAGCTCCCAAAGCCAGTATCCCTACCTGTGGCTGATTGATAATTGGCGTGCCAAAAACGCTGCCAAAGGTACCAACATTGGTTACGGTATAGGTGCCGTCCTTTACCTCATCCGGTTTTAACGCATTGTTCCTGGCCCTCTTGGCTAAATCGTTTACTGCCTTTGCCATGCCCACCAGGTTTAACTGATCGGCATTTTTAATCACCGGAACAATCAAATTTCCATCGGCCAAGGCCGCAGCCATTCCAATATTAATATTTTTTTTCTTTATGATGGTATCTCCGTCCAGGGATATATTGACCATAGGATACTTTTTCAATGCTTTGGCCACAGCCTCCATAAAGATGGGGGTAAAAGTAAGCTTCTCGCCTTCCCTTTTCTCAAAGGCATCCTTGACTTTATTTCTCCAATTGACTACGTTGGTCACATCTACCTCTACAAAACTTTGCACATGGGCAGAGGTATTGACACTTGCGGTCATATGCTGAATTATCAATTTGCCCATACGGGTCAAAGGGATATGCTCGTCCCCATAGCTGGGCTGCTCCTTCTCCACAGTCGGTTTAACCTCCTCCCGCTTAGCTTCCTCTTTATTACTAGGAACGGGTTTGGCTACCTGCTCTACTTTTTTGACCACAGGCATTACATCCTCCTCCTTTTTTTCCTCAAAAGGTTGTCCTCCACCTGCTTTTCCCGAGGCAACATAATCCAAAATATCATTTTTGGTCACCCTGCCTTCACTTCCAGTACCACTTATGGTGTCCAACTCTGCCAAGGTAATTCCTTCCTGCTTCGCTATATTTTTCACCAATGGGGAATAAAACCTATCAGCTCCACTATAGTCTATTACGGAAGCGGCAGTACTTTCCTTGGCACTCAAAACCGCGACCTCCAATTCCTCGGCCGCTTTGTTGGGAGCATCATCTTTTACAGTGGCAACATGGCTGTCATGATCATGATCGGACTCATAACTACTTCCGTTTATTTCTATAATTGCGACGGTCTGGCCCACCTTTACAACATCATCTATATTGAATAATTTCTCAACCAAAATGCCATCTACCTCACTGGGAACTTCGGAATCTACCTTATCCGTGGCAATTTCAAAAACAGCTTCATCCATTTCTATGGTATCGCCAACTTCCTTCAGCCATGAGGTAAGTGTAGCCTCCGCAACACTTTCTCCCATTTGTGGTAATTTTAGCTCAAACTTTGACATATCCCTATTTAATACACTTATAATGATTAATAATTTGCAAAAATAACAAATAAAAGAGCATTTTTTTGACTTTTATTCATGATTTTTACTGATGACAATTACACTTTTAACGAATTTTCAAACGGAATTCTATTGAGAATACTCCTACCCAAAGTCACCTCATCCGCATATTCCAGTTCATCCCCTACTGCGATACCCCTGGCAATGGTGGAAGTTTTTACGCCCAACCCCTCTAATTGCCTGTATATGTAAAAATTGGTGGTATCTCCCTCCATAGTGGAACTTAAGGCGAATATCAATTCTTTTATCTTCCCTTGCTTTGCTTTGTCCACCAAAGAGTAAATGGTTAAATCTTGGGGCCCAACACCTTCCATAGGAGAAATTTTCCCGCCCAGGACATGGTACAACCCTAAAAACTGACCTGTATTTTCAATGGCCATCACATCCCTAATATCCTCCACCACACACACAAGACTTTCATCCCTCCGCGGGTTTGAACAAATTTCACAAACCTCTACATCGGAAATATTATGGCAATTTTTACAGAATTTGATATTGTCCTTTAAATTCACCAGCGAATTGGCCAGTCTGGTAGTTTGCTCCTTGGGCTGCTTTAAGAGATGCAGTACCAATCTGAGCGCCGTACGTTTACCAATACCTGGTAATTGGGACATCTCATAGACCGCATTTTCCAATAATTTAGATGAAAATTCCATATCCACAAAATTACAATTTTATACCATTATATTAAGGTATTCCCCTAAAAGTAAATTCCAAGCGTTTAGCAAACCATATTGTAAAGGTTCAACAATAAAACAATATACAGGATTACATTTATGAATCTTCCCTGCCAATTAGACGTTAGCAAATTCCATTCCCTACCAATTAATAATGCAATGCCATTCCCTTGCCATATACTGCTTACCATTTACCGAAGCAAATAACCTTTTATCGACATACCTGCATTGTCCATATCAATTAATTTTCAATTTTAAAATCCACATATAAAAACGCCTTATTTTTAATGATGTGATGCACTTATTTGAATAGAATAAAAGAAAAAAACATATTAAATATTGATTTACAGTAGGTTAAATATCCCCAGCAAAACATATTTTTTATGTTTTGCGCTCTTGCAAATATTATCCAGAGCATTGGATCCAATATATTCAAAATGATTTTTCAGGAAATTAAGATAAAGTTATGAGTGGTATATTTTGATAATAAAATATTTAGCCTTTATTTTGCTCGAGGCATAGTTCCCCCAGTCCTATAGCCGCAATGCAATTAAATTTTATTGGCTTATTTCCTAAAAGGAACGACACCTAAATATTGGTGTTAACACTCTACCATATGGTAGTTAAAGTGTGTTAATACTTGTAAGCAGGTAATAGATTATTCGTACTTTAAGGTATATATAAAAATTTTGGTCATTGATAACGCTATATATTTATAGTTAATGGTTAGTGTTTAGTATAGTCTATCAATGAAAGAAACCCGGAACAAATGTTCCGGGTTTTGTTTTTACTACACTAAAAATCTTTTTTCCTTACCATCTTATTATGGCGCTGCCCCAAGTAAATCCGCTTCCAAAGGCGGCGAGCACTACCAGATCTCCAGACTTAATTTTTCCTTGCTCCCAGGCTTCGGTCAAAGCAATGGGTATAGAGGCTGCCGTGGTATTCCCATATTTCATAATATTATTGAACACCTGATCATCCCCTAAACCAAACTTATTTTGAATATACTGGGATATCCGTAGATTAGCTTGGTGGGGCACCAACATGTTTATATCCTTTGATTCCAATTTATTAGCTTTTAAGCCTTCTATTATTACTTCACTGAAACGGACCACGGCGTTCTTAAAAACAAAGGGGCCGTTCATATATGGCAAATAAGACTCATCGTTGGGATCATTATCCTCCAAAATGTCATTCACCCAGCGTTTTCCCATTCCCGGTGCTATAAGTGACAATTCCTCTGCGTGTTGTCCTTCGGAATGCAGGTGGGTGGAAAGAATACCTTTTTTGTTATCTTCCTCCCTACTGACTATTGCAGCTCCAGCACCATCACCAAAAATAACTGAAACTCCCCTGCCCCTAGTAGTCATATCAAGTCCGTGGGAATGTAGTTCCGATCCGATTACCAAAACATTCTTATACATCCCTGTTTTTATAAATTGATCTGCAACGGACAAGGCATATATAAAGCCCGAACATTGGTTACGTACATCCAAGGCACCAACCGTCTTTATATCCAAATCCCTTTGTACCAAGACCCCTGGACCAGGAAAATAATAATCGGGACTCAAGGTGGCAAAAACGATAAAGTCTATATCATCTTTATCTAATCCAGAGCGCTCTATAGCAATTTTTGCAGCCTTCACCCCCATAGTAGTAGTGGTATCCCCATCACCTTTTATCACATGCCTTCTTTCCTGAATACCTGTCCGCTCCTGAATCCAAGCATCATTGGTGTCCATCATTTTCGACAAATCATCGTTGGTAACCACATTTTTAGGTACATAGTAACCTAGACCAGTAATTTTTGAATTGAACATCTGTAAGAAAATTAAGTTTTTGGGAAGCCTCTGCCCCCTTCTTTTTCTATTATAAAATCTAAAATATGAGAAATAAATTTAGTTACATCCAATTTAAATAAAAATATATACGCATATGATGATATTGGTCATACGGCCATTGGAGGAATTTCAATACACACAATGACATTAGGAGCATTTTAAACCCCTAAAAAATGTCAGTTTGTCACATCCTCCAAAAATGGTATTTTTTTTGACAGTGTTAAGTCGTTAAACTAAAAAAAACTAGAAGTATGGCCACAGGCAAGATCAATGTTTCCGTAGAGAACATATTTCCGCTCATAAAAAAATTCTTATACAGCGACCATGAAATATTTTTACGGGAGCTTATTTCAAACGCAACAGATGCGACTTTAAAACTAAAGCACCTTACTACTATTGGGGAAGCCAAGGTAGAATATGGAAATCCACTTATTGAGGTAAAGATAGATAAGGAAGGAAAGAAAATACATATCATTGACCAAGGTGTAGGAATGACCGAGGAGGAAGTACAGAAATACATCAATGAAATTGCATTTTCAGGGGCCGAAGAATTCTTGGACAAATACAAGGATTCTGCCAAAGACTCAGGTATTATTGGACATTTTGGACTAGGGTTCTATTCCGCCTTCATGGTTGCTGCTAAAGTAGAAATTATCACCAAGAGCTATAAAGATGAGCCGGCAGCACATTGGACCTGTGATGGATCGCCTAATTTCACCCTAAAAAAAGCGAAGAAAACTACCCGCGGTACAGAAATAATTCTCCACATCGCGGAGGATTCCACAGAATTTTTGGAAGAGGGTAAAATTGGCACCTTGCTTAGAAAGTACAACAAGTTTATGCCTATCCCTATTAAGTTTGGGACTACAACGGAGACACTTCCAAAACCGGAAGGCGCCAAAGAAGAAGATCCTGCACCTACAAAGGAGGTAGACAACATAATTAACAATCCCAATCCTGCTTGGACCAAACAGCCAACAGAATTAAAGGATGAAGATTATAAAGGATTCTACAGGGAACTCTACCCTATGCAATTTGAGGAGCCTTTGTTCCACATACACTTAAACGTAGATTATCCTTTTAATCTGACCGGGATTTTGTATTTCCCAAAATTGACCAATGATTTAAACACCCAAAAGGATAGGATTCAATTATACCAAAACCAGGTTTTTGTCACTGACAATGTGGAAGGAATTGTTCCTGAGTTTTTGACCATGTTGAGAGGGGTTATAGATTCTCCGGATATTCCGTTGAACGTTAGTAGATCTTATTTACAGGCCGATGGTGCGGTCAAGAAAATTTCGACCTATATCACCCGTAAAGTTGCCGATAAATTAAACTCCTTGTTCAAAAATAATAGGGAAGACTTTGAAGCAAAATGGAACGATATCAAAATCGTCATTGAATACGGAATGCTTTCTGAAGACAAGTTCTTTGAAAAAGCGGACAAATTTGCTCTGTATCCAACTGTAGACGGGACCTACTATACATTTGAAGAACTGCAGGAAAAATTGAAGGCTAATCAAACTGACAAGGACGATAAATTAGTAATACTTTATGCCTCTAACAAGGAAGAACAGCACAGTTATATAGAAGCTGCCAAGGCCAAAGGCTTTGAGGTATTATTGTTGGATTCGCCTATAGTATCGCACTTAATGCAAAAACTGGAAACCTCAAAGGAGAAAATTTCCTTTGCTAGAGTAGATGCCGATCATTTGGACAATCTCATCAAAAAAGAGGATACTCAAATCTCCAAATTGTCCGATGAGGAAAAAGAGACCTTAAAAACCGATATAGAGACTGCCATCAACAATAAAAGCTATACCATTCAATTGGAAGCTATGGACAGTAGCTCCTCTCCGTTCATTATTACGGAACCGGAGTTTATGCGACGTATGAAAGAAATGCAGCAAACCGGTGGTGGCGGAATGTTCGGCATGGGGAATATGCCGGAAATGTACAATTTAGTGGTGAACACCAACCATGAATTGGTTTCCGAAATTTTAAACACAAAAACGGCCAAAAAGAAGGAGCGACTTATTAACCAATCCTTGGATCTGGCGCGTTTGTCCAAAGGACTGTTGAAAGGTGAGGAACTTACCAAGTTCATTAAAAGAAGTTATGAAATGGTGAAGTAATCATTTTTTACGATAATTATAAGAAGCTGAATTGCCTTGTGTAATTCAGCTTCTTTTATTTATACCTTTACCAAATGGACTACCCTTGGCATCTCTACCTTTTAGCATTTATTTATGTTTTGGCCGGAATCATGCATTTTATTGTGCCAAAAGTATATTTGCGCATTATGCCCAGGTACTTGCCCAATCATAAGCTATTGGTATCCCTTAGTGGTGTGGCAGAAATTCTTTTGGGCATTGGACTTTGCTTTCCTGAAACCAAAAATATTGCCATCATCGGTATCATTTTAATGCTTACCGTATTTCTTTTGGTACACTTTTATATGTTAAGGGGCGAAAAAGAATCGGCAGGAATCCCAAAATGGATACTAATCCTTAGAATTCCACTTCAATTTGTTCTTATGTATTGGGCATATTCCTATTTGGGCCTATAATTGTCCGGTTACCTTGTTATGGTATTGGATTAAATTTTAGTATTATTTTTTTTCCAATATCAATATTGTATTTGGGGTATTCATATCTTTATAATATGAAAATTATCTCCACAAATATCGGAAAAGCCACCACCTTTCTTTGGAATGGAAGGGAGGAGCAAACAGGGATATTTAAATATCCTACGGACGAACCTCTTTTTCTAAGTAAAATGGATGTACTTAAGGATACGGTTATAGACAGGGAGCATCATGCAGGAATCAATAAAGCCTGTTATCTATTTCCATCAGATCACTACCCGTATTGGAAAGGAATGTATCCTGAATTAAATTGGGATTGGGGGATGTTCGGAGAAAATCTTACCGTTGAAGGTTTGGATGAATCTATAATGAGAATAGGCGATATCTATAAAATTGGCAACGCTATTGTTCAGGTCTCACAACCCAGGGAACCCTGTTACAAACTTGGTGTTCGCTTTGGCAATGCCAAAATATTAAAGGAATTCATAGATTATGGGTCTTCCGGGACCTACGTTCGTATTTTGGAGGAAGGCGAGGTAAAAAATGGAGATGAACTTATACTGCAGGAAAAATCCGAAAACACCCTAACCGTAAAGGAGTGCTTTCAAATAATTCTTGCAAAGCAAAAAGACCCTGTGCTGCTTCAAAAAGCGATAAACAACCCTTCGCTACCCGAATACAAAAGAGATCGACTTAAAAAATACGTTGAGCAGGAAATAAAATAGGGGCCGATCGGCCCCTATTTTTTACTTTTAATAATATTTACTTTTTAAGACATTAATTCACCGAAATAGTTTCGTAGTAAGTATTGGCACCTTCGCTTACAGATACTGTATACTCATCTTTTACCGCGTTGGTAAAGTTGAAAACCTTTCCAACAACCAAATCCTTATCAAATTTTTGTGTAAATACAAGTCTGTTAGAACTGTCCACAACATTAACAACTACAGGGTTAAGCTTTTGGTTCAAGTAATTTAAATAAAGTACATCTCCATTTTTCCTGAAGAATGGTTTTGTTACCTCGTTACGAGCAATAACATTTACCTCGGAATCCTCAACACTAATAGTAAACTCCACAGTCCTGATAAGGCTTTCCATCTTTAAATAGTAAAGACCTTCTTCCAAATTTGACAAGTCGAACTTTTTAGTGTAATCTTCGTCTTCCTTAATATTCTCCATGAATATTTGATGCTTCTCCGTATCGGTCAAAGTCAAGATAGAAGATTCAGTTTGCTTATTTAATTTAAGAACCAATCTTTTTGCTTCTTTAACTGTTGTCAAATACATTCCTGGGTCGTTGGCCATTGCTATAGTACTACTAAGTAATAAGGCTGCCATTGCTGTTAATTTTAAAACTGCTTTCATAACATTTAGGATTTAATATTAATAAATCATTTATATGACAAATGTAGAGCAGGAATTCCCTTCCCACTACTCCAGAATTCTCCAGTTTCTATTCTATTTTACCATCATGCAATATTAAATAAATGTTAAGGGGTTAATTTTAGACACATTTAGGTTAAATTTGCACAGAATTGTCCAAAATAGCTATAGTATCTTTACTATACCTAATGAAATTATCATATGATACCTAAACCTGCATTTGAGGTAATAGAACCCGATTTCGGTCATTCTTATACCTATCAACAATTTGATGAACACAACCCTAATAAAGTAGGGGTTTGGCATTATCACCCTGAAATTGAACTGGTTTATGTTAATGGGGGTTCCGGAAAGCGACAAATCGGAAGCCACGTTTCCTATTATACCGATGGCGATCTGATTTTGATCGGATCTAATCTTCCACACTGCGGATTCACGGATGTGCTTACAGGCAATAAAAGTGAAAGCGTGGTGCAAATGAAACAGGATTTTTTGGGCAACGACTTTTTCAACATTCCGGAGATGAGAAAAATACAAAGCCTTTTTCAAATTGCAAGTGGTGGTGTGGCCTTCACAGGCAGTACCAAGAAAAAAATTGGTGAAAAAATCGAAATCATGGAATATCAGACAGATTTTCAACGTCTTCTTTCCATTCTAAACATCCTAAATGAACTGGGCAACTCCAAGGAATATCAAGTACTGAACGCCCAAGGCTTTTCACTTCAAACAGAAGTAAAGGATAATGACAGAATAAATATTGTATTCAATTACGTGAAAACAAACTTTAAGGAAGAAATAACCTTGGAGGAGATTTCTGATTTGGTGAGTATGACAGTACCGTCGTTCTGCAGATACTTTAAAAAAATAACAAATAAGACTTTTGTTCAGTTTGTTAATGAGTGTAGATTGGTACATGCCTCAAAATTATTGGCAGAAAAGCCCATTAGTATAACAGAGGTATGTTTTGAAAGTGGGTTCAACAATTTCTCACATTTCAACAAGTCCTTTAAAGCTTTTACAGGTCAGAATCCGTCCGAGTATAGAAACGAGCTGAAAAGTGTACTTCAGTCGTGAAACCTTTATTTACCAATAAAATAGAACTTCAACTTCCTGATAGTGATATTGTATATTATCCCGCCTTTTTAAGTGCTGCTGAAGCGAATCATTATTTTAAGGCACTCAAGGAAACAACCCCTTGGCAACAGGATAACATTACAGTATTTGGCAAAACATACCCCCAACCTAGGTTGACCGCCCTATTTGGGGACAACAGCAGACCCTATTCCTATTCCAATATTACAATGCATCCCCATACGTTTACAGCTGAATTACTGGAATTAAGGAATAAGCTACAAATGGAAATAGATGTACGCTTTACAAGTTGTTTGTTAAATCTCTATAGAAATGGCAGGGATAGCAATGGTTGGCATGCAGATGACGAGAAGACTTTGGGTAAAAATCCCATAATTGCATCGATAAGCCTTGGACAGGAACGATACTTTCACCTAAAGCATAAATTAAAAAAGGATTTAAAGCAAAAATTATTATTGGAACACGGAAGTTTACTACTTATGAAAGGTGAAACCCAGCATTGTTGGTACCACCAAGTTCCAAAAACCGCCAAAACTAAACAGGAAAGAATCAATATTACCTTTAGGGTCATTAAATAAAAAAATCGGTTGCGAAAACCGATTTTTTTATGCCTTTGTTATTTCCGTTGGATACTGCCCCTAACCTACCAGGCATTTACGTTAGTCTCCTCACACCCAACTTCAATAATAATAACTCAATTTCTTTGCCAAATAATATAAAAATTGGTCAAAAGCTATGTTTTTTTCGATAATAGGCCCAACAAAATCAATAACACTTTAAACTACTGATCATAAGCAGACTATAGCTATAGATAATACCCAACACTGAGGTTTACCAATTAGGATAACAGCTCTGTTACTTTATTATAGTGTTTACACGAATTACTTAAGAAAATAGCTCGTTCAATACCTTGGCCAAACGCAGCCCCCCCTTTTGTAGTTGTTTCTCTACGGTAGCCCAGTACTTATAACCATAGGCATAACCCAATTTTTCACCTATTTCTACAGAATCATAAAGGTCGTTGGCTATTTCCTGGGATTCCTCCACCCAGTCATATATATTACCCTGTTGTATAAATTTAATTTGCCCCTTGGTTAGCTCCGGTAAATTATTTGCCAATTCCGAATAACTCATACCATAGTCATCTATCATATTGGAGTCCCACAACCTATGGAGATTGGTACCTCTTCCAAACCATTGCAATTGGATATCATTGCCCCCTTTATCCTCCAACCTGCCCACATGCATAGGTTGGTGCAGGTCCCCTATTAAATGGACCAACATTTTTAAGTAAAATACCCTATCCTCTTCCTTACTATTCTTGTCCTTGACTATTTCTATACATTTTCCAATTCCAATGATTATATCCCCCTCTTCACTAGGTGTAACCTCAGTGTATTTTTTATCGGCCGGATAATTTACATAATGCCAAGGGCCAAACTTGGAAAAGCTTCGATCGGCCTTTATTTCATCTGCATAATTTGAAACCAAAGCCAGACTTTGCCCATTTAAAAGTTTCTTTAATGCGTTTTTTGTCTTTCGGGACAAATGCTGCTGTGCAACCTCCCCAATAGTACGGTGTCCGGTCTTGGACCATTCCATGTCCATACCGTAACCAAGTTGAACCAATAGAAAACAAAGTGCAATTAATATTTTCATCTGAATTTTACTGTTTTATTAGTATAACTTTCAAGTCAGTTATTTATCTTCTGAGTTAAAATGTAAGGAGATAGCCCTTACCATTTAAACAACTAAATATTATATTTATCCGCTTGAAAAAGGCCTCCAAAAATAAGACATTGCAATTTAAGGTATTGTTAAGATTAGTCCTTATTTGATTTATTAATTTGATCTTGCAGCACCTAATTATAAAAATTGATGTTCAATAAAATAAAAAATCCATATTTAAGATTTGGCATAATCACCTGTACGGCAACAGGGGGTATTATATTATTATTGATATTAAGTATATATATGGGAGCCTGGGGAAAACTTCCCGGCAAGCAGGAACTTTCGGATTTCAAGTACCAAAGAGCTTCCGAAGTCTATTCGGCAGACAGTGTTCTTATAGGTAAATATTATCTGTTTGACAGGCAGCCCATAACATATGAGTCGGTACCCAAAAATTTAATAGAGGCTTTGATAGCCATTGAAGATGAACGTTTTTATGATCATTCAGGAATAGATTACAAGAGTCTAGTCCGGGTGGCTTTTAAAACCATACTAATGCAGGATCAATCGGCTGGGGGTGGCAGCACCATTAGCCAACAACTTGCCAAGAATTTATATCCCAGGGAAAAATCTGGAAAATTGAATCTGGCCATATCGAAATTTAAGGAAATGATAATCGCGTCCCGGCTGGAATCCATGTACTCCAAGGAGGAGATTCTGATGCTTTATTTGAATACCGTTTCATTTGGCGATAACACTTTTGGAATAGAAAGTGCTTCCTTAAAGTTCTTCAATAAATCGGCTAAGGAACTTGAGCTGCAAGAAAGTGCCACACTTGTAGGCATGTTAAAGGCTACCTATAGTTACAATCCCCGTGTTTTTCCAAAAAACAGTACAACCAGGCGTAATTTGGTATTGCAGTCCATGTATTCCAATGATTTTATAACACAAAAGGAGGCAGATAGCCTTAAACTTCTTCCATTACAACTTGATTATAGGGATTACGATTACAATGAGGGCTTAGCTCCCTATTTTAGGGAAGAGGTAAGAAAACAAATGCTAAGTTGGGCCAAAGCGCAAAGGGAGAAGGGACTGGATTACAATATTTATACTTCCGGACTTAAAATTTATACTACATTGGATTCCAAAATGCAGCTATTGGCTGAAGAAGCAATGGGGCAGCATATGAAAGCACTTCAAAACAGCTTTGAAAAAGGCTATGGCAAGCGAGCGCCATGGATAAGGGACCAAAAGCTTATTAATAAAATTATACAAAGTTCAGAGCCATACAAAAAATGGAAGAACGCAGGTCTCAACGAGAAAGCAATAATGGACTCGATGAACCTAAAAAAAGAAATGCATTTGATAGATTGGAATACGGATGAAATTCGCTCTGCCAGTACCATAGATAGTTTATTGCACTATCTTAAATTCTTAAATACCGGTTCCCTATCCATGGATCCCAAAACCGGGGCCGTTAAAACATGGTTGGGCGGAATTAATTTCAAACACTTTAAATACGATCATATTTCGCAGAGCAAACGTCAGGTAGGCTCTGCTTTTAAGCCTATTGTCTATACTGCTGCCCTTGAAAATGGCATATCTCCCTGCACCTACTTTTCGGCCCAGGAGGTAGCCTATGAGAATATGGAAGGTTGGTCTCCCAGCAATTCCGGAAAGAAAGATGAGGCCTACCTAAATTACTCCATGGAAGAGGCCTTGAGCAACTCAGTAAATACCGTAGCGGTTAAGGTATTGGAAAAAACAGGTATTCCCACTGTAATAGAACAAGCGCGGAAAATGGGTATTGAAACCCAATTGCCCTCGCTGCCATCATTGGCATTGGGCACAGCCGAGATCAAGATAAATGAACTAGCTGGTGCCTATGCCAGTTTTTTGAACAATGGCAGATCTGTCTCCCCATTTTTGATACAGAGAATTACCAACGAAAAGGACTCCATAATTGAGACCTTTAAACCAGTTGTAGCCGATAAAAGAGCCTTTTCGGAAGAAACGGGCCAAATCATGTTAGAGATGATGAAGGCAACAGTGAATAGCGGTACTGCCGCCCGAATTCGTTCTACATATGGCATTAAGAACGACATTGCCGGAAAAACCGGAACCACACAAAACAACAAGGATGCCTGGTTTGTAGCTTTGACCCCTAAGCTACTTAATATAACCTGGGTAGGATTGGACAACCATGAAATTGGCTTTAGCAGCACCAGCTTGGGCCAAGGGGCCAATGCGGCATTGCCGATTTTTGCACTATGGATGCAGAAATTGAACGCTGATAATTCTTTCAACTACTTGACCAAGGCCAAATTTCCCACCCCAAATTCGGCGGTGATGAACCAACTG
>TARA_R110000796_G_scaffold214800_1_pt1 | contig 38032 bp, 74 predicted proteins | sample TARA_R110000796 | Tara Oceans TARA_R110000796 (sample SAMEA4397815) | marine metagenome | biome: Polar Biome; feature: [SRF] surface water layer (ENVO:00010504); material: water (ENVO:00002006), including particulate matter (ENVO:01000060) such as... | depth 5 m
TGAATAACTATACAGATAACAGGTGAATATGATGGCACAAGAATACGAAGATTTTACAATGAGCATGTTTGCAAATAAAGAAGATTTGTATAAAGCAAAGGCAGAATATTACGAAAATCTATGCAAAAAGCTGGAAGCAGAAAACAAAGAGTTAAACGATGCTTGTAATAGTGTTTAGTGGTAATAACAACACAGCTACTAAGAGGTGATTTATGAAGACAGCGAAAGGACGGTTAAAGTTTGCATATGAAACAATAGTAAACTTAGAAAATAAACTTAAGTGGGCATACTGCAAAGAGAAAGGCGCTGACTCAATCGTCGGTCTTGATAGTTGTGATGATTATAGAGATTGGCTAAAAAGCTTAGGCACATAACAAAGATAAGGGGTAAGTGATATGGGTAAATACTTTACACCGATGGTTATATTGTTATTACTGATCATTGCCGTAATTTGCTGGGCAGTGATCGAAGCGGTAATATGGGTCGCATCTTATATTTTTTGGATGTAACCCATAGTATTAGTGTATGATTAACGTCAAATCGAATTATAAGATTTCCTCTGTTGCCGCCCCTTAATCCGGGCGGCTTTTTTAATCCGTGCAATAAAACCCACTAAGAATTGCGGATAACCTCTATTTGATCTTCTATTTCTTGAAGCTTGCCAATAGCATAAGCGTCACCCAAATGGGCCATTCTTAACCATCTGCCGGTTACAAGAGCCTCTATCATCGCTATCTGCTCATCTTTGCTGACATCAACAATAGTACCAGGCAAATCATCATGCTCTGTAATTTGACCAGTTGTTAAATTTATTTCTCTTCTCATGTTAAAACTCCCAGCTTATGTTTATTGCGCCAGCGTCGAAAGCATCCGTACCGCCAGAAGTTGATAATCTAATCCTATCTAGCTCACCAGTGAGCGTTTTTGTGCCGGAAGAGGTATGATTATAGCTGGTTGCCGAAGCGCTAGACGCTGAACCACTTAAAACCCATTGATTTCCGCTACTCTTTGAATACACGTAAGACCCATTGATAAGAGCGGAGGCTGCTTGAGTGCCAACCATTTTAAAATCTGCCGAATGACTTGCCCCGCCACAATTATTCGTGCCGCCAGCATACGTAGCCGAACCAACATATCCAGATGTCTCTATGCTGCCTGCGCCTAGCTGTGTCATGATCCTGGCTGTGCCATTGGTGCTAACCCCGTCAAAGAATATTGTTACACGCTTTACCCCCAAAGGGATGCCGGTTAGATCAATAGCCGTTCCCGAAGTTGTCGCAACTGGCGTACCAATATTGATACCCCCTGACGCCGAGGCAGAATTAAGCCTAGTAACGCTTACAGTAGAAGAAGTTAAACGCCTTACTTTAAACGTGGCACTGCCATCGTTAACTAACATATTGCCAACTAACGTAACGCCCGAACCAGATGCAATAGTTACATCAAAAGCAGCAAGGTTAATCATGGCAATGTTAAAACTACTGTCATCAACACTGTCTGTCATAGCCGCGATAATATTCGCTGCTGTATCGGTGGTTTGTATTCGTGCAACGGTTGGCGTGATAGTAAATTCACCGCCAATCAACTGAGCTGCTGTAAGTGTTGCCGCTGCATCAGATAGGGGCGTATTGCTTGTGATTGTCGATACCGCACCGGTAAACGCTGCACCCGATAGAGCAGCTTTATTAGTTACGTTTGCGGCAATGTTAGTTACGTTTGTTGCAATGTTAGCTGCGTTTGTTGCAATGTTAGCTGCGTTTGTTGCGATATCAGCTGCGTTTGTTGCAAAATCTTGAGGAATTATATTATCTGCAACTTGAATGGCGCTAGTTAAATCATTATCATCCGCATCCTCTTCGGTTGGTATTAACCATGCATCATAAGCTTCCCCTAGATAAGGAATTACCCTTGCGTTACCGGCGGTCTTTATAAAGCCTGCGGCATCTAGTTGTAATTTAGCTACTGTCGTGCTTCCAGCCCCATCCAAGGCCATTGATACAGGCGTGGTTGTGCCTTGCGCATAACATTTAATCCACCATTCAGCGTAGTTTTCGTACTGTGGTGCGATTCCTGCGACTGCTACATATGCCATTTTATTGATCCCTGTTGTTGTTGGTCGCAATAATTCCAGACCGTGTGATATCTGTGGCAAGAGTGTTTCTTGCTGCAGCCTCTATTTGTTTTGGTGTACCCAATCGAAGAATTCTTAGTATCTTGGCTTGATCCATGTTCCCAGAAAGCAATATATCCCCAACTTTCTCCATAGCCGCACGATGTACAGCCCCCCCTTTTTTGCCGGTCAACCCGGATGTTATACTCGACATTACCTCCAGTTGGGCCGCAGGATCTCCAGCCATAGCCCTTACGCCTCCCAAAGCAGAACCAAACCTAGATGAATCTATTGATTGTTTTGCGGTTGACGATTGGCCTTGAATAGCTCTTCTAGTAAGTACGAATTTTGTTTCTGCTTCCATAGCCTTTTTGAATAAATTAAAATCTTCTAGGTTGTCAAAAAGAGATTGTATTCTCTTAATGTCTCCACGCTTGCCAAAAATTCTAGATATTGCATCACCTGTAACCTGAACGTTATCAACTTTATCTAAAATGGCTTCTTTTGCGCCGATTAAAAACATGTCTTTTTCGCTTCTAGACATAGTTTTAGTCAAGTCATCAACTTCTCTGGGCTTCAATTTGAATAATTGAGTCCCATTCTCTACGGCATCTTCAAGCGCAACCTTACCCGCAAACAAGTCCCTTGCTTGCGCATACTCCGGCACCGCTTGGTCAACTTCCGTGATTAATCTATTCTTTAATCTTACCAAATCCCTAACTTTACCCTTGTCACCATTTCTCACAGCCAGACCTATACCACCGTCAAGCTCTTCCTTTGCGGCTTGTATTAAATCGAGTTTCGATAACTTGTCCCCAGCCGCTGCTTTATCAGAAAGCCGAGACTTTGCAGCCGTAAAAGCTGCCCCCAATGAGTTTTTACCCGCTATAACCTCGGTAAGTTCTTCAGATAAAGTAAATTCTTTCAGGTTTGCTTTAGCGTAAAGGTCGTCAATTTGCGGCTTAAACTTAGTGTTTAACGCAGCTATAGCATCATCCGGATCAAGGGTGTTAAAAACTGGATTTCTTAGCGCATCTGCTACCCTTCCGCCTTGCCCTTTTTGCCGAATATTTAAAACAGTCCTAGCCCTACCTTCAAGCTCTGGAATCTCATTTGTTGCAATTTTTAGCATTCTATTAAAACTGCTATTAGTGTCTGCTAATATCGCTTGGTCACCGGAATCCCTCAACAATTGAACAACCTTTTCAGGGGTCAAGCCTTCGCGTACCATTTGCTCGCGAAGAAGCCCCGAAGCGGCATTATCGCTTAAATCATCGACGCTCTTAGTAAAAACATCAATCCCCTGCTTTCCTTTTCTTGCAAGGAATCCCATGCTGCCACCAAGCCCCTTAAATAAAGGGGTGACAATCTTTTCGCCGCCAATCTGGCCTACTGGAGCTGCAATGCCTGCCAAAGCAACATCATCTGGATTAAAATCGCCACCGGATAAAACCTGTGCGCCCTCAATACCTGTTTGAGTTGCTGCAGACCTTCCTGCGAGCTTAGTTAGTGCGGGAATTCCAAGCCCAGTAATACCTTTCGCAGAAGGGAAGAAAGCGGCTGCAGTGCTTAAACCCTGAGCCACATCCATTGCAGATAAGTCGGGCTTATTAACGATAGCGGTAACCCCGAGCTTGTTATTTGCTACTAAAAAATTTCCTCCTGGGTCTTGAGCCATGCTAATGTTATCAAACATGGATGACATTATCTTAGCTAACTCTTCAGGGTTTGGAGTCACCCCCATAATCGCCGAAAATGCAGCCACCTTTGAAACATCTTCTCCCGCAAGTATCCCGCTACTTAACAGCTCCGGCAACTCTCTTGCCGCTAAAGTTTCTCTAGCTTTTTCGGGGAATGCAGTCATAAGCGGGTCACCGCGAGGCCCGGCCGCTTCAGTCTCTAAAGATTTCATCTCGAACATTAGCGGAGCCAAGGCGTTTACGTCACCCCTGGCATTTGCCGCATCAATCTTGTTTCTCACTACATCCATTTGACCCTCAAAATCAGGGCGTGGAAATCCTTCACTTTGCACAACTGGCGCGACTTCATCTACTGCTGTAGACATATCAAACCCGCTTGAGGTTGGCGGCTGCTCTAATTTAGCGGTGGATAAATCAAAAGCCATTATGGAAGCTCCTCAAATGTTCCGTCATCAAATACTCTCGCTCTATTACCTTTGCCGTCAATCATTATCTTACCACCCTGCCTTTGCTGGCTCGGTGTATTTCGTTGCCCTGCTGGCCGATTAAGCTGAGCTTCCATTGATTCCTGCTCTTCAATAAAATCATTAAGCAGTTCAATGTTTGCCGGTTCGCTTCGCCCGACACCAAACATAGCCGCTTTCATGCCTTGAACATCGGCATCTGTTGGCCGCAATTCCCCAGAAGCCTTTAGCTTTTCTCGTGCAGCAACCTCAGAAAATGAATTAAATATTTCATCAAACGAGCCTTGGTCAGTCCATACGCCTATAGGGGCAAAAGATGCCGCCTGCCTGCCTACACCCGAAGACCTTAGTCCAGACTCTAGCGCATTCTTAAACCCTTTAGCCTTAGCCAAGTTTCTAACTCTTGACCCGGATGTTTTCTTAAGAAGATTTAAATCGCTTGCTTCGAGAGTTCCAGTTGTCGATAAAAAGTTTATCTTAGATTGTGCATTACCTACTTTTTCCGCTGTTCCAACTTTAACATTTACTTTTGCGTTTTCTTGGGCTGTGGTTACCGCGCCTTTTATAGTAGCTTCAGAATCTGCAACGTCTTGTATTGTTGATGGGTCGCTTGCAATTCTTTCTTGTGCCGACATTCCAGCCCTTGCGACAATCCCCTCGTTCCTTAAAATAATAGCTTGCTGCGCTTCAGCCTCAGTGTAAGGCTGGTTATTATTATCTGGGTTAGGCGCACCAACCAATGCCTTAGCTTTAAAATTAATCTCTTGAACTGATGACGCTAGATTTTGGCCGCCACTAAAGACGCCCTGCCGCTTGCCAAGCTCTATTGCTTGATTAGTTCTCTGTTTTAACAATTCTGGGTTTTGGTCAAGAAGCATTAATGCCTCTTCTGATGTTTCTGTGGTTTCGCCTTTTGCCCTAAGGTCAGCAATGCGACGGGTAAGAATGCCCCTGGCGCCCTCAATATCACCAGCCTGTAAAGCCGGTCCTATTTCAGCGGCACCCTCGGCAACACTCGTAATAAATTGATTACGTCTGGATCCGTCATTTCTTAACTTATCAAGCGTGAGCGCTTCCTGCTGTGTTTCAACTTCTAAGTTCTTCAGCTGCTCCGCAATAGGCTGCATAGCACGCTGATTTTTAATCGCGTCCACTCCCTTTACGTTGTCAAGAATACCTCTAAAAGTATCATTAATATCAGGCGCTTTACCCTGAAACAGTATGTTTGCATCAAGTGCCATGCTGTACCCCTATCATTTCGTAGTTAACTTTACCGTAGCCATTCTGATATGAAACAGCATCAGGATTGCGCTTTAATACATCGCTAAACATTACGCCAAAACCATCACCATCAAGATTGAACAACTCTTTTGCTTTTTTGTTCCATTTCCATTTCCATAAATCATACCCACTTTCATCTATTCCGGTTATCTCGGCATCTTGCTTTAGTCTTGAATCTGAAAAACCTCCGCCTCCAAACAAGCCCCCCGCAAGACTTAGAACATTGTTAGCACCTTGCGTATCCGCATTTTGCGCAGCAATAGTACCGGCAGATTGTGCGTTGCCTATTTGAGCTTGAAGATCAGCAACATTATTACCGGTGTTTTGCAGTATGTTTGCAACATTGGTACCCTGACCGATTGATGTATTTGCTTGCGATTGAGCATTGCTAAAGCCTAAGTTGAGCATATTATTAATATCGGTACGCTGATCATTAATAAGTGGCCTAGCTGATAGCAGAACGTTATTTGAAAGCTGAGACAAAGTATCACCGGCAGATAACCGGCCCTTGCTTGCTGCTCTGGCGTTAGTCTCTCTGTTTGCATTTTGCATGGCAAGTTCAAATATTGGATTGCTTTTGAGAAAATTAAACTGCTCTTCTGGGTTTGCCAAAAATGACGAAGCCTCAATTCCGCGTTCACCAATACCGCTAAACTGGTCAAGAAATCCAAGACCGCGCTCGGATGCCTGCCTTGAAGCGTTGATTGCTTGCGTTGCGGATCTTTCTTGTGATGCTATTGCCTCGCGTGCCGCCCGCACTTGCGCCGCAGCACCGGCATTTGCGGCGTCTTCTTGACCACCTCCGAAAAGGTCAGCTACAAAACCCATAATTAACTCCGTACAATTTATCTTTGTTGCTTAATTGCCCAATATATTTAAAGCCGAAATACTCGGCAAATTTAATTACTTCTGGGAACCTTGGCGAAATATTCGTATATAAAATATCACGAGGACGCAATTTAAAAGATTCTCGTACAAACTTAACCCCGTACTTCCCCCGGCAATTAGCTAAAACATGAGGGTGGCATGTGGTGTAATTCTTACGCCTATAATAAACCATTACGGCGATTATTTCACCATCAACATAACCGGCTATGTAAGTCGTGTTGTCAACGGGCAGTTCTTTAACTTCAACACCTTCAACCCTAATCCTTTCGTATATCTCAGGGTCAAATATTACTTTCTTTACTTCTTCCAGATTGCTTGTTTCTTTAACATATAGTTTAGTCATCTGTTCTGCCGGTGACGGTAAAATATATTGAATCGATAGCGGATGACTCTACACGAAGTTGGCCACCTTTAGGTATTGTTTGGCCAACTATGCCGATCCCTAAATCATTGTCACCCCATACAACCACTTTAAACGGCACCTGTGGTTGAACTGCCCCACCATTGGAAACTATGTATGCTTTATAGCTTGCGTTTACTGACGAGTTATTAGCTGCCGTAAATGACACGATAGCAACGCTTGTGGTTGTCGGTGCCGTGTAAACAGCTTGTATTGAATCCGGTGCCGTCACTGAAAAGTTAGACGCTACTTGCAGTATGCTCATTTCACACTTCCGTTATTTTATAATACCAGCCGTTCACAACAATTGTGGCCGCTGCTGGTGAGCCAAACCTAAACCTGGCCCCACCCGTTCTTGTATTTTCGTCACCAATGTATATTTCAAATAAAGCTGTGTCATTTGCTAAAGTTGAGGCTGTCTTGTAATACACATGGTTTATATTTTTCTCGTATGGGCCTGCCGATCCCTCGGCAATGCTCATAAATAAATTAACTTCTTGTGCCGCCGCATTAGTCAGGTTTATATCAACTCTAAAAAATACAGTATCACCAATTTTTAGACTGGTAAAATCGAATTTATTTGTGGCCGGGTCCCAAAGAACATCTTTTGAGTCTGGATTATACGAAGTGGTGCTTGAGCCTATTGCATTATTTGTTAAATAAGTATTAGTTGCGCCACCAACGTGACTTATCGGTGATGATGTTGTCGCTGTATCGTTTGCATCAAACCAATATGTTTTAGTAAGACCCGTCGCCGCTTCTATTGACGAATAAAGCTCTGCAATATTTGCATTCAATTTAGTAAACGCAGCAAATAAATCATCACCTGCTTTCGCGTCTGCTGTACCTATGATTACCGGTTGTTCTGCCATTATGCTATTACCTTATCCGCTGTTAAAAAGGTTGTATCTGCTGTAAATCCAGTAGTGTCAACAGTAAAATGAGGCAAACCGTCAATCTCTTTCCTTAACTGAAGTATATGAGGGCTTATGCTTCCCGATACAAAAGTGTTTTTTGATGAGGATACTTGATCGGTTGTCCCGCCGGTTCTTAACCATAACTGAGTTAACATTCTTTGTAGAGAATTAAACCATGCAGAAACGCCAGGTATCTTTGCTAATGCTGGCGGTATATTGATCTGTGGTGGTGGATTTACATTAACACTCATTATCTGCCCGCCAATCTTAAATCGATAGTTGCTGAATAAATAGAATAAGGAACTGGGTCACTTGTAGTTATTCTGGGAATACCCTCTCTAAACGTGTCCAGAATATCAAACTCAACCTGTATGGTAAAATCACCCATTCGCCCAATTCTAGCAAATCCATAATCTTTCCATGACCTGCAGCCATCATAAGACATTTCTAGTATGATTTGCGGGTTTTCGCCTTGCCCGGCTATTAATCCAACACCCGTCTCCATCAAGAGTTTTATTTTAGATAACTGAACCGAAGATCCGCGCTTACCAAAAGGCTTGCCAGATATAACCCCCATGGTTCTGCGGCGCTGTATAGTTTCGCCGCCGTTTGAGAAGGTATCTATATCAAGCTGATATGAACCGTTCTCATCGAATGCCCAACATTGACCGTAAACCTCTGTCATGCTTGTAGCTTGGTATTTGCCGCCATTAGTGCCTGAAGATAATTCAAACCAACCTTTATTCCCCAAATCCTCCGAAAGCGCCCATGTTTTATTGGCTGCGGGGAATGTAAGAATGTAAAAGTTTTGCCCTTCTTTGCTTACCGTGTAACCTATAGCGTCACTTACTGTCGCATATCCTTCTATAGCGTGAGAAATAGCCACTGAAGAGGCTTTCTCTTTTGCGCCGCCAGATGTACGCCATACAGATAAATCATCTCCTAGCCAGTACATAGCCTCATCTGTGTGGGCTATGGAGTAGGTTGCAGCGCAGCCCGTTTCCATTAGCTGGCCGTCTAGCCTGGCAATTGGTGGGTTTCCTTCCCCGGTATTCCACCATGGTTCAATTGAACCTTTGCCAATCATGTTTATATTTTGTTTAAATGCGTAAGCATGTAAAAGCTCGTCCGGCTGACTGTCTGCACTTGCCGCATTTAATCCGCTTGCAAGATTAGGTATACCGGCGTCAGCAACAACGAACAGAGGCGGGTTAGTGTATATCATCTGGCTGTTTAAGTAAGTAACAGCAATTGAGCCTGTAATGTTTGTGTCTGTAATAATTGACAGCGTGGTGCCGTCATACATGTAAATAGTTCCACCCGGTACCACAATGACCAGGTTAAACCCATCATTAGACATAATGCAGCGAGCCGTTCCGCTAATAGTTCCGATTGAGGTATGAACCCCTGCAGTATCGAATGAATATAGAGTGGTGCCAGCAACCCTATACCCAATACCTGCCATCTTTGTAGAGCCGCGTTCTGCTCCGGTGACAACTGTCGATATTGTTTTTAATCCAAACCAACTATGCAAAACAAATTGATCGACACCTTCCTCAACTATTTGCTGATAAAAGTTTTTGGTTTGCTGTGATGCAAGAGGCGCAGACCTGCTTTGATAGCTCGGCCCCGTAACGTTGATAGGTATATCGCGTTTAAATGTCATGGCGTTGGGCCGTCTACCTGTATTGAGGGCTGCATACCAAATCTACCATCACGAGAAGTCTTGTTTGCGCCTTGTATTGCAGAATAAAACATATTTTTGTAGGTCGCTGCCTGCTCCATGTCAACAGCACGGGTAAACAACTTGTATAATGCACCGAACAGGTAAATATCTGGGTTAGACGTTAATACGTTATTAGTGGTATTGCTTGATGATATGCCTGCAGGCTTGCCGTAATAGTTAATCTCAATACTGTAAACCTCGTCGGGCAAAGCATCAAATTCTATTTGGCTAGTTACCGCAAAATATAGCGGCTGTCCTGCCGTATCTCTTCTATACAAGCCCTCCGGTGTTGTGGCAGTCAAAGTATTGTAAGAATCAGTAACGTTTATCCTCATTGAGCGCATCTTTTCAAACCCATCGGGCAGCGCCATAAATCTTGAGGTTGTTGTGGTATCAGGTGTTGCTCTTAACTCCAAATTACGCAAGCGTAATGACTTGCTCGGATGATTAAACATTTCAATTTCGGCAAGCCTGATAAAATCGTCAATATACAAATCTTGATCCGACCTGTTCGACCAATTAATGATAGCCGTCTTTAATTCTGAATAATTAGTAATTGCCATTGGTCACACCATAGAAAAAGAAATGGGGCATTTCAGCCCCGCGCAAAACTACTCGGAAGTTATTTCCGGCTCATCAATAACCGGCTTTTTCTTAACCGGCTTTTTCTTTGGCTTTGGCAAATCTTCCATTGACTCCATCCAGCTGCCTAGGTTGTTTGTACCATCTTCCTTAACCGCGAACGCTTCGAAATAAAATACATCACCTTCCTCGCGCAGCGTTTCACCGTCAAACCCTTTCTTTGTAGCTTTAACTTTCATGGTTCACCTTTATTTATAGAATAACAACGTTATCAGCGTACGAATCGTAACTATCAATCATATTCATAGGCATTAGAGACGCATCAACCGTAGCTGATGGGGTTGTACCCGCCAACACATAGCTAAGACGCAAGAAAGGCTCATTACTAAAGCCAATAGGAACGACAATTTTAGCGCCAGCGGTTAATTGGTCGCCATTAATAACGCCGGACGATGCAATAACTGTGGGACTACCCATACTTGCAAGCGCATCTGTTTGGATGCTAACCTGATAAGTCTCGTCCGAAGACGTGTAATCGGCAGCAACGCCAAAAGTTACAACTACAGCCATAGGTTGACCACGGCTAATATTAGGCCCGACAGGAACAACGTTTGTTGATACCGCTGTGGCCGTTAGTGCTTGTGAGTCCGAAAACTCTAACAATGAATCTACATACATAATATTTCTCCTTAAACCACTCGGGCTTCAGTGTTAATTAAACGGTCAACCAAGCGAACTGGAACACCAAGGAACATCATTTGGTGAATTGTCTTACCAAATTGATTAAGTGCAGGCTCAATAGTTACAGCGCTTGAACTTTTATCTAATGCAATAACACGCAAATGTGACGCTAAAGTACGGTTAACATAAAAGCCTAGTTTAGAACCACCCATGTTAGGGATACGATCAAGAGACTGAGACATTAAGTTGATCACCGCCGTAGCCGCTGTAGATGCTTGAGTACCAGATTTAGCAATAAGATCAGACACATCAATGTTTGCGATACGAACACCATAGCGCCAATCAGCAACAACAAGACCGCTTTTTAGCTTCCACATGTCTTTATACACGCGCATTTCATTGCCGTCGGAATCTCTTACATCAGTCAGACCTAGATCCGTGTGGCTAATCCCCGCAGTTGATCCTTTAGGAAATACCGTGTAGATAGTGTCTTCACCAAAACCAATAAGGTAGGCCGACATATTATCACTACCAGAACCACCGGCATCAAGAATATTATCACCGTTTGCAGCAGACAGAGAACTATAGCGATTAGCCAATCCGACGAATTCTTCAGGATTAGCAGCAGATCCATAAATCATCGTTTGCTGATGCGTTTGACCCATTGATTCGACAAAAGACTTGCCGGTTTTTACGCGCAATGTCGCAAGGTTGCCGTTAAGCTCGGCAGTATCTTCATCAACCTGAGATCGCGAAATCAAAATAGCAGCATTTTCATCAACTTGTACCGTTTGCTCTTTAGAGCTTGGAGTACCACGTCCCAATTTTTTGTAATACGAAGTTGGCAATCCAGTTTGGATTGTTACTCGCGTACCGGTAGGTAAATTACCTTCCACGGAAACGGCATCTTCGATCATTGGGCTGCTTTGTGAAAGCATTTGAACGATTCGCGCCGAATTCCCGTCTGGGTCTGTTCGTTTTGCCTGATCCAATAAGGTCAGGTCTGTATTAGCTAAAGTAGCCATAATTTAAAGCCTCGTTAAGAACCGTAAAACAGTTCTTCATCAGTTTTGATTACAGAAGCAACAGATTGTTTTTTGGGTCGAGTCGTAACGGGGAGCTTTCGCACCTTCTCGCTAGTTTCTTTTACCTTGCCTGCCAACTTCTCGTTTTTTGCCGCAACGAGAACCGCCTCCCAAACTCTAGCAGACTTAATGTCTTTCTGATCTTGCTCTGTCCATCCATTCTTCGCAAAGTATTCAGATAGAGATTTTAGCTCTACTTTAAATACTTCTGTTTGTGCGCCTTTAGCATCCAGCCACTCTGGATGATTGGCGACAAGCTCAGATTGAACCGCTGCAGCATGATCAGTAGACTGCTTTTCTTCTAGCTTAGACTTTTCAGCCTTGGCAGAATCAAGCGCCTTCTTTCGCTTAGTTTTCAGTTCTTCGTTATCGATGTACTCGGAATCATACTTATCATACCCTTCCATATCATCATCGTTAGTTGCAATCAATGCCTCTAACTCCAATATAGAGCTATCCAAAGTGGAAAACTTATCAGAAACTATTTTGTTAACAGCTTCATCTTTTCCCGCTTCAAACTCACGCCGATCATTAGCGAGCGACTGGGTTTTTTTAGTGTAATCCGACTGCCTTAAGTCACCTTCTTCCCATTCTTTAATCTGCTTCACAGTTATTTCACGTCCACCAATGTCAACGTAAAGCTCTTCGTCAGAGTTTTCAGGGTTTTCGGTTGCTTCAGGGTCATCATCAGCGTCAGTACTGGATTCCTCGGGCTTCTCGTTAGAGACTTCTTCGGTTTGTTCCTCTTCTGCTGTTTCTTCTACTACAGAATCGACCACTTCGTCATTATCCTGCTTACCGTAAAATAATTCCTCAGGTCCCATTTCTGGGGTATCTGTTTGATTATCTTCACTCATCATACATCCTCATTTAACTTAAGAGTATTACGTGCTAGTTTACCACTATTCATTAATTTAGCCAAATTCTGTTCAACTACACGTATGCACTTGCTTTGTCTGTAGATCCCTTCGCGCCTTTCTTGCTCATCATCAGCAGATGAAATAAACGCATCAAACAGTTTTGCTTTGTATGAAAGTATCGCCCCTTGATACTCTGGGTTACTGGTAACAATGATTGCTTGCTGCTCTGCCTCAAGGTCACGCGCCAATACTTGATCTCTCATTTCTTCTTTGTTCATACAATGCTGCCCTCTATGTTTTGGCCTGAATCAACTTCAATTTTGGTTAGCTTCACCGCCGTATCTGAATCATGCTGATCTTTTTTCTGTGCTGTCGTGATATCAAATTGACGCGCATCCTCTTCGGCTTTGAGTATTGTTACCTGTGCATTACCTCTAGCTTTAACCAAGCTTGCTTCAGCTTTAATTGTTTCTGCTTCGGCTAGCGGGTTCTGCAACTGCTGAACCATTTGCTGTAGTTTCTCAACAGAATCACGTAATATTTCATTTTCTCTAACAGTCAAAGTTTCCGGCCTCTCAGGATTATTAAAGAACTCGCCCGTGTTGTGAATGTCCATAGCTTTTAACGCAGCATCAATTGCGTTATATCGTTTAACTTCATCAACAAGACTTGATCCTTCTGCTTTAAGCTGGCCTTGTAATGCCATAATGCCCGCTAAAGTTTCTGAATTGCCTTGACCATCACCGGCACCAAGGCCAATTTTGGATAATGCACGATGCTTATGCTTCCATTTTGACGGATCAACGGTAAGTGGCTTACCCGTCACCATAATCTCAACTTCGGTGGTTTTGTATTCGCTCACAAGCCACGCTATGCCGTCATAAACGCGTCTATATGAATCTGCTATAACTCTTGCTACTAGCTCTATTTTAGCCTTAGAAGCATCCTGAACACCGTTGAACCTTGTTGCTGTCTCGTTACCAAAGTCGTCCGAGTTAAGCCCCTGAGAAGCTTGTGTGCTGCCTGCCGTTTGCGCTCTTGACTGCTCCATGTACTGAATAAGCTGCAATGCTTCGCCGCCAATATAGGGAATATCGATAGGGAAAATTGATGCGCCTGGGTTTTGTTCGCCGCTAACTCTTACAATGCCGCCGCCACGCCGAACCAATAAATCATCTTCTTCAACATTATCGTTGATTGCCATTTGTGGGTTGTTGTGAAGATAGCCATTGTTCAGCATTTGTCGCTTTAGGCTTGTTTGTATTAGCGCCGTGGGAACAACCAGCTCGGCTCTACTCGTACCAACCAAGCTATGAGGCGTAAGTATTGCACTAGTGATAGCGTAAGGGACGCCATCAAACGGTTCGTCGTCAAGTATGATGTCACCGCTTTTTAGGATGTGTCGTCTTTCTGCTACACCGTCGCCGTCTTTATCAATCTTGACGTAGATATCATGAATATCTACTGTTTGCGAGGCCCAATCGCCGAAGCTTTCATCTTTGATAAAACCTAATTCATTAACACGTATTAACGGGAGAGTTGAATCTTTATGCGATGATGAGGTTGGAAGCGTAGAAATCAGCTTCATGCTAAAGCCTTGCTGTAACAAGTCACCTCTTGTCGAGGACATTATATCACCAACCAATGCCGCATCTTCTTCACTCGTTGCGCCAGGGCTAAACAATAGCGACTCAACAGGGACGCCAAGCAATCTAGGGCGACGAGTTTCGCGTGTTACTTTGAACTCAATATCAAAGCGTTCTTCAATGCCATCCATAACCGGCTCTGATCTGCTGACCATTTTAACGCTTTTAACGTCCTCGCCTTCTAAGCTTTCGAGTGTTTGCTGTATTTCGGCATCATTCAACCCTTCTCTAACCACGATTTTGTTTTCAATTAAATCTTCGACGATCCATTTTAAAGCGCCGACCTTAATTGTATCAATATCCTTCAAGTATGAATGATTGATGATAAATGATTCAGGCTGTCCGCGAACAACCCAGTCAATGTATTCTGTTTTGTTTTTTGCTTCTTCAATGTTTTCTTCGGTATCATCGGTAGGTTCAAATACGCATATCTTGTTTGCTCCAAGAAAGCTACGGGCAAGGCTTGGCATGTCGGCTTCAACAACGTCTTGAACATCATTAGAAACAATCTTTGACTGTCCTGCCTGTTCATTACCATACGGCTGGGCTTGATAGCGTCTAGTAAGCTCGGCACTTTTAGTTTCAATATCAATTCTGTTATCGTCTGCGCTTGATATATACGAGTTTAATACACTCATATACTGCAGTTCACTCATTTCATGAGCCATTAAACAACCCCGCCATCTGTGTAGTTAATTTTCTTGCGTTTGCGTATTATATCAGGTATTGATGCTTCGTCAAAACTAAGATGAGCCGAGTCAAACAGATTTCCAGAAGGTATTCTAATGCTTCTACCGTCTGGCTGCCTTATCCCTTTTCGCATTTCTTCTTTTGTGTAGAAGTTTATTGTGTCAGAAGGCTTTAAGGGTACACGGCAGCATTCAGCCCTAAACTTAGACATTACTCTAGGCTCTATTCCTTCGCTGTCAAAACTAATTAGATCATCAGGGTTATGGTACTCATGTAGCACTACCGCTTCGTATGTCTTTCTACATCGTGTGGCAAAGCTAATTATATTCTGCGCTTTCTTGTTCTTAAATACATCCTTATTCTTTTTGCTGCCCTTCATCTTGTAGTGATCACTATCATCAAACACAGCTTCGGGATGGTGTACACCCTCTGAACCCTTGTACATAAAGGTATGAATCTTTGTGCCTTTGAAGTTAGCTACCGCCTGATCCCTAAGTAATGCGCCCATACCGTCACAATCCCAACCGAACACATCAGCGCCTTGTTGCTTGGCTTCTCTACAAGCAATATCAAAAGCTCTGTTTGCATTCTCTCCATCCAGCTCTTGCATGTTAGTAAACACTACGCCTTGACGCACTGTAAAGCCTTTCTTATCCTTACCAACATCAGCGGGATCATGTGCAGCGACAATAGCGCCTTTAGGCTCAAAGCCTAATACTTTATGAGCATCAATGCAGGCATCAAACCAATCTGCAGTAATTACAGACGTTTCTATATCGTCATTAAAGCCGCCGCCCCATATGTGATTAAATCTAGAATTACTCATTAGGCCGCTTTCCACCTTTGATTTATCTTTGGTGTATTCTGCTATTAACGAGGCATCCCCCGCAAACCATGGGTTATCTTCATGGCCAACTTTTACAATTAAATGCCATTCATCTTCGTAAAACCCATCGCGGTCTAAAGCATCTTGATATGGCGTGATAAATTCCAAGCTCATCGGATCATTGGCGCTTTCAGGGTTCCATATATACCAAAGCTCAGCACCGTTAACGCCTCGCAGTGTTGGCCCTAGGGTGTCAATCGTTTGCTGTGATGTTCTGCTGGCTTCTTCCATTAAAAAGTATTTGTATTTAAAACTACCTTTCATGTCGATGATGTTCTGCATACCACCAAACGTAAAGCGTCCGCCAGCCTTATGCCTTATCTCCCACAAACTGGGAAAGCTTGAGAACCCGCCGATATTTAATTCTTTTACTCTATCCCTGATCCCCGCATAGATCGATTCTTTTAATGACTTCATGCGTTCACGTAGCACGTAGACTTTAGAGCCGCAAGAATTAACGTCCCCGCTCATTACATCCATAGCCATAATTGACTTAGTGCCAGCCCTACCGCCGAACATACATTTATACTTTTTATGCTTAAGGATTAAAGGCTCTAGCTTTTCAATAACGAATATTGTCGGCTCTTCCTTTGTGGGCTTCATGTTGCCTATGGTTCCTTTCCACTTTCTTATAAAGTGAGGCTTTCCATTAACCACCTTGTCAACTATTCCGTACACGGAAGGCTCCAGCAATCCCGACTGGGCCTGTATTAACGGCTCTAGCTGATCCAGTCTTTTACTAAGACTGAGCATTCAGCATTTCTTCTAGCTTCTCAATTCTAGCCTTTAGCTCTGTATTGACTTCGATGTCTACCGCAGCTTTAACGGCTGTGATTAACATGCTTGCTACGTCTGGCGGTATATCGCCCGTACTAACAGCATCCAATAACTGGCTAACTTGTGATACTGGCGTGCCTTTAGTGTCAAACGCAAATTCAACATCCGGCATTACAGCTTTCTTTAATGGAGAAAATCGGTTTAACACCTCACGCATTGCAAAGTCGTCTTTTGGGTCCATAGCTCGGCGAATCAATAAGTCATAGAATCCATTCTCCGTATGCCCTTGACGCTTTAACGCCTCAAGTATCTTAGCTCGTTCTCCCTTGCCTTTTTTGTTTGCTGGCTGATTGTCTTTACTGAACTGAGTCATAGAACCCCGTATAATATTCGTAACGACGAGAATACATCATTATGTACGTCCATCTAATCGGATTATCCCAAGCTCTATATTTAATACCTCGGCAGTGTCTGCCGCGTCATCTATATTAACGGTATCATCTGCAAAAAGAATATAACTCTTGCCAAAATCCACCTGAACTAATTTTTCGGTTAAAGCATCTAGGCTTATAGGCATAAATTGGGCTGTCCCATAACATCCAATCTCTTCTTTTGAGCAAGGTATCATTGATCCCGGCTTTAGGTCTGTTTTAGAGAATTTTATAGCTAAGCTTATAGCGGCGGGGTTGTCTTTATTTACTAGGTAAATCATGTTTAGCAGTCCTGTAGGTTGTTGCTTAAACTAATTATACCATAATCAAGCGTATGCGCACCCATAAACGAAAAAGCTTTACTCTTGCAAAGCATCATGTATAATTGTTTATATCAACCACGGGGGATTAATTATGCACTGTAAAGACTGCAAGCATAGAGATGAAGACGGATACTGCCTTAATGAAAAGATAAGCGAGGAATTTGGGCAGGATGGAAGGGAAGACTCACTCATCTACCAGTACCAAGAAAGCGGCGGGTTTCAAGTTGGAGACTATTTTGGATGTGTACATTTTGAGCGCCATGACGCAGCTTCCCGTGTAGCTAATCTACTTAAGACAAAAAACCCTATACTTGAGAGGATGTTAAAATGAACACAGCAATTAAAACACTAGTAAGATTTTATAATGATCTAAATGAGGAATTTGGCTCTAATGAGTCATGGAAGAAATCATTAATAGAAGCCATAGACAGCATTGATGATGTAGACAGCATTGATGTAGAGCTTTCTTTTAACGATGAGGGGCGCTGCTCTCTACCGAACATAGCCTTAACTAGAGCGGAGTGGGTTTGCGTGAATACAGGACATAACCCAATATTCGACGACATGCCAATAAAGGAAGGTGATATACCACATCGCGCCCGCATTACAACCGAGCTACCTAAATGCTATTGGAAGAAACTACTAACAGAATACAAAGGGGATAAAGCTATGGAAGATAAGGCAGAATCTAGATATGTTCACGTGCAGCATACAGCAGGCGGTGAAACTAAAGGCGTTTCATCATCATCTAGTGAGCGTATTGAAGATAAGCGCCCACTATTTACGGCTGACGGTAGACCCATACACGTTCAAACTCCAGCAACGAAAGTTACATGGAAGTCACTGAGCCAAGCCATTAACGAAGGGGAGAATGATTTATGACTAACGAAATGAATCTACTAACAGCGCTATGTGATGCGCTAGGGTTTGAAGTAGAAAAGGTGTGCGTTAATCAAGATGAGATTGATACCTTGTATGCCTCCGAACAAGAACATTGTAATCTAATGAATTTTGACGGTAGATATTGCGCTTCATCTGGGTTTAATATGATTAATGCCCCATTAAGGCCAAAATGGATTGACCCTATATACGAATACAAGATAACCAAGAGGGATGGATTTTATGATAATGAAGAGGCGTTAAGGCAATCAAGAATTCATGCCACCATGTTTAAGGAAAAACTTTAATGCAAACACTTACCGAATACATAAATGAACACTACGACGGCAATCAAGCAAAGTTTGCTGAATACCTTACCAATAAAACCGATATAAAAGTATGGCCGCAAATGGTGACAACATGGATCAATAAAGAATTTATCGTTGTCAATGGTGATTTATATAGCTTTAGGAGGGAATTATAATGTGGCCTTTTACAGAAAAAGACCCAGTTAAATGTTTCGGAGAATGGAAGACCCTTCTTCACTGTAACTCATGCGGAGCTACCGATAAGCCTATCATGTCATCATGGGATAGTTATGATGTATGTCCTGAATGCGGAGAAACAGACGTGGTGCCTGTTGTTGCTAGATGGGAAGAAAGCAATCATAACTACGGGATTATGGCATCAAAAGTTTTCCATAGGTGTGAGATTAAAGAAGCCTCAAAAACAAAACTATATACAGATGATAACAGACTTTCCAAAAAATTTATTTCTGAATACCTTCCAAAATCAATAGGGCATACAATGTATGGAATTCCTATTAATGAGCTATCAAAAGATGAGCTTATGGCCACAATAGCTTGGATAAAGGAGAATTCAAGGTAAGGCTATTATCGCCGGTAGTCGTATGTTTTTAGTTTTACGCCAACCAAGTCAGTTGCAGCAGTTAAAGTAGCTTTAATTCTGCGAGCAACAAAAGGGTGGGTTCTGCCGCCTGGTACGTTCTTATGTAGAGTGTTTGTTCCATCTGGGTGAATAATATCAATATCACCACCTACCCCGACCCAGATCCCGTACGCATCCTCCGCTAAATCTTCGTTGTCGTTTGGAGTTATTGCGAAACTACTTGGTGCCACACCATCTAAAAGAGCCATTTTATATATCCTGTTTTTTAGCCTAAACGGCTGTTTTGTTTAATACTTCTAGGTTACCACTATTACTGCAGGTGGGAATACTTCATTTCCCACTTTAAATCTAAATGTATACGTGCCTGCGGGGACCCCTAAAGCTCCCGCTGTTGAGCTATCAGAAGCATTGCCATGACTGTCTGTAACAATAAGCAGTGAATCTGAGTGCAGTGAATTTGAGAAAGCGCCACCACTTACCGAGCTTTGTACTTGAGTATTAGGCGCAGCCCCAGCAATAGACCAATGGAATATCGCGTCTGTACCTGTTCCCGCATCAAGCGCAAGCGGAAAGAATCTAAATTCAGATTTAAACGGTAAAAACCAAGTTGCCGTACCCACTCTATCAACTAAACTATAAACGCCTGCAATATCTGTAGTGTCGATAGTTGTTGCGGGAACATAACCATCGCCAGAAGCCGTCAAAAACTCCGCAAATACCGTATCAAGGTTATTCCATGCGAGTGTAGCTTGGTCAGCAAGATTTGATATAAATGGCGCACTTGCAGTCGTTAAGCCATTTAGCACGGAAGCCGCTAACAATGTATGCCCGGCATGGTCAGTGTGCAGGCCATCAGTAGTTAATAGTCCTAGCCTTGCAACCTTCCACGCATCTATATCAAACGATCCTGTGATAGTGCTTGCTGTAGTTATTGCGCCTTTGATCTCAGCGTCTAACGCTAACCAATTTGTGTATTCTGTTTTCTTTGTAGCACCTAACGCATCTTCAAGAACTTCTGACGTGAATAAATCTTGCAGTATGCCCGAGGAGTCAAGAGTCATATAAGCAGGGGCAACACCTTTATTTTTTAATGTTGCCGGAGTGAAATTTGTATTGTCATAAGCTAATTGTGCGCCGTAATATATCTCGGCACTCGGCAATCCTGCACGTAATGCAGCAAATGTGATGCCCGCATCGGATTGAACCTGAGCCAATGTTCTTGAATCGGCCGGGTTAAGCGTATCATTAATACCGCATACAACTAGCACTACATCAGGAACCCATGCAACCAACTCTTCGACGCACGTGTTTGTGCCGTAGACATCTACAGTATTTGAGCGAAAAAAAGTATTTCCGTTCACCGCAAATGCGCGAACCTCAGCAGCAATACCACCCTGGTTCAGCACGTCACTTAATTTTGTAGGCCAAGTTTGAGCAAATACAGCAGACTGCGCTGACATACTATCACCAAGAACCGCGAGCTTAACTCTAGACAGATCGTTAACGGCGTCAAAGATGTCGCTTGGACTTGAATTACCACACGATAATACCAATTTAATTACATCCTATTATTTGATTGCAATAAATGACACCTGAGCAGTTGACAGGCTGGTCAAATCCCTGCAGCCAACTATCAATAAAACTGTCACCGTCAAACTGTATTCCTAACCCTATACCTATCGCCATTTTATAGATCCTAATTTTTAATTAAGTAATTGAACCGTAGCGAACAATCGGGTCTTCAACTTCTTTTACCGACGGCTGATTGATTTTAATGGTGACCGTCTCCGCAACGCTATTATCTAAACGAACCTCTATGCGCCATCTATACTGAGTCGAATCACTGACGAATTTATTGTGCGGAGTAGAAAACAGTTTAGCGAATTCTTCCGGTGGGAAGTTTGCCCCAGGCTTTACGTCCCCATCACTAGCTGTAAGACCTGCAGTACCTCTGTCTCTAAACGACAGAATTATTTCTAATACACTACTGCTCGCAGTCAGCGTTTCAATTAGGCATTTGGCCATCATCCATTCGTCTGCAAATGTGTGAGTTGTATCTGCAGATGCTGTTCTAAAATAAAATAACGATTCTCCTGCCGCGCCTGTCGTAGTAAGGGCTAGCTGCACGTAGTCAGCTCCAACACTAGAAACCCCCGCAGTAACTCCACTGACCCGCTCAAATTTATAGCCGTCTGGAACGTCACCCGTTGTGTTGGTATTACTACCGCCTGTACCGGTGAACACGGGAAGTTCATTCGTAGACGCCATTTCCCCGTCTGAAAATGTTATGAATTGAGATATGTAATTACCAAAATCTTTACCAACCCAGTAAGCCGATTTTCCGCTAAAATGCGTACCATCGATACTGGCATCTGCTCTCGGAGTGAAATCGGTATCTTGATCTACAAACCTGTTATTCCAATCGTAAATATAGACGTTGGGGATTTGTCGCATAGATTCTCGACTTAATCTGTTAACTTCTAACGCTTTTAGCTGTTCTGTGCCGCCTTCAGTCCAGACCGATGCGTCTCTAGCTAAAATAGGCAATACAATAACCGGCTTCCCTTGCTCGCTTAAAAACGTAGCCATCAAATGTCGGTAATTGTGGATATATTCAGCGGTTTGAGAACTTATATCGTTAGTACCCATGTCTAGCACGTAAATATCAGCTTTATACGATAATATTGATACTCGACGATCATATATTTGTAGAGCTGTTTGACCTGAAACGCCACAGTTTAAGCCTTGAAAGTCTCGTGTTGTTCCAGCTCCATCCGGCTCCCAGCCTGCAATCACTGCAGGATCATACCATACGGGGAATTGAATCATGCCGTTGGATAGGGCGCTAGCCCAATCAACCCATGACTGCGCAGTCCTACGAATAGTCGTTGATGTTGCCGTTGACTGATTACCCACCAAAGAAGTGCCTATTACGCATAAACGACTACCCACGACATCCAAGCTAACTGCATATCTCACATCATCACCCTTTCCTAGTCCAATTCCAATTCCCATATTCCAAACTCATTTAAAGTATTTTAAACGCCTAAGCTTAATTTAAAATATATGCTAACACTTAGAAGTGCTGTTATTAAAACCCCTAGGCCAGCAAACACAAAAGGAAGCACTTTCCCGCCCACTCCTAATATACCACTTTGAGTTGTTCCAACTATTGCCAAACCTTTATCTATCTCTGCAATTTTTTTGCTATTTCTTTCAGTAATACCAGATATGCGGTCAATATCTTCTTTTAAATGAGCATGATTTTGATTGCTTACTTTCATTTCAGTTGTTAGCTCATTCATCGGGGTAACAATCTGCTTTATTGTATCATTCAACGACTCGGAAACCTCAAGCCGATGGTCGCTAATCCTTCGGTCTAACGCGTGAAGGTGCGACATTCTTACTTCTTCGGGATTTCCACTTGGCATGCAATAACTTCGCTAAAATAATTGGTATGGGTGACAAGCTAAGACATATAGCCATCAGCTCGTAATCTAATTGTCCCCATTCTATCATAAGTCACCGCAAACACTAAGACCGCAAGACATCCATACATTATAGCGCTGTAATTTCCATATAATACGCCGTCATCTAGTATAACGCCCCACTCCATAGCTGTATCTTCCATCGCGAATAAAAAATAAGCAATGACATATGAAGTGTAAGCATATGCTGACGCTAAAGATGATTTATGTGCCATGCGGGCAAATAATACAGTGATGTACGCGTAAAGTATGGCTAGATAGTTAAAGTATATATCTAGGTTTGCGTTAGTGTAGGTGGTAATAGACTCAATTAATATAACGAAAGCGCATGCTAGTTGCGTTTCGCTTCGGCTTCTACCACATAAAAACATGACGACAACGGCAAATATCTCTACTATCGGCGTATCTTCAATCATTTCTTGTAAGGTTTACGAGTCTTTTTTTTCTTTGGCTTAGTCATTTTACTTTCCTATTTTATTGGTGAATGCGGTTATCCCTTTGCCCACCTGACGTAAGCCAGCATAAGTAAACGGTAGTGTTAACAGCAATCCTAGCACGTAAGTATCCACAACATTTGCAGTGAAAGCATAGAATATTGCAGCGCCGAGAGATACCCATGACTGACCTGGACGAGTAAACCACACAAACCACTTGTCGGAGTTGTCGCCGTTGCGGATTGTCTCTTGTGTTGTTTGATGTGACGCTTGCTCATCTTCAAGCTTTAGCCGCGTCATGCTTTCAATGTGGCCTCGTATCGATTCTTCGTTTTTATACTGCAGCTCTTTCAGCTTAAGCATCGACTCTGGGTTACTCTGTAGAATACTTAATGCCTGCTCCGGATTATCTGTGCCAGTTGCCCCACTTACCAAGGCAACACCCGCAGCGATAGCGCCTGGGACATTGCCCACCAAGAGCGAACCAACAAGGCCAACACCAGTACTTGCGTTATCAGTTAAAAACTTACCAACACTTTTCCAGCTCACGACTTGCACTCCTTCCAGTTCAGATACTCGCTATACGGATCAATGATAGCGCATATTATAGATGTAAATACTATTGATGCGATTAAGATGGTCATATATCCCCCTGTTGTTAAGCTGTGTATATTGATTATGAAGGGGCGCTGGAGTCGAACCAGCTTCTCTATTTCCTGCGTTATCAAACGACTGTCACGATACGTCTATCACCGCCCTTCTGCACAAGTATATAGCGAGCATCCAACACTCTCGCCACCACATAATCAATATACTGTTGTTAAGCTGCTTAGCTTGATGCTCCACGGAAAAGAATCGAACTTTTCGCCCACCTGCCCCGGCACCTACTTTAAGTTCGATAACTTCGAGGACGCGCCCCCTCCGTGTAACCTATTTTGGCGGCAAGATGCAAACATCACGGTACACCTATTGTGATTATCGTAGATCACCAATCTAAACAGCCTATATAAACCAAGAGTGCCGAGTGCATTATCTCGAACGTTCACCGTGCAATCAATTACGCGGCCGGCAATACTCTTGGTTGTATTATACCATTTTTTTCTTTCTTCGTTCGCGCATTTCTTCTGTGCGATTCCGCTTTGTTCGCTTGTCGATCTCCGGCGGCTTGCCCTTCCTGCTTTCCCGCTTCTTCTGCCTCATGTATGCCCGATTCTTTTCCAATTCTTCGGGCGTCATGTCAGCTACTTTTTTAGTTGCCATAATTTAAAGCCTAAAATCCTCATATAGCCAAACCAATTCCATACCGCTTATCCCCGCTAAACCACAAAATAAAACCCTGTTCTCGCCTTTTTTACACAAAAACCGCCTGCCGTATCCGTCTTGCGCCCAAGTTAAAAGCCTCACAAAGAGGCTATGTCTGACGACTTGATCGCTGCTGACTTTCTGTAAGTAAAAGATTTTTTTAACTTAGGGAAATCTGAATCAACACTATTTGCGTGAATAATTGATTTTCTTGCTTTGTTCATTGCGTCCATTTCTTTCTGAAGATTCTGAACCGTTAAGCTTGTCATAATATTCACCGTTTGATTTTAGCCGCCGCCTTATTGCCTCAACTTGTTATCAATTATACAGCAATATGTTACCCTGTCAAGGCATTAAAAGTTTTATTTATCCCCAATCGAATATCTGTTTTGATTTAATATACCCACATCGTTACATGTCCCGCCGGTAATTCTGGACGATAACCAAGATGTACAAACGTTTTAGCTACGCCGATAGCGTTGCAACCTGCTTTAATGCCTGCATCAACTATGTTCCCGCGTGTAGCGCCATTACACTTAACATCAGTGCCTTGGCCTTTCTGGTGGTCGGCCGGAGTTGTGCGATGCAATTCGTCTGGGTGATTAGGGCATCTGCCGCCGGATGTTACAGCCAACGGATTACCACATACCTCACGCGCCAATTGCACGCGGTCCAAATGCTCTTGGCTTACGCTTCGCTTGTCGCACTCAGGGTGGCCGCATGTACATAAAAGCTTCTTATCTGTTTCTGGATTGAAATTTGTAGTTTTAATCATAACTCAGCCTCTTTAATATTAAATAGAATGTATTCAGCGCCCTTTGAATTATACGCCCAACCTATCTGCCTGATACTTTATCTGATCTTTTACATCATCGTGAATGCGCTTTATTTCGTCCCTATTCCATTTGAACGGCTTACCCTTAGTGCTCAGTAGCTCATCGACAAAATCCCTTCCATACGTTTCTATCATGAATAGGGTGTATATTTGCGCTGCGCTTCCACTCTTCATTCCCCAACAATTACAGCCTCGGCATTGAGGGTGTATATTTTCCTCCATTATCTTAGTGGCTGAATTTCCCCTAGGCATAAAGTGGCCTCCCTGCAGCTCTTTGAAGTGATAGGTGTTTTCGCATGTTGTGCATTTAGAATAACCCTGGTCGTCTGAGGCTTTCATTCTCACCAAAAGCTGTAAATCTACTGCGCACTTTTCTGCTAACTGCGCCACTGTCTTTGCCTTAGCCATTACTTTTGTCCGTACTCCAGTTCTAGTATCAAATTGAGCTCATGTATTGCCTTTCGTATATCTTCGGCACCGTTTTTAGCTCTGTGCCTGCAAACCCGCTTTATTACGCACCCATCAAGAAACTGTATTTTGTTAGCAGCAATAAACTCAACTGGCTGTATAGCCATGTTTTTGTAGTGGTCGCCACCTTCTTGCACATCAAGACTACTCATCTATCACCCCCAATACATTTAATTATTACTAGACACTGGTAATTTTTACGGTGCCAGACGTGTAGTTATAATGGCATTCAATGCCTTGCAGCTCAGGGTATAAAGCTGCAACCCTTTTCCACGCCTCTGCCCTAACCTGATTACCACGTTTAGCAAAATAAGCGGCCCGCTTCCATCCAAAAACGTTTTTAATTGCTGAATCCCTGCAATCAAAGTAACTTTGCATATCTTCAAACATATCTGTGATTTCCTTAGAAACCTTGTATTCTTTATTTTCCATCTTGTCGCGCCTCTATATATTTAATTATTACGATACCAAATATTTAATTGTTAATAACAATAAACAACCTACAAAAAGTTCTGCGCCCAACATTGCCCAGCCCACGTAATTTGCCGGAGCCGTAATGGTTACATTAAATATTCCGACCTCGCGATACGTTTGCTTTTTCATCTTTGCCCATTTTTTAATATTTTTAATCATTATCTATTCCCGTTCATTGTGTCTTTGCATGGCCATGGCACATATAACCCATGCTCTACCAGCTTCTCATTTACTGAATCGTATATCAGCGCGTATTCGTGCGTTTCTGGCTTAGTCGTTGATTCTTTGCCGGTTACCGCCTTTTGGATTGGGCGCCAGAAGTAATCCTTTACCAATGCTTCAGTCCATGGAACCGGATAGCCCTCCCTGATAAATAACCTAAAATCAAACCCCGCATCGTTAAGCGCTTCTGACAGCATGCTGCAAAACTTATGAAGCGAGGCATTCTGCGTTAAAGTTCGCTGCTTGCCAGTTTTCTTTGTCATGCGTAAATACTCGTGCTTTTCAAATTCGGCATCTAAATGCTTTTTGTATGCCTCCAAGCTTTGAAGGGAATTTATTATATCTTCCATACCAATACCCTTTTCATTGCTTTACTCGTGTTATAAGGTAATCACTTACCCCTTATCTTTGTTATGTGCCTTTCTTTAATGCTTCAAAATAAGTGCAATTATCTGCGCTTCCATCAATGATATTAGTACTTCGTTTATACTTGCCGCCACTAATTTTAAAACTTTCAGCAAAAACTATTTTTACAGCACACTTGTTATCGTTTGTTCTTCTTTCGCAATTCATACACGTCTTTTCCATAAATCACCTCTTAGTAGCTGTATTTACCGCTTTACGCATCTGCTCATGAAATAAAATATCTTGTTTAGCAAGGCATCCCAGTATCACAATCTCAAACCGCTCCGGCCTATTGTTGTGCATATCGACAAGCGTTGATCTTGCCCAGCCCATATCAACAGCCTGTTTTAGATACCTCATACCCATTGATTTCGCTTTCTTTGCTGCTGTCATAATTCAATCTCAAATATATAGCTATTCCAAAATCCGCCATTATTTGTGGCGTATGCGTTACCATGCTTTACAAGCCTTTCAGAAACTTCTACATCTTGGGCTTTTAACGCCTTTATGAATTTCTTAAAAACATCGTAATCTTTCATTGTTTTATGGGTCGACCCACAGGTTGCGCGGTATCCAACCTCCACTGGCTTCCCATTTAAAAGCGCTTGGGCCTCATCCGCTAAGTTAGTATTTTTAAGTTTTTCAAGCCATAACCCCGATCTTTTACTTAACTCCATGCTTTATGCAAGCGACTAACGCCGCCATCTCCTTAATTATTGAATCGCATACTTTGCAGTTTTTGCCTTTTAGGGTTTCTTTCCATTTGCTTACTTTTTCGCTTGCTTCTTTTTTTGCGTCCGCTTCAATTTTTGCTGAAACTTTAATTGTTTTACTTCTGCTTAGTGTGCACCCGCAGGTGTTGCAATCTATTTTAGTTTTTATTTTAAGTAAATTCATTTTATTTCTCGCTGTTTCTGTAGTTGATGTAAGTATTATACACGCATACCGTCACAGAGCAAGTATTATTATCGTATTTCGTTAAGAGCTATAACGCACGCCAAACCTTCATCTGTGAATATAATTGCTGGTATGTCATGCTGAACGCATAGAAAGCAATGAATCCAAGCTTTAGCCCGTCGCTTATAAGCTCCAACACCATTGCTATATCTTCGCGGGTTAACTTTCTTAATTTCGTTCTCATGCTGCATTCCTCACCCATGCGATCGACATCCAGTTTGTGCGTACACTTGCCGAGCCGATAATCTGAAGCTCTACATCCAATTCAATGCTTCCCGACGCAGCAAGCGTTCGTAGATTGGTCTTTAACGCCGTTATTGTTATCCCCATATGAGTAGCCAGCCATCTGTTTGACGGCCAGCACGCGTTAATTTCGTAGTACTTATTGATTTCTTTTAGCGTTCTATCTCGTACACACATTGCTTTTGACATTATTTATCCTCTATGCTGTTTTTAGTATTGACATTGAATACCAATTTATTTTTGTTTTCTTCTCTGCAAATGTCGGTATATGCAGAACCGATTGTATCTTGCCGCCGTAATACTCAAGTAAACCCATCGCGATTAGCTTGTTAATGCGAGTTGACACGCAACCCATGCCAACGCCTAGCATTTCGGCTATCTCTCTACGTATGGGATACCGGGCGTTCTCAGCGAAGAAAGTGGCGATACAGTCTAATGTTTCTTTTTTGCCTTTCATTTCTGCATCCCAATCATATTTTCCATAACAGTTTTACCACCAATTATTGAGCTATATTCACCATCACCCGCATATTGCCGCCAGTAATGATAAGCCTGCAAATAAACGCTATCACTATCAAGGCTGCTAACACTCCACAACCCCAGCTTGCAACTTAAAGACACCCGACCATCCTTGTCGATAATTTCATTTACGCATTTATTAAAATCATCTAGCATTTTCATTGTTACACCCTATTAGTTAATTGGTTTAATCGCTTCCAAATTCACCGACATAGATAGCAAACTCAGAAGCGGTACCAATTTTAGTTATCCCCTTTTCATTGTCGTCATTGCTTTGAGATTCTTCTATTACTTCCTGTATAGACTGAATTCCACCGATTGCCATCCCAAAATCCACTCCACCCCCCAGATATACAACACCGCTTGGCTTGACAAGTCCAGTGAAATTCCATGTTGTAAAATCGTCGTTATCCCAGCAATTCCAAGAAATTATATCTCCGTTTTTTGCTTCGGTCCCGTCAACTAAGATCATAATATTCTCCAATGTAGTTATTTATCCCAGCAATTACCGATACATGTAATAGTTATCGGCGGGTTTATAGCTCCATATAAAACAAGCACAAAAACCCCAATGCACCAAATAATAATCGGTAAAAGCGGCAAAAATTCATATAATCTACCGCGCCCCCATGAAAACAATTTTTGTAATTTCCCCATAAATCCCCCTATAAATGTTTATTCTTCTTGCGCTTACCGCTACCTTTCCAGCATTCCCTACGTTTTTCCTTTTCAGCGGTTATTTTATCTCTTCTTTCCCGCTCATTAAGTTGAGCTATTAAATCCACATAGCCATTTTTACAATATATTTTTTCCACTTCACCCCCATCAAAGTTATTATATGTACACGCATAAGCCATTAATGATTCGCTGCTGATGCTCATTACTTACTCCATGATCTAAAAATATGGGTTATATTTAAAAAGGCGCAAAGGATATTGCCTGTCTTTGCGTGGCCCACGTGCTATTTTTATCTTTTTGATGGTGAATCGCAAAAACCACACCGTTTTTTGATTCTATAGTTAATGAATATTTTGCACATATTTCTTGAATTTCGTTTTGTGCATTATTCAGTATATTGTTAATTTCATTAAATGTTTTCATTACTTACCCCATGATCTATCGGTTAATCGTTGTTGTTGTGTTGGTAACTCGCCCCTAATCGAATAACTTAAGCAGCTTGTCGCATTCTGATATGCCCAGTTCGAGCCGCTTTTCTTTTTTGGTAATATCTTCAAGCGCTGCCGATCTATCAAAAGACTTGTACATCCTCCAACCCTCTTCGCTCGCGTTGTCTGCAGCGTACTCAACAACCGCAACAGGGGAAGGAGGCCACGATTCTTTACCCATGCGTGCAGCCTCTTGAATATCGTGTTCAATTCGCTTAAATACACGCGTCCATTGCTTTTCACCAAAGTGCTGCAGGTCTTCACACCAAACAACAAAGTTTTTAGATAGCTGTTGCCCATCATAAACACCCCCTTGGATCGACCACTTGTGTCCGTACTGCCTGGTCATCCACTCCCAAAAATGACTCATGCTCTCGGCGTGCTGCAATTGCGGCTCGTAGTCTTTCACCGTCGGTTGCGGCTTGCTGGATTGGAGTCTGCTTTGTATTTCGTTTAAATTGATCTTGTCCATTAAGATTGCCGCCTGTAATCTTCTGATTTAAATACTCTTCAAACTTCGTAGCATTGAATAGAGTCGAGGGCCGCAAATACTTCTCCATTTCCGAGCCTTTCCATTCTGCGCACTTCTTGGTTATAACGTCGAATACTTCGCGCTTAGTGTATTCTTTAAGCCTTGCATTGATTAGCTTGCGATTAGTGTCAGCGTGCTTGTATCGCGTCCCTGCTTGCGAGTTTAGATAATCGATAACCTTATCAGCGGTATCATCCACTACTACGGCTACTGCCTTGCTAGCCTTGACCACTTCATGCTTAGTGGGAAATTTAACCCCGTTTTTTTCATTCCTCATAAAGTACTGATTTAACGCGGTCGAGACGTACCATGTATGGGTTCGTCCTTCTTCTTCTGCTATTGAATGTAGCCTGTATAACAATTCTTTATCTAGGCGGTACGTGGCTTTAACCTTCATGTGTATGTCCTTTGCTGTATTGTGCCATACATACTATATAGGTTGTTTATTCTTTGCAAGCGGTTAATTATTCTATTTTCTTAAATACTTTTTTATTGCCAAAGTCGAAATACCACCCGTAAATGATGCCCTGTAGCTCTCCTTCCTTGTTGAACACATCGCATCGGTCTCGAGAGTTATCTGATGTACTATAAGTGTCAGAAATATAAAAAATATCACCCTCAAAAAAACATCTACCAAACAGCGATTGCGCAACGGTTAACTCTACTTTTGTTACGTTCATATCATTTACCTTTATTTAAGTTATAGGAACCCCACTATTCACACCATGGTAAGTACCAGCAAGATACTTGTTAGGCTTTATTGAATAGGTGATTCACACCACTACATTTTACTGTAGAACCATAATCGGCCTGTTACCGGCTATAACTATGATCAGGTCGCATAAATGCGCCAAATTGTGACCATGTTGACAGGGGTTAAGTCATTGCATGGATTTTTTGGTATAGGTTTCGTTTTGTTCGGTGTAAACCTTTACTGCTTCTAATGAACCGAGCAATAAGGCGGGGAGGGGATAGGCTGTTTAAAAGTGTGTGCTGCGCAGGCATCAACCTAACAAGGGTTTACGCATTGCCACACCGCACACACATTTAAACAGCCTATGGGAGTCTATATTGTTAAGAGTGGACGAAGCACAGAACTTTTGGACTGCTTACTGAGGTTGCCATATCCTCACGCTTGTTACTCACTACTCAACCAAGATTGGTCGCGGCTATTACTCGCCACTCTTAACAATATAGACTCATGCTTTAGAAAGGAAGCTTGAGGAAGGAATCGAACCAACTTGGCTTATCTTGATTTACCAAATATTGCGCGGAATCGAACCGCAATCAATTACACTTTTACCAAAACTCAAGCACAAAAAAGGGCTATTTGATAACAAGCCCAGTTGGTGAAGGCAGTTCAGGGACAATGGTTAAAACCCACGAGCCTCTGAACTTGTTATTAAATAACCCTAAACCAATGTATTAAACTTTTCTAAAGACCACCACAGCCTTATAACTACTAAATTATAGCCCGAAAGGACTCTCTTTTGCAACACCTTCTTATATTTGAATAGGCAATTTTTTTAAAGTCTACCCATATCGACGCAGCTTTCTCGCCCGCATCAAATCTCTCTCTTATTTGGGTGACTTCATCTTTTGAGAGCTTAGATTTATCTGCTCTTCTTGGGTCGCCAGCCGTGAACAAACTACAAGGGTTAGTTAAACCGTTTTTGTGTGCATGAATCATGTTTTCAGACCTTGTGCACCACTCAAGATTACTTACATCATTATTGCTCCTATCGCCGTCAATATGATTAATTTCTTTCTTGTTGCTTGGGTTGGCTATGTACGCAATAGCAACCAACCTGTGAACCAAAAACCCTTTAGCTAATCCTTTCACACACAAGCAAACAAGATGGTATCTTGTAGATTTTGACGCCTTCAAAAACCTGCCCCTTCTTACGGAAAAAACCTTCCCATCAGTCGTTACCTTATAAACACCCTCGTAACCTAAAATATTCTTCATAATATAGAGCCTCCACACGCCTTACTACGTTTACTATTTTACTATACTGCGCCTACTTTGCAAGCGGTTTATTAAATCCATATCGTTCATTATGGCGACCACGCTTACTTTTTGTTTTTGAGTTTTCAACCTTGGCTACTGTCACAGGGAAGTCAGGCAGTAATGGTCTTGCAGTTAGCAATATGGGCGTACATGGCGTTTCTACCTGCACGCCCTCCATATCTTCTACTGCCTCCAATACATCAACCCAGTTTATACCCATATATTACCCCTTTATACTAAGCTGCTTTCGCAGTCTATCGTTTTCACATGCCATGCCTAAGCATAGCGCTTGCACTTCTTCAAAATGTACGCCTTGGCCGTGTATCCAGTCGTTAACCATTGCAAAACTACAGTCTATCGGCATTGTTACGCCTTGGATGGTTTCTGTTAGCGCTATACCGCTTTCGTTCAATGTTACAGTCATAACCCTACCCTCTAATATTTGTGCAATCCTAGCTTTGCATTATATTTTCTAGTAGCGGCATCATTTCTTGGTATGTTGCCACGTTGCAAAACGTCTCTATTCGCCAAGTACCAAAATTACCGCCTTCACTAAATCCTATAACAGTTTCTCCTTTTGCAAAATCTGAGAAGCCGTCATCAGGGGCAATATTAACAAGGCTGTTAATTTGCTCTTTAGTTAATTCATCTATCCAGCAAACTATGCTGGCAACACCCATAGTATTCATAACCCTACCCCTTTATCGTCAACACGCAGTTATTAATCTTTATTTTCTTGCCTCTTCCGGTTTTGCAGACATAACCCTTTCTTTGTAATGCCGCTACAAATTCTTGTGCTGAATTCTGCGATTCCCATTTAAAGTGGTCTGTTATTTCAAACATTGTCGGCGTCGAATGGTGTTCGCATAGGTGTGATTTAATGTAATCAAGCACCTCTTTTTGTTTTACTGTAATCGATTTCATAACCCTACCCCTTTAAATTATTTATAAGCTGTTTATGGTATATTCCAAAATGGAAACAACCACTATAATAAGTAATCTTGCCCACCTGTAATAACTTACTACTAAGGTTGAAATCTATAGGCTTTACGTCTATATTAGTGGTGTTCCTGCTCTGCTCTGCATCAGGCATTCGAGACTGTACTAAGGTCCGTCCCGTACAGCCAACCCTTTTTTAAAAATACGGGCATAACCCTACCCTCTAATGTTTAATGCACTAATATTTAATACACTAATAGCGCCGTTATATTTTCGTAATAATTGTGGATTATGATAAGTGTCATTCTTGCATAACGGCCAATTGTCTGGCACTAACCCATGACCTTTAGTAAATCCAACGCATATAAATATAAAATTAGTTTCAGTACTCTTTAATATATCACCCACTTGAAACTCCATAACCCTACCCCTTTATACCAGATATTAAATCTAACGCGTAATTAGTCTCTTTTTCAAGCCCTCGCTGTACTTGCTCTTGCCAATAATCGTCAAAAGTAGAAGCATCAGCCCATAAAGTAAGCTTGCCGCACAATTCCATTGCTCCCTTATACGACCCATCCCAACCCTCAATAGCTGCTATTACGTGCAAAGAAACGCCTTCCCGTCCTATTGAGTTGCCAAGCTCTCTAATTTTAGCTATTTTATAATTTTTATAAATTGCCATAACCCTACCCTCTATATCTTCGCGTATTTCAAATGATTAAGCTCGCAAGCCAAGTCTTGGCCTTCCTTGTGCTTGTAATAGTTTTCGCGTCTAATGCGCCGTACTGTAAGATCACGCGACTTTTCACCCTGCTTTGCTAGTGTTACGCAAGTCTTACATGTATCGCTGTGCCCGTCCTCGTTACCCGGTACGCGCTTGAAATTGATAAGCGGTTTTGGTGCTGTGCATATTCCAGAATCACACATTTTAGTTAGTAATGCTTCGGGGCTGAATAAGCTCATAATATAAATCCCGTAGCGCGTGCAATGCCGTAGCCAATAATTATTAGCAGTATGAATATCGTTACTGCTAGGCCTGTTATTAATGAGTTAAACCATTTCATAATTTCACCTTAATGTTTAAGTCAAGCTGCTCCATCCATGATGGTTTTCCAGAAATTGAAGCGCGATAATTGTAGAGGTGCATCAATCTATAACCCTTGTCTGGATTGTTTTCGGCAAATTTGCAGGATATTTCCGCCCATAAATCTTCTAATTTTCCCATAATCATTCCCCAGTAATTGTTATTGTTTGATTTTAGCGTCCTCATACTTCCATTTTTTAACCCTGTCATCAATATTTATCGCTTTATCGCAAGTTAACCAGGCTCCTGTTACATCCCAGTATTTGGCTACTCCCTTGAAGCCAGACTCAGTAACAATGTGAACATCAACTCCACTCATCGGCTTTTGATCGTCATTTAATACATATGCCATAATCATTCTCCCCTAGCGGCTTTGCGCTTGTCTCGATCCATTTCCAGTCTCATTGCGTCACGCTGAATAACACTATAAGAGCTGCCCGTTTTTGCCTTCTTCGCTTCAATCCATTCGTGCAAATCTTTTGGTATTTTCAATGGTGCTAATGTATGTGACATTTTTTACTTCTCCGGTTAAGTTGCAACTACTTTACCATGGGATTATATATAAATGCAATATATTATTATATATATCTTTTATATAATAAAGTGTTGACGCTATCGAATTAATCCACTACTATACATCTAACAAATCGCAAACAGGCAGAACGTAATGAACCTATTAGAAGAATATAAAAGACGCGATGTAGTAGGTTTCAGTTTTAGCCCAATAGACTATATAGAGGAAAAGATTATGTGTGACGAGCCAGAATTCAAATCAATAGACGCGCCGAGATCAGAAGGCGACTACGTTTTGTCGTGGGAAGGCGAAACGATTGTAGGTGATTTAGGATATGTATTTACTTACCTTCAATGCAACAACTTCCATATTCACGCCTGCAACAAGGATGGAGTGATAGTCAACTTAGAAATACACGACTTTGAAACAATTTGGTACGAGTCGATTTCACCTGTAACCGCTAATCAATACAAGGAATCAGAATAATGAGAAATTATAAGCGCGGCGATATAGTAGTGATGAATAAAGACCATGGCATTGGTTGCTATGAAGATGAGCTGCTAACGTACATTAAGCCAGCGGATTCTCAGGCCTTTTCTGTACTAAGAAATATCCACGGTATTGACATTGTAGTGCCCAACGATTCATTTGATTTACGCGACAAGCCTGAATTTGAGATTGACGAGATGATCGAGGTTAGCAATCAGGAAGATTTTTCTAATAGCGTAGAAGGTGAGTTCTTATTTGACTACAGAACAAGCAAAACAGACGTGGGAGAAGGGCCGTTTCTTGCTAACCACCCGAAGTTCGGGGCTACAAACTTCTCATACGCTAGAAAAATTACAAAAGTTAATGTAATCATTAAGGGCATAACCTACAAAGTGACTCAAGAAGTTTATGAAAACTATATTGCAGCACTAAAGGCGGTGACATCATGAACATCATCAACAAAATACCACGCGCAATAGGTATATTCATTATTGTTTCTTGCTTTGCGATCGCATCGGCAATGGACTACGAAGATCAAAAAATAAACGAGCAAATCGAGGTGGGGAAATGAGCGAATTAAATATTTATCAGCGCGTGAATAAAATAATGGAAGAATGCGACTACATTAAAAAAGGCTCTGCGGGACAAGGTAAGGGCGTTAAGTATGACGATGTAATTGCCATGCTTAGGTCATTACTAATAAAGCACGGTGTCGTTATGGTCACCCATCAAGTGGGTATGGAGTGTTTAGGTAATGTTGGCGAGACTAAGCAGAAGATTTACCAAGGCAATTACTTGCTGAGGTTGGTAAACATGGATAAGCCGGACGATTTTATTGAGCATACTTGTGTGGGCCAAGGTATGGATGCAGGCGACAAGGGGCCGGGCAAGGCACATACCTACGCCATGAAAGTTATGCTAGTTAAGGGCTTTGGCATTGAAACGGGAGAAGATGAAGAAAGCCGCGCGGAAAAGCAAGAAAAGTTAAATGTTATTAGCGCCGATGAGTACGCGCAGCTTGCCGTGTACTGCGTTGATCCTGCCGGTGGCAGCTGGTCAGAAACTGGCACCGCACTCATGGGCGCATATAAGCTAAGCGGCATACAAAATCTGCCAGCGTCTAAATTTGTAGAAGCATTAAAAAGGGCAAAAAGTCATGCAGATAATAAATAATATAGACCAGTCAAGCGAGGAATGGCTGAAGCTGCGAATGCGATTTGTAACCGCATCACGCTTTAAGGATGTTATGGCTAAGGGGGCAGGCAAGACACGCAAGTCATACATGATCGAAATGGCCTCAGAAATCATCACAGGGCAGCGAGAAGAAAAGTTTAACTCTTCATACATGGAGTGGGGAACGGAGACTGAGCCGCAAGCTAGGGCCATGTATGAGCTTGAAACAGGTTACAACGTAGAAGAGATAGCCTTTGCACACTTTGATGATGTACAGGTGGGTTGTTCTCCCGATGGATTGATAGGCGATGACGGCTTGGTTGAGTTTAAGTGCCCAAAAACAACCACTCAAATTGAAACGTACTTATCTGGCAAAATGCCTGCCGGACACAAGGCGCAAGTGCAGGGGCAAATGTGGGTAATGGAACGCCAGTGGTGCGACTTTGTATCATTCGACCCGCGTATAAACGGGGTTTCTGGCTATTTCATGCAGCGCATTGAGCGTGATGACGAATACATGGAGCATCTTGGGATTGAATGCGACAAGTTCATTAAAGAATTAAACGAAATGATCGAAAAATTAACTAACTAAGAGAAAACAATCATGGCTAAGATCGGCGTAGAACTAAAAATTGATGTAACAAAAATCAACAAGCAGCTTTTGTTTTCAGGGGCCAAGGGTACGTACCTTGATGCCACGGTGTTTATTGATATTGACGAGAAAGATCAATATGACAATAACGGCATGATTACTCAAAAGGTGCCAAAAGACGGGGTTAAGAATAGCGGCGCTATATTGGGCAACTGCAAGGTGTTTTGGAATGATGGGCAATCACAAGCACCACAGCAACGACCACAGGTGCAACAACAGCCGCAGCAATACCAGCAGCAAGCACCACCGCAAGGCCAGCCAATGGGTGTTAGTCAGCAAGGTATGGATCAATTCGATGATGACATACCTTTTAGTTGACCCCATTCTAACTATACGCTAAGATGTTGTTTTAGCGATAGGGTGGGGAGTATGCAAAAGAAATGTTTTAAGTGTGAAGAAGTTAAGCCTCTGGAGTGCTTTTATAAGCACTCTGGAATGGCTGACGGAAGGTTAAATAAGTGTAAAAATTGCAATAAAAAAGATGTAAGCAAGAATTATCGCGCAAACATCGATCACTACAAAGAATACGAAAAGGCTAGGGCTGGCCTGCCTCATAGAGTAGATGCAAGAAAAGATTACTCTCTAACAGAAGAGGGAAAAAAAACAGGAAATAAAGCAAAGCGTGAATGGACCGCAAGAAACCCAATTAAGCGGATGGCCTCGCAGATTGTTAATAATGCCGTAAGAAACGGAACCATTAAAAAGCAAGATCATTGTGAGTCTTGCAAAGCCGTCCCAATAAGGCTGCACGGCCACCACGACGACTACGCATACCCGTTAGTTGTTCAATGGCTATGCCCAGGATGCCACAACAAATGGCACAAGATAAACGGCGAAGGTTTGAACGCAACATAACCACGGCGGTTAATAGCCGCCATAACAGAGGG